>Ga0310811_10002520_pt1 | contig 22956 bp, 19 predicted proteins | sample YCmetagenome_FD_207642 | JGI IMG/M metagenome (GOLD analysis project Ga0310811, IMG submission 207642) | Soil microbial communities from experimental microcosm in Duke University, North Carolina, United States - YC | ecosystem: Engineered > Artificial ecosystem > Soil microcosm > Unclassified ...
GCGTCAGCCCGTACTGCCCGTCCGTCACCACCGTTTCCCCGGCATGCAGGCCAGCCGTGACAAGCGCTCGCCCCTGCTGGATCTGAGCAACCGTCACGGGCTGCATTTCCGCGATCTTGTGCTCCACGACCCAGACGTAAGGGCCGCTCGGCCCGCGTTGGACGACTGAGGCTGGAACCGTCAAACCATTCGGAAGCAGTTTCAGAATGACTCTGGCCTGAACGAACTCCCCGGGCCAAAGCATCCTATGCGTATTGGCGAAGACGGAGCGGAGCGTGATCGTGCCGTTACTGGAATCGACAGTGTTGTTGATGACCGTCAAACGCCCGGTTGCGAGCTTCCTGCGCCCGTCCTGGGACCATGCCTCCACAGGAAGTTGGGCGCCCCCCTGATTGACTTGCGCCTGCACATCGGGCAGGTCTGTCTGGGGCAACGTGAACAGCACGGCGATCGGCTGGACCTGCGTGACCGTCAGCAGCCCCGTTGCCTCATTCGGCTGAACCACGTTCCCAACATCGACCAGACGGAGGCCAGCGACCCCGGTGATCGGCGATCGGATCGTGGCATAATCAAGCGAAAGCTGATCCTGCTCGATAACTGCTTTGTCCGCCGCAATCGCGGCCTGCGCCTGGCTGACCATGGATGCCTGTGTCTCTGCCTGTTGGACACTGGCGTAGCCTTCGCGGGCCAACGGCTCATAGCGGCTCAGATTGGCTGCCGCATTGGTGAGATGGGCATCGTCACGCAGGAGATTGGCCTTGTCCTGATCCAGCCTGGCCTGGAATGGCCGAGGATCAATCCGCACCAGCACGGCATTCTTTTGTACGACGGCACCTTGTTTGTAAGGGATTTGCGTGATCTGGCCTCCAATCTGCGGCTTTATCGTCACCTGATTGTAGGCCTGCACATGCCCTAGTCCGGAAAGGTCGACTTGCACTTTCCCCTGTGTGACCTGTGTTACGGTGACAGGGGTCGGCGGATGAGGCGAGAGTACCACCACGGCCTGGGCCCGGGCATGTCGAAACCCAAACCATCCGCCGGCACCGAGGGCGGCAACGGCAACCAAGATCAGAAAATTTCCCGGCTTTTTCATCATACACAATCCGTGACGGGTAGGCGCTGCGTCGCCCCCGGTTGCATTGAATACGTCGTGTGGCTGCTACAGAAACTGCCGCTTCCCATGCGTCTACGGTGTCAACTCGAACCGCTCGGTTGATGGACACCACACACGGTTCCAGTACGCCGCAGATCCCCGACTGTACTTATCGGGACGACAAACAGCGCCGCCAAGCGCCGGCAAGTCGAATGGCGCGGCACGTGACCTGACCGGTGCAGCCATGGGGAGAATGCTCCGGGATTTTCGCCTGTCTAATGTCATGATGGTATTGTGGCCAAAGCCGAACGGATGCTCCAATTCGGCCTCCTCACGACGCCATGTCGGTTACGCATATGACCTTTCTGTTACGCATGCGCTGCCTTGGATCAGATCGGATCTCCCAACATGGCGCAGCCAGTTATGAGTCGCGACCGACGGCCCGTCCGTCGCGCCCAACGCCGAGGAAGGTTTGTTGCCCTGATCCGACGCGGTCCTCCGGAGACGGTGGATGGCGCCCTTGGCTTGGAGGCCCTCGGCTCCTGGCCGTCATGTTCTGGCAGCGGAGGCTCGAGGGTTTGGGCGCTCAGCAGTGGCTCAGGGCGACCACACAGCGCGTCGGACGCGCTCGCTAGTGGGCAGATGCCGCTCCGATGCGATGGCGCGTCCTGCAGTCAGCGCGGCGCCTCCGGCCGCTCCGAAGTCGGCCGGGTCGCGACCGCTTCGGTCAGCCATGGGCGGCAGACAAGCTTATGACGACTGTTGACCCGGCTTGAGCGTGATCTGCGCGGTGTAGGCGGAGGGAACGCTCCAGCCTGGAATATTGCCGAGCTGTGCTTCCGTGACCGTATTGACCGTCTGTCCCGGCTTCATCGTAACGATGTCGGACGGATTGTAGTGCGGGTGCCGATGTGTCGGCGTCTGCGCCAAGGCGCTGGCACTTCCCAACATGGAAAGCGCTGCGACCAGCGGCAGAAATGTATTCGCGTTCATGACTGCGGTTCCGTTTTAATTTTTTCGATTGGTTCGAGATAGAACTCTCTGACTCATCAAGCCAGATAGGCGGGCCGCTGGCTGGGCAGTACGTCCTCGTTGCGGGCGAGGTATTCCGGCCGCTGGCTGGGCAGCACGCTGTCGTTCCGGGCGAGATATTCCAAACGCTGGCCGGGAAGCGCGACGCTGGTCTGACTAGCCGACGCGCGAGTGATATGCGCCGCTCCATCAGTCGCGGCGGCCGGCACTGCGGATGCGATGGACAATGCTGCAAAAGCAGCAGCAAAAATAGAGTACAAATGACCCTCCTGCTATAAGATGATGGTTAAGTTTAATTAATTATTCGCCAAATAACCGACGAAAATCCCAAATATAGTTTTGCAGAACTTAAAGTATATTCGATCGTGTCGACTATATAGCCGCAGCCCGTTTCAGGTGGAAATGCGGAGCCTTTATGGGACTATGCGAGTCTCGGCATAGAGGCCGCCGCGCCTTTGATCTCGTGAGACAGGCCGCGCTCTTGCCAAATTTCGTACGATGACGACGAGCTGGAACTACGCCCGATTGTACGTCAGTGACCGCCGCCATGGTCGTTGAACATCAGGGAAAGAAGCTTGTTGTTCATCCAGTGACCGTCGTAACTGCGCCGAACCCGAACCTGCCCGCCGATATGATTGCCCAAACCCGGACGAAAGTCGGTTGGATTCTGGCTGATCACGCTAGCCGACGCGTCGAAACCAGTCTGGGTCGGGGTATTCGCAAAAGCTGCCGATAAGGGTGCCGCCAGCATCGCAGCGGCAAGTAGCATCATACGCATCGTGTTGCCTCGTTGTTCCGCATCTGGCCGGATTGCCATCAGCGCGAGAAGAAGAAGATCCTCGCGCATCCGGTTTGCAAATGATCCATCTTCATTGACGCATGCAGGGTCGGCATCGAGACCCTTATGGAGAGGTCACCGAGAACAGATGTCATTTTCTTTTGATGATGAGCAACAGGGGCTCAATGTATTGTCACCGCTCGGCGGCCGGTGGTCCTGTTCACGTCTACTCGGCAAAGAAGTAGACCGCATTGGCCCGTGTGTCATGGACGAGTTCTATGTCGGCCTGCGCGAACCCACAGTTCCGGACGTTTGAGGGGAGTTGAACATCGCCCGCCGCCAGACGTCTGACACAATCCGTTAGCCGGGCGGCAGGGCGCGGCCGATGGAACTGTAGTTGAAGCCCGCGGCGCGCATCGCCGCGGGATCGAAGATGTTCCTGAGATCGACGATGACGCGGCCCCGCATGAGGCTCTCCAGACGCGCCGGGCTCACGGCGCGGAAGACGTTCCATTCGGTCAGCACGACCAGCACGTCGGCCCCCGTCGCCGCCTCGATCGCATCGCCGCAATAGGTCACGGAGGGCGGCAGCAGGGGCTTCGCCTGGTCCATGCCTTCGGGATCGAAGGCCTGGATCTCGGCGCCCTCCTCCACCAACCGGCTGACGACGGGGATCGCAGGCGCATCCCGCATGTCATCCGTCTCGGGCTTGAAGGTGAGCCCCCAGACGGCAATCGTCTTGCCCCGCACGGAGCCGCCGCAGGCTTGCGTCACCCGTCGCGCCATGGTCGATTTCCGCGCGTCGTTCACCGTCACCACGGTCTCGACCAGGCGTTGCGGCGCGCCGGCATCCTGGCCGATGCGCGCCATGGCGAGCGTGTCCTTGGGGAAGCAGGAGCCGCCGAAGCCCGGGCCCGCATGCAGGAATTTCCGGCCGATGCGGCCATCGAGCCCCATGCCGCGGGCCACGTCATGCACGTCCGCCCCCACCTTCTCGCAGAGATCGGCGACCTCGTTGATGAAGGTGACCTTCATGGCGAGGAAGGAATTCGCGGCATATTTGATGAGTTCGGCGGTCTCGATCGAGGTCACGACGATCGGCGTCTCGATCAGGAACAGCGGCCGGTAGAGCGTGCGCAGCACCGCTTCGGCGCGCTCGCTTTCCACGCCGATTACCACGCGGTCCGGCCGCATGAAATCGCCGATGGCGCTGCCCTCGCGCAGGAATTCGGGATTGGAGGCGACATCGAAATCGAGCGCGGGCCGGGTCGCGCGCATGATCTCGGCCACCCGCCGCCCGGTGCCCACCGGCACCGTCGATTTGGTGACGATCACCGCATAGGAGGTCAATTTCTGAGCCACCTGTTCGGCGGCCTTATAGACATAGGTGAGATCGGCATGGCCATCGCCCCGCCGTGTCGGCGTGCCCACGGCGATGAAAACCACCTCGGCTCCGGCGAGCGCGCTATCCATGTCATCGGTGAAGGACAGCCGCCCGGCCGCGACGTTCTCGGCAACCAGCGCATCGAGCCCCGGTTCGAAAATCGGGATCGCGCCGGCCTTCAGCGCGCCGAGACGCTTGGGATCGACCTCGACCACCACCACGTCCATGCCGAATTGGGCGAAGCAGGCACCGGAAACGAGCCCGACGTAACCGCCGCCGATCATGGTGACGCGCATGAACCTGCTCCTTGCTTGCAGGCCTACGGCTATGGGCCTGCTTCGACACGATGGCGTAGGGTTTCAATATCAACGCCGGGCGCAACTTCTTTGGACAAAAATTGCACGAAGGTTCAAGAGTGATTTTTAGGTCGCCCGATCGGATTCTGACGGTGACTTTACATCTTACGACGGCTGAGTGGGAAATGACGGCGGCAGCGGCGCAGACGCCGATCGGAGACCAGGCGAACAAGGTTGCTGGCCCCATCACCAACGGGCACGTCGGCGCACCCGCTCTAGGGGGCGCAACAGGCGCCGTTTCACAGACGGCGGATCGCGCTTCGCCCCAGGGATAAACTTAAATTGATCGGGCAGTGCGCATCATCGCAACACCGACAAACGCCGTCGCTCGCCCGGCGTGTCAACCGGTTTCTCAGAGAATAAAGCGCAGGAAAAGCCAGACCCAGACAGGGATCATGATTCCGACGCCCACGGCCACGCCGCGGAAGAAGGATTTCCGCGGTTCTGGTGCCGTGATGGAGCTGCGGGACGCAGGATCCGTCAGGCTGCGTTCGATTAAAATCCCCTCTTGAAGCGGGGATGTATCGAAGCTGTCGCGGGCGGCGGCAGAGAGGTGTGCGGACTGGGCCTTATTCACGACCATTGGTCTTACCTGCATGCCCGCAGCCGAATTATACTGAAAATATCACTGCACTGATCGCGGCGGAGAAACGCTTGTTACTACAAGAGTGAATTATCCGGCAACGACCATTTGGGGCTTGTTTTGCATGTCCCGGCCTAATTTGCCTCTGCAGGGAACAGATCGACTATGCGAAGAAAACAAGCAAGGCCGATCCGGGGGCCACAGGGAAGACGCGAGTCCCAGGTTTTAGCCGCTCCATGCGATGAGGGGACCGGGGCCAAACCCCTGTATTGCTTGGAGATTCCCCGTTAATCGTGACATCCTGAGTGCTCGTGAGCGACGGCGCAGAAAGTCTCGTAACTTCGATACGCTCCGAAATAAAGTCTTCCGGAAGTACAATATTCACCCCTTCGAGGGGGTCTTTATTAGCAATGAGGAGCCTCCGTTGACTCCCCTTTTGGACGAGGTAGGTCGACACGGCCAAGCGGCCCAACCGCTGGGCAGCGTGGACAAGTTTCCCCTCTCCGACCAGGGTGAAAAAGAGCATGGCAAAATATTCCGGCCGTATCTGGATCACGGTCCGACCGTCATCGGCGATCGGCGTATAACCCGGTGCGGCGCCTCCCCCGTGGAGGTTCACGCCACTCGCCCCGCAGGCGGCGGCGATGAAGAGGAAGTCCAGCGCCCATAACGCAGCGCCAAAGGTATTGCTGATATTTGGCGCACCACCGTCGTAGAATGAGTTCGCCTCGGTAAGGCGATAGCCGAGCGGAAGGCCGGCCCGCGTGCTCGCCTCCCGCAGACCAGCCAGAAGTCCGGGGAGTGCGGGATCGCCGGCGAGCAGCAATGCGAGTGTGGACTGCGGCGAGAGGCCATTGGCGCGATAATAGTGCTGGGTCAGCAATGTAATGCGGCGGCTTTCATCCCCGGCAAAGGGTTCTGTCCAGCTGGCTTCATGCCAGGCGCTTGCCGGGCCGGACAGCATGACCTGAGGCGCCGCCCGACTGACGGAATCGGCAAAGGCTCCCCATTCGACGAGGAAGTCACGATAGGTGTAGGTCGCGGGACGCGTGCCATTCAAGGAGTAGGCATCCGGCTCATTGCCGATTTCGAAAGCATAGAGGTGCGGGCCTAATATCCGGGCAGCATAGGCGGCTTCCTGCGCCGCCCCGGCCGGCGTGTTGCGTGCCAGATTGAGTCCATAGAGCACGGTCCAACCGGTCGCCGCCAGGAAGGTCCCGAGCGCATCGACATCGGCCTCCGTCACCGCGCCTGACCGGCTCGCAGGCGCCCCCGGCTGCCAGAAGGTCTTGTCGACGCTATTGCCGCCTATGCGCAAGATACCCGGGCCGAGATCGTTGAACAGTCGCACGAGAACTTCGTTGCCAGACGAGAAGAATCCACCGCTCATCTGGCTTTTCTCGTAACTGAATCCGACGAAGGGCCTGCCGATACGCGGGCCCTTCGGGTCGGCACGAAAAGAAACCACGACATCCTGGAAGCGAGCATGCGGGGATTGCCGCATGGCGCTGACCGGCATGGACGTCTGCGCACACTCCGCAAGCGAAGGCAGCAACGTGGTTCCGAGGGCGGCCTTCAAGGCACGGCGTCGTGACAATGCGAAGGGCTGTCCGGTTCTCCAATGCTGCACCTCGTCTCCTATCGCGTCGTTGGTAGTTCCGGATGTCTTCTGCTAAGGGGACCTGCCGAAGACGGCAGACCGGGGTCGATTGGAACGCCTGTTTTGCCCGGCGCCGGAAATCAGATGGGGCTTCCATCCAGGTGGCTCGTTGCAACATCATGGATCATGGACATTATGCTCGATGGAGGGTCTGACAGCCATGTGCGGTTATCCGCTGACATCAACCGCACCGGACACTGCGTTGCAATCTACCGGACTCAAATTCTTCCGCTTTCTGAAACCTTCGTGAGAGATCAGGCGCTGGCCCTGCGACGCTGGCACCCCGTTTTAGTCGGCGAGCGGGAGATCAGAGCCTTGCCGCTCGAAGGCCTGTCCGTGTCGACCGCCTATCTCGGACCAGCGACCCTGGCCCAGCGCGTCCTCGGGCTGGCATGCCGCACGCTTGATCGGCCGGCGCCGAAAGCAATTGGAGCCGTGCGTCGGGTCACTCCGAAGCTCATCCACGCGCACTTCGGTTTTGATGGTGTAGAGGCATGGCCGATTGCCCGCCGCCTCGGTGTGCCCCTGCTCGTGACGCTCCATGGCTCGGATATTACCACCCGCATGGAGTGGTTCGCGGAAGGTCGCGCAGGCAGGCGCTGGCGGAGCTATCCAAAGCGTCTTGCTCGCATGGCGATGGACAAGTCCGTGACCTTCATTGCTATCTCGGAGAATATTCGTCAGGCCGCCGTGGCAGCGGGCCTGCCAGAAGAACGAATCGCGGTGCGGCGCATCGGCATCGACCGCAGCCGCTTTCCCGCCACGGGACTGCCCGTGGCGCGGCGCCGCCCTGTCATCCTGTTTCTCGGTCGCCTGGTGGAGAAGAAAGGTGCGCGCTTCCTGCTGGATGCGTTCGACATTCTTCGGCGCCGGATCGCCGACGCGGAACTGGTGATCGCCGGAGAGGGACCGGAGCGTGGGAGGCTGGCGGAACGTGCTGCCTCCATGGGCGGCGTGCGGTTTGTCGGCGCCTTCACGCGTGACCAGGCCAACACCCTCCTGGCCGAGGCAAGGGTTTTTTGCCTGCCCAGCATCACTGCGGAAAGCGGTGATGCCGAAGGCCTTCCGCTCGTCGTGCTCGAGGCGCAGGCCGCAGGCGTACCGGTGGTCACCTCCGCCCGTGGCGGCGCGACAGAAGGCATTCAAGACGGCGTGACCGGATTTGCCTTTGCGGAACGCGACGTCGCCAAACTCGTGGAACAGCTGTTCCTGCTCTTGACCGACGACGCTTTGGCGGCGCGCTTCTCCGAAGCGGCACCCGGCTTCATCGAGATACATCACGATCTCTTCAAGCAAACCGCGGAGCTTGAATCCCTCTACGATGTCGCGCTAGGCGCAGATCGATGACAAACGATGTAAGTGTGATCATCCCTGCCTATAATTGCGAGGCATTCCTGGCGCGGGCGCTGGCGTCGGTCACGGCTCAGACCCTTTCGCCACGCGAAATATTGGTGGTCGACGATTGTTCGAGCGACGGGACCAGGGAGCTTGTGCAGGCGGCCGCCGCGTCCGATCCTCGCATTCGCCTGATCGCCCTGCCGCATAACGGAGGCCCGTCTGTTGCGCGCAATGAGGGATTCGCGGCGGCAGAAGGAACATGGGTTGCGATCTTGGACGCGGATGACGCGTTCGCCCCTCAAAGGCTGGAACGCCTTGTCCATTTTGGCCTCGAGACGGATGCGGACATCGTTGCCGATGACTTGTCCTACTTCGATGCGGTGGCTGACTGCGTCACGGGCCGAGGCATTGGCGAGGCGCAGGAACCAAAACTTGGCCCCATCAACCTTCATACTTATGTTTCTCACAATGCCGCGACGGGAAAAAGCTTTGACTGGGGGCTGCTCAAACCAATCTTTCGGCGCGAGACTTGGCGCCGCCTGGACGCGCGCTATGAGCCGACGCTCCGTCATGGCGAAGACTTCAAACTGATGGTGGAGTTGCTCTGCGCCGGGGCGAAGTTCCACATCCTGAATGAGCCGCTTTATTTGTACACACAGCGCCAAGGCAGCGTCAGCGGCCAGCTTTCGGGCATGACCCGCACGACGATCGGATACGGCCTTATGCGAGACGTCTCATTGGCCCTGTCGGAAGACCCGCGAATCCGCCGCGATCCCGAGCTCGCCCGCCTTTTTCAACAGCGCGCCGAAGGCCTTGGGCGCTTCGACGACGCCCATTTTGTATCGACGTCGCTACGGTCTGGAACCTTTCGCGCCATCATCGCGCGCGCCCGGCAAAACCCGCGCTTCCTGCCTTTCATGGCGGGGCAGCTTTGGCGGGCTATCCGCCGCCGGTTGCGCCGCCCGGCCACCTCGAAGATCGGGCCGAAGCCTGGCTAGCGGCTTGCGGGCGGTTGTTTAGTGAGGGCGTTCAAACAGGCCGTGCATGCGCTGCGTCAGCGCCTTGATGCCACCCAGGAGCAGGGGCGGGGTGACGAGCCTGACCATCAGTTCCGTGCTCTGGCGCAGCGATTGGCCCTTGCGGGCGACATAGACCGTCGGCAGGAGATCGCTCGACATTCTGGACAAGAGGCCGTTGGTATAGAAATAGGCGGTCACTGATCGCCGCGTGCGACCTTCGCGAATCGGCTGAAGGTGGCCGTGCGCCGCGATCTTTGATTGCCCCATGATGACGGTGCGGCCAAAAACCGGCGAGATCGCGGCCCCACGTTCCCGTGGCTTAAGCCGCCAAAGCTCGAGTTCGCCACCATCCTCTTCCGTCCAATCTTCATTGAGATAAGTGATGACGGCCAGGCGGTTGCTGAGGAAGGTGCGAGGGTGCTGCTCGAAGTCGATATGCACTTCGAATGTGCCGCCACCGGCGACCTGGTGCATGCCTCCGCCAAAAAGGGCGGGGTCCGGGATGAGATCGGGGATCCCCGTCACGGCGGACAAAAACCGCGCAAAAGGACCAGAATTAACGATGTTGAAATATTCTTGAGCTGCTGAGGGAAGCGGTGAATCTGGCGCCGAAACCCGCCGACATTGAAGGCCGGACTGGATTTCCCGCCAGTGGTGAGGCTGTGCATTGTCGAAATCGGCGGTCACCCGCTTCAGCGAAGCGGCAGGGAACAGATTATCCAAAACGAGATAGGGAAAAGGCTGCGCTGTTTCGTAGCGAGAGCGCAGGCTACGACGCTCCTCCAAGAGAATCTCATCGAAATGAGGCCAAGCGAGCTGTTGGTCGGGCAAGGTAGGGTCACTCCTCGGCAGGTCATTCCTGCGTACGACCGGCGCCGCGTCGACGGGAGAGCTGCACCCGCCGTCATACATAAATCTTTTCATGGCATCTTGTCGCCGCAGCGGGCTCGCTCAAGAACTTTTGCGTGAACTCTCATAATCATTTCAGTCATTGCCCAAACTTTTGTTGTCAGAGACAAGCTCGATATCTTTGAGAACTCAGTTGGAACTGTATTCGACAATCCCTTGATAAACACGGGATGCTTAAACAACCACACTGGGCCGCTCAAATTTTATTGAACACCCTGGGATAATACCAATAAACCGTTGATATAATTTGATTTTATTTTTTGAGCCCTGATATCACGACAAGATCATGTTGCAGTGCAACGAATATGAATTGACGGGCAAATTTCTGTTCACTAGTGTCCACTTCCGCAGGCTTCAGTAACAGACTCCACAGCGCGACTATTGAATGAGTTGCATTAACAACCGAGTGCGTAATCACTTTGGCTAGTACGATGCGTCGGCCATATTTTTGCCTTCTAATGAGGTTCTCTGCTGCTTCGTCGAGCCCGGTCAGAGGCCATCGCTCAGTTCCGGCGACCTAAAAACACCTCTCTGAACCTTAGATAATCTGAACCTTAGATAATCGGCACATCGTGAGCACCGAGAGAAGCAGACCCATGAGTCTCGATGATGGCGACGGCCTCGTTATGGAATTCCCTGACCGCAGGATGTACAACTCAGCCTTCGGTGGAGGGGCTGCGCGCAGTTCCACTACCAAGAATATATGGCTTAGAGGCCACCCGATGGTCTCCGCGACGTTCCGGATTGCTGATCTCGCGGCCGTAACGGCGGTTGCCGCCATCGTCTCCTTTCTGGTCGATTCGGAAGATCCAAGCCGGCGACACGGGCTTGCGCTCGTTGCCTTTGCCGTTGTTCTCAGCTTTTGCGTTTTTCCCCGTGCCGCCAGCGCGTTGGAGAAGGCGACCGCCAGTCGTCTTGTCGGACATGTGGGCTATCTTGGCCAACTCTTCCCGGCTCTCGCTTGCTCGACCATCGCGGCCGCGCTCGGCTTCGCCTTCATCGGATGGCGCTGGCCCTCGTTGATCGCAATTGCGGTCGGCTGGGGCGCGCTCAATGCCGTCGCTCTCGTAATCGCGAGGCTCGCTGGCTATCATACGCTCACGCACCCGCGCGTAAACCAGCACATCATGCGCAAGGTGGCCGTGATCGGTAGTGACGATGTCGCCTGGCGCATCGCCTCGCTCTGCCAGTCCGATCGCGCCGCCCAAATACGCCTGCTCGGCGTTTTCAGCGACGATGCCACGAAAGATCACGAGCAGGCGGAGGACCACCGGCTGAGCGGATCGGTCGACGAGCTGATCGCGTTGAGCCGCGACACCCTGCTTGACGACATCATCATCGCAATCCCGCCCGGCGAGGACGCCGCTCAGCGTGCGCAAGACCTGCGTTGGCGGCTGCGTGGTGTGGCAACCGAGGTCTACCTTCTTCCCTATTTGACCAGCAGTGAGGACGCGCTGCCGATGGAACGATTCGGCCCTTTCTCACTCGCGGTCGTCCAGCGCCGCCCGCTGACCCATGGCCAGGCGCTGTGGAAGCGTGGGTTCGATCTGGTGTCGGGGCTGGTGCTTCTTCTCATGTTGTTCCCGGTGCTCGCGGTGGTTGCTCTGGCCGTGAAGCTCGACTCACCGGGTCCTATTCTTTTCCGCCAGCCAAGGCTTGGGCTGAATGACCGCACCTTCACGATCCTGAAATTCCGGTCGATGTATGCGAGTTCGACGGACATTATGGCGGCCCGGCAGACCTCCAAGGAGGACGCGCGGGTAACGCGCGTCGGTAAATGGCTGCGGAAGCTGAGCCTTGACGAACTTCCTCAGCTCTTCAACGTTTTATCAGGCGATATGTCCCTCGTCGGGCCCCGCCCGCACGCGCCCTCTACGCGCGCCGGCGGCCAGCTTCTGAAGGACGTGATGGCCGAGTATGTGGTCCGCCATCAGGTGAAGCCCGGCATCACCGGCTGGGCTCAGATAAACGGCTCCCGCGGGGAGCTTGTGACCACTGAAGATTTGCGCCGCCGCGTTACCTTCGACCTGGAATACATCCAGCGCTGGTCGCTCTGGCTCGATATCAAGATCGTCGTGTTGACGGTCCTGCGCGAGGTTTTCAGCAAACATGCATTCTGATTCAAGCGCCAGCGCGCCATTCGGAAAGCCGGAAAGCGGCAAAATCGCCGGTCTCGGAAATGGGGCGTCGCCTCGCATCGATCAGTTCGAGATCATGGGTCTACAGTTGCACAACCTGCACCGCTTCGACATCGCCGATCGCGTGGTGGCCGCTTCCCTGGCCCGTGAGAAATATCTGGTCGTCAACGCGAATGCGCACTGCGTCACCCTGTCGCAAAAGGAGACTTGGCTGCGCGACATGTTTCGGGAAGCGGATATCGCTTTTTGCGACGGTGCCGGGGTCCAACTCGCGACAAAATTCCTCAAGGGCTTCGTTCCCCATCGCACGACTCCGCCGGAATGGATCGATGCCGTTCTCGAAAGGCTGGGCCCAGAGGCGCGCGTGTTCTGGATCGGGGGAGCGCCGGAGGTTGTGGCGAAAGCAGCAGAGAATTTTGCCAATCGCTTCAATGTCGTGACCGTTGGAACGCAGCACGGCTATTTCGACGCCCACGTCGACTCCGCGGAATCGCAAAGCCTCGTCGCCCGCATTAATGAAAGCGAGCCCACTCTCCTGCTTGTGAACATGGGTATGCCGCGTCAAGAACGTTGGCTTTGGGAAAACTGGCCGCACATCCGTACCGGGGTGGCCATCACCGCCGGCGCGCTGGTTGATCACGCCGCAGAGCGAGTCAGCCGGCCGCCGCGCTGGGTTGCCAATCTCGGCGTGGAATGGCTCGTTCGCCTATGCCGCGAACCCGGCCGTCTTTGGCGGCGATACCTGCTCGGGCTGCCCGCCTTCGGCGCGCATGTGATCCGCTACGCTATCCAAATGCGCCTGCCGCAGCCGAGCACCGGGAGGTCGTGAGCGTCTCCATGCACTCATCGATCCCTGTCGCACCGCAGTTCCCCTCCGCGAGCCAGGTCGTCAAGCGGCTGCTCCGGCTGTGGCGCCGCCGCCTCGGCTTGTTTCTGCTGGTCTTCGGCGTGGTGCTCGTCTGCGGCGGTGTGGTGATTTGGTCCCTCACGCCCAAATACTCAGCGACGTCCACCGTGGTGCTGACCACGCAGAACACCGACCCGCTCGCCCCGATGGGGCAGCAGCAGAGCCAGGCTGTGGAGGATGATCGCCCGTCGACGGAAGCGGCGATGCTGCAGTCCCGCGACGTGGCCGCCGCCGTCCTCAAGCAGTATCCGCCGCTGCCCGCGCCGCCCGCCTCCGGCCTAGCGCCGCGCCTGTGCAAGCTCGGTGTGGGCTTCCTCTGCCACAAGACCGTGCCGATGACCGAACAGGAGCGCGAACAGGCCGAGATCGGCGGGTTCCTCAAAAACCTGACCGTCATGCCGGAGCTCCACTCGCGCATCCTGGACGTGACCGTCTCTTCGACCAATGGTCAGAGGGCAGCTGAGCTCGCCGATGCGGTTGTTACGAACTATCAAGAACTCGCCTTGGCGAAGCAGACGGCGGACCTCAACCGCGTCGCCAGCTGGCTTGACGCGCGCACTGAGCAGCTGCGGCAGCGCTGGCTTGATGCCGTCGGAAAGGCGAATGCCTTCGATGTTTCGAACGGGTTGAGCAACCAGGCCAATGGAGATTCGAGCGATCCACTGATCGACAAGCAGATTTCCGAGACGACCCTCAGTCTGAGCCAGGCCCAGGCGCGGCTCGCGCAAGCCCAGGCCCGGGCGGATGCGCTGCGGCAGGCCTCCAAGTCCGGCGATACCGCAGCGCTGATCGACGCGGCGCAGCAGCCGATCGTTGTTTCTTCCGCGAATTCGTTGACCCAGCTCGAAAGCGCGCGCCAGCAGATGGCGGCCCAGTTCGGCCGGCAATATCCTGGCATCAAATCGCTTGATCAGCAGATCGCGTCGACGCGTGCGAGCCTGCGGGCGGCAACCGGCGCCGCTCTGGGCAATATCAAGGCTGACCTCCTGGCGACCCGGGCTGAGGTCAAGCAACTCACGGATTATCTGAACAAGTTGCGGGAGCAGGCCGCGCATGAAAGCGGCCCCCAGGCTCAGTTCCGTAGCCTGAGCCAGGAAGCGGCCAGCGCGCGCACGGTGTATGAGACCTTCCTCGAACACTCCAAAGAGGTGGTTGACCGGGCGGCCCTTCTCGAACCCCCGGTCGCCTTCGTGTCGCACTCGGCCGTGCCTTCAAGTCCGACCTTTCCGAACCGCAAGAAGCTGCTCGCCGGTCTGGCGATCGTCGCCGTGATCCTCGGATTCGGCGTGATTCTTCTGCTCGACTACCTCTCCGTCGCCTTCGGAGACGTGGACGATCTACGCGGTGCGGTCCAGCTTCCCTTGCTGACGACCATCCCGATGGTCCAGAACAGCGGGCGGACAATTGCTCGCCATGTCATCGACGACCCCTTCTCCCGTGCGAGCGAGGCGGTGCGGAGCCTCGCCGGGCAGCTATCGCTGGCCAGGGGAGCCGAGGACCGGCCACACAGCGTTCTCGTCACCTCGGCAAGCGCGGAAGAAGGTAAGACCACCCTGGCCGTCTGGCTGGGCCTGACGGCACGTTTCGGCGGCCAACGCGTGCTCATCGTGGACGGAGACCATCGGCGGGGGACGCTGACGCGCCATATCCCGGGCTCCGGGGGCCCTGGCATGACCGATCTGCTCTCCGGCCAAGCGACCCTGAGAGAGGTCATCCAGACCGATCCGGACACCCGGGTCGATTTTATCGCCGCAGGGACCGCAACGACGAAGCCCTACGGCACTGGCGACATCGCCCGCCTTCGCGCCCTGATCGGCACCCTCAAAGGTTCTTACGACCTTATCATCATCGACAGCCCGCCGCTCCTGGCGATGACCGACGGGTATGTCTATGCCAGCATCGCCGACCAGACGATCTTCATTTGCCGCTGGGAATCCTCCTCCCGCCGGGCGGTTACCAGCTGCCTCGAGCGTCTTCGCGCCTACGGTGCGAGCATTCCCGGCATCGTCATCTCCATGGTGGATCACCGGTCGACCCTGGCGCTTGGCGATGACTACAGCCGTCGCGAGATGAAGCTAATCAACAAACTCTATAACTCCTAAGGTTCTTCGCTTGCGGGTCGTACATATCGTTCGCCAGTTCCACCCATCCGTGGGTGGACTTGAAGACACGGTGCTCAGCCTCGCCCGGGCTCAGCGGGACAGGCTGGGTCTTGATGCGCGTGTCGTGACCCTCGACCGAGTGTTTGGATCTCAGGAGCGCCTGCCGCATGCGGAGCTCGTCCATGGCGTGCCGGTGCGGCGCTTGGCTTGGGCCGGCTCGCAACGCTATCCGCTTGCCCCGTCGGTGCTGCGCAATCTGCAACACGCAGATCTGCTTCATGTCCATGCGATCGACTTCTTTTTCGACTTCCTCGCCTTGACCCGCCTTGTTCACAGGCGGCCGATGATCGCAACCACGCATGGCGGCTTTTTCCATACGAGCCGGTTCCGGGCTGCAAAAAAGATATGGATGCAGACCATCACCCGCGCGTCCATCAGGGGATATCAGCGGATCGTGGCCTGCAGCCATAGTGACGCCGAAATGTTTCAGCCGCTGGCCTCGGAGAGGCTCATGCTGATCGAAAACGGCATCACGCAGGAGAAGTTCGGCGCCGCCTCCTCAGTGACTCCAACCAAAACGATTTTGAGCTTCGGTCGTTTCGCGCGTCACAAGCGAACGGATCAGATCCTGCGCGTCTTCCAGGCGCTGCGGGCGATCGATTCCGAGTGGCGCTTGATCATTGCCGGCCGCGATGCGGATCAGACGGCCGTGCAACTTGGGGATTTGGCGCAGCAGCTCGGCATCTCGGACGGGGTCGAGATCGTGCAGAACCCCAGCGACGAGATGCTGCGCGCGCTGATGGGAAGGGCAAGCTTCTATGGCAGTCTGTCGGCCTATGAAGGCTTCGGGCTTGCCGCCGTCGAAGGCATGTCCGCTGGGCTCATCCCGATCCTCAGCGACATTCCCGCCTTCGTGCGCCTGGTGACGTCCGGCGGCGTCGGCCTGAATGTCGATGCGGAGAACCCCGCCGCTGTCGCACAATCCATCGTTGACTTCTTTGCCCGTCACCGCGAATTCTACGATTCGTATCGAGGTCGGGCGATGGCGGTTGCTTTGCGCTATGATTGGCGAGAGGTCGCGGCGCAATATGCGAGCCTCTACAACACCGCCACGGGCAGGGAAACAGCGCTCCAGCCCGTCGTCAGATCGGGAATTGCCGATTGAGCCGGAAAGCTTTCTCAGCGAATCTGACATACAACGTCATCGGGGCGCTTCTACCGTTAGCGACATCGCTCGGAACCGTTCCCTTCTACATCCATGAGATTGGCCTGGCGCGCTACGGTGTCGTGACCATCACCTGGGTTTTGCTGGGCTATTTCGGATTTCTCGACTTCGGTCTCTCCCGCGCCTCGGCCAATGCGCTCGCCCGGCTCGGGCCCGCATCCGCAAGCGAACGATCGCCCGTACTTGTCACGGCCTTCTGTTGCAATTTCGGCCTGGGGCTGATCGGCGGCTTCATTCTCTATTTCGTCGGCCACATCATCCTGCTCCATGTTGTAAAGGTGCCGGGCAGCCTGATGGGGGAGACCAGGGCGGCCTATCCCTGGATGGCGGCCATGCTGCCGCTCGGCATGCTCTCGGGCGTCGCGACGGGCGCCCTGGAATCGCGTGAACGCTTCCTGCTTTCGAATACGTTGACGTCCTTCGGCACCATGGCCGGCCAAATTCTTCCCCTGGCCGCCGCCTATGCCTTCGGGCCGAGCCTCGAGGTGGTCATTCCCGCGACGCTGCTGTCGCGCCTGCTGACGGTCGCCATCGCCTATCTCGTCGTCATCCGGCTGGAATGGCCCGTGCATTTCCTGGACTTCAGGGTGAGCTGGGCGCGCAAGCTTTTCGGCTACGGATCCTGGGTATCCGTTTCGAGTATTCTCAACCCCCTTCTCGACACCTCCAATCAGCTGATTGTCGGCGCGATGCTCGGGGCAGCGGCGGTCGCCAACTACTCCATCCCGATGACGCTCGCCATGCGGTCGCAGGTCTTCGCGACCGCGCTGTCCCGCACCCTGTTCCCAAGAAGTTCGCGGGCAAGCCAGGAAGAGGCGAGCGAGATCACTCGCAATGCGACGATAGCGCTGGCCTACGGCTTCGGCATGGTGTGCGGGCCGGCCATCTTCCTGTGTGGCCCGTTTCTGCGGCTTTGGATCGGACACCGCTTTGCCGCGCCTTCCGAAGCCGTCGGGCAGATCGTCATGTTCGGAGCCTGGACCAATGGCGTCGCCTTCATTCCCTACGGCTTCATACAGGCGCGCGGGCGGCCGCATGTGACGGCGAAGGTCGGTCTTGTCGAGATCCTGCCCTTCTTTCTCGTTCTCTGGCTTTTGCTCAGCACGATGGGCCTTCCGGGTGCGGCCTGGGCCTGGAGCCTGCGCGTGACGCTCAATTGCGGCGCGCTTCTCGTCCTCAGCGGCTGTTTCGATCGCGAGACGTGGCGGCTGTTTCCTGCCCTGGTGCTCATGTGTCTGGCCCTTGCCATCGTACAGGTGGTACCAATGACGGCAGTGATCGCCTTCGCCTTCGCCGTGCCCTTCGGCATCGCCTTCGCGGTGCTGGGCTATAGTCTTGATCCGGTATTAAGGAATGTGGTTCTTGGCCTGGCACGGCGAGTGGGCATTGTCGCACCGCAGGCAGCGATCTCTCAACGCGATCCGGTCTAGAGACAAATGTCCGATGCGGAGCGGTAAACCCCGGACGCGCAGCCTCCAGAAAGTTGCTCTGCTCTGTTTCGTTAGCGGATGCTTTGCCCTGACAGCTCGAAAAGCGCAGGCCCAGCTCGTTGACGAGTATTTTCCCGGGGAAATCCCCGGTTACCAGGCGAATCTCAGCGCCTCCGTCGTCAATCGCATCTATGCCCAGGGCCAGGGCAAGGGTGTCGAACTGGGCGATTTCGTCATTCGTCCACAACTCTCCGAGTCCATGGGCTATGATTCGAACGTGTTGGGAACACCCGGTTCGAGCAGCCCGGTCCTGAATACGGGCGGCGGGGTAAGGGTCAATTCCGACTGGGGACGGGATGCGGTCGGCGCCTCGGTGAGCGTCAACAACCATCAGTATTTCAACCTGCCGATTGCAAATTATACGGACTGGAGCGCAGCCCTCGGCGGAACCGTCACCCTTGGGAACGACGCCTTAAGCGCGGGCTTTTCGCATCGCTATGCCTATCTCTCCGCCGAGGATTTGGGCGTGATCGGCGTGGTGAGCCCGGTCCCCTATTCCGAGGACGATGTCCGGCTGTCCTACTACAAATCCTTCAGCCGCTTCAGCCTGACCCCATCCTTCGAATATGAGAAGTTTCGCTTCGGCGAGGCGAGCGGTGCGACCACCATCTCCTATAAGGGGCTCGATCATCAGACGGAAATCGGCGCCTTGACCGGCCAGTATGCGGTCTCTCCCGGCAATGCGCTGGTCGCAATCATCCGCGGGACCTCCGCACAATACGACACCGAGTCCGAGGGATCATCGAACAACTACAACGATTTCGCGGGCTTCATGGGTGTCGATTACGAGAGCGGCGCCGCGATTCAGTACCGTGCGCTGATCGGCGCCGAGACTCGCCGCTTCACGAACAGCAATCAGCCGACGGTTTCGACCCCGGCCGCCGAGCTCGACGTGCTTTGGGAGCCGACCACGGTCGATACGGTCACGGGAATCGTCGGCCGGGAATTGAACGACCCCGCTTCTCCCTTTGCCAGCAACCAGACGATCACCCGCTTCCGCCTGCAACTTGATCACGAACTCCAGCGCAACCTCTTCTTCCGCAGTTCGGCCGAGTTCGCGAAAAGTCTCTCGCCGTCCAACACGCCTGAAATTTCCGACCTTGACGAGAACCAGGTGAATCTGGGTGCGCGACTTCTCTGGAACGTCAACCGGCATGTCGATGCGAGCCTGAGCTATGGTTTCAGCAGCGGTCGCACGACAGGCGGCACGAACGAAACTTTGGAAAGTTCGAATAGTTCCAGCTACGTGAGCAACAGCATTATTTTGGGAATCAGCATTTTCGAATAGGTTTCGCCTTGATGTCACCCGCTGAGTCCTGGCTTGTTGCAGCGATCACCAGACCCACCTCATTAAACAACTTTTGCCGGAGTTAAGATGGAACGCCTCGCCGACAGGCCCGTTGATGGGGAAGCTCTTGTGACAAGCAGGCGACAGGCCTGCTTTCTGCTTCTGGGGACCGGCGCGCTGCTCGCGGGCTGCATGCCGGAGAGCGGGCTCAAGCTTCTGCCATCAGCGGACAATGCCAACTATCATCTCGGCGTCGGTGACGAAATCCGGGTCATCACCTACAACGAGACGCAGTTGACCAATACCTTCATCGTCGGGGACAATGGCACGATCGCCTTTCCGCTGGTCGGATCGATCAGGGCGCGCGGCATGACGCCGGGCGGATTGGCGGGCGAAATCGAACATCGTTTGATGTCAAAGAACATCATGACGAGCCCGAGCGTCTCCGTTCAGGTCGCACAATATCGTCCGATATCGGTGCTGGGCGAGGTCAATCATCCTGGCCAGTATCCCTACCAGCCCGGGATGACCATGCTTGATGCGGTGGCACTTGCCGGCGGGTTCACCTATCGCGCCATCACAGCCTATGCGAGCGACGTGCGCCCCTCGCCGGACGGCACCTTCGTCAAGGGCAAAATCCTGAACGACTCACGGCTGGAGCCTGGCGACGTCGTTACGATTCTCGAGCGCTACTTCTGACGTCTCCGGCGAGAGCCGGCAGAGCAAAGCCGGCAGAGCCTCGCAGGCGCAGAAAGCTCGGGAGGGCGACAGCGCCCGGCAGAACGTTGGCGGCTCCGTAGAGGAACCACATCAGACCAGCGGTCTTGATGGTGAACATATTGGCACCGATGCAGAGCGAGGTTGCCATATAGACGGCAATCATCGCCTTCATCGATGCCGCTTCATCCGTCCGTGGGCGATTGAAGGCGAAGATGGCAAGGCAGAAGAGCGCCAGCGGAAGGCTGAGATTGTTGATCACATAGGCGTAGCCTGTATCGGCCGTATAGACCTGGGACGGCGCGAGGGCGAACCACTGCTCGGGCTGCCAATAATCCAGAAGCCGGCCCGAAAATAGCAAGCGTCCTCCGAAATCATCCTCCATGATGGAGGGCGAAACGCCTGGCAAAGCATGGATGGAGCCTGCAAAAACCAGCCCGAGCACGGCGACGAGCGGCATGCAGAAGACAACGAAGGAGGAGCGGTAGAGCGGTGTCATCCGCAGCAGGAGCATCAGCATCCAGCACCCTGACGCGAAACGCGAGTCACCCAGGACGAAGCAGAAGGCAGCGAGACCGTACAGGAAGAGCTTCTTGAAGCTCAGATCGAGCCGCGTGCTGAGGCACCAGGCGAAGATGATCACCGAGAAATTACCCATCGACACCGGCTCGAGGAAGACGGATGACACCCGGTGCGGCCCGAGCAGGGACGGGAAGAAGGTCCGGCTGAGCTGCCCGGCGCGGTCGCCGCTGACGAAAAACCCTGTGTTGCTGTAGTTGATCGTCGATGCCGAGATGACGCCCTTGTCGACGTAATAGGTCCAGATATCGAAGAAGGTGACGTAGATATTGGGCAGGATCAGCTCGAACAGCCCGAACCCCACGACGATCATCATGACAAGCCAAACCAGCCGGTTCGCGGTTTGCTGCGTCGACATCATGCCGAGTTCGTAGAAGATGTACATGATGCCGAGATCGTGAACGATCTTGAGATCGAGCCCTGGATTAAGCAGCTTCATGCCGACCAAAAACACCGTGATCATGCCCATGACTTGAACAACGCGCGGTGTTATGCGGTGGCGAATGGTCAGCAGGCCGATGGACATGATCAGGAGTTCGGCCACCGCCACGATTGCGTTCGACATGTGAATGCCGCCGCGCGTCGTGATCAGGCACAATACGAGATTGAAGATCAGCGCCGCGAACACCAGGCGCGGGCCGGATGCGCTTTCACTTTCTATTGCCGAATAGGCATGACTTTGAATCATCGCGAGACTGGGCCTGACCGGAACATGCAACCATAGTTTAGCTTAGAATGGCTTGCGGGCAAAGGATGCATGCCTTTTAATACCATGCGAATGCCTTACTCGCCGCATGCTTTGCGGAATACCCGGGTTTCTCAAAGGCGTCTTTCAATCAACATCTTGTTGTTATTCTACCCCGCGGGGATAATCAGTGCGAAGCTTATCGAAATTGCGGTTGGACAAAGCGGACGCGTGGGACGCAGTGACTGATGCGCGGTGAGACGATTGCAGACCTTGCCTCGGAGGATGGCGCCCATGCTTTGTTCAGTCGGAACGCCAGCGTGAAATCGGTCTTCATCTCGGTTCACGATTTCCGTAGCCTGCGGAAGGCAAGCGTCCACTTCATCGCGTCGGAGATGGCGCGGCGCGGCGACGTCCGGTTTTTGTCTGTCGGGCTGTCCCGCCTGTCGCTCCACCGGGGCGATACCCGCAGCAGCCTTGTTGCCCGCGCCAATCGCGTCGAGCGCCACAATGGCGTCGACTGTTACCTTTGGAAAACCGCCTGGCACCCGTTCAACATTCGGAAGACCAGCGCCAAGTTTCTCGAGGCGCCGATGTTCAGGCTCTATCGCGGGCTGCTCCCGGCCGTCGCCCGTCGCTGGATCAAAGAGGCGGACGTCGCTTTTGTCGAATCCGGCATGTCGGTCGTCTTTCTCGCTGATATCAAACGGATCAACCCGCGCGCGAAAATCATCTATCTGGCATCGGATGACCTCGAGGTCATCGACAGTGCGGATACGATCAGGAGCGACTTCCGCCGCCATTTCGACGAGATCGATCTTGTCAGGTTGCCCTCGCGCTATCTCCTGGCGGGCATGCCGCACGGAAAGTCGGCGGCTTTAATTCCGCATGGCGTGGATCGCACGATTGCGGAGAAACGCTATCCCGATCCCTATGCCGGCCAGAAAGCCTGCGTCTCGCTCGGTTCCATGCTGTTCGATGCAGAGTTCTTCCGGATCGCCGCCCCCGCCTTTCCTGACGTCACGTTCCACATCATCGGCGCCGGCAAGGCGGCCGCGGATCTGCAGGGTGACAACATCGTCATCCATCCGGAAATGGCCTTCGAGCAGACTCTCGGCTATCTTCAGCATGCCGCCTTCGGTGTGGCCCCCTATCGTGACGAGAAGACGCCGCGCTATTTGATCGACACCTCTCTGAAGTTGCGGCAGTTTGGATTGTTTGGCATTCCCGCTGTCTGTCCCACGTTTGCCCTGGGCGACGCCGCCGGGAGATTTGGCTATACGCCCGGTAACGCCGCCTCCATCCGAACGGCGATCACAGCAGCGATGACCAATCAAGACCTCATCGTCGATTCCTCCAATACCTGGAGCGAAGTGGTGGATCGGCTGCTGCATCCGGAAGCATTCCCCGACACACGCTTGTAGGAACGCGCTTGCAAGACTCTCCCCGCCCCATGGCCCCATGTCGGACAGTCACGGAGGTGCGGCGCCGAGCCAGCCCCGCATCCTGTCTCCTGGCCCTTGTTGCGACCTTCGCTGCGACGCTCGCGCCGATGAAGCCCGTGCAGGCGCAGGGATCGGCGCACTCAGCGGTTCTTTGGGGCGTCGCTGAGAGCGGCCTGGAATTGGGACATGGTGACAAGGTCGGGACAGACTATCCGGTGCCGGATCCAC
>Ga0310811_10002521_pt1 | contig 22954 bp, 22 predicted proteins | sample YCmetagenome_FD_207642 | JGI IMG/M metagenome (GOLD analysis project Ga0310811, IMG submission 207642) | Soil microbial communities from experimental microcosm in Duke University, North Carolina, United States - YC | ecosystem: Engineered > Artificial ecosystem > Soil microcosm > Unclassified ...
CGACGCTGTTGAGCAGGGGAAGGTCGCGAAAGGCCACCGGGGTGATCGCCACAGTGCTGATACGCATCGGTCTTGCCCTTGTCCTCGTATGTAGATAGCGTACTCGAATGTAGACGGCGGCTGATGTACTGTAAAGATCCACAGCGTCAGCCCGGGACACCGCTTTCGCCACTCGCCCCTCCCCGCGGACAGCAGGCCATTCGAGGACGCATGGACACGCGATCGACCCATTCGGACACCGCTGTCGCGCGGCAGCCCGAGCAGTGGAAGGTGCGCAAGGTCGCGCTGGCCGGCCTGCTCGGCACCACCCTGGAGCAGTACGACTCGGCCGGGAGTTCTCCGCGGTGCTCGGCGGCGGGATCGCACCGATGATCTGTTCGGGGCTGCTCGCGGCCTTCGCGGGGTCGTGGTGGCCGGCGGCGATCTACCTGATGCTCATGATGTCGGCCAGCTTTCTGGGTGCCTGGTTCTCGCCGGAGACACGTGGCCGCGATCTCAGCCTGCCCGAGGACGCATCGCTCGCCCGCTGACGGAAAACGGCTTGCGGCGCCGTTTCGGTGCTGTCGCGGCGGTGATTCGGTGCCGTCCCCGGTGCCGTCCCCGGTGTCGCCCCGGTGTCTCCCTGCCGCGCCGGTGTCTCTCCGCGGCGCCGGTGTCTCTCTGCCGCGCAGGTGTCTACCTGTCCCGGTGCTGTCTCGCTGCCACAGGGGTCTCGCTCTGCCCCCGTGGTTCTCGCTCTGCCTCGGTGGTGGTGTCTCGCAGTCTTCGGTGGTGGTGTTTTCCCTTGCTCAGCGGCGGTTGGCGGTGTCCCGGTGTTGGGGCGGTGGAGTCTTGGTGGTGTCTCGGGGGTGGGGCGGTGGTACCTGGTGGTACCCGGTGGTACCCGGTGGTACTGCTGTGCCTTCGCGGGGGCGGGCGGTGGTCATCGAAGCCTGTCTGCGCGCCCGTCCGTTCAGTCGGTCGCCAACACGATCTCCGTCGCCTTGATCAGCGCGATCACCGTGGAGCCTGCCGCGAGACCCAGTTCGGTCACGGCGTCCCTGGTGATCGCCGCGGTCAGCTCGGTGCTCTCGGCTTCCTCGGTTTCCTCAGTGCCGCCCGTGCCGCCCGTGCCTGGGACGCTCTTGAGGGCGACCTTCACCGTCGCCATGGCCTCGCCCGACGTGACGGCGGTGACCCGACCTTGCAGCCGGTTGCGGATGCTGATGCCGGTGACTGTTCCAGTGGCCAGGGACACTTCGGTCGACTTGATCAGCACCCGGACCCTGCTTCCCGCGGCGAGGCCCAGGTCCTCGACGGCGTCACGGGTGATCGCGGCGGTGATCTCCTGTCCACCGGACAGGCGCGTCCGGACCGTCGCCATCGCCTCGCCGGGGGTCACGGCGGTCACGGTGCCGGCGAACCGGTTGCGGATGCTCAGGCCCATACGCCGAGACGGTAGGCCGCCATCGTCAGCGCACCGCAACATCACCACCGGCGATCCCGGCGATCCGGGCGGGCGCCGCCGTGCCCGTCGGCGCGGCGGTTTCCACAGTGGACAAAGACGGGCGGAGGACGCGCCACGCCACGAGCAGCTGTCCGGTACGGGCGGGCGGCGGCGGGCCGACCGGTTCGCCGCCGGTCACGACGCGGCCGGTCGGGACAAGGCCGGTCGCGAGGACGTCGAGTGCTTCCCGCTCTGGGGAAGAGGTCCGGCGGATGTTCGCGAACTGCTCCTGCTGCACCGCCTGGGGGATGATCGGGGTGCCGCATCGTGTGCTCCCGAAGCGGTCGAGTTCCCGGCGGGCGGTCCGGAAGCGGCCGGTGACTCGACGGCGAGGGAGATCGGCGGGCGGCGAGTACTTCGGGCTTGTCTGGGCTTTTTGTGAACATGGGAAGAGTCAACCACGACCCAGCGACAAAAACTGAGCTTCCCGCTCTGGGGAAGAGGTCCGGGCGAACGTGGTCGGGGTGTCGAGGCAAGCGTGTCCGGAGGGGGACACCGGGGCGCCGATCAGCGCAAGGCGCGTGCGATGGGCGGTCGTGGGGCCGGGTCGACGTGCGGCAGCAGCGCGGGTGGCGCGTGGCCTCAGCGGTCGGCTGTTTTTCGTTGTGCCATCAGGGAGAACGAGTTCGGCAGCCGTCCCCGCCAGGCAGCCGCCTCGACCCCGTTCGGCCGCCAGAACGGCTCCGGGTGTTCGGCCACGTGCCGCACCTCGAGGCCGGCGGAGATCACCGCGGTGATGATTTCCCCGAGCGTGGCCTGCCATTCCACGGCGCCATGACCGGGGAAGGTGTCGTTGACGTGGGAGCGGGCGAAGTAGCCGCGGTCGGGCCGGATCCGGGGCTCGTCCTCGTCCCAGGTCCACAGTGATGCGGCCGGGTGAGCTTCGTGGACGAACAGGTGTCCCGACGGGCGCAGCAGACGGGCGGCGTCGGCCGCCCACGCCCGCAAGTCCGGCAGCCAGATCAGTGCGCCCTTACCGGTATAGACCAAATCGGTGGACTCGTCGCGCAGCGGAGCACCCGGCAACTCGGCGACGACATACCGGCACGGCACCCCCAGTTCGTCCGCGCGCCGCTGTGCCGCGGTCGCCGTCACCGCGCTGAAATCGACACCGACGACGGAACGCGCGCCCGCGGCGATCAGGGAGATGTCGTCCAGACCATGCCCGCTCTGCAGGTGCACCACGGTGGGTGAGGCCCGCAGAACGGGGCGCAGGAGGTCGAGTTCCCCGGCGAGCAGCGACGTGTGGTTTCTGGCTTGGTCAAGGTGTTCGGAGTACTCGCGGACGTACTTCTCCGCCGCGGTTTCCCAAGCGATCCGGTTCTTCCTGATCTCGGCTTCCACGTTCCCACTGTGAACGCCCGGCGGGCTCCCCGTCCACGGAAAACACCGCGAACCGGACGCCGCGAAAGCGGGTGACAACCACGGCGGCGTCGTGCGTCCGGTGTCGGTAACATGACGTCGGCGACAAGGAGTACACGTCTGATGATTGCCCGTGACCAAGCAATGCGTGACATCGAAAGCAGTCTGGACCGCCCGTCCGCGGCCCGCGTCTACGATTACCTCCTCGGCGGCAAGATGAACTACGCGATCGACCGCGAGTTCGCGCGGAAGATACGTGCGCGGGTGCCCCTGGTTCCCGCCTACATGCGCACCAGCCGGCAGTTCCTGCGTCGCTCCGTGCGCCGGTGTGTGGAGTTGGGCATCACGCAGTTCGTCGACGTCGGTTCGGGCCTGCCGACCGAAGGCAACGTGCACGACGTCGCCGACGAAACCCGCCCTGAGCACGACACCCGGGTCGTCTACGTCGACAACGAACCGATCGCGCTCGCGCATTCGACCCTGCTGCTGGCCGACACCGCCGATCCCGAGCGGCACAAGGCGATCGCCGCGGATTTCCTGGAGCCGGAGGAAATGTGGGAGCGGGTGGCCGAAACCGGTGTCATCGACCTCGACCGGCCGGTGGGGCTGGTGGTCAATGCGGTGATGCACTTCATCAAGGACTCGGACCGGCCCGAAGCGGTGCTGGCGAAGTGCCGCCGCGTGCTCGCGCCAGGTTCGTTGCTGGTGCTGTCGCAGATGACGAACGAGAACCCGCGGAGCCAACAGGAGCGCATCGACCTCGCCGCGCTCGTGGGCTATTACCAGGAAACGACCAATCCCGTGCAGTTGCGCACCACCGAGGAATTCGCGCGGTTCTTCGCCGGCTGGGACCTGCTGCCGCCGGGTCTGGTCTACGCACCGGCCTGGCATCCCGACGACACCACGGTCTTTTCCGCCACGCCTTCGGAGTCGCGCGTGATCGGCGGCGTCGGCCGCAAACCCTAGCGGTCACCCGGCGCCGGTGAGCGGGCCGCTCGGGCCCGGGCGCAAGCGGCGGAAGTCCGCGACGATGCGGCCGCGTCCGTCCGCGCGCGTCGCCTGGTGCCCTGGCGAGTCCCGCGAGGGCTACGAAGGCCACACCTCACCGACAAGACCCCGAAGGAACGCCGAGCCGGTCCTTCGGAGTTGACCTCCCAGCGACGCCGGGCAGTGGATCACCATCTGGTTCACCGATCTGGATCATCCCGATCTGGATCATCGGGCCCGGGAAGTGGACCATGGAGGTCAGTCATGTCGGTTACCGAGCCACCCATGCCCGGGCCGTGCCTTCGCGCCGCGGCCCGGTCCTTGCCGTGCCAGGCGGATTCGCGATGACCACGCGGGTGGAGGTGCTGATCGTCGGTGCCGGGTTCAGCGGTCTCGGCCTGGCCGCGCTGCTCGACCGGGCCGGGATCCGCTCGTTCCGGATACTGGAGGCCGCCGACGACGTCGGCGGGACGTGGCGGGAGAACACCTATCCCGGCTGCGCCTGCGACATTCCCGCGCCGCTCTACTCGTTTTCCTTCGCGCAGAAGGCCGACTGGACCCGCCTGTTCGCCCGCCAGGGCGAGATTCTCGCCTACCTGCGCGGATTCGCCCGTGACCGGGGGCTGACCGGTCGCATCGACTTCGGCGCGAAGGTCGCCAACGCCCGGTGGCGCGACGGCGAGCGTGACTGGGAGCTGACCACCGCCGGCGGCCGGCGCTTCCTGGCGCGGTTCCTCGTCACCGCGGTCGGGCCCCTGCACCACCCGGTCCGTCCCGCCTTGCCGGGCGTGGCGGGCTTCCGCGGGCCGGTGTTCCACTCCGCCGAGTGGGCGCACGACGTGGACCTGACCGGGCGGCGGGTGGTCGTGATCGGGACCGGTGCGAGCGCCGTCCAGTTCGTGCCCGCCATCGTCGACCGGGTCGCCGAGCTGACCGTCTTCCAGCGCACGCCGCCGTGGATCCTGCCCAAGGCGGACCGCGCGTTCGACGCGCGGGAGCGGCGGTTGCTCCGCTGGTTGCCCGGGTACCGTCAGCGCCTGCGACGGCACCTGTTCCAGGTTCACGAGCACCGTGCGCCCGGCTTCGTCGACGGCGCGGCGGGGATGGCCGCGACGGCCGAATATGCCCGGCGGCTGCTGGAAAAGCAGGTCGAGGACCCGGAACTGCGGGCCCGGCTGACCCCCGACTACGCGATCGGCTGTAAGCGCTTACTGATCTCCAGCGACTGGTATCCGGCGCTGACCAGGCCGCACGTCCGGGTGCGGACCGGGGAAATCGCGCGGGTGCGGCCCGACGGCGTGGTCGGCGCCGACGGCGTGGTGAGCCCGGCGGAGGTGATCATCTATGGCACCGGCTTCGACGCTCACGACAACCTCACGCGACTGCCGGTCCACGGCCGCGACGGCCTCGCGCTGACCGAGGTCTGGCGGGACGGCGCGCAGGCCTACCTGGGCACGACGGTGAGCGGGTTTCCGAACCTGTTCGTGCTGGGCGGGCCCAACACCGGGCTGGGGCACAACTCGCAGATCTTCATGATCGAGGCCCAGGCCCGGTACGTGGTGGCCTGCCTGCGCCGGATGCGGCGACGCGGCCTCACCTCGATCGAGGTGAGGCCCGAGGCGCAACGCCGGTTCGTGGCGTGGGTGCACGCCCGGATGGCGGCGACCGTGTGGCAGTCCGGGGGATGCCGCAGCTGGTACCAGCGTCCCCGCTCCGCGCTGAACACGGTGCTGTGGCCGGACACCGCGGTGGCGTTCGCGGAACGGACCCGCCGCGTGCGGTTCACGGACTACCGGTTCGAACCACCGGCCGGGACGCCGGAACACTGACGAGGGAGGAAAAGCGCATGCTCGAGTCGTCCTACTGGGCCGCCACGGCGCCGGAACTGGTGCGCGAGGACACCGTCGGTGCGATGCTGCGCCGGGCCGCGGAGCAGGCGCCCGACGAACGCGCCCTGGTGGAGGGTGTGCCCGATCCCGCGAAGCGGCGCAGCTGGACCTATGCGGGCCTGCTCGCCGAAGCGGAGGAGGCGGCCCGCGCCCTGCTGGGCCGTTTCGAGCCAGGCGAGCGCGTCGCGGTGTGGGCCAACAACATCCCGGAATGGGTCCTGCTGGAGATGGCCGTCGCGCTGGCCGGTCTCACCCTCGTCACGGTGAACCCGGCGTTCCGCGAGGCCGAGGTCCGGCATGTGCTGCGGCAGTCGCGCGCCGCCGGGATCTTTTCGCTGCGTGACTATCGCGGCAACCCGATGGTCGAAACGCTCGCCCGGATCCGCCCCGAACTGCCGGACCTGCGGGAAATCGTGCTTTTCGACGACTGGGCGGTCTTTCTCGCCTCGGGGTCGCCCGGCCGCCCCCTGCCCGAGGTCGCCGCGGCCGATCCGGCGCAGATCCAGTACACCTCCGGCACCACCGGCGCGCCCAAGGGCGCGGTGTTGCGGCATCGCGGGATCACCAACAGCGGCCGATTGTCCTACGCCCGGGTCGTCGGCCTGCGGCGGGGGGAGGTCATGGTCAACGCGATGCCGTTGTTCCACACCTCGGGGTGCGTGCTGTCCACGCTGTCCACGATCGCGGCACTGGGGACCCAGGTGCTGCTGCCCGCGTTCGACCCCGGCGCGTTCCTGGCGCTGATCGAGTCCGAACGGAGCGTGGCGCTGACCGGCGTGCCGACGATGCTGCTGGCGATGCTGGCGCACGAGAACTTCGCGGACACGGATCTGTCGTCCCTACGCTGCGCCATCTCCGGCGGGTCGACCGTCCCGCCGGACCTGGTGCGGCGCATCGAAGCAGGTCTCGGGGTGCCGGTGACGATCATCTACGGGCAGACCGAGGCCTCGCCGGGGATCACCATGACCCGGCTGGACGACGGTCCCGACGACCGCGCGCACACGCTCGGGCGACCGTTGCCGGGCGTCGAGGTGAAGATCGCCGACCCGGTCCGGCCGGAGCGCGTCGTGCCGGTTGGCGAGGTCGGTGAGCTGTGCACCCGCGGATACCACGTGATGGCGGGCTATTTCGACGCGCCGGAGCAGACCGCGGAGACCGTCGACGCGCAGGGCTGGCTGCACACCGGAGATCTGGCCAGCATCGACGCACGCGGATACTGCCGGATCGAGGGCCGGGTCAAGGACATGATCATCCGTGGCGGGGAGAACATCTATCCGCGCGAGATCGAGCAGGTGCTCCTCGAACACCCGCGGGTGCTCGACGTCGCCGTGGTCGGTGTGCCGGACGAGTATTGGGGCGAACGGGTCGCCGCCTTCGTCCGACCCGCGCCCGGCGATCCGCCGACCGAGGCCGCGCTGCACGACTACGCCCGGCTGCACCTCGCGCCGCACAAAACGCCGCGGTCGTGGCATTTCGTCGACGAGTTCCCGCTGACCGGCTCCGGAAAGATCCAGAAGTTCGTGCTGCGGGAGCGACTCCTCAGGCGGAACCCAGGGTGAAGGTGTTCAGGCCGAGGCCGCCGGAGATCTCGATCTCCTGCGCCGTGAGGTAGGCGGCCCGGTCCGAGGCGAGATAGGCGACCAGATGATCCGGCCCCACCCCCGCTCGCGCATACCGGCCAGGCAGGCCCGCGCGACCCGGAACGCCCCCGTGAGGTTGACCCGGAGGTCGCCGTTCCACTGCTCGTCGGTCATGCGATGCGCCCGGGCGATGGTGTCCACGATCCCGGCGTTGCAGACACAGACGTCCACCCCGGCCAGCACGGCTTCGGGCAACGGGTCCCGCGCGACGTCCAGCGTGAGGTCGGCGGGGCCGGCGATGTCCAGTGTCAGCACGGTCATCCCGTCCGCGCGCAGGCGCTCGCGGACGGCCGAGCCGATGCCGCCGTTCGCGCCGGTGACCAGCGCGGCGCGGTGCGTCACGAATGGTCCTCCTTGCGATAGCGGGTCGCCGTGCCGGGCCAGGCGCCGTGGGCCGCCGCAGTGGGGGTCGCCGGGTGGGTCAGGCGCCGCCGGAGCGGAACTTGTCGAGGATCCGGCGGTCCCGCTTCGTCGGCCGCCCGGCGCCCCGGTCGCGGCGGGCGACCGGCAGCGACGCCTCCGGCGGCGGGGCGGGTGTCCGGTCGAGGAAGCAGGTGGCGGCGTCGGCGGCCCCGACCCGTTTCTGGATCACCCGCACCACCTCGACGATGCGGGTGGTGCTGCCCACGCGTGCGCGCACCTCGTCACCGGGTGACACCGTGGTCGCCGGCTTGGCGGGCTTGTCGTTGACACGCACGTGCCCGCCGCGGCAAGCCGCGGCAGCGTCCGGTCGGGTCTTCGTCAGCCGGACCGCCCACAGCCAGCGATCCACACGGGTGGACTCCATAGCTCTCCATGATGGGCGCTCGGCCGCCGTTTCCGAAGCCGCAATGCCGTGCGGCGATATCCGTGTGGCCTGGCCCACCCGGCGTAGCTGCCTGCCCCCCGGCCTTCGGCGCCCGCCACCGGCGGATCGCTCAGGACAGCGCCTGGCCGAACGACCGGAGCGTGGCAGAGTGGGCCTGCTCGGCGTTCTCGTAGGCGGTGGCGGCCTTGGTGACCGCGTCGGAGACCGACGTGACCGCCTGCTGTGCCAGTTTGAGCGTGACCAGGCCGGGCGCGGACACCGCGAGCACGATCGGCACGAACAGCGGGCCGCAGATCATCCCGTAGGCCTGCACGCCCACCGTGACCTGTTCCGCCGCCGACAGCGCCTGCCCCAGTTCGTCGGCCACCCGCCGCACCGCCGTGGCGTGCGTGGACAACTCGCTGGGGACCACGCCGTAGCCACCCGAACCACCATTCGTCATCGCCGATCCCCTTCCCCTCGCCGCGCATGCACCGGTTCAGACGACGGTAACCGGCCGACGGGTTCCCCCGACGTGAAATGACCCGAACAGCCGAGCGCGGTTTTCCGGACCCGGCCGGGAAATCCGGCACGGCCACCGCTCGTTCACAGGTAAGGGCGGGTGATCGTTTCCAGTCCGTGTCCCGCGGGATCGAGGAAGTAGACGCCGCGCCCGCCGTGTTCGGTGTTGGTCTCGCCGGGTCGGGTCCGGTGCGGATCCGCCCAGTGCTCGATGTTCCGCTCGACGAGCCGGGAGTAGGCGCGGTCGAAGCGGTCGTCGTCGATCAGGAAGGCGTAGTCCGCGGTCGTGAAATCGCGGCGAATTCGGTTTTCCCGGATAGCTGAGCGCTTTCGGCACGATGGAGACATAGTGTCCCGTATCGCTCATTTTCCCGGCGTACCAAGGTGAACACCGTGCGGCCGGTGTGGCCTGTCCCACTGTCTCGAGTCGATCGCCACCCTCGCATGTTCCGCTGAACTACGGTTAGCCTCGCCTAATGGGGGCGGCCGAACGGTCACCCGGGGAGGAGCGAAATGTCCGAACCACCGGTGACCGGCCGACGTTCGCCGGTCCGCGTCGCCACCGGTTCGGCGGGCCGCCGCCGCGCGGGGCGCATCGCGCTGATGTTCGGTCCGGGCCTGATGGTGATGCTCGCCGACACCGACGCGGGCAGCATCATCACCGCCGCGCAGTCCGGTGCCCGCTACGGCTATCAGCTGGTGCTTTCCCAGGTGCTGCTGATCCCGATCCTCTACCTCGTGCAGGAGGTGACCGTGCGGCTCGGGCTGGTGACCGGTGCGGGGCACGGGGCGCTGATCCGCCGGATCTTCGGCGCGCGCTGGGCGCTGCTGTCCGCGGTCACCCTGTTCGTCGCCTGTCTCGGCGCGCTGATCACCGAGTTCGCCGGGCTGGCCGGCGTCGGTGCGCTGGTCGGGCTCCCGCGGATCGTTTCCATCGGCGTTCCCGCGCTGGCGCTGGTGCTGCTGATGCTGTTCGGCGGTTACCGCAGGGTCGAGGTGATCGGCATCGCGGTCGGCGCGCTGGAGTTGCTGTTCATCCCGGCCGCGATCATCGCGCATCCCCACGGGCAGGCCGTCCTGAATGGACTCGGGCATCCGATCCAGTTCGACGGCGGCTACCTCACCCTGCTGGCCGCGAACGTCGGCGCGGTGATCATGCCGTGGATGGTCTTCTACCAACAGGGCGCGGTGATCGACAAGGGCAGGCAGGGACGGTCGGTGCGGCAGGCCCTGCGGTCGGCGCGGGTCGACACCGCGGTCGGCTCGGTCGTGACGCAGGTGGTGGCGATCGCCGTCGTGGTCGCCACCGCGGCCACGGTCGGCGCCCGCGACCCGGGCGCGAGCCTGACCGGCATCGGGGACATCGCCGTCGCGCTCACTCCGTTCCTCGGTCACACGAACGCCGTCCTGCTCTTCGGGCTCGGCATCGTCGGCGCCGCGGTGGTGGCCGCACTCGTGGTGGTGCTGGCCGGGGCGTGGGGAATGTCCGAAGTGCTCGGTTGGCGGCACAGTCTCGACGACGCGCCGCACCGGGCGCCCGGTTTCTACCGCCTCGCCGTGCTGGGCACGGTCACCGGCGCCGTCCTCGTGCTGCTGTGGCCGGATCTGGTCGGGCTTTCCGTCGACGTCGAGGTGATGAACTCCTGCCTGCTCCCGGTGGTGCTCGGTTTCCTGCTGGCACTGGAACACCGCGCGCTGCCGGCGGAACTGCGGATGCGGGGCCCGTGGCGCTGGATGACCTACGTGTTGTCCGGTTTGGTCATGGCTCTCGGCGTGTACACAGTGGTCCAGACCGCCCTCGCGGTGTGACGCGGCCGAATGTCGGACACCCTGTCGGACAGGGTGTCCGACAGGGTGTTAGCTTGGTGCCGCAGTAAAGCGGTCGATGTGATCAGGAGGTCGCCATGGTGTCGGTGACCAGGCGTCCGAATTCGGGTGGGAACCGCCGTGGCGAAGTCGAATCCCAGCTGATCGCCGCGACCGAGCGGCTGCTGGCCGAGGGAACGCGGTTCACCGAACTCGGTGTGCAGCGCATCGCCGAGGCGGCCGGGGTCGCGCGGTCGACCTTCTATCTGCATTTTCCGGACAAGACGGCCCTGTTGCTCCGCCTGGCCACCACCTTCCAGTACCGGTCGTTCGCACTGGTTTCGGGCTGGCAGGGCACCGGCGACGGGGGAGGCGGCCTCGACGAACTCGTTGCGCTGTACGAAGCGGTCCTGCGGCTGCATCGCGACCACTTCCCGGTGCTCGCGGCGATCGACGAGGCCATGGCCTACGACGACGAAGTCCGCCGAGTCTGGGAAAGCCAGCTCGAACAGTTCGCCACGGCAGCGTCGGACCGGCTCGCGCGGGATCAGGCCGCCGGCCTCATCCCGGCCGACCTCGATCGAACGGCCGCGGTCCGGGTGATCGTCTGGGGTGGTTACCGGGCGATCACCCAGCACATCGCGGGGGACGACGGGACCGGCGACGCCGCCTTCGCCCGGGAACTCGCGAACATCATGTGGTTCGGCGCCTTCCGCCGACCCCGGCACACATAAGGGGATTTCACCATGTTTCACGGACGATCCTGGCAGGCCAAGGCGTTCGGCGAGCCCACCGATGTGCTCCGCTTGGAAGACCTCGAGTTTCCGGAACCCGCCGAGGGAACGGTGCTCGTCAAGGTGCACGCCTGCGGTCTGGGCCTGCCGGATCTGTTGATGGTCACCGGAAACTACCCGCTGCTGCCCGAGCCGCCGGTCTCACCGGGACAGGAGGTGGCCGGGGAAGTCGTTGCCACCACCGGGAACTCGGCGTTCTCCGTCGGCGACCGGGTGATGGGACTGACCACGTTCCTGGACCGGCGAGGTGGTTACGGGGATTACGCGTACCTGATCGAGCAGAAGACGCGTCGCGTGCCGGCTTCGCTGACCGACGCCGAGGCGGCCGGGTTGCTGATCGGCTTCCGCACGGCGTTCGCCGGGCTCGCCGACCGCGTGCGGGTCGCCGCGGGCGAAACCCTGCTGGTGCTCGGCGCGGCGGGCAGTTCGGGGTCCTCGGCCGTCATTCTCGGCAAGGCCCTCGGTGCCACCGTCATCGCGGCGGCGGGCAGCGAGGAGAAACTCGCCTTCTGCCGCGGCATCGGCGCCGACCATGTCGTCGACTACCGCGCCCGCGACATCGGCGAGGCGGTCAAGGAGATCACCGACGGGCACGGCGCGGACGTGCTGTTCGATCCGGTCGGGGGAGCGCAGGGCACCAAGGCGCTGGCCGGAATCGCGCGGCTGGGGCGGGTGGCCGTCGTCGGCTATGCCAGCGGATCCTGGCTGACCCTGGACCCGCTCGACATGGTCATGCGCAGCTACACGGCGGCCGGCGTGTTCGCGGCCGGCACCCCGGAGGAGGACCAGGTGGCCTTCGACCGGCTGACCCAACTGGCCGCGGAGCGCACCATCACGGTCCCGGTGACAACCGTCGCCTCTTTCGACGACGTTCCCGCCGTGATCGCGGCCGCCCAGAGTGGAAAGCCCGGCAAGACGGTCGTCACCATGAACTGACGGGCCCCGTGTGAGGGCGCCCAAAGAGCGCCCTCACACGGGTTCGTGTCAGCTCGCTGCGGGCGAGAGCGCCGGCGTGGGCTCCGCGTAGCCGATCGGCTTGCGGGTCATGGTCAACGCGACCGTGGTGCCCAGCAGCAGGAAGATGCCCGCGACCAGGAACGCGGTCGTGTAGCTGTGGGTCACCTGCACCACGTAGCCGGTCACGATCGGCGCGAGCAGGCCGAAGACGTTGCCGCCGATCATCGCGATGCTGTTGGCCCGCCCGGCGAAGGCCGGCGAGCGCAGCAGGTCGCCCAGCATCGCCAGGTTCATCGACACCGCGGTGGCGACGCAGGTCATCGAGATGGAGATCAGCGTCATGATGACCGGCAGCGAGTGGGTGACCGGTGTGAGCAGCACCACCGAGGACAGCAGGAGACAGCCCGCGACCATGCGGCGCCGCTTCCCGGAATCGCGGGATTCGGCGTCGAGCATCCGGTCGAAGACCACGCCGAGGGCGATGCCGAGCACCATCGCGACGACGTAGGGGATCGCGGTGAAGGTGCCGGACTTCAGCACCGACAGACCCTGCGCCTGCTCCAGGTAACCCGGCAGCCAGGTGAGGAAGAGGTACTGGGTGTACACGGCCGCCGACTGGATCAGCGCGACGCCCCACATGCTCCGGTACCGCAGCAGTTCGAGGAAGCCGACCTTCGGGCCGTCCTCGGTGGCGGCCGGTTCCTGAGCCAGGCCGCGCTCGGCCAGGATCTTCTCGCGCTCCGCGGTGCCGAGCCACTTCACCTTCGCCGGGTCGCGGAACCAGATCAGCCACGCCGCCACCCACACGAAGCCGACGAGGCCGAGGATGACGAACATCGTCCGCCAGCCGTAGGCGGTGACCAGCGCCGCCGCGACGATCGACCCCAGTGCCGGACCGGCGTAGGCCCCGGAGTTGTAGGTCGCGGTGACCAGGCCGCGTTCGGAGGCGGGCGCCCATTCCTGGACGACCTTGCCCGCGGCGGGATAGGTGGTGGACTCGCCCACACCCATCAGCAGACGCGCGCCGACGAGCGCGCCGAACCCGCGGATGACGCCGACCAGCACCGTGGCGACCGACCACACGACGATGCTCAGCGCGTTGGTCATCCGGGAACCGAGGCGGTCGGAGACGATTCCGGCGGGAACCAGGCAGACCAGATAGGACCACAGGAACGTGGACAGCAGAAGGCCCATCTGTCCCGGGGACAGCCCGAACTCCGCCGAAATGGGCTTGGCGGCGACCGAAAGGGCCGACCGGTCCATGTAGTTGATCATCACCAGGAGGAACAGCAGGGCGTAAACCCACCGCCTGCGCCGTGGTGTCTTCATCGGGAACCTCTTCGTTCTCGGAACGGGGGAAACGGGGTCGGTTGGAGCTGAGTCAGATGAGGTCGACGGTCGTGGTCGGACCGGTCGTGCCGGGCCTCCAGACCCGGACACCGGCCTGCAGCTTGGTGTGGTCGACGACCTGTCCGTCGCGCAGGCTCAGCTGCCGGTCATGTCCGGGCACGAGCACCAGGCCGGGGTCGGCGAGCAGCAGTCCCCGCAGCGTTTCGATGCTCCGCCGGCTTTCCTCGGCGTCGAGCGTCATGTCGGCGACGCCGGAAATGAGTTCGAGCTGGTTCTTCGCCGCGTCGCCGCTGAACAGCAGCGGGCCGGTGGTGGAGCCGATCTGGTAGGCGAAGTGGCCGGGAGTGTGGCCCGGGGTCGCGATCGCCTTGAGGTCGGGCAGCGGTTCGTCGCCGTCCTCGATCCTGACCACGTTGTTCGCGGTCAGCAGCTTTTCGACGTGGAACTCGGGCAGTTCCCAGGTGCCGATGGGCTGAACCGCCGCCCAGTCCAGCTCCGGCCGCGGCACGATGATCTTGGCGTTGGGGAACAGCGGGAAGTTGCACGCGTGATCCCAGTGACAGTGTGTGAGGACCACCGCCGTCACGTCGGACCGCGCGACACCGTGTTCTTCCAGCGCCGCGAGGAGCGGGACACGGTAGCCGTAGCCTCCCGTGTCGACGAGGATCGTCTCGCCATGTCCGCGGAGCAGGGCGACGGTGCTCCAGCCCAGGCCCCCGTGGAAGACGCTCCGGCCGGGAAAGCCCTGGATCAGGATGCTCAGTTCGTACATCGAGTGCCTCCTCGCACCGTGCTCTTCGCGCGGTCAGCGGATCCGGCCGGATCCGCTGACCCCCTCGACACATCTGATGTGCCGGGACAATAATGCAGGAGAGTCTTGAGAACAAGACTGGTTAATCGCCTCCAGATCACGAGACATCTGATGTTAACGATAACCAGAAGGAGCGGCGTGACAGCACGAATCGTGGCAGTCGACACCATCGATGTGCGGTTCCCGACCTCGCGGGAGCTCGACGGCTCGGACGCGATGAACCCGGCCCCCGACTACTCGGCGGCCTACGTGATCCTCCGAGCCGACGACCCGGAGATCCCCGACGGCCACGGGTTCACCTTCACCATCGGCCGCGGCAACGAACTCGCCACGCAGGCCGCCCGGATCGTCGGGGAACGGGTCCGCGGCATGACCGTCGCCGAGATCGTGGGCGACCTCGGCGGTTTCTGGCGGTACCTCACCGGTGACAGCCAGTTGCGCTGGCTCGGCCCCGACAAGGGCGCCATCCACCTGGGCACCGCCGCCGTGGTCAACGCCGTATGGGACATGGCGGCCAAGATGGCCGGGCAGCCGTTGTGGCAGTACCTGGCGAGCTTTTCGCCGCAGCAGCTGGTCGACCTGGTCGACTGGCGCTACCTCCGCGACGCCCTCACCCCCGAGGCCGCCCTCGAAATGCTCCAGCGCCAGGAGCCGGGCCGCGCCGAGCGCACCGAATTCCTGCTGCGCGAGGGATATCCCGCCTACACCACCAGCGCCGGCTGGCTCGGCTACGACGACGCCCGCCTGCGCCGGCTCTGCCAGGAGTCGGTGGACGCCGGGTGGGAAGCGGTCAAACTCAAGGTCGGCGCCGACCTCGAGGACGACCGGCGGCGCTGCGCGATCGCCCGCGAGGTGATCGGACCCGACCGGCGGCTCATGATCGACGCCAACCAGGTCCTCGGTGTCGACGAGGCGGTCGCCTGGATGGACGGCCTCGCCGAATTCGACGTGTACTGGTTCGAGGAGCCGACGAGCCCCGACGACGTGCTGGGGCACGCCGCCATCGCCGAGCGGATCGCACCGACACTGGTCGCGACCGGCGAACACACCCAGAACGCGGTGATGTTCAAGCAGCTCCTGCAGGCCAAGGCCATCGGCATCTGCCAGATCGACGCCTGCCGCGTCGGCGGGGTCAACGAGGTCGTCGGGATCCTGCTGATGGCCGCGGCCCACGGGATCCCGGTGTGCCCGCACGCGGGCGGGGTCGGGCTCTGCGAACTCGTGCAGCACCTGTCGATGTTCGACTTCGTCGCGGTCAGCGGATCGATGCACGACCGCGTGATCGAATACGTCGATCACCTCCACGAGCACTTCGTGGATCCGGTGCGCACCCGCGGTTCCCGCTACCTCGCGCCCGAGCGGCCCGGCTACAGCGCCGAGATCCATCCGGAATCGTTGCGGCGCCACCAGTTTCCCGACGGGCCCGTCTGGCGGAGCACGGCCGGGACATCTGGCACCATCACGGCATGAGTACGGATCGCTACCGTCATCCGGCCAGCGTTGTCGACGAAGCGATCAACCGCCTGAAGGACCGGATCGGAGCCGGTGACTTCGCGCCCGGCTCCCAGCTGCCGCCCGAGGCGGTGCTGGCCGCTGATCTGAACCTGTCCCGGCTGTCGTTGCGGGAAGCGGTGCGCGCGCTGGTGATGGCCGGTGTCCTCGAAGTCCGGCGGGGCACCGGCACCTTCGTCACCGACCTCAAACCCGACCGGCTCGTCGGTGCCATCGGGCGCTTTCTCGAACTCGCCGACGACACTGCGGTCGGCGAGCTGTTCGAATGCCGACGCATCCTGGAGCCGGGTGCCACCGCGCTGGCGGCCACCCGGATCTCCGCGCCGCAGCTGGCCGCGGTCGCGGAGAAGTTGGCACGGATGCGGTCGGTGCGGGACCCCGAGGAACTGGTCCGCGAGGACCTGGACTTCCACGCCGCCATCGTGGCGGCCACCGGGAACCTGACACTGCGGTCGCTCGCGGCCTCGGTCGCCCAGCACACCGCGCGCGCCCGGATCTGGCGCGCGGCGGTGAAGACCGACGTGTTCGATTGGACCCACAAGCAGCACACCGAGATCTACGACGCACTGGTGGCGCACGACAGCCTGGCCGCCTTCACGGCGGCCACCCGGCACGTCACCGAGGTGGAACAGTGGGTCCGGCAACGCCTGGAAGCCGAACCACCGGACCAGGACTGACAGGGCGGCACGCCGTTGCTCCATCCAGCGGCGTGTCCCCCCTTCCTGCCACCGTGTCCTCCCGTCTGGTCGCTGTGTCCTCTGGTCCGGTTGCCGTGTCCTCCCGTCTGGTCGCTGTGTCCTCTGGTCCGGTCGCTGTGTCCCCTGTCCGGTTGCCGTGTTCTCCGGTCCGGTCGCGGCGTCCGCTCTTGGTCGGCGTCGCGGCGGAGCGTTGCCGCAGGTTTCAGATCGCTCGCAGGTTCATCCGCACTGCGGTCGCGCAGGGTCTCGTTAGGCTCCCCCAGCACCGGCTTGTCCGCGCCACGCACGGTCGCGCGGTGGAACAGCCGGTCGCATTTCGCTGAATCCCACCGGATTTTTGATGGGTTTCTCCTGCCGGTCCACCAGCGAGTCCAGCTTCCGCAGCGGGCATTCCCGGCCTCGGCCACTCATCCCACGCACCAGCCGTCGACGGGTCGCGCACCTGCATCACCGTCGCGGAATGTGGGCAACACACCTACGAAACCGCAAGGAGGTGTCGCCCGGTTTCCGAGTTCCCCGGCCTGGCCTCACCGGCCTCGTCGGCGGCACCACGACGCGTGCCGCGCCGCCGATCACCCGCCGCTGAGCACCCATGTCACCGGGGCGCGCCGGGAAACCGGGTTCAGGTGCGCTTGCCCTCACTCCACCACCTCAGCCAGGAAAGCGCGCGTATCCGTGAAAGCGCATTTGTCGGCGATCGGGTCGTAGGCGACGCCGGGAACCGTGCCCGGGGTCCCGTGCCGGTGCGTGAAACCGTGCAGGGCCCGGCCGTAGCTGATGAGCTTCCAGTCGGCGCCGGCATGATTCATCTCTTCGGTGAAGGCGGCGATGTCGGTCATCGGGACGTGCGGGTCCGCCGCCCCATGGCAGACCAGCACTTTCGCCTTGACCGAGCCCGGCTCGGCCGGAGCGCTGGTCGTCAGGCCGCCGTGGATACTCACGACTCCGGAAAGGTTCGCGCCCGACCGGGCCAGCGCGAGCGCGGCCATGCCACCGAAGCAGAAGCCGATGGCGGCGACATTTCCAGCGCGGACTTCCGGCTGTTCAGAAAGCGCTTTCAGACCCGCTTCAGCGCGGCGGACGAGAAATGCGGGGTTGTCACGGAAGGTGGTGAGGTGGGCCATGATCCGCTCACGGTTGCCCGCGACGCCGTCGCCGTACATGTCGCAGGCGAACACGGCGTAGCCGAGTTCCGCGTAGCGGCGTGCCTGGTCCCGCGCGTGCTCATCGAGTCCGGCACCGCCGTGCACGAGCAGGACACCAGGTTTTCGGCCGGGCAGTGCGCCGTTCCAGTGCAGTACACCGGTCAGCGCGGTGTACTGATCGCGGTAGTGCACGTCACGGGTCGCGAGGGAGAGGGATTCGTATTCATTACTCAGCACAGCGGAACGTTAACAGAAAACCATGCGCTTTGTTTCCAAGGATATCATAATATATTCAATATCGGAAGATCGATACGATCTCAATCTTATTTCGGAAGGAGCTGGCACTGTTCGATCGGGACAAGTCGGCTACCGTGGGCGATAAGGCCCGTGCAACGTCGTGACGCCGGCGTCGGTGGGAGAGCGGTATCGGCCGATCGGGCTATCCGTGTGCGCCAAGACTTCTTGTCCAGCAAGGGTTTTCGGTACCTTCTGATCGCTCTGCCGGACAAACATGATCATGGTCGGCAAGTAACCAACGTGAGCTGTGTTACCTCGTCTCCGGATGGGTAACGAGGGACGATTTCCGTCGATAAGCGGTAAGTTCACACCGGTTCTGTGCTCGAATGCTCGGGAGACAAAAGTGTCTGGTGCTCGTGCCGGCGGAATCATGATTTCCGCCGCGGTGGCCTGGGGAATGCTGGTGACGGGGTCCCCGGCCGCGGTGGCTTCGCCGATCATGGCCGCAGCTGGAGTCGTGGCCACATCTGGAGTGAAAGGTCCGACGCATCCGGACGCCGACTACCTGGGGTCCACGGTCGCCGCCCACGAAGGAAAACCCACCCGGGCGCAGGCTCAGCTGGCGGCCCCGGCGGACGTGACCACCACCCCGGGCCTGGACGTCAGCCATTATCAGGGGACTGTCGACTGGCCCTCGGTCGCGGCACAGGGCGCGAAGTTCGCCTACATGAAGGCGAGCGAGGGCACTTCCTTCGTCGACCCGGAATTCAGCGTCAACTACGCGGGTTCGGCCGCGGTGGGTCTTGCCCGGGGCGCTTATCACTTCGCGTTGCCGGATGAGTCCTCCGGCGCGGACCAGGCGATGTTCTTCCTGAACAACGGTGGTGGCTGGGTGTCCGACGGGCACACGCTGCCGCCGGTGCTGGACATCGAGTACAACCCGTACGGCACTTCCGACTGGACCGGGTGGTGCTACGGGCTCACCCCGGCGCAGCTGACGGCCTGGATCTCGGACTTCACCACGACGATCCACGACAGTACGAACATCTGGCCGGCGATCTACACGACCAATGGCTGGTGGTCCAACTGCACCGGTGACGACGCCGGGTTCGGCAACGATCCACTGTGGATCGCGCCGAGCAGTTCGGACGCCGGCGGTCCGCCCACCATCCCGGCCAGTTGGGGCGCCTACACGTTCTTCCAGTACGCCACTTCGGGCACCTTCCCCGGCGACCAGGACGAGTTCAACGGCTCGGTGGACCAGTTGACGGCCCTCGCCACCGGCAGTGCGCCGGACAAGATCGTCGAGCACTACACCGCGCTGGGAGGAAGCGCTTCCTCGCTCGGGAATCCGGTCGGAAGCGAATATCCGATCGCGGGTGGTTGGGCGCAGGACTACGACCAGGGCACCATCTACTATTCCCCGGCGACCGGTGCCTGGGCCGTGAGCGGCCCGATCCTCGACCACTACCGGAACCTGGGCGGGCCGGGCGGCGCGCTCGGTTTCCCGACCAGCGACCAGACCCCGACCGCGGACGGAACGGGTAGCTACAACGACTTCGCCGGTTCGGGCGGATCGTCCATCTACTGGTCGTCCGGCACGGGCGCGTGGTCCGTGCACGGGGAAATCCGGAACAAATGGCTTGCGCTCGGCGGTGAACCGGCGCTTGGTTTTCCGACCACGGATGAGATGGCCGCTTCGGACGGGGTGGGTCGGTACAACGACTTCAGCGGCGGCGACACCGCGTCGGTCTACTGGTCGCCGAATACGGGTGCGCACGAAATCCAGGGTTCCATCAAGAGTACCTGGCTTTCGTTCGGCGGAGTGACCGGACCGGGCTACCCGGTGACCGACGAGACGACGACATCGGACGGCGCCGGCCGGTACAACGACTTCTCGAACAGCACGTCGATTTCGTGGTCGCCGAGCACCGGGGTGCACGAGGTCAAAGGCGCGATCAGGGACAAGTGGATTCAGCTCGGCCGGGAAGGCACCGTCGGATTCCCGACCACCGACGAGACCGGCACCCCGGACGGAGTGGGTCGCTACAACCATTTCAGTGGTTACGGCGGGGCCTCGATCTATTGGTCGCCGAATACGGGTGCACACGAAATTCAAGGCGCGATCCGCACCCAGTGGGCGTCGCTGGGCTGGGAGACCGGACTCGGGTACCCCATCACCGACGAGACGGTGACCCCGGACGGAGTCGGGCGCTACAACCACTTCTCGGGATCGGCGTCGATCTATTGGTCGCCGAGCACGGGGGCGTGGGCCGTCTACGGCGCCATCCGGGACACGTGGGCGTCGCTGGGCTGGGAAACCAGCGCCCTCGGCTACCCGACCAGCAACGAGTACGGCGTCCCCGGCGGTCGGCGCAACGACTTCCAGCACGGCTCGATCACCTGGTACAGCGCCACCGGCACCACCACGGTCACCTACAACTAGCCGTGTCCCCCCTTCCGGTCGCCGAGTTCGCTGTTCCGGTTGCTGAGTTTCGCTTTTCCGGCGCGTGAGTTCTCGGGTGCCGGTGTCTTCGGTGCAACGTGATCGTAATCACGACAATGCCGCCCGGGCGTTCCCGCATAATAGGTCGTCCGAACAGTTCGAATGCCTCCTCCCCGGAAAACCGGTAACGACGGTTTTCCGGGGAGGATTTCGATCCGAGCCGCATCCGATGGTGAGCGTGCCCGGTCCCGGTGCGGAACGGGAATGACTGCGTGGGAACTCGCCACGAATAAGACGGAAAGGTTTCTCGATGAGACGTAGGACCAGGTTCGCCGTGCTCGCCGCGATAGTGGGAATGAGTATCAGCGTATTCGGCGTCGTGCCGTCGGACGCGGATACCGGATCGAATTCAAGCTGGTGCACGACCCACGACAAGGTGGCGATCATCGGGACCTCGGCGGACACCGGTTACGGCACCACCGGATACCCCGCGGACGGTGAAACCTACGAGCAGACCGCTTACGGCTGGACGTTCCGCTTCGGCGAAAGCCTGCACGCGCAGTGGGGAACCACCGTGCAGAACTACTCCCACAACGGGGCGCTCGCCGCCGACTACCTCCCCGGCGGTCGCTGGCCCACGACCACCGGTGCGGTTGCCGACATCACCACCCAGCAGCCCGATCTGGTGATCATTGACGTGGGCGGCAACGAGTTCAATGCGCAGGTCTCTCCGACCACTTTCGTGAACAACCTCACGACCCTGGTCAACGACGTCAAGGCGGCGAGGCCCGGCGTCACGATCCTGATGTCGATCTACGCGGAACTGCTCTGGGCGCCGAACCCGTGGGCGTCGACCGAAAACTACACGTGGGATCAGTACGCGACCCAGATTTACAACACGGCGGTGAGCGAGGGGGTCGCGCTCGTCGATATGCGGCAGTACATTCCTTCGGCGGGAGACCCGAATCAGCCGAACCCGAGCCCGTGGACGTCGGACAACATTCACCTCAACGACGCGGGAAACCTCGCGGAATACGGCGCATTCTGGGGCTGGACGTCATCCATCGCCTCTATCTGTTGACGTGAGGAATCGGGTAGCCCCGTTTCGCCCCGTCATATCCGGGACGGTTCGCTGTCCGTCGCTTTCTTCGCGGTCGAGGGCGGGGCGTGGCGCGGTGTAGGGCAGTCCGTCGGCTCGGCCTGGAAGGGTCGAGCCGACGGCGATTCGGCAGTGCGGCTTCGTTTCCGCGGGCCTGAACTCTTGCCCGCGGTGCGGGGCTGCGAGTTGGTGCCACCTCGCGCACCGCTCCAGCGAGCTCAGCGACGGGAAGGGAGAACTCGAAGGTCGGAAGGGGGGACACGGCGACGGGACGGGGGGACACGGCGACCGGAAGGGAGAGTTCGGGGGTTGCTGTGCCATGATCGAGTATGGCCACTCCTCGTGATGACCATGACCGACGCGACCGGGGCCGGGACCTTGACCAGGGCAGAGGGCAAGGCCGGGCGTTGGAACTGAACAGCGGGATCCTGCCCGGGAACGTGCACGCGGACGACTGGATCATGCTCGCGCTCGCGGTACTCTCGGTGGGCCTGCTCGGGTTCATGCTGCTCAGCCCACCCTCGCACGCGGCGGGGATGTGGATCTTCTACGCCGACTGCGCGGTGTGCGTGATCTTCCTTTTCGAATTCCTGTGGCGGTGGCGCAAACACCGCTGGGGCAGGCGCTTCCTCGCGCGCAACTGGTACGAGCCGTTCGCGATGCTCCCGGTCGCACATCCGGCGCTCGTCGCGCACCGGTTCGTCGTGGTGGTCCTGTTGCTGATCCGCGTCGGCCGGGGTGCGGACCGGGCGGTGGGGGAGCAGTTCACCTACCGGCTCGTGGACAAGCTGTCCGACCCGATCGTGCGGGCGATCAAGAAACCGGTCACGGTGGCGGTGCTCGACGAGGTCGTCAAGGTCCTGGAGACCGGTAGCTACCCGGAGAATCTGGCCAAATCACTCAACGCGAACAAGGCGAAGCTGCGTGCCATCATCACGGAGAAGGTGTCCGAGGATCCCCAGCTCGGCAAGCTGAAGCGGGTTCCCTTCCACGGTGAGATCGTGGGCGCGGTCGTCGACACGTCGTTCCGGGTGCTGCTCGAGGTCCTGCTGGATCCGCGCCTCGACGATTTCTTCTCCGAAGTCGTCCGCGAGAACCGGGAACAGATCCGGCGTGCCGTGGAACTCGGCTTGCACGAAGAGGACGCCGGCGAGAGGGAGCAGTTGCTCGTCACTCGCAGCCAGGGCACGGTCACGCGCGAGACCGACCTGACCGAGGACGCGGCCAGGACAGGAACCAGGCCGGGAACAACAAGGCCGCGAAACAGGCCAGGAACAACAAGGCCCTGAATCGGTCTTACAGAACGAATAACCCATAACCTCCACTCGGCCCATCATCCGTCTTCCCTGGGGTGGAGTGACTCCCCGCGCTCCGGCGATTCGCGGGCGTGACTGGACGCGACTCCTCGCGTTCGCACGATTCATGC
>Ga0310811_10002523_pt1 | contig 22946 bp, 22 predicted proteins | sample YCmetagenome_FD_207642 | JGI IMG/M metagenome (GOLD analysis project Ga0310811, IMG submission 207642) | Soil microbial communities from experimental microcosm in Duke University, North Carolina, United States - YC | ecosystem: Engineered > Artificial ecosystem > Soil microcosm > Unclassified ...
CTCGACGGCCGAGGACCCGGCTGCCCGCCGCGCCTTCGACCTGTGCGACGACACGCTGATCGGCTGGCTGCGCCGCCCCGTGGCGCGGGCGCTCGGCTTCACCGCCGCTCTGGCGCGCCGAGCCGCGGAGGACGACGCGGCCCGCCGGGCGCTGCGCACGCTGTGCGCCGGCCTGCCGACCGCGCTGCGCGAACGCCGCCAGCTGCCTCCCGCGGTCGAGGCGTGTATCCGGCTGCTGGAGGACTTCGAGGCGGCCGCCGGCGCGCTACCGGCCTGAGGGCGCCGCCGGGAGCCTGAGGGCGCGACGGCCGTCGAGCGGGTCAGCCCTCCTCGCCCGGAACGTCCGCCGTCTCGGCGGCGAGGTGGTCGACGAGGCTGGTCCACGAGCAGGTGCTCGCGTAGACGGCGCGCTGCCGGTCGGCGCCGTTGCCCTCGCGCAGCAGCCGCTGCAGGGTGGCGGCGGCGAAGGGCAGGTCGCCGAGGGCTTCGAGCGCGGATCCGGCCCGCAGCATCAACGCGTCCAGCAGCGCGGGTACGGGCACCTCGGTACCGGTCGCGGGATCGAACAGCCGGGCGCCCAGCCCGCGCCGGCAAGCGAGCAGGTGGTTCTCTGCCAGGCGCTCGTCGTCGATCCCCGTCGCGATCCCAGCGCCGCCGTCGCGCGCGAGCAGGGCCGTGGCCAGCGCCCGCAGCAGCACGGCGAGCAGGACGGTGGTGTCGAGGTCGCCGTTGACGTCGGCCATCCGGATCTCCAGCGTGGGGAAGTGCTCGCTGGGCCTCGCGTACCAGTAGAGCATCGCCCGATCGAGGATCACGCCCCGGTCGATCAGATCCTCGACGTGCTTGTCGTAGCCCTCTTCGTCGAGTACGGGCGCCGGGCCGACCGTGGGCCAGCGTCCGTAGGTGTAGCCGCGTCGGCTGACCCAGCCGGTCTCCTCCTCGGCGGCGAACGGCGAGTTGGCCGTCAGCGCCTGGAGCACCGGCAGCCAGGGCCGCAGCCCGGCGCTCAGTCTCAGGGCCTCGCCCCGGCTCAGGGACCCGAGGTGGACATGGCAGCCGCTGATCTCGCAGTCGGCTGCCGAAAGCACCGCGCCGAGATGCTCGGCGACCTCGAGATAGCGCCCGTGCTCGCGGATCGGCAGCGGGCGGCTGGTGAGGATCGCGCACGGACTGGCCACGAGCAGGCATCCGGCGCGGGCCGCCGCGCCCGCGGCCGTCCGGCGGCAGCGGGCGAGATCCTCGCGCAGTTCGTCGGCCGTGCCGCAAGGCCGGCTGCGGGCCTCGAGCTGGGAGAGGTAGAACTCGCTGGCCACCTGGTCGCCGATCTTCTCGCGGGCGAATGCGACGACCTGGTCCGAGCGCGCTGCAGCCATCCGGGTACCCGCATCGGCGAGAAGGAATTCCTCCTCGACCCCGAAGGTCAACCGGTCCCTGCCGAACACCTGCTCAACCACGGCGCCTCCGTCGGTGTGTGATCCGGAAGCGGCCGGGTACCCGCTCGGCCGCTGGTTACGCCCGGGCCCCGGACGTGCAGCATCGGAAGGACACGCACATGTTGAGGCTCACCGACACCGCCGCCGACCTGATCGGCAAGCTGAGCACGCAGCCCGACCTGCCCGACACGGCGGGTCTGCGCATCGAAGCGGCGTCCGCGCCGGGTACGGAGGGCGGCCTGGCCGCCGAGCTGGCCCCCGGCCCCGCACTGGACGACCAGGTGGTCGAGGTGCGCGGCGCGCGCGTCTTCCTCGACGCCGAGATGGTCGAGCACCTCTCCGACAAGGTTCTGGACGCCGAGACCAAGGAGGACGGCCAGGTTGCCTTCCACGTCAGGAACCAGTGAGAGCAGCCGAAGCTCCGTCGTCGTCTGCGGCCCGATCGGGCGCGACCTGATGCTCCTCGTCGGCGAGGTGACGGATCCCTGAGGACATGCCGGAGCCGGTCGCAGTGACCCTGGCGGACGTGAGAAGCGCCGAGGGACGATCGCCCGCGCCGTGCTCGTGGCTGACCCGTGCGTCGTCGTCCCGGCTCGCGCCGGTCCGCCGCTCGGATGCACGCTGGATGGGTGCCGCGCCGTGCCCGCCGAACCCGTGCTCGCACACGTACCCGTACCCGCAACCGCTCGCCGATCGCGTGGAGGTATGAATCACATGGACAGGAAATGGTGGACGCTGCTGGCGGTGTGCGTCGGGACGTTCATGCTGTTGCTCGACGTCACGATCGTGACCGTGGCGCTGCCCGATATCCAGCACGCGCTGAACGCGAGCTTCAGCGACGTCCAGTGGGTCATCGACGCCTACGCCCTCGCCCTCGCTTCCTTCCTGCTGACCTCCGGCGTCCTCGCCGACCGCTACGGGCGCCGCCGGCTGTTCCTGATCGGCTTGGTGATCTTCACCGCCGGCTCGCTGCTCTGTGGCGTGGCCCAGACCTCGGTCATGCTCATCATCTCCCGGGCCGGTCAGGGCGTCGGCGGTGCGATCATGTTCGCCACCTCGCTGGCCCTTCTCGGCCACAGCTTCCGCGGCCGTGACCGCGGCGTCGCGTTCGGGCTGTGGGGCGCGATCACCGGCGCGGCCGTCTCCCTCGGCCCCATCCTCGGCGGCGTGATCACCACGGGCATCAGCTGGCGCGGCATCTTCCTGGTCAACGTCCCCATCGGCATCGCCGCGGTGATCGTCACACGCTGGCGGGTGGACGAATCGCGCGTGGCCCACCCCGGCACCCTCGACGTGCCAGGCTTCGCGCTGCTGACCCTGGGTCTCGTCGGCCTCGTGTACGGCCTGATCCGCGCGGGCGAGACCACGTGGAGCGATTCCGGGGCGATCATCTCCCTGGTGATCGGCGGCGTGCTGCTGATCGCATTCGTCTTCGCGGAGCTCAGCGTCGCCAACCCGATGTTCGACCTGAGCCTGTTCCGCAAGCCGACCTTCGTCGGCGGCCTGGCCGCGGCCTTCGCGATGAACGGCTCGCTGTTCGCGATGTTCCTCTACCTGGTGCTGTACCTGCAGAACATCCTCGGCTACTCGGCACTGGCCACCGGTACCCGGATGCTGGTCTCCAGCGGATCGCTGCTGGTCGCGGCCACGATCGCGGGCAGGCTCAGCGAGCGCGTCCCGGCACGCTGGCTGATCGGGCCCGGGCTGATCGCCGTCGGCGTCGGACTGCTGCTGATGACCGGACTGGACGCGAGCAGCTCGTGGACGCACCTGATCCCCGGCCTGATCGTCTCCGGCCTGGGCGCGGGATTCGTCAATCCGCCGCTCGCGTCGACGGCCATCGGCGTCGTCGAGCCCGAACGCGCGGGCATGGCCTCCGGCATCAACTCCACCTTCCGCCAGATCGGCCTCGCCACCAGCATCGCCGCCCTCGGCTCGATCTTCACGACGGAGCTGCGCAACGAGCTCGGCAACGCGCTCGCCGGCACGCCGCTGGCCGCACGCGCCGACCAGATCGTCGGCGCCGTCCGCCAAGGGCAGACCGGCTCGGGCAGCGCCACTCTTCAACCGAACATGCGCGCCGAACTCCAGACCGCGATCCGCTCCAGCTTCACCGGCGCGCTCAACGACCTGTTCCTCGTCACCGCCATCCTCGCGCTGGTCGGCGGCGTGATCGCCGGTGCGCTCATCCGCAGCAGGGACTTCACCACCCGCGAACCGGCCCCCTCCGAGCGCGACCGCGCCGAAGCGGCCTAGGCGCCGGTGCTCAGCGTGTTCAGCGAGGTCGGCGTGTCGAGCGAGGTCGGCGTGTTCAGCGAGGTCGTCGCGACCAGCGAGTCAGCGTGTTCCGCGGTTCTCGGCGCAGCGCACGCACATGCCCGTCGCCGGGCGGATCTCGAGACGCTCGGCCGGGATCGGCGCCCCGCACACCTCGCACCGTCCGTACTCGCCGGCCGCCAGGCGCTCCAGCGCGCGATCGAACTCGGCCACATGCTCCCGTGCCGCGTCGAGCAGCGATGCGACGTGCGCGCGCTCAAAGGCGGTGCTCGACCCCTCCGGATCGTGCTCGTCATCGGTCGCGACCAGGGCGTTCGCCTCCACCAACCCGTCGAACTCCCTACTCAGCGCGGCGACCTGCGCCACCGTGCGCGCCCGCGCCTCGACCAGCCGCGCCTGGAGTTCGGACGAATCACCCATGAATACAGCAGCGCCTCAGCGCGTACGTAGATTCCCGCTCGTCCGCTCGCCTGCGCATCAGCTGGATCAGCCTGAGATGCGGGCTGCGATGCCGTCGAGGAGGAACTCCAGCCCTGTCCGGAAGGCCTCATCCGCGCTCGGGTGCGGGCCGTCCCGCACGACTGTGGCCAGCGCGGGGTATCGGCCTGTCGCGAAGGTCCGCTCCAGGTACGGCCCGTAGGCGACCTGGAACTGCCTGATGTCCATCCCGCTGGCCCGCTCGGCGCGCCGCTCGGCGATCTCCCGGCGTACCGCACCGACCACGTACGCCCTGACGGCGGCGACCGCCGGCACGACGACGTTCAGGTCGACTCCGCTCATGCCGGTCAGCACGGCGTCCCCGGCCGCCAGCGTGTTCGGCCCGAGTTGTGGCCGCCCGCCGATCAGGTCCGCGAGCCATTCGTGCTGATGGGCGGCCCGCCGGGTGGCCTCGGCGAGGGAGCGCAGCGCCTCGCGCCAGTCGTCTCCGGTCGGTTGGATCTCGGCGTAGACGGCATCGACCATCAGGTCGAGCAGCTCCTCCTTGGTCGCGATGTAGCCGTACAGCCGCATCGGTCCGACCTCGAGCGCACCGGCCACCTTGCGCAGCGACACCGCGTCCAGCCCGTCCGCGTCGGCCAGCCGGATCGCCGCCCGCACGATCCGTTCCCGGCTCAGCGGGGCCGGCGTCGGCCGATCCGGCGGCTCCGGCCGCTCCCACACCACCATGCCGCCGTCGCCCGCCGCCACCACCATGGCGCCGACCCTATCGCGCCTGCATGCTACGCTGATCGCCAGCGATACAGTGTATCGACCAATACGGTGAATCGGGGGAAGGCAATGGGCATCGCCATCGTCGGTGCAGGCTTGGGCGGCCTCGTCCTGGCCCGCGTGTTGCACGTCAACGGAATCGACGCCGTCGTCTACGAACGCGAAGAGTCGCGTGACGCGCGCGGCCAGGGCGGCATGCTCGACATCCACTCCGGCCAGCGGGCGCTGCGCGAGGCCGGCCTGATCGACCGGTTCCACGCGATCGCCCGCGGTGAAGGCCAGGACATGCGCCTGCTCACACCCGACGGCACCCTGCTGCTCCAGGAGGACACGCCCGCCGACGCCCCGCTCGAGCGACCCGAGGTAGACCGCGCCGACCTGCGCGACCTGCTGCTCGACTCCCTCCCCGAAGGCACAGTTCGCTGGGGCCACGCGTACGTCTCCGCCGACAACGGCCAACTGCGCTTCGCCAACGGCGGAACGGCGACGTGCGACCTGCTGGTCGGCGCGGACGGCGCCTCCTCCCGAGTCCGCGCGCTTCTCACCGACGCCCGCCCGGCGCACATCGGCCAGAACGTCGTCGAGGTCGGCATCCCCGACATCGACCGCACCCATCCCGACCTCGCGGCGATGGTGGGCCGCGGCAACTACTGGGTACTCGGCGACGGAATCTCCCTGGCGGCACAACGCAACGGCGACGGCCGCGTCCGCATCGGGGTGAGTTTCTACAACACCGCAGAGGACTGGTTCGCCGCCAGCGGAATCCCCCTCGACGACCCGGCCGCCGCCCGTGCACGCCTCATCGACCTGCTCCCCGGCTGGCACCCGCGGATCACGGCGCTCATCGAGGCCTGCGACGACACGGTCGTGCCACGGTCGATCACCACCCTCCCGATCGGCCTGACCTGGCCCGCGACCCCCGGTGTCACGCTGGTCGGCGACGCCGCGCACCTGATGCCACCGACCGGCCAGGGTGCCAACATGGCCCTCCTCGACGGCGCCCGACTGGCCCTGGCGCTGGCTGCCCACCCGCACGACCTCATCGCGGCCGTCGAAGAATACGAACACGAGATGTTCGCACGCACCGGCGCCATCGCCCGGAATTCCGCGGAAATGAAGAAGATGCTCATGGCGCCGGACGCCGCCCGGAAAATTCTCGCATTCTTCCAACCCGCCTGACGAGGTCGGACAAGAGCCGTGTTTGATCGATCCGATCCGGGTCACTGCAACCGGATGACTAAAGTGATGGAGAACGAACCGGAGACAGACGACATCGCCTCGCCGAGCGAGCAGCAGCTCATCGAGGTGCGGCGGGCCGCGGAGGCGGGCCGTGAGCCCGGGGACGCCTTCGATGCCGCGTACGCGATGCAGAGCGGCTGCTCTCAGGACACGGCGGACGCCGTGGAGGGGGCCGTGGAGAGCGCGGCCGCGGCGGCGATCAAGGCGCTGGACGCCGGCTACGGCGCCCATCATCCGCGCTGAGCACGTCGACGTTCGCGGGTATCGGAGCGCCGTCCGCCCGCCTGGTGCAGCTGCCCGTCCGCCTGGTGCATGAGTGGGGGTTGTCCGGGCACCCGGGGCGCGTCGGAGATCGGTACGGCTACGGGAAAGGGACGCCGGCATGAGCGACGCGAAGAAGGTCAGCGGCAAGGCCGAGAAGGCCAAGGGCAAGGTCAAGGAGGCGGCCGGCAAGGTGACCGGCGACCGCCTCACGAAGGCGGAGGGGCGCGGGGACCAGGCCAAGGGCGATGCCAAGCAGGCCAAGGAAAAAGTCAAGGACGCCGCGAAGGACCTCAAGGACAAGGCATAATCTCTCCTCAATCGGACGTATGTGGACGTCGCCTCGTGAACCGTCGCCGTGGTCGCGGCGGGGCGGGCGGCGTCCGTGTTTCCGGCTCAGAGGAACGTGAGGCGCGGATGGCGAAGTGCACGCTCGGATGACGGCCCCGCACCGCGGCATCCGGGGACTCGGCCCGCGGTTGGCGCCGGCGGTGCTGGTCGCCCTGCCTGCGGCCGTTGCGGTCGGGCTGCTCGTGCTGGCTGTCGAGAGTTCCTGGGCGCCGATGCGCGGGCTGGACCAGTCGATCGCCGACGCGCTGCATCGTCAGGCGCTCGGGCATCCGGTCTGGGTACGGGCGATGAAGCTGGTCTCCGCGGTGGGATCGCCGACGGTGATGCGGGTCGGCGTCGGCGCGCTGGCGGTCGTGCTCTGGGTGCGGGGGGCGCGGCGGCTCGCATTGTGGGCGGCGGTGACGATGGCCGGCGGCGCACTGATCGACGTGGTCCTCAAGGCGGCCGTCGGTCGGGCTCGGCCGGTTTTCGCGCATCCGGTGGCCACTGCGCCGGGCGGCTCGTTTCCGTCCGGCCACGCATTCACGGCGACTCTCGGGAGCGGCGTCGCGCTGCTGACGGTGTTGCCGCTGCTCGGTCGGCGAGGCCGGGTCGCGGCCTGGTCGGCGGCGGTCTTGGTTCCGCTCGTTGTCGGGTACAGCCGGCTCGCGCTCGGCGTGCACTGGACGAGCGATGTGGTGGGTGGCTGGCTGCTCGGGGTGGGGCTGCTCGCCGGTACGACGGCCGCATTCGAGACGTGGCGCCGTGAACGGCGGCCGGCTCCGGCGCATCCGGTGATCGAGGGTGCGGCGCCGGAGGAGACCGAGCGGGCGGTCGGGCACGGCGACGACGAGTCGACGGCGGCGGAGTGAGCGCGGGCTACGCATGATCCGAGCGGTGCGGGGCACCTGTGACCATGCAGGATGCGCTGCCTGACATAAGGGCGACAATATTTTGCGGCAGTTTCGCCCACCGAGACGCTCCCGTCGACGAGGGCCTTGGTCGCGCCGAAACTCCTCGTCAGCCCGGACGATTCGAGCAGGGCCGGCGCCGCCGTCTGAGCGGTGCTGTCGCTGGTCATCGTGTCCATGGCTTTGCTCTGGTTCTGCGCGCTGACCTGTCTCACGGTTCTGAGCGGCCTGCTGGTCACGCGGGTGCCGCCCACGCCGTCTTTTCCGGCCGGGCATACGGCCGCCGCCCTCGCGCTCCACGGCGCCGCCGCGCTGCTCATCGTCCGGCGCGCCCGGCGTCGTCCGCCGTGGTTGCTCCTGCTCGTGCCGGCCGCGATCGGCGTCGCACGCCTCTATCGCGGGTTGCATCACCCGAGCGACGCGGTGGCCGGGGCGCTGCTCGGCGCGATGTGCGTGGCGGCGGCGCAGTTGGAGGCGGCCCGGGTCGGCGGCCTGCCGCCCGCGCGGACCGACCCCGGAACGTAGTTTGACGGCAACGTGATCGGTTATCTGGCATTGATATTGCCAGCGGGATACGAGGAGTCCGAGGTGGAGCGTTCAGATCGGGTGGAGCGTTCAGGTCGATCGGCGCCGGCCCGGCCGGGTGCGGCGAGGCTCGGCGTCCTGCGCGGCGAACATCGCAGGTCCAGAGCCCGCATGGCGGAGGTCGAAGCCAGGGACTGGCAGCGCGACGGCGCCTGCCGCCGGGCCGACGGCTCGTTGTTCTTCAGCCCTGGGAAGGATGAGGCGCCCGAGCAGCGCAAGCAGCGGATCAAGGCGGCGAAGGAGATCTGCGCGCAGTGCCCGGTCTGGCAGCGCTGCCGCCGCTATGCGCTCGAGAACGCGGAGGAGTTCGGCGTCTGGGGCGGTCTGACCGAATACGAACGCAGGAAGCTGATCGGGCCCCCGCGCCGTCGGTGAGCGTCGAGCGCGGGACGGCCGTCGCCGCGCGCGACGCCGGCAACGCGGACGGTCGGCGCCCCTCCGGCCGCCGGAGCGTATGGTTGGTCCCGGTGGAAAGGGCTGAGCAGGCGGTTTCGCGAGGACGGGAACCCGCCGGCCGCGTGGGCGAACAGTGACGGAGTGACCATGGGCGACGACGGCGTGCCTCAGCCTTCGCGTCTGCCCGGGGCGCTGGTCCGCGACCTGCGGGTGGTCATGGAGGAGCTGGAGTCGGTCCTCGGGCGCGCGGATGAGAGCGGCGCCTCGGGCATCGCGGTCTCCGCCTCGCAGCTCCGCGTCCTGCTCGCCCTGGAGCGCACGTCGGGCCTCAACCTGCGCGAGTTGGGCGAGGCGGTCGGCTCGGCGCCGTCCGCGCTCAGCCGGCTGTGTGCCCGGCTGGAGGCCATGGGCTTCGTCCAGCGGCTGCCCAGTGCGCAGAGCGGCCGGGAGATCGAGCTTCAGCTCACGCCGCACGCCAGCGGCTATCTGCAGGAGTTGCGCGCGCGACGTGAGCGGGCTCTGGCGCTGGTGCTCGAATCGGTGTCCCCGGCGGGAATCAAGGCTCTGGGCGCCGGACTGCCGGCCCTGCACGTGGCTCTGGCCGGCCATGCCGAGGCCCGCGCGTCCGGCGCAGACGAGGATTGGGCACCGCGTTCAGCGTGAATCAAGAGGTCGGCCGGCCGCCGCGCCAGTCGATGCAGACGACGGCCGCGTCGTCCAGCTGCGTGCCGCCATGGTGCCCGGCGAGTTCCCGGAGCATCACTGCGGGGACCTGTGCGGCCCGCAGCAGGCGGGTGGCCCGGATCGTGCGTTCGAGCAGGCGGTCCCCGAACAGTTCGCCGGTCGGCGAGGCCGCCGCGTAGAGACCGTCGCTGGCGATGAGCAGCCGGTCTCCGGGCGAGGTGTGCAACTGCTCGCTCCGGTAGTCGGTGTCGCCGAACAGGCCGAGCGGCATCTGCGCATCGGGTTGCAGCAGATCGACCTTGCCGTGGCGCAGGCGCCACAGGCGCGGCGATCCCGCGTCCACGAGATCGGTGTCGCCGGTGGCCAGGTCGAAGCGCATCAGGAGCACCGAGACGTGCAGTTCGCCGCGGTAGTGCGCGAAGACCGCCTCGTCGGCGAGCGCGGCTTGATCGGCCGGCTCCAGGCCGGCGCGCCGGGCGTTGCGCAGGGCGCTGACGACGAGGTTCGTCAGCAGCGCGGCCTCCACACCCTGGCCCATCCCGTTGACGACCGCGACCGTGAGGTGGGTCTCGGACACGGACCAGTCGAATCCGTCGCCGTAGATCGCGTACGCCGGTTCCAGGTGGGCGCCGAGCGAGAATTCGGCCCGCGCACAGGAACTGCCGGGCAGCAGCAACCACTGCATCTCCGCGGCGAGCGTCAGCCGCGTGGCCCGCCGCTCGACCTCGTACCGATCGGTCTCGCGGCCGGCCAGGATGATCTCCCGCGCGACGACGCCGCCGATCTGCCGGAGCTCGTCGAGCATCTGCTCCCGGTAGGCCTCCGCGGGGACGGTCACGGACAGCACGCCGAGGCGGTCACCGCGGGTCTCCACCGGCAGATGCACCTCGACCGTGTCGGCGCCGTCGTCCACCACGACGGGCTCTTGGGCATCGAACGTCCGCCCTTGCGCCGTTCCGGCGATGGGGACAGGGCGCGCCGAGTGCTCGCGGTGCGCGGACTGCAGGGAATGCATCGCGTAGTCCACGAGACGGAGCTCCACGTGGCGGGCCCCGTAGTGCTCGCGGAGGGCCGACCTCACGGCGCCGCCGAGCTGGTCGGGATTGACGGCACCGAGGGCGCGGCTCACCTCGAGAACGCGCTGTGACTCCATATCGCCCCTTCACGCTCACCTATTGCCGAGGTGAGGCCGTTGCCCCGATCGCGCCGCTCGAAACAGCGCCGGTCGATCAGCGCACGTGGCGGGTGCGAGCGGGTCCGGTCAGCCCTCGGCGCCCGGGGCGATCTCGATGCCGATCAGGCAGGTGTCGTCGTCGGTGTCGGACTTGCTGGACTCGAGCAGCCGGTCCACCAGCCCGGTGAGGTCGGCCGCCGGGGCCTCGGCGTTGGCCAGCAGGTTCGCCAGAGACTCCTGCAAGGCGGTGTCGCGCCGCTCGACCAGGCCGTCGGTGTACAGCAGCAGCGTGTCGCCGGCTTCGAGCTGTACCTCGGTCTCCACGTAGTCGTTCGCGGGCAGGGCGCCGAGCAGCATGCCCTTGATCAGCGGCAGGGTCCGCGTCTCGCGTGAGTTCACTACGGCCGGGGGAAGGTGCCCCGCGCGCGCCCAGCGCAGCCGGCGGGTCGCCGGGTCGTAGAGCGCGCAGACGGCGGTGGCGGTGAGATGGTCGGTCAGGTGGAACGCGACGCTGTTGAGCCAGCTCAGCAGCTGGCCCGGCCCGGCTCCGGTCATCGCCAGGCCGCGCAGCGCGTTGCGCAGCACGACCATCCCGGTGGCCGCGTCGATCCCGTGGCCGGCGACGTCGCCCACGCACAGCAGGACCAGCCCGGACGGCAGGACCACGGCGTCGTACCAGTCGCCTCCCACCTGCGACTCGGACTCCGCCGGGCGGTAGCGCACGGCGATCTGCAGCCCGGGCGTCCGGATCGGGTCGAGGGCCGGGGGCATGATCGCGTGCTGCAGTTGCAGGGCGAGCCGGTTGCGTTCGGCGGCCTCCTGCTCGGTGTGGGCGAGCTGGTCGCGCGTCGCGGCCAGCGCCACCTCGGTCCAGTGCTGCGAGGAGATGTCCTGGTACGCGCCGCGGACCGCGAGCAGGCGCGCGTCCGAGTCCAGGACGGGATCGGCGACGATGCGGATATGCCGGGCGACCCCGTCGGCGCGCTGGAGGCGGAAGGCGATCGTCGCCGGCCGCAGGTGGTCGAGGACGGTGCGCAGGAACCGGTCGATGGCGAGGGAGTCGTCCGGGTGGGCGTGCGCGGCCAGCTCCCGCAGGGAGCTCGGCGCCTCGGCCTCGGGCCGTCCGTAGAGGGCGAAGACCTGGCTGCTCCAGGTGATCTCGCCGGTCTCCAGGTTCTCCTCGAAGCCGCCGATGCGGCCGAGCCGCTGCGCGTGCTGGAGGAGGCTGGCCAGGCGCGCGGTCTCGTCCTCGATCCGCCAGATCATCAGCAGGGCACCGCCGACGCGGCTGATGCTGACGTCGGCCACGACGCGCAGCGGGATCTCGTCGACGAGCGTGGTCATCGCCAAGCGCTGCACCCGCACCGGCTCGCCGGTCGCGTAGGTGCGCTCGAGATGGTCGGCGAGGGCGCTGGCGCCGACCGCCATGGGGTACGTCTCGAGCAGGAGGGCGCCGTCGAGCGAACTGCGCGGCCGGCCGGCCGGATCGTTGAAGCGGACGTTGGCGTGGCGGATGCGGAAGTCGACGAGCCGGCCGTCGCCGTCGAGGTGCGGCGTGAGCACGAGGGCCGGGTCGTGGAGTCCGTCGGCGAGGTCGGCCAGTTCCAGCGCGGACGGATCGGGCGCGGCGGCGCCCGGCGGCGAGAGCGGGAGGGTCGGCAGCGTCTCCAGCGTGTGAGCGCAGAGCTCTGCCAATGCCTCCAGCTGTCGTTCGACCGCCGGAGGCTGCGGGCCGATCGCGTCGGGCCAGCAGATCTCCAGCACGCCGTGGATCCGGCCGCCGGTGCCGGCGCAGATGGCCATGCGTCCGCCGGCCGGGTATCGCAGGGAGCCGATGGACGGCACCCCGTCGACCGATTCCAGGCGCACGGTGCTCCGGACGGCGATCGCCTGGCGGGCCACGGTCGTCACCCCGGGCGGCACGTACCGCCAGCGGGCCGCCTCGTCGTCGCCGAATCCGGCGTGGCCGCTCAGCAGCAGCGAGCCGTCGCCGTTGACGCTCCAGACGGCGACGGCGTTCGCGCCGAGGGGTGCCAGGGCGTGCCGCAGCAGGGATTCGGCGATCGTCTGGGTGTCTCCGGCCGCCAAGGCGGCACTTTCCGCGGCGCGCAGCCGGACCGCCAGCGCCGACCGATCGGGCTCGCTCGCGGCGTTGGCGCGTTGCAGGAAGTCGGCGGCGATCTGGGCCACGCGGTCCCGCGCGGACTGGTTGATGATGTCGGCCGAGAGTTCGAGCACGGACATGCCGGACTGGTCGGCGAGCTCGGCCAGCTGGCGTGCGGCCTCCGCGGGACCGTAGTGCCACCGCTCGATGAGGATGCCCTCGGCGAGTTCGATCAGCGCACGCCCGTCCGCCGCGGCGTGCGCTTCGCGCACCTGGCCGCGCAGCCGATCCACCGTCGAGGCCAGCCGCCCCGCCTCGCCGAACGCCTCGCCGGCCGGCTGCCCGAACGCCTCGCCGGGCATCGCGCCGGACGACCCGGGCGCCGTCACCGGTCACCGAGCCAGCGCCGGATGCAGGCGATCAGGTCGTTCGCGTCCACCGGTTTGGTGACGTAGTCGCTGGCGCCCGCGGAGATCGCCTTCTCCCGGTCTCCCGGCATCGCCTTGGCGGTGACCGCGATGATCGGCAGGTCCGCGTACCGGGGCATCCGGCGGATCTCGGCGGTCGCGGCGTAGCCGTCCATCTCCGGCATCATCACGTCCATCAGGATCAGGTCGGTCTCGATGTGCGCGGCCAGGGCCTCGATGCCCTTGCGCCCGTCCGCCGCGTGCAGGATCCGCATGCCGTGCAGCTCCAGGATGCCGCTGATGGCGAACAGGTTGCGGGCGTCGTCGTCGACGACGAGCACCGTGCGCCCGGCGAGCGCCCCGTCCACGTCCGCAACGGCCTGATGGCGTGGCGCGTCCGCTCTGACCAGCGGCACGACGTCGCCCGGCTGCTCGGCCGACAGGTGCAGCGCGATACGCTCGCGCAGCTCGTCCAGGCTCGAGAGGACCTCCAGCGGCCGCTCGGTCGAGCGCGACTGCAGCGCGTGCTCCTGCCGGGCGTCGAGCCGGTGGCTGTTGTGGGCGAGCACCGGGACCTGGCGCTGCGCCGGGTCGCCGTCCATCGCGTCGAGGAAGGTCCAGGCCTGGCCGTCGGCCATCTCCACGTCGAGGACCACGCAGTGGAACGCCTGCGCGGCCAGGGCCGCCGCCGCCTCCTGCGCGCCGATGACCGTGATCACCTCGTTCTCGGGCTGGTCCGCGGACTCGGTGCCGCCGTCCAGGCTGCTGAGGGCGCTTTCGGCCACCAGCGAGAGCAGGCCCTTCTGCCGGTCCTCGATCACCAGCAGGCGGCGCTGCCTGCGTACCGGGCCGTGCGCCGCGGCGGCGACCGTCGGCTGCCCGTCGGCCGCGGTCGCCTGGTCGATCCCGCCCTCCCCGGCCGGAAGCGCCGCGGTGGCCGGCTGCGGCGCGAGCAGCACGGCCGGGGACGTCGGCAGGTAGAGCGTGAAGGTGCTGCCGACGCCCGGCGTGCTCTGCGCGTGGATGGCGCCGCCGAGCAGGTGGGCCATCTCGCGGCTGATCGACAGCCCGAGACCGGTGCCGCCGTACTTGCGGCTGGTGGTGCCGTCCGCCTGCTGGAAGGCGCCGAAGATGGTCTCCAGCTGCTGCGGGTCGATGCCGATCCCGGTGTCCCGCACCCGGAACGCCACGACCGGGCCGGTGCCGTCCACCGAGGCGGGGGCTTCCGCGGCGTCGGCCTGCTCGACGATCAGCTCGACGCTGCCGCGCTCGGTGAACTTGATCGCGTTCGATATCAGGTTCCGCAGCACCTGGCGCAGCCGCGAGTCGTCTGTGAACAGCTCGGCGGGCACGCCCTGGGCGGCGCTGACGGTGAAGCCGAGGCTCTTCTGCGTGGTCATCGGGCGGAAGGTGGCCTCGATGTAGTCCACCAGCTGGCGCATCGGCACCCGGTCCGGGTTGAAGTCCATCTTCCCGGCCTCGACCTTCGACAGGTCCAGGATGTCGTTGATCAGCTGGAGCAGGTCGGATCCGGCCGAGTGGATGATGCCCGCGTACTCCACCTGCTTCGGCGTCAGGTTGCGCGCCGGGTTCTGGGCGAGCAGCTGCGCCAGGATCAGCAGGCTGTTGAGCGGGGTGCGCAGCTCGTGGCTCATGTTCGCCAGGAACTCCGACTTGTACTTCGAGGCCAGCGACAGCTGCTGCGCGCGGTCCTCCAGCTCCTGGCGCGCCTGCTCGATCTGCAGGTTCTTCGCCTCGATGTCGCCGTTCTGGGCGGCGAGCAGCCTGGCCTTGTCCTCCAGCTCCGCGTTGGACCGCTGCAGCTCGTCCTGCTGGACCTGCAGCTCCTCCGAGCGCGCCTGCAGCTCGGCGGCCAGCCGCTGGGACTCCTCGAGCAGCTCGTCGGTGCGGCCGTTGGCGAGGATCGTGTTGACGTTGGCGCCGAGCGTCTCCATCAGCCGCTCGAGGAAGTCGCGGTGTATGTCCGTGAACGGGGTGAACGACGCCAGCTCGATCACGCCGAGCACCTGGTCCTCCACGACGATCGGCAGGATGATCAGACCGCCCGGGGAGGCCTTGCCCAGTCCGCTGGAGATGCCGATGTAGTCGCCCGGAACATCGGCCATGGAGATCACGCGCCGGGAGCGCGCCGCCTGGCCCACCAGCGACTCGCCGAGCTTGAACCGGTCGTGGCCCTCGACCGCGGCGGGGCGGCCGTACGAGCCCACGAGTGTCAGCTCACTGCCACCGGCCGCCTCCTCGGCGAGGTAGAACCCGCCGTACTGCGCGGATACCAGCGGAGTGAGCTCCTCCATGACGAGCTCGGCGACGACGGCCAGATCGCGATGGCCCTGCATCAGACCCGAGATGTGGGCCAGGCTCGACTTGAGCCAGTCCTGCTCCTGGTTGGTCCGCGTCGTCTCCCGCAGCGAGCCCACCATCGCGTTGATGTTGTCCTTGAGCTCGGCGACCTCGCCGGAGGCCTCGACCGTGATCGAGCGGGTCAGGTCGCCCTCGGCGACCGCGCTGGTGACCTCCGCGATCGCGCGCACCTGGCGGGTGAGGTTTCCGGCGAGCAGGTTGACGTTCTCGGTCAGCCGCTTCCAGGTGCCGGACACGCCCTCGACCTCGGCCTGGCCGCCCAGCCTGCCCTCGCTGCCCACCTCCCGCGCCACGCGGGTGACCTCGGCGGCGAACGAGGAGAGCTGGTCGACCATCGTGTTGATCGTGGTCTTCAATTCCAGGATCTCGCCGCGCGCGTCGACGTCGATCTTCTTGGACAGGTCTCCGTTGGCGACCGCCGTGGTGACCAGGGCGATGTTGCGCACCTGGTTGGTCAGGTTGCCCGCCATCGAGTTGACGTTGTCGGTCAGGTCCTTCCACGTGCCCGCGACGTTGGGCACGCGCGCCTGGCCGCCCAGGATGCCCTCCGTCCCGACCTCGCGGGCGACGCGGGTGACCTCGTCGCCGAACGCTGAGAGCGTGTCGACCATCGTGTTGATCACGCCGGCGAGCGCGGCGACCTCGCCCTTCGCCTCCACGGTGATCTTCTGCGACAGGTCTCCGCGGGCGACCGCCGTGGCCACCTGCGCGATCGAACGCACCTGCCCGGTGAGGTTCGAGGCCATCACGTTGACGTTGTCGGTGAGGTCCTTCCACGTGCCCGACACGCCGCGCACGGTCGCCTGGCCGCCGAGGTTGCCCTCGGTGCCGACTTCGCGGGCGACGCGGGTGACCTCGTCGGCGAAGGCGGAGAGCTGGTCGACCATCGTGTTGATGGTCTCCTTGAGCTCCAGGATCTCGCCGCGCGCGTCCACCCGGATCTTCTGCGACAGGTCGCCCTGCGCGACCGCGGTCGTGACCTGGGCGATGGAGCGCACCTGGGCGGTCAGGTTGTCGCCCATCACGTTGACCGACTCCGTCAGGTCCTTCCAGGTGCCGGACACGCCCTTGACGTCGGCCTGTCCGCCGAGGCGTCCGTCGGTGCCGACTTCGCGGGCGACGCGGGTGACCTCGTCGGCGAAGGCGGAGAGCTGGTCGACCATCGTGTTGATGGTGTTCTTCAGCTCCAGGATCTCGCCGCGCGCGTCGACGCCGATCTTCTGCGACAGGTCGCCCTGCGCGACGGCCGTCGTGACCTGGGCGATGTTGCGGACCTGGTCGGTGAGGTTGCCGGCCATGAAGTTCACCGAGTCGGTCAGGTCCCGCCAGACGCCGCCGACGCCGGGCACCTCGGCCTGGCCGCCGAGGCGTCCCTCGCTGCCGACCTCCCGTGCGACCCGGGTGACCTCCGCCGCGAAGGCGGAGAGCTGGTCGACCATCGTGTTGACGGTCTCCTTGAGCTCCAGGATCTCGCCGCGCGCGTCCACGTCGATCTTCTGCGACAGGTCGCCGCGCGCGACGGCCGTGGCCACCTGCGCGATGTCGCGGACCTGGGTGGTGAGGTTGCCCGCCATGGCGTTGACCGAGTCGGTCAGGTCCGCCCACGTCCCGGAGACGCCGGGTACCTCCGCCTGGCCGCCCAGCGTGCCCTCGGTGCCCACCTCGCGGGCCACCCGCGTGACCTCGGAGGTGAACAGGGACAGCTGGTCGACCATGCCGTTGAACACGGTGGCGATCTCGCCCAGCAGCCCGTCCGCGCCCTCCGGCAGCCGCGTGCCGAAGTCGCCGTCGCGCACCGCCGTCAGCCCCGCGAGCAGCTGCCGCAGCTCCGGCTCGCCGACGCTCTTGGCCGCGGGCCTGGCCGGCGACCGCGGTTTCCGCGGCGCCGGGCCCGCCCCGTCGACCGATCCTTCAAGCATCGCGCAACCGCCTCTATGATCAGGACCGGCCGCCGGAGCACGAGGGCCGAGCGCTGGACTGTTTCCGCATGGAAACAATAAGCCGAGGATAGGTTGTCGCGGGGGGAGCGCCAAATCTGCCGCCGACCGGACCCGCCGACCGCGCCGTCGCGGGAAGCACGACGGCCCACTCGGCGTACCGGCCGGTCACTCAGATGCGTTCACTCGGATGGTCGTACCCAGCCGAGCCGAGCGACCAGCCGTGCTGGCCATCGGAGCACTGATACGCGCCGACTCCACGCAGCAGAACTCGCGGTAGCCCGCGTCGGTCAGATCGGCCATGCTCTTCGACAGCTCGGGTCCGGGGTTCCAGGTGACGACGTCGCTGTGCCCGTGATGCCGAACCTCGATCACCCGCCGGAGAGCAGGATCCTCGATGCGGCTGACGGCCTCCGGCGCCGTATAGATGCGGTCGATCCGGCCGGGGAAGGTGAGCGGACCGTCTTGCTGTCCGTCCGTCTCCTCCACCTTGTCGATGTAGGGAGCACCGATCCCGGAGACCGACACGCCGTCGATGCCGCCGACGTTGAAGTAGCTGTGCAGCGCGCCGGTGCTCTCGAACTCGCCGCGCGCCTCCAACGTCACCTCGCACTCCTCGCCCCCCAGCTTGAAGCCGAGCAGCAGTTCGAACTCGTGCGGCCAGATCGCCAAGGTGGCCTCGGAGCTGGCCAGCCGCAGACTCAGCTCGACCCCGTGCCCGTCCTCGCTGTGCTCCACCAGCTCGAACGCGCTGGTCCGCGCGAAGCCGTGCGAGGGCTTGCCCGCGGGCCCGAACCACGGCCAGCACACCGGCACGCCGCCCCGGATCGCCGTGCCCGCCGCGAACTCGGTCGCATCGCTGAGCCACAGCACTGGCTCGTGCCCCGCAGGCTGCCACCCGATCAGATGCGCGCCCTGCGACGCCACGGCCGCCCGAACCCGCGCGTGGTCGACCACGATGACCGGCAGCTCTCCCGCCAGCCGCTCGCTGATGTGCTCGGAAAGCCGCTTCACGACCGGAAGGTCGAACACGCTCTCATTCATCGCCACCACTGCCTCTCGAGCCCACGACCGTGCCGCCGCCGAGCATAGCGAGATGGCGGTGCCCCGCGTTGGCAGGCAGCCGGCGTGACGCGAGCGGGAAATCCCCGGGAGGCCGCGGCCCACTGCGGCCCCCCGGGGGGCTTATGAGGCGGCGCTGCGGTGGCCGCGGAGGGCGGGCATCAGTGGCCGTGGCCCGGGGTCGAGGTCTTGCCCGGCTTGTGCCCGCCGGCCGTCGCGCTCGCGCTCGGTGAGGGCGAGGCCGAGGCGGGGGTGGCGGACGGGGTCGGCGACTTCACCGCGCCGGCCGCGGTCCCGTCGGCGGCGGCCGCGGTGGCGGCGGCGGCCGTTGCGGTCGAGGGGGCTGTCGCGGTGACGGTGGCGGCGAGTGGGGCCTGGGGTTGCGGGGCGGAAGTCGTCGGGGGCCGTGTCGCGGAGGACGAACCACTCAGCACCATCCAGATCACGGCCAGTGCCGCTGCGGCGAGGCCCGTGCCCAGGGCGAGCCGGCGGACCCGGACCACGCCGGGACGAGCGCCCTCGGCGTCCTCGACGACCGGTACGGGGGCCGTCCCGGGGCCGGCGGCGCGTGCCACGGGCAGCAGCAGCGTCGTCTCCTCGGGCTCCATCTCTGACATGCGGGGGCGCTCTCGTGCTCTCCGTCGGCGGGGTGCGCCGCCGCGCGGGCTACGCGAAGGGGTCGAGGCCTACGCGGCGGCACACGAGCCCAGGACACCAGCGGGCTCCAGACGTAGAGGCGCATGGGCCGCCGAAAGTGTTACCGGCGCTGGCGGGGGCGCTTTCCGTCGTCCGTCAGTGTGCTGCGGTGCTGTGCGGGGACGCGGTGTGGGTGTGCGTCGACGCGTGGTTCGTGTGGGTGGACGTCGCCGCAGCAGTTGAGGACGAATCCTCCGAAGTCGACGTCGACATCGATGCTGTCGCGGACGTGGCGCAGCGGTCTGCTGCCGTGGCGGCGTGGTGGGGGCGGAGCACGACGGGGATGCCGACGCTGTGGTGCCGGCCGACCGCGTGGCGGTCGGGGGAGCGGCGTCGACGGTGGCGGTGGGGGCGAACGACGCCGCCGGGGCGGGGGACGTGGGTGTCTCCGGTGTCACGGCCGCCGTGTGAGGTGCGGGGACGCCGAAGCCGCCGAGCAGGCTGTGCGCGGCGCGCTGCGCGGCGGCGGGAAGGACGTCGGCTGCGGCGGCGCCAACCGTGGCGCAGGAGATCGCGAGTATCGCGACGGCCGATTTCAGTGCTGCCGAGCGTCCGAAGTGCCGTCCGCGTACGCCGAAGTGTCGACCGCGCGCGCTGGACTGCCCGCTGCGCGCACCGGTGCGGCTCGTCCGCGCGCGGCGGTGCCGTGACTCGTCCGCCCCGCGGTCGGAGGGGCGGCCTGCGGCGGCGGCGGACGGCTGTTCCGCCGCGCGGTCCGCCGCGCGATTTGCCGCGTTCGCCCCGGGAGCCTGTTGCGCGAAGGCGAGGAGCAGCGCTGCGGGCACGGGCGCGTCGGCGGGGTCGGCCGGGGCCAGCTTGGCGAGTATGTCCGCTACCTGCTGTTCGCGTGCGCCGTCCACGCGCTCTCCGCGCAGCAGCCGCTCGGCGTCGCGGGCACTGATCGATGAACTCTGCTTCACGGGTACACCTCGCTCACCGAGCTCGCCGCGGCGCCGCCCGCACCCTGGACCGGCGCCGATTCGTGCGCACGGGCGGTCGGCTCAGCCTCGAGGATGGCCGCTAGTCCGCGCAGTCCGCGCATCGCGGCTATCCGCACGGCGCCCGGGCGCTTGCCGAGGATCCGGCCGCATTCCTTCGCGTCCAGGCCCGCCACCGATCGCAGCAGCACGGCCTCGGCCTGTTCACGCGGCAGCCGCGCCAGCAGTGCCATCGCCCGGTCGGTGCCCCAGCGCTCCTCGGCCACCGTCGCCGTGTCGGGCGCGGCGCCGGCGAACTCGCCCGGCTCGGCCAGGAGGTCTTCGTGCTGTCGGCCGGCACGCCGCTGCTCGTCGATCGCTCGGTTGCGGCCTATTCGGAACAGCCAGACGCGGAACCCTGCCGCGTCGCCGCGGAATCCGGACACGTCGCGTGCCGCCTGCAGCCAGGTCTCCGAGGCGACGTCCGGTGCCGACTGGCCGACCAGCGCGAAGAGGTAGCGCTCGAGCGGGGGATTGAGCGCCCGCCACAGCACGGCCACCCCCTCGGCCGCACCAAGCCGTGCTGCCTCAAGGGCCGCGTCGAGTTCCCCGCTCACTCGCACGCTCCTTTCCGCAGCCTTCGATCCGATCTCGCCCTTCGAGTCGCGTCGGGCGCGGCGAGCTATCACCCTAACGTGGCCGGACGGGAGGCGCGCACGCTTCCGAGGTATCGCGGGTGGGTGCCACGGCCGCGCCACCCGACCACCCCGTCGACGGCGATTGACAGGCCTCGTCCCGCGCGTCGAAAATCGCGTCGTGAATTCCGCGGTTACCGTGACCGACCTGCATGTCGAACGCGGCGGGCACGTGGTGCTGCCGTCCGTCTCGCTGCGCATCGAGGCAGGCAGCGTGACCGGCCTGCTCGGGCCGAGCGGCTGCGGCAAGACGACGCTGCTGCGATGCCTCGTCGGCGTGCAGCGGGTCGCCTCCGGCGAGGTGGCGGTGCTCGGCCTCCCGGCCGGAAGCGCGCCGCTGCGGTCGAGGGTCGGCTATGTGACGCAGGCGCCGTCCGTCTACCAGGACCTCTCGGTCGAGGAGAACCTGCGCTACTTCGCCGCCGTCCTCGGCGCCCCGCGCGGCGACGTGGCGCGCGTGATCGAGCTTGTCGGGCTCGCCGGCCGGGAGCGCGACCTCGTGGCACGGTTGTCCGGCGGCCAGCGAGCGCGGGTGTCGCTCGCCGCCGCGCTGCTCGGCACGCCGGAGCTGCTGATCCTCGACGAGCCGACCGTCGGGCTCGACCCGGTCCTGCGCCGTGATCTGTGGGATCTGTTCCATCGGCTGGCGGACACCGGGGTCACGTTCGTGGTGTCGAGCCACGTCATGGACGAGGCGTCGCGCTGCGATCAACTGCTGTTGATGCGCGAGGGCCGGATCATCGCGGCCGACTCCCCGCAGGCGCTGCTCACCGAAACCGGTGCCGCGGACATCGAATCCGCCTTCCTCACCCTCGTTTCCGCTGAGCAGAGGACGCAGGCATGAGCGCCGCCCGGACCATCGCCACCGCCCGCCGCGTCCTCGCCCAGCTTCGGCACGATCCGCGCACGATCGCGCTGCTGCTCGTCGTGCCCTGTGTCCTGATGACGCTGCTCAAGTACATGTTCGACGACGAGCCCGCGGTCTTCGACCACACCGGCGCGCCGCTGCTCGGCGTCTTCCCGCTGATCGTGATGTTCCTGATCACCTCGGTCGCGACCCTGCGCGAGCGCACCTCCGGCACCCTCGAACGCCTGCTGACCATGCCGTTGGCCAAGCTGGACCTGCTGCTCGGCTACGCCCTCGCGTTCGGTCTGCTCGCCCTCGTCCAGGCCCTCGTCGTCTTCGGCCTGACCCTCGGCCCGCTCGGGCTGACGGTGGCCGGACCGACGTGGCTGCTGTTCCTCGTCGCGCTCGCCAACGGACTGCTCGGTACCGCCCTCGGCCTGTTCGTCTCCGCCTTCGCCGCGACCGAGTTCCAGGCCGTCCAGTTCCTCCCCGCGTTCATCCTGCCCCAGTTCCTGCTCTGCGGCCTGTTCGCCTCGCGCGACTCGATGGCCCCCGTGCTCCACTGGATCTCCGACATCCTGCCGCTCTCGTACGCCGTCGAGGCCATGAACCGCCTCACCACGGAAACCGGCGTCAGCTCCCTGATCGTGCGCGACCTGCTCATCCTCGCCGGCTGCGCAGTCCTCGCGCTCGCCCTCGGAGCCGCCACCCTCCGGCGCCGTTCCGCGTGACCGGGCACGCCGCTTCCCGGCCAAAGCCCGGAACTCGTCCGTGGCGCGCAACCGGCGCGCGCCCCGTCGCGCGCAAAGCGCCGTGGCGAACCCGGCGAATTGCAGAACCCTTCGACATTACGCACCTTCGAGTCCTAACGTGAGTCGCGGCCCCGGTCGTCACTTCTCAGCAAAGGACCCCCATGGCAGCAGGGATCGACGTCGCACTGAAGAACGTCATGAACATCGAGGGCGCCCTCGCCGCCGCCCTGGTCGACTACACGAGCGGCATGACGCTGGCCGGCGCCAGTGCGTCGAAGAGCCTTGACGTGACGGTCGCCGCGGCGGGCAACACCGAGGTCGTCAAGGCGAAGATGCGCACCATGGAACTTCTCGGCCTTGACGACCGGATCGAGGACATCCTCATCACCCTCGGCCGGCAGTTCCACCTCCTGCGCCCGCTGCACAGCCGCCAGGGAGCCGGGCTCTTCCTCTACCTCGCACTCGACAAGACCCGCGGGAACCTCGCCCTCGCCCGCCGCCAGCTCCAGGCCGCCGACGAGAGCCTCGAGCTCTAGATGACTGATCGGGTTTCGTGGCGTGGGGGTGGCGAGGGCGTCGGTGCTGGTGGGGTGGGTGATGAGTGGTCGTAGGCGATCAGGGAGCGTTTGACGTGCGCGCCGGTGGTCC
>Ga0310811_10002524_pt1 | contig 22939 bp, 19 predicted proteins | sample YCmetagenome_FD_207642 | JGI IMG/M metagenome (GOLD analysis project Ga0310811, IMG submission 207642) | Soil microbial communities from experimental microcosm in Duke University, North Carolina, United States - YC | ecosystem: Engineered > Artificial ecosystem > Soil microcosm > Unclassified ...
CCTGGGCGGTGAACCTGGTCGTGCACGCATCCAACCCGCGCTATCCCGGCGATCTCGAGCTGGTCGAGAAATACAAGGTGCCGGTGGTGCTGACCTCCAAGGGAGCGCCCGGCGACGCCATCAAGCGCATCCATGGCTGGGGCGCGGTGGCGTTGCACGACATCGCCAACCGCCGCCACGCCGAGAAGGCGCTGGAAGCCGGCGTCGATGGTGTGATCGCGGTGGCAGGCGGCGCCGGCGGCCATACCGGCACGATCAATCCCTTCGCGCTGATGAACGAGGTGCGCCAGCTCGGCGAGGATTTCGCCGTCGTGCTGGCGGGCGGCCAGACCACCGGTCGCGACGTGCTTGCCGCCGAGGCGATGGGCGCCGACCTCGCCTATATCGGCACCCGCTTCATCGCCACGCGCGAGGCGATGGCGGCGGCGGCGCACAAGGACATGATCCTGAAGACGCGCGCCACCGACGTCTTCCTTACCGCCTCGATCGACGGCGCGCCCGCCAACTGGCTGACGCCCAGCCTGCTCGCCGCCGGCATCGACCTCGACGTGCTGCGCACCACGCTGCCCGGCAAGATCGTCGCCGCGGGCGAGAGCAAGAAGCGCTGGAAGGATATCTTCACGGCCGGCCACGGTGTCGGAAACATCGACGACATCCCGGCCGCCGCCGAGCTCTGCCGGCGGCTGGTGGCGCAGTACCGGGCGGCCAAGAAGGAGCTGGTGCGCTTGACGGCGTGATGCACGACGCGAGGATTCCGATGCCACGATTCACAAAGGGACCCGACGATCCGCGACAGGCCCGCGTCGATATCGAAGCGCGCAAACGATGGCAATTGGCTGACATCGAAGCAGGCTTGCAGGAAGCCGAGCAAGGCGACTTCGCGAGCGATGCCGACGTGGCCGCCACGATTGCCAAGTTCACGAAACGAACGCGCCACCGCTGATCATCAGGTTTCCTCCCCCGTAATCGGGGGAGACACCCAGCACGCCCGGCGCGCACCACGATGCTGGGAAAACGGGTCGGCTGACCGCCCCATTTTCATAGGAGGAACGCGAAGAGGCATGACCGGCGTCCCATGACGCGTTTTCGCTTCGCGCGATGACTCCGGTGGCGCTCGCACTAGGGCTGCTCTAGGCTTCGCCGCCGGAGCGGAGGAGCGAAGCGTGAAGACAAAGGCGGCGGTCTGTTACGAGGCCGGCAAGACTCTCGAGATCGAGACGGTCGATCTCGAAGGGCCGAAGTTCGGCGAGGTGCTGGTCGAGATCAAGGCGTCGGGCGTCTGCCACACCGACGAGTTCACGCGGTCGGGCGGCGATCCCGAAGGCCTCTTTCCGGTGATCTTCGGCCACGAGGGCGCCGGCGTGGTGGTCGATGTCGGGCCGGGCATCGTGTCGCTGAAGAAGGGCGACCACGTGATCCCGCTCTACACGCCGGAGTGTCGCGCCTGCAAAAGCTGCCTCAGCGGCAAGACCAACCTGTGCACGTCGATCCGCTCGACCCAGGGTCAGGGCGTGATGCCCGACGGCACCTCGCGCTTCTCGATCGGCGGCCGCAAGATCCATCATTACATGGGCTGCTCGACCTTCTCGAACTACACCGTGCTGCCCGAGATCGCGCTGGCCAGGATCCGGCCCGACGCGCCGTTCGACAAGGTCTGCTACATCGGCTGCGGCGTCACCACCGGCATCGGCGCGGTGATCAACACCGCCAAGGTCGAGCCCGGCGCCAATGTCGTGGTGTTCGGCCTGGGCGGCATCGGCCTCAATGTCGTGCAGGGCGCGCGCATGGTCGGCGCCAGCATGATCGTCGGCGTCGACCTCAACCCGGCGCGCGAAGCGCTCGGTCGCAAGTTCGGCATGACCCACTTCGTCAATCCGGACTCGCTCGGCGGCAAGGATCTGGTCGCGCACCTGGTCGAGCTTACCGACGGCGGCGCCGACTACAGCTTTGAATGCGTCGGCAACACCAGGCTGATGCGCCAGGCGCTGGAATGCTGCCATCGCGGCTGGGGCAAATCGGTGATCATCGGCGTGGCCGGCGCCGGCCAGGAGATTTCCACCCGCCCCTTCCAGCTGGTCACCGGCCGGCAATGGATGGGCACCGCCTTCGGCGGCGCCAAGGGACGGCGCGACGTGCCGAAGATCGTCGACTGGTACATGGACGGCAAGATCGACATCGATTCGCTGATCACCCACACCATGCCGGTCGAGAAGATCAACGACGCCTTCGACCTGATGCACAAAGGGGAGTCGATCCGCAGCGTCGTGACCTTCTAGGAGCCCGCCAACCGCCTTCACGAGGAGCCGCCGCCCCATGACCGTGCGCCGCATCGGCAACGCCACCATCGAGAAGGTCGAGGAGCTGTGCGCCGCGGGCTTCCGGCCCAACCGCATGTTCCCGCGCTTCGACCAGCAGGCCTTCGATGCGCAGAAGCACTGGATGGTGCCGGTGCACGTCGAACCGGGCTCCGATCGGCTGGTCGGCTCGGTCCACACCTGGGTGGTCAAGACCGGCCGGCACACGATCCTGATCGACACCTGCCTGGGCAACGACAAGCAGCGCCACAACGCCTCCTGGAACAATCTCTCGCTGCCATTCCTCGACCGCCTGCGCGCCTGCGGCTGCCCGCCCGAGTCGGTCGATTTCGTGATGTGCACCCACCTGCATGTCGATCATGTCGGGTGGAACACCAAGCTCGAGAATGGCCGCTGGGTGCCGACCTTTCCCAACGCGCGCTACCTGTTCGCCAAGCGCGAGTACGCCCATTGGGAAAGCGAGCGTGCCCGGCAGGGCGACGGCAAGGTCAATGACGGCTCGTTCGACGATTCGGTGCTGCCGGTCGTCGAGGCCGGCAAGGCGGTGATGATCGACAGCGACCACCAGCCCGACCCGATGCTGACGATTCGCGACTATCCCGGCCACACGCCGGGCTCGATCGCCATCAATCTCGCCGACGACGGCAAGCGCGCCTGCTTCTCGGGCGACATCATGCATCATCCGATCCAGGTCTATCATCCCGACTGGTCGAGCCAGTTCTGCTCGGACCAGGAGATGTCGGCGCGCTCGCGCCGCAAGCTTCTCGAGGATTGCGTCGAAAGCAATGCGCTGCTCTGCCCGGCGCATTTCCCCGGCGAGAATGCCGGCTACATCAAGGCCGCCGGCGATTCGTTCCGCATCGAATGGGACAAGCAATGAAGCTCGAGCCTTTCCTCGATGGCCTGAGCTTCGGCGAAGGACCGCGCTGGCACGATGGCAGGCTGTGGTATTCCGATTTCTATGTTCACCAAGTGCGCCGCGTCGACGAGGCGGGCCGCGCCGAGACGGTCGTCGAGGTTGCGGGGCGCCCCTCGGGACTGGGCTGGCGGCCCGACGGCACGCTGCTGATCGTCAGCATGACCGACCGCCGCCTGATGCGCTTCGCGGGCGGCACACTCTCGGTCGAGGCCGAGCTTTCCGCGTTCGCGCCGGCGCCGTGCAACGACATGGTGGTCGACGGCCAAGGCCGCGCCTATGTCGGCAATTTCGGCTACGACCGCCACGCCGGCGAGCAGCCGCGCACGACCTGCCTGATCCGCGTCGATCCCGACCGTTCGGTGCACAAGGCGGCCGCCGGGCTGATGTTTCCCAACGGCACGGTGATCACGCCCGACGGCAGGACGATGATCGTCGGCGAGACCTTCGCCCATCGCCTGACGGCGTTCGACGTCGCCGCCGACGGTACGCTCGGCAATGCGCGCCTGTGGGCGGCGATCGACGGCTGCTATCCCGACGGCATCTGCCTCGACGCCGAGGGCGCCATCTGGGTCAGCGATCCGTTCGGCCGGCGCGTGCTGCGCGTGCTCGAAGGCGGGCGCATCACCCACAGCGTCGATCTCGCGCCGCGCGGCGCCTACGCCTGCATGCTGGGCGGCCAGGACCGACGCACGCTTTACGTCGTGACCAACAGCGGCAGTGGGCCTTCGGTGGCCGACAAGCGCGATGGTCGCATCGAGACCATGCGGGTAGACGTGCCAGGGGCGGGCTGGCCTTAGAGGGGAATACCGATGAAAGGTCCGGAGGATGATGCCGGCTTGTCCGGCAAGGTAGCGATCGTTTCCGGCGGCGGCGCCGCCGGCGACGGCATCGGCAACGGGCGCGCGGCGGCGATCCTGCTGGCGCGCGCCGGCACCAAGGTGGTGGTGGCGGATCTCGACCAGAAGCTTGCCGAGCGCACGGTCGACATGATCAAGGCCGAGGGCGGCACGGCGGTCTGCCATGCCGGCGACATGACCAAGGAGGCGGAGTGCAAGCGGCTGGTCGATGCCGCGGTCGACCGCTGGGGCCGGCTCGACTTCCTCGACAACAATATCGGCATCGGCAGCCGCGGCAGCGTCGTCGACGAGAAGCCCGAAGAGTACCGCCGTGTCATGCAGATCAACGTCGAGACGATGTTTTTGCTGAGCAAGCATGCCATCCCGGCGATGATCAAGACGGCCAAGGGCGGTGCGATCGTCAACATCTCGTCGATCTCGGCGCTGCGGCCACGCGGCCTCACCACCTACTCGACGTCGAAGGCGGCGGTGATCGGCCTTACCCAGGCGATGGCCGTCGACCACGGCAAGGACCGCATCCGCGTCAACTGCATCTGCCCCGGCCCGGTCTACACGCCGATGGTCTATGCCCGCGGCAACGGCATGAGCGAAGCGGCCCGCGCCACCCGCGCCAAGGCCTCGGTGCTGAAGATCGAAGGCACCGGCTGGGACATCGGCCACGGCGTGCGCTTCCTGCTGTCCAACCACGCCCGCTACATCACCGGCCAGGTGCTGGTGATCGACGGCGGCGTCACGCTCCAGGGACCGGAGCGCGATTCGGAGACTCATTAGAGCGGTGGTTTCTTGAGTTGAAGCGCCACCCCTTAGGCCGACGTCCAGTCATTGTCGTCCTGAGCGCAGCGAAGGACCTGATCGCCGCCTGCAACGGGAGCACTTTGAGACTCCTGGCGATGAGGTCCTTCGCTGCGCTCAGGATGACAGAATCGATGCCAAGCTGATTCCACGAAAACAAATCATGCTTCTGAGCAGCTTTGATCGAGCCGCTTCCGGTTCAATCAAATCTCAAGCTTGGCCTGCAGGACGTTGAGCAGCCCCGGCAGACTGTCAAAGATGTTTGCCCCGACATCGAAATAGATACCCGCCAGATCCACGGCCACCTTGAGGTCGAGTGCGTTCAACAGACCGTTGTTGTCGGCATCGATCCATAGTGCCCCGACATCCGCCTGATAGACCGCCTGGGGGTGCGCGCCACCGCCCCCGGCGAGCAGAGCGAGTGCCTGGCCATAATCCACTGCAGCACCGGCGAACGTCGGGATGTCGTTCAGGGTCAACGCCGTCGGGTTGACCAGCAGCGTGTCGGTGGCCGTATGGATATCATTCGAGTGGAATGTGCCAACCCATGGTGTCCCCCCGGGACCGGGATTTGTCATCAGGCCCGTTTCGAATCCCGCTTGGAAGGTGGTGACCGTTATCGCGGGTACCGTCGCTGGATCGGCACCAACAGGCGCGACCACGGCGTGAGCATCCGCCATGCTATGGAAGGCTTGCGCATAGCCAACCGCAACGTGAGTCTTGTTCTCGATCGTCGTCCTGTCGGCCCCCTGTGCGCCCGAGATGACATCGAGCACCATTTGCCCCGGCGGCGTCCCGTGAACGGTCAGTTGATCGGCCCAATACGCCAAGCCTGCCGCATCGGGATTTCGGTTGAACAGGTCGTTGTAGATCGCCGCAATGAAGGTCTGCGGATCGCCAACCAACGGCGCCGCCAGGTAGGCGTACAGCGACGTCGCCTCGGGCTGGACCGCGAACGAGTTGGCAATGGCCACCAGCGACATGCCGTCATTGAGCCGATCGACCCAGTACGCCAATCCGGCCGGATCCGCCGCGCGGCCGAAGTACCCGACATACAGCTGACCGATTTGCTCCGCGGGAGTCACGATCGGAAACGCCATGACGGCAACCACTCCTCAACAACTTCCAGGCGTGCCGGTTCGGGCACTTTTTCGCGAGGTTCCGGCACCCTCGTCACAAACGGGCAATCCCACCCTGGAACCTGTCGTCTAACCCTCGTCGCGAGAATATGCAAGTCACTTTATGGCGCATGAGTTGCCATTCCGAGCGCACCGGTAGTTGCCCACTGGGGGCAGCACGCGGGTCGTCGATCGGCTCCATTTCCGAGTCGCGGCTGCTTCATGCTGCCCGGCGTGACTGGACTGGATGCGATATCGTAGCATTCGTCGTGTTTTCGCCATCGAGCGCTCGCCGCATGCGAATGAGCGGCCCGGACTCGGCGAATTCTCATCGTGATCCCGGAGGAAGAATGGCCCGCCTGCCCTATCTCGAGCCCGACCAGGTCGCGCCCGAGTACCGCGACATGCTCAAGCGCAACACCAACCTGCACAAGCTGATGGTCAACTCGCCCGACATGGCGCGGTCCTTCAATGGCGTCGGCAATTTCATCCGCTTCAAGAGCAAGCTCGATCCGCGCCTGCGCGAGCTCGCCATCCTGCAGGTCGGCTGGCTGGAGCGTTCGGAGTACGAGTTCACCCATCACGTCAGGATCGGCAAGGAGTTCGGCGTCACCGATGCCGACATCGAGGGCCTGATGGCCGAGACCGAGGGCAAGCCCAGCAAGCTCGAGCCGCTCGCCAAGGCGATCCTCAAGGGCGCTCGCGAGATGACGCGCGACATCGGCATGTCCGACGCGACCTTTGCCGAGATCAAGCAGCATTTGTCCAACGAGCACATGACCGACCTGGTGCTGACCATCGCCTACTACTGCGCCGTCGTGCGCGTGCTGGCGACCATGAAGATCGACAACGAGCCGTACTACAAGGAAGTGCTCCAGCAGTATCCGATTCCGGGAGTGAACTGACATGCGCCTCAAAGATCGCGTCGCCATCGTCGTTGGCGCCGGCCAAAGCCCCGGCGAAGGCGTCGGCAACGGCCGCGCCACCGCCCTCACCTTCGCGCGCGAGGGCGCCAAGGTCCTGTGCGTCGATCACAACCTCAAGAGCGCCGAGGAGACGGTGGCGCTGATCGGCCAGAACCAGGGCACCGCCGCCGCCTTCCGCGCCGACGTCACCAAGGAGGCGGAGATCAAGGCGATGGTGGCCGATGCGCACGCCCGCTGGGGCCGAATCGACATCCTGCACAACAATGTCGGCGTCTCGATCTCGGGCGGCGATGCCGAGCTGCTGGAGATCACCGAGGAGGCCTACGACCGCTGCATGGCGATCAACCTCAAGAGCGTGATCCTCGCCTGCAAGCACGTGATCCCGATCATGCGCGAGCAGAACAGCGGCGCCATCGTCAACATCTCCTCGATGGCCGCCATCACCACGTACCCCTACGTCGCCTACAAGGCCAGCAAGTCGGCGATGATCGCCTTCACCGAGCAGCTCGCCTACCAGAACGCCAAGTACGGCATCCGCGCCAACGTCATCCTGCCCGGCCTGATGAACACGCCGATGGCGGTCGACACGCGCGCCCGAGAGTTCAAGAAGACGCGCGCCCAGGTCGAGGCCGAGCGCGACGCCAAGGTGCCGCTGCGCGGCAAGATGGGCACCGGCTGGGACGTCGCCAACGCCGCCTTGTTCCTGGCGTCCGACGAGGCGAACTTCATCACCGGCGTCACCCTGCCGGTCGATGGCGGCGCCAGCGTCCAGACCGGCTGAGACCGTGACCACGGTCATCCACGACGCGGCAATCGTCACCGTCGACGATCGCGACAGCGTGCACTACGGCGGCGCCATCGCCATCGAGGGCGACCGCATCGCCGCCATCGGGCCGAGCGCCGACCTGCTGGCCCGCTACCCGGCTGCCGAGCGCGTCGACGGCAGCGGCAAGATGGTGATGCCGGGCTTCGCCAACGTTCACACGCACTTCACCATGACCCTGGCGCGCGGCGTGTTCGAGGACCTTTCACCGCCGCACAAGCCGCCGTTCTCGGGCGGCCTGTCGCCAATCCCCCTGCCGGCGATGACGCCGGACGAACGGCGCACCATGGCGCTGCTGGGCGCCCTCGAGGCGCTGCGCAGCGGCACCACCCTGGCGCTCGAGGATTCCAGCAACGTCGACGACTATGCCGGCGCGCTGGCCGACACCGGCATGCGCTTCCTGCTGGGCGAGCGCGCCTACGACCGGGTCGGCACCGAGATCGGCGACCCGGCGCCTTACCAGCTTGACCGCGCGCTGGGCCAGCGCCATCTCAAGGTCATCGAGGACACCTTCAACAAGTGGAACGGCAAGGCCGATGGCCGACTGCGCATCGCCGTATCGGCGTGGGCGCCCGACATGTGCTCGCCGGAGCTGCTCAAGGATTTACGCGTGCTGCAGCAGCGGCTCGACACCTGGGCGACCATCCATCTCAACCAGATCTGGGGCGAGGTCGCGGCCGTCAAGGCGCATCGCAATCGCTTGCCGACCGAGTACCTCGACGACCTTGGATTCCTGAACGATCGCCTGGTGTGCGCCCATTGCCGCTGCATGGAGCCCGCCGAAGAGAAGATCCTCGGCAAGGCCGGCGTCACGGTCTCCTTCAATGCCGCCATCGCTGCCCGCCGCGGCTTGAGCCCGCGCATCGCCGATCTGGAATCCCATGGCTGCACCATCGCCATGGGCAGCGACAACATGGCCGAGGACATGGTCGAGGTGCTGCGCACCGGCCTGTTCATGGAACGCATCCGGCGCCAGGACGGCCGCAACCCGACGCCAGAGCACGCCTTGCGCTGGGCGACCCGCAACGGCTATCGCGCGCTCGGCATCCCCGACGGCGGCTGGTTGGCGCCGGGCAACAAGGCCGACCTGATCATGGTCGACCTGGTGCGCCCCCACCTGGTGCCGGTGCTGCGCGTCGTCTCCACCTTCGTCCACCAGGCCCAGGCGCGCGACGTCGAAGCAGTCATGGTCGACGGCAAATGGCTGATGCGCGACGGCGTCGTGCTGACCATGGACGAGCCGGCGATCCTGGCCGAGGCGCAGAGGGTGGCGAACAAGACCTGGTCGGAACAATTCCGCGCGCGGATGGAATTGAAGGTCCCGGCGGGCTTCTCGCCCGACGCGCTACCGTAAGCGGGCAAGGGAAAGTTTCCTCACTGCGCTCGTTTCGTTGTCATCCTGAGCGCAGCGAAGGATCTCATCGTCAGAAGTTTCAAAGTACCCTCATGGCAAGCGGCGATGACGTCCTTCACTTCGTTCAGGACGACAGATTCGAATAGAGTCGAACGGCGCGTGACGTAGCTCCGAGGATCAGGTGATAGTACAGCGCGAATCCACGCCCGTGCCCGGGAGCCCGTGATGTCCGAACCTGGTCCGCTCAGCTTTCACGTCCCGGCACCGGCGGTGCGGCCGGGCGGGACGCCCGATTTCAGCGACGTGCCGATCTCGCGGGCCGGCGAGGTGCGGCGACCGCCCGTCGATTGCGCGCCCGCCGACATCCGCGACCTCGCCTTCTCGATCATCCGCGTGCTCGATCGCGAGAGCAACGCGGTCGGACCGTGGGCCGGCCTGCTGAGCGACGCCGAGCTGCTCGAGGGCCTGCGCCACATGATGACCTTGCGCGCCTTCGATGCGCGCATGCAGATGGCGCAGCGCCAGGGCAAGACCTCGTTCTACATGCAGCATCTCGGCGAAGAGGCGGTGAGCTGTGCCTTCCGCAAGGCGCTCGAGCCGGGCGACATGAACTTCCCGACCTATCGCCAGGCCGGATTGCTGATCGCCGGCGGCTATCCGATGCGCGACATGATGAACCAGATCTATTCCAACGAGCTCGACCCGCTGAAGGGCCGGCAGCTGCCGGTGATGTACTCCTCGCCCGAGCACGGCTTCTTCTCGATCTCGGGCAACCTCGCCACCCAGTACATCCAGGCAGTCGGCTGGGCGATGGCCTCGGCGATGAAGCGCGACACCAGGATCGCCGCCGGCTGGATCGGCGACGGCTCGACCGCCGAATCGGACTTCCATGCCGCGCTGGTCTTCGCCTCGACCTACAAGGCGCCGGTCGTGCTCAACATCGTCAACAACCAGTGGGCGATCTCGACCTTCCAGGGCATCGCGCGCGGCGGCTCCGGCACCTTCGCAGCCCGCGGCCTGGGCTTCGGCATTCCCGCGCTGCGGGTCGACGGCAACGACTATCCCGCCGTCCATGCCGTCGCCCGATGGGCGGTCGAGCGGGCGCGCCGCAATCTCGGGCCGACCCTGGTCGAGTACGTCACCTACCGCGTCGGCGCCCATTCGACCTCGGACGATCCCTCGGCCTATCGGCCCAAGACCGAATCCGACGCCTGGCCGCTCGGCGATCCGGTGCTGCGGCTGAAGAACCATCTCATCCTGCGCGGCGCCTGGTCGGAAGACCGGCACAAGCAGGCCGAGGCCGAGATCCTGTCCGAGGTCATCGCCGTGCAGAAGGAAGCCGAGACTCACGGCACCCTGCACACCGGTCCGCATCCGTCGGCGCGCGACATGTTCGAGGGCGTGTTCGAGCAGATGCCGCCTCACCTGCGCCGCCAGCGCCAACAGGGAGGAGTCTAGGCGATGCCGCGCAAGACCATGGTCGAGGCGATTCGCGATGCCATGGACGTCTGCATGGCGCGCGACGACAACGTCGTCGTGTTCGGCGAGGACGTCGGCTATTTCGGCGGCGTGTTCCGCTGCACCCAGGGCCTGCAGCAGAAGTACGGGTCGAGCCGCTGCTTCGACGCGCCGATCAGCGAATCCGGCATCGTCGGCGCAGCGGTCGGCATGGCGGCGTACGGCTTGCGCCCGTGCGTCGAAATCCAGTTCGCCGACTACATGTATCCGGCCTACGACCAGATCGTCTCCGAGGCGGCGCGGCTGCGTTATCGCTCGAACGGAGGCTTCACCGCGCCGATGGTCGTGCGCATGCCGACCGGCGGTGGCATCTTCGGCGGCCAGACCCACAGCCAGAGTCCGGAGGCGCTGTTCACCCACGTGTCCGGCCTGAAGACGGTCGTGCCCTCCAACCCGTACGACGCCAAGGGCCTGCTGATCGCCGCCATCGAGGATAACGACCCGGTGATCTTTCTCGAGCCCAAGCGGCTCTACAACGGCCCGTTCGACGGCCATCACGATCGCCCGGTCACGCCGTGGTCGCGCCATCCGCAGGGGGAGGTGCCGGACGGCCATTACACCGTGCCGCTCGGCAAGGCGGTGGTGCGGCGCGAAGGCGCGGCCGTAACCGTGCTGGCCTACGGCACCATGGTGTTCGTCGCCGAAGCGGCGGCGCAGGAAACCGGCATCGACGCCGAGATCATCGACCTGCGCACGCTGGTGCCCTACGACCTCGACCTGATCGTTGCCTCGGTGAAGAAGACCGGCCGCTGCGTCGTGGTGCACGAGGCGACCCTGACCTCGGGCTTCGGCGCCGAGCTCAGTGCGCTGGTGCAGGAGAATTGCTTCTACCAGCTCGAGGCGCCGATCGTGCGCGTCGCCGGCTGGGACACGCCCTATCCGCATGCGCAGGAATGGGATTACTTCCCCGGTCCGGCGCGGATCGGGCGCGCCCTCAAGGCCGTGATGGAGGCTTGAGATGGGGATCCGCATCATCAAGCTGCCCGATGTCGGCGAGGGCGTGGCCGAGGCCGAGCTGGTCGAATGGCATGTCGAGGTCGGCCAATCGGTGCTGGAGGACCAGGTCCTCGCCGCCGTGATGACCGACAAGGCGACCGTCGAGATCCCCTCGCCGGTCGCCGGCACCGTCGTGGCGCTGGGCGCCGAGGTGGGCGGCGTGCTGGCCGTCGGGGCCGAGCTGGTCCGCCTCGAGGTGGCCGGCGAAGGCAGCCAGGAGGTGAAGGCCGCGCCGCGCGAGGCGCTCGCCTCCTCGCCGGTCGCGCCGACGCCGCTGCCGACTCCGGCGCCGGCAAAGCCCGCGGTGGTGGAAGCACCGCCGCCCGCGCCGCGCCCTGTCGCCACCGGCTCGCTGGGCCCGCCGCGGCCGGCCGGCGAGAAGCCGCTCGCCTCGCCCGCCGTGCGGCGGCGCGCCCGCGACGCCGGCGTCGATCTGCGCCAGGTGCGCGGCAGCGGACCCGTCGGCCGCATCCTGCACGACGATCTCGACGCCTTCCTGAAGAGTGGCCCGGCGACCGCCGCACCCGCCGGCCGGGTCGCGAACCAGCACGTCGAGACCGTCAAGGTGATCGGCCTGCGCCGGCGCATCGCCCAGAAGATGGCCGACTCCAAGCGCCGGGTCGCCCACTTCTCCTATGTCGAGGAGGTCGACGTCACCGCGCTCGAGGAATTGCGCGCCGCGCTGAACGCGGAGAAAAAGCAGGATCGTTCCCGCCTCACCCTGATGCCGTTCCTGATGCAGGCTGTCGTCAAGGGCGTCGCCGACTTTCCCGAGATGAATGCGCTGTACGACGACGAGGCCGACACCATCGAGCGTCACGGCGGCGTCCATATCGGCATCGCCACGCAGACCGACAACGGCCTGCTGGTGCCCGTGGTGCGCCATTGCGAGGCGCTCGGTTTGTGGGACTTCGCCCGCGAAGTGGCGCGCCTGGCCGAAGCGGCGCGCGAGGGGCGGGCGACGCGCGCCGAGCTCACCGGCTCGACCATCACCATCACCAGCCTCGGCCCCTTGGGCGGCATCGTCACCACGCCGGTCGTCAATCGGCCGGAAGTGGCGATCATCGGCATCAACAAGCAGGTCGTGCGGCCGGTCTGGCAAGGCGGCCAGTTCGTGCCACGCACCATGATGAACCTGTCGTCGTCGTTCGATCATCGCGTCATCGACGGCTACAACGCGGCACGCTTCGTCCAGCGGCTCAAGGCGCTGCTCGAGGAGCCGGCCACCCTGTTCATTGAGGCGTGAGATGGCCGATATCACAACCAAGGTGCTGATCGTGGGCGGCGGGCCCGGCGGCTATGTCGCCGCCATCCGCGCCGGCCAGCTCGGCCTCGACGTCGTTCTCGTCGAGCAGGGCGGCAACGAGGGTGGGCTGGGCGGCACCTGCCTCAACGTCGGCTGCATTCCCTCCAAGGCGATCATCCATGCCGCCGAGGCCTATCATCATGCCGTCGAGCAGGCGACCAAGGCGCCGTTCGGCATCAGGGTCGAGCGGCCCAGCATCGACTTCATCCGCACCGTCGAGTGGAAGGACGGTGTCGTCGGCCGCCTGACCAGCGGCGTCGGCGCTCTTCTCAAGCGCCATCACGTGAAGATCGTGCACGGCCACGCCGAGATGACGGACGGCAAGAGCTGTTACGTCGAAACCGATACCGGACCGCAGGTGATCCGCGCCGAGCACGTCGTGCTGGCCACCGGATCGGTTGCCGCCGAGCTGCCCACCCTGCCGTTCGGCAACAAGATCATTTCCTCGACCGACGCGCTGTCGCTGGAGGCGATTCCCGCGCGCCTCGCCGTGGTCGGCGCCGGCTATATCGGCCTCGAGCTCGGGATCGCCTTCGCCAAGCTCGGATCGACGGTGACGGTTGTCGAGGCCCTCGACCGCATCCTGCCGGCCTACGACGCCGAGCTGGTCCGTCCGGTCGCCCGCCGATTGCGGGCGCTTGGTGTCGAGGTGCTGACGCAGGCCAAGGCCGCCGGCCTCTCGGACGATGGCGCGGCCCTGCTCGTCGACCAGGAAGGCGCCGGCCGCAAGACCATCGCGATGGATCGCGTGCTGGTCGCCACCGGGCGGCGCGCCCGGCTGGCGGGCTTCGGCCTGGAGCGCCTGGACCTCACCCTGGATCGCGGCGCTGTGCAGATCGACGAGCGCTGCGCCACCTCGATGCGCAACGTCTGGGCGATCGGCGACCTCACCGGCGAGCCGATGCTCGCCCATCGCGCCATGGCCCAGGGTGTCGTCGTCGCCGAGCAGATCGCGGGGCAGCGGCGCGTCTTCGATGCCGCCGTGATCCCGGCCGTCTGCTTCACCGATCCGGAGATCGTCACGGTGGGCCTGTCGCCTGACGAAGCGCGACGCGCCGGTCGCGAGATCTTGACCGCGCAATTCCCCTTCCAGGCCAACGGCCGTGCCCTCACCCTGGCGGCCGAGGACGGCTTCGTGCGCGTGACCGCCCGCGCCGACAATCATCTGGTGCTCGGCATCGCCGCGGTCGGACCTGCGGTCTCCGAGCTCGCCGCCTCGTTCGGCGTCGCCCTCGAGATGGGCGCCCGGCTCGAGGACATCGCCGGCACGATCCACGCCCACCCGACCCTGGGCGAAGCCCTCCACGAAGCAAGCCTGCGCGCGTTGGGCGAGGCGTTGCATATCTGAGTCTCATCTCCTCCCCAGCTTTGCTGGGGAGGAGAATGAAAGCCGCGCCCATATGCGAAGGCCCTGCCCGTAATCGGGGGAGGAGAATCGGAGAGAAGATCACAGTTCGATCACCCGCGGCAGAAGGGGAGCGTGCGCACATTCCGACATGAACTCGCGGCGCCGTTCTGCGCGCTCATGTGTTCCTGACCGGGACCTGAGCCTTCATTTCATCGGCGGCGAGGGTCTGCTCCTCGACCGGTCGGGCCACCGGCTTTATGCGCTGAACGCCAGCGCCACCTTGATCTGGTGCCTGTTGGACGAGGGCAAACCACCAGCCGAAATCCGCCGCCTGTTGATCGAGCGATATGCGGTGCCGGCCGGCCAGGCCGAGTCGGTCGGCCACGCGAAGGCGGTGCCGGAGCTGACGCCGGCCGAAGTCACCGCCCTGCCGGCCGCGCCGGACCTCCAGGCTCGCCCACGACCCGCAGCGATTGCAACCTACGGCCTTCTCGGAAGCGTCGTCCGCGTGCACTACGCCACCGACCGGCTCCACGACACGATCCATCCGTTGCTGCAACATCACGCACTCCACGGCGTTCCTCCGACCAGTATCCTCGACGTCGTCGCGCACGATGATGGCATCGCCATCCTCTCGCAGGACAGGGTGATTGGATCATCCCGGGCGCACGAGGATGCGGGCGTTGCCGTCAGAGCCTGCCTCACGCAGATCGCGACTGCGCAAAGCGGCGGTCTTTGCGTGGTTCATGCCGGCGCGCTCAGCCGCAAGGGCGGCGCACTGCTCCTGCCGGGCAACGCCGGCTACGGCAAGAGCACGCTGTCGGCAGGGTTGGCCGCTCGCGGCTTCGACATGCTGAGCGACGACACGACCCTGCTGGCAGGCGAGCCGCCGATCGCGCACTGCATTCAAAATGGTCTCTGCATCAAGCGCGGTGCCTACGACGTCCTGAAGCCCCTCTATCCAGGCCTCGATGCCTTGCCGGAATGGCGGCGCCCCGACGGCAAGCATGCCCGCTACCTGATGCCGGGCAGCGACCTCAGCTGGGCGGCGCCGGAGTCGGCGGTCGGCGTGCGCTGGATGGTGTTCCCGCGCTATCACCCCGACCACGAGACGACCCTCCTGCCGTTGCCGCGGCACGAAGCCCTGGCGCGCTTGCTGCCCGGTGTCTGCTTCCTGTCGGGCACCCTGGACGATCGCAATCTCGAAGCGCTCATCGCCTGGATCGAACGGATCGATTGCTTCGACCTGCCGCTGTCGTCGCTCGACGACGCGACGGCCCTGATCGACAGGCTCTGCCGATGAGCCGCCCTCTCGCCGCTCTTGCCTGCTGCCTGCAAGGCCGATTGCTCGTCGAACCGACGGACTGGATGGCTGTCTTCCGGATCGCCAACGAGCATCTCCTGACGCCCACCCTGTGGCATGCGCTCAGCAGCGCGAACCTGATCAAGTCTCTCCCCGCCGAGGCAGCAGAGTATTTGGCGACGCTCTATCTCTTGAACGGCAAGCGCAACGGCGCCCTGCGCCGCCAGGCAGTCGAGCTCGTCGGCGCGCTCAACGTGCGCGAGATCGTACCGGCATTGCTCAAGGGCGGCCTTGCGCTGTTCGACGGCCCCTATGCCGATCCGGCGATCCGCATGATGCGCGACCTCGACCTGCTGGTGCCGGCAAGCCGGCGGCTGGGCTATCGCCTGGCGCGGCAATATGCGCCCGGTCATCACGCGTTCGGCGATTTCTCCCGGCCCAACGATCCGGGCAGCATCGACCTTCATACCGAGCTGGTCGACCCGTCCCACGTACTGCCGGCGTCGGAAGTGTGGCACCGCGCCGAGCGCCGAAACGTCGACGGAATCCACTACCTTGCTCCCTGCCCCACCGATCGGGTCATGCACAATGTGCTGCATGCCCAGATCCATTATCTCGGGAGCTTCTATCGCGGCGAGCTGCACCTGCAGCAGATCTACGAGCTTGCCGCCCTGGCGCGATACTTCGGACCGGCGATCGATTGGCCCTCCATCGAGCAGCGGCTCGGCGCCCATCGTCTGACAGTGGCGCTCGAGGCTCATCTCTTCGCCGCCCATCGATTGTTCGGGCTCGACTGGCCGCTTGCGCGCCCCGCGAGCGCCAGGTCGCGCTTCCACTTCCTGAGATGCAGGATGCAACTCGACTCGCCGGCCCTGCAGCGCTGCGCCGTTCCCTGGGGAAACCTGCGCAGCGCTTTGGCCTGGCATCGCATGCATGCCCTGCACGGCGAGGCCGGAGGGCCGCTCGCCTGGCGCTACCGCCATCTGCTCCAGTATCTGCGGAAGAAGGGAGTGGGCGCCACCGTTGGACGGCTGATGCGCAGTCAGTGACGTGCCATGAGCCGCGCCCGGGCGGCGCGGCTCATGGGCCTCGACGTGACGGCCTACCCTACCGTGTCGTATCGCCGGCCTTGCCGGGCGCGTTCGGCGACGGGTTGCTTCCCGAATGGCCCGGCACGCCGTCAAAGCCACCGTTGCCGAAACCGTTGTTTCCCGAATGGCCCGAGTGGCCCGAATGGCCTGATCCGGCGACCGCGTAGTTCTGCGCGGTGCTCGACAGCAGGACCGTCATCGCCGGCGGCGTGATGGCGGCGAACTTGCCGCAGGTCGCCAGGAAACGACGCCGGGCCTCGATCATTTCGGATTCTTTGCGTATCGCCATTGAGCTCCTCCAATGCTTGTGCATTGGCTCAGTTAACGACGCAGACGGCAAAGGCGGTAGGCCTTGTCGGTGATAATCCGGTGGTAGTGCACGTTGCCGGCTGCCTGTGATCTTCTCGGGCGAACGCGCGTCCCGCTCTTGTCACCAATGAAAAGAAGATCCCTCGCTGCGCTCGGGATGACATCGACTTTGCCCTCGCGACCGCACCACTGTCATCCCGAGCGCAGCGAGGGATCTTTAATCTTCTTCAATCTATGATGGCGCTCGGTGATGCCAATCGATTCGCAAAATCCTACGCTCGTTCAACCTCGACCAGGTTCGTATTGTACGTCGTGGCGCCGCACGGCGCGGCGCGGTCCTGGGAGAGGACGTTGGCGCAACCCCGGGTGTCGATGCCGGTGGCGTCGGGCGTGAACCAGGCACCTTCCTTGATCGAGACGATGCCCGGCATGATGCGACGCGTCACCTTGACCGGCAGCACGGTCGCGCCGCGATCGTTGAACACGCGCACCCGATCGCCGTTGGCGATCTTGCGGCTGGCCGCATCGTCGGGGTTCATCCAGACGTCGTCCGGATCGATGCGCGCGAGTTGCGTCTGGTTGCCGTGGATCGAATGCGTGCGCGCCCGCGACTTGGGGCTGCACAGCATCAGCGGATAGCGCTGCTCGGGCGTCACAGGCTCGATCCAGGTCGGAATGGCCGGAATATGCCCCAGCCCGTAATAGTCGGGCTTGGCCGCCAGCGCCATCGAGTAGACCTCGATCTTGCCCGACGGCGTGGTGAAGCGGTGGTTCTCCGGATCACGGATCTGAGCGGCGAAGGCCACGGCGTCCTGCGGGGCTGCGAAGCGGGCGACGCCCTTGTCGGCGAAGGTGTCGAAATCGTCGATCGCCTTGCTGGTGAACTCGCGCAGCCACTGCATCTCGGACTTGTCGTTGTAGTCGTTGATGCCGACGCGCGCCGCCAGGTCGGCGAAGATGTCGAAGTCGTTGCGACATTCGTACATCGGCTGGATCGCCTGCTTCATGAAGATGGCGTAGTGCCCGGCGCCGGCCCATGGCGTGTGCACGTCGTTGCGTTCCCAGAAGGTGGTGGCCGGCAGCACGATGTCGGCCTGGCGCACCGTCGGGGTCAGGAAATGGTCCTGCCCGACGATCAGCTCGACGCCGTCGAGCGAGGCCGCCATCTTGTTGGCGTTGGGGCACTGGTTGAACAGATCGCCGCCCGCCGAATAGATCATCTTGACGTCGGCCGGATAGCCGCCCGCCTTGCCGCGCGCCAGCAGGTCGGCGAGCAGCGGCGTCGCCACCCTGGCATCGATCGGATTGCTGCCGGCGGGCAGGCCGCCGATGCCGCTGCGCCCGGTCACGCCGTTGCTGACCCCGGTGTTGCCGCCGACGATGCCGACATTGCCGGTGATCGCCGCCAGCGCGTAGGCAGCGCGATGGAATTGCTCGCCGAACGCGGTGCGGCCCGGCGCGTAGCCGCAATGCAGCGCCGCCGGCTTGGTGGTGGCGAACTCGATCGCCAGCCGCCGGATGGTGTCGGCCGACATGCCGGTGCGTTCGGCCGCCCATTCCGGCGTCTTGGGAACGCCGTCGCCGAGGCCCAGCAGATATGACTTGTACGACGCGCCGGCCGGCGCGCCCGGCGGCAGGTGCTCATCGTCGAAGCCCAGCACGTGGCGGTCGCAGTAGGCCTGGTCGTGCAGGCCCTCGCTCACGATCACGTAGGCCATGGCGATCAGGGCGGCGGCGTCGGTCGACGGCTTGATGAAGATGTGCTCGTCGGCCAGCGCCACGCTGGTCCGGGTCCGCCGCGGATCGACGCAGACGATGCGCACGCCGCGGCTCTTGGCGTCCTTGAGATATTGCTGCGTGCCAGTACCGAAGGTGCCGTCGGCGGGGCTCCAGCCCCACATCAGGATGAGCTTGGAGTTGACGTAGTCGGTTGGCTCGCGGCCGGCGGTCTTGTAGTCGGCCTTGGCGCCGAAGGTCATGCGGACGGCGAACACCTCGGCCTCGGCCGACATGTTCGACCACAGGTCGATGCAGCCGCCGAACTTGTAGAAGAAGCGCTTGGACACGGTCGAGCCGTGCAGCATCGACGTGTTGCCCGAGCGCGAGGCATCGACGATCGACGCATTGCCGTACTGGCGGCGGATGCGCAGCATCTCCCTGGCGACGTGATCGAGCGCCTCGTCCCACGAGATGCGTTCGAACTGGCCCGAGCCGCGCGGCCCGACCCGGCGCATCGGATACTGCAGGCGCTCCGGATGATAGAGCCGCTCGATCTGGCCGACGCCGCGGGCGCAGGCATGCAGGGGCGGCAGCTCGGGCTGCCAGCGCGCCGGGTCGGTCGAGATCTTCACGATCCGCTCGTCGACGACGTGCGCGTTCACCACGCAGCGACCGCCGCAATTGTGCCCGCAGGTGCTGGTGACGACGGTTTCTCCGGCACGGCCGGCACGGCGCGGCGCCTGGTAGATCGTGTGATCGGGCATCAACTCACCTCTCGAACGTACGACACACTGACATAGAGAAGGGTCCCGACCGCAGCGAGGGACCTTTCCATTTCGAGCGACAGCGAAGGTGAGGGTAACGGCTCCCTCATCGCATTGTCGACGCCCGATCGTTCGGCCTAGGCCGCAACGACCTCGAAGACGGTCTTGGCCACGCCCTCGCCCGACAGGGCAAACGTCAGGGCCTCGCGGTGCTGCTCGAACGGGAAGATACGGCCGGCCGGCGGGTCGAGTCGGGCGTTCTCGACCCAGCCCAGGAGCTCGTCGAGCTCGCGCCGGGCGTGCCCCGCTTCGAAGACGTCTGCGAACTGCCGGTAATCGACACCGACCAGGGCCGCGCCCTTGAGCAGGGGCAGGTTGACCGGCAATGCCGGAATCTCACCCGCCACGAAGCCGACCACGAGATGGCGCCCGCCCCATTTCAACGATCGGAACGCCGGTTGCAGCAGGGCGCCGCAGGCCGGATCGAACACGACGTCGATGCCGCCCGGCACGGCAGCCCGCAGGCGATCGCGCCAACCTTCCGGATTGCGGTCGAGGGTGATCTCGGCGCCGTAGCTTGCCGCGAGCGTCCGTTTCTCCGGCGTCGACGCCACGCCCACGACCTTGGCGCCGAGCAGCGCGCCGACCTGCACGGCGGCGCTGCCGACACCGCCCGCCGCCCCGATCACCAGCAGGGTCTCGCCGGCCTGCAGATGCGCCCGGTCGCGCAGCCCGTGCAGCGCGGTCACGTAGTTGATGCGAAAGCCGGCCGCCTGGTCGAACCGCATGTGTCCGGGAATCCGGCTCACGACGGTGGTTGGCACTACGGCGTACTCGCAGAAGCCGCCGCGGACCTGGGCGAGCACGCGATCGCCCACCGACAGTTCCGTGACTTTCTCGCCAATCGCATCGATCCAGCCGGCGACCTCGCCGCCCGGGACATGCGGCAGCGCCGGCTTGACCTGATAGCGGCCCAGCGCCACCAGCGCGTCGACATAGCCGACACCGCAGGCCGCGATCCGGATGCGCACCTCGGCCGGACCGGGGCTGGGCATTGGCAGGTCGACGACGCGATAATCGTCGATCGATGACAACGATGCCGCCTGGATTGCCCGCATGAACGATCCTCCCACCGCAACCGTACCTCAGATCGGTGTGATCGAGCGATACTTGGGCGGATGGTCGTTGGGCCGGCGTGCCTGCACCGACTCGAAGATCTCGACAAGGCGGCGCCTTGTGTCGCGCGGGTCGATGACGTCGTCGATCCCGAACCCCTCGGCGCCGCGCAGGGCGCCGATGCGCGCCCGCGTCTCGGCAATCATCTCCTGACGGCGCGCCATCGGGTCGGTTGCCGCCTCGTACTCCTTGCGGAAGGCGACGTCGATCGCGCCCTCGATCGACATGGCGCAGATCTCGGCCGACGGCCAGGCGAAGCAGGCGTCGGCCGCGAAGCTGCGGCCGCCCGCCATGGCGAAGTAGCCGAGCCCGTAGCCCTTGCGCAGCACCAGCGAGACCCGCGGCACGCTGGCATGACCCCATTCGAACACCAGCTTGGCGCTGCGCCGCCCGAGCGCGGTGCGCTCGGCGCCGGAGCCGATCGAGAAGCCCGGCACGTCGATGAACGACACCAGCGGCAGGCCGAAGGCGTCGCACAGGGCAATGAAATGGGCGCCCTTGTCGCACGCATTCGAGTTGATCATGCCGCCCAGCCGCAGCGCCTGGTTGGCGATGAAGCCGACCGGCCGGCCGCCGAGCCGCGCCAGCGCCGTCACCATGTTGGGCGCGAAGGTCGGCTTCAGCTCGAACAGGCTGCCCGAATCGGCGATCAGCGACAGCACCTTGCGCACGTCGTAGGCCTTGCGCGTCGACACCGGCACCAGGTCGAGCAGCGCATCGTCGATCGGCGGGATCGGCCGGGGATGATCGACCAGCGGCTGCGGCGCACGGGCGTTCGACGGCAGATAGGAGAGGAAGCGTCGGGCCGCCGCCAGCGCCTCGTCCTCGCTCGCCACGCCGAGATCGGCGATGCCCTGCTGGTCGACCTGGATGTCGGCGCCGCCCAGCGCCATGCCGTCGATATCCTCGCCGGTGGCCGCCTTGACCAGGGCCGGACCGGCGATGCCCATGGTCGACAGGCCGCGCACCATGACGACGAAGTCGGCGGTGCCGGCATAGTTGGTCGGGCCGGCGAAGCCGGCGCCCAGCATCAGCGCCACCATGGGGATCCAGCCCGAGGCGCGGGCGAAATTGTGGAAGGTTGCGTTGGCATTGGCGAAATGGCGCGCATCCTGGCCGTCCTGGATGCGATGCCCGCCGCCGTCGAGGATCATGATCAGCGGCAGGCCGCGGCTGATGGCGATCTGCAGGGCGCGCTGGATCTTGGCACTGCCGAGCCGACCGATGCTGCCGCCGAACACGGAAAAGTCCTGCGAGAACACCACGACCGGCCGGCCGTCGATACGGGCGGTGCCGACCACCACGCCATCGGCTGGCGAACGCGTGCGCGCCGGCCCGGTACCGATCCCGTCCTCCTCGGCCGCGACCAGCCCGCCGATCTCGTCGAACGTGCCGCGATCGACGAGACGATCCAGGCGGGTGCGGGCGCTGAGCTTGCCGCGCTTGGCCAGGCGCTCGATCGCCGCTGCTCGTGTCTCGTCGGTCAGGGTCGCGCGCACCTGTTCGATACCGTCGATCAGATCGCGCATTGTCTTGTCGGCTGCCATGACTGCTCCTGGAGCGGTGTTCTCTTAAGTTGAAGCGCCATCCCTTAGACCGACGTCCGAACTTTTGTCGTCCTGAGCGCAGCGAAGGACCTCATCGCCGTCTGCAGCGGGAGCACTTTGAGACTCCTGACGATGAGATCCTTCGCTAACGACGTTTGCTGCGCAAGCGTCGCGCTCGGGATGACGGCGATTCTGTATCGACGACATCGTTTCGAACTCTAGGTGGACAGGCGTTCACGCCTGACCCGGATGCCGGCCCGCTCGCGGTCCCACGTGTCCGGCGTGACGCCGTCGGCGCGCAGCAGGTTCTTCTGCACCTTCTGGGTCGGCGTCTTGGGCAGCGCCGGCAGGATGCGCACGTAGCGCGGCACCATGAAGTGCGCCATGCGCGGAACGAGGAAGCGCACCAGCTCGGCCGGATCGACGGTGCAGCCATCGACCGGCGCCACGACGGCCAGCACGTCGTCCTCGCCGAATTCCGACGGCACGCCGACCACGGCCGCCTCGCGCACCGCCGGATGGGCGCCGACCTCGGCCTCGACCTCGAACGAGGAGATGTTCTCGCCGCGCCGGCGGATGGCGTCCTTCAGCCGGTCGACGAAGAAGAAATTGCCGGCTTCGTCACGCCGGAACGCGTCACCGGTATGGAACCAGCCGTTGCGCCAGGCACGCGCCGTCGCTTCCGCATTGCCGTGATAGCCGTGCGCCATCGCCCACGGCGTGTCGCTGCGCAGGATCAGCTCGCCGACGCGACCGGG
>Ga0310811_10002525_pt1 | contig 22932 bp, 19 predicted proteins | sample YCmetagenome_FD_207642 | JGI IMG/M metagenome (GOLD analysis project Ga0310811, IMG submission 207642) | Soil microbial communities from experimental microcosm in Duke University, North Carolina, United States - YC | ecosystem: Engineered > Artificial ecosystem > Soil microcosm > Unclassified ...
GGGTTTCTGTGGGGGCGAAACAGGATCGACGGACGTGTAAAGACTGTTCTTTCGCCCGGTATGGTTCCGCCGTTATCGGGCTAATCGTACAAGTGCCAACGATAACGAAATGGTACTCGCTGCCTAACTTAGTTAGGTAAGCGCGGTTTCGGGGGGTGCACCGAGCAACAGAAGCACCCCCCACTTCTTTGCCTCCAAAAATCACAAAATCGGCGCGAGGGATTTTGGTTGCTGGGCAGGAGCGTCGCGCGGAGCGTGCCCAGAGCGCGTGAGCACGCGCGACGAACCCAGCGGCCAAAAGACCCGCGCCTATTGCGTTATCTTTATTCCGATGTCGCCCCGTTGGGAGACAATCGCCACTTCCGTATGCGCACCGCGGCGGCGCAGGCGCAGGTTCACGCTGGCATCCCCCAGCGCCAGATCATTGATCCTTATTTCTTCCATGAATCTCGGCAATTGCGGATTGTGGAAACGAATTTCGCGTCGGGCAAAATCCACCTCCAGTCCCAGGCAGGCCTGCAACAGCGCGAACGGCACCACACTGGCCCAGGCCTGCGGCGAGCAAGCCACCGGATAGAGCACCGGCGCCATGCCGCGGCGGCGGGGGAAACCGCAGAACAATTCGGGGAAGCGCATCATATCCATGTGGGCCGATGCATCGAACAGGCCTTCAAAAATCGCCGAGGCGCCGCGCTTGAGGCCATAGCGCGCCAGGCCCAAAGCGATCAGCGCATTGTCGTGCGGCCAGACCGAGCCGTTGTGATAGGACATGGGATTGAAGCGCGGCGCATCCGCCGACAGGGTGCGGATGCCCCAGCCGGAGAACATTTCCGGCGTCAGTAAAGTGCCGGCCAGGACTTGCGCCCGCTCGGGTGCGGCGATGCCGCAGAACAGAACCTGCCCCGCATTAGAGCTCAACACTTTGCAAGGGCGCTTCTCGCCATCCAGGGCGATGGCATAGGCGCCCAACTCCTCGATCCAGAATTTCGCTTCAAAAGCGGCGCGCAACTGTTCCGCTTCGACTGCAAGCGTCGCAGCCTGTTCGTCCTTGCCCAAGGCCGCGGCCATCGCCGCTGCGCCCTGCTTGGCGGCATAGACATAGGCTTGTACTTCGCACAGCGCGATGGGCCCTGCCGCCAGGTTGCCATCGGCATGCATGATGGAATCGCAGGAATCCTTCCAGCCCTGGTTGGTCAGGCCGTCCGCGCTCATCCGGTAATATTCGACAAAGCCGTCGCCGTCCCGGTCGCCATAGGTATCGATCCAGGCCAGCGCCGCCTCGATATTGGGCCAGAGCGCACGGATGGTTTCCTGATCGCCGCTGCGCTCGAAATAGCGCGCGGCCAAAAGGACAAACAGCGGCGTGGAATCCACGCTGCCGTAATAATGGCCGAACGGCACTTCGCCCAGCCTGGCCATTTCGCAGGCCCGCGTCTCATGCAGGATTTTTCCCGGCTCGGCATCGCTGGCTTCGTCCAGGGCTTTGGCCTGATGATGCGCCAGATAACGCAGCACGCCGCGCGCCAAGTCCGGGTCGAGCCACAGGATCTGCAGCGCGGTGATCAACCCGTCGCGGCCGAACGGCGTGGAGAACCAGGGCGTGCCGGCATAGGGATAAGGCCCTTGCGGCGTATCGGTCGTCAGCATGGAAAGATCGGCGCCCGCCCGGGCCAGCATGCGGTTGGCGAGTTCGTTGCTGGAGGTGACGCTGCCGCCCAGGCTGGCGGCGCGCGCCGCGCCGCGCCGGGCAGCGCGATAAGGTTCGGAATAGACATCCGGCACCGGCACGCGCGGCATGCTGCTGTCGCTGCAGCGCACCGTCATGATGAGGGGGAATTGCTGGCCTGGTTCCAGTTCCAGGGCATAGAGAGCCTGGCTTTTGGATAGCTGGCCGGGCTTGGGGTCGAAGGATATCTCGGTGCGCCGCTCGATCCTGTCCAGTCCGACATAGCGGAAGATGGTCTTGGCGCCGCCCACCACCGCGCTGGTCAGATCGCCCCGCTTGGGACGCTGCAATCCCCGGATCTCGAAGAGATCCGCGAAATCGGCGGCGAAGTTGAGGGTCAGCCAGCATTTGTGCGGTTTGCTGTCGAAATTGCGCACCGCGACGCGTTCATAACAGCTGCCCTGCCAAAGGAGTTTGGAGCGGCGAATGTGCAATATCTCGCGCGGCAGGGCGATCGTATCGCCCTGATAGATGTCGGGATTGGAGAGATCGACGGTGAACACGACATTGTCGTTCTCCACCGCCGAGGAAAGCAGGAGCGGCCGCTGTCCGTCGATCAGAAGCTGCAGCCCCGAGAGATAGCGGGTGTCATTGTGGAAAAGGCCCCCCGGGGTCAGGGCCGGCGCCACACAGTCGCCCAATGCATCGAACAAGCCGAACGTGTCGCCCTGCTTGAGCGTGCGCGGCCAGCGCTGCTGGATGGACTCCGTCGCCTGGATGTAAAAAGTGGAAATATCCTCAGACGAATCCGGGAGGGTTTTGACCTCCATGCCGTTCCTCTTCTCCAATTGTGCTGGCGTTCAAATTATTCCGCCGCAACGGCGACCGTCTCTTCGGCCGTCAAATTCCCATAGATTTTCACATAAGCGCGCGCCATCGTTTCGGCGCTGAAACGGTCTTCGAAGCGGCTGCGAATCCGGGCGCGGGACAAACCATCCAGCTTGCGAACCGACGCCACGGCTTCCTCGACAGTGTCCACCACAAAGCCGGTGACGCCCTCTTCCATGATCTCCGGCACCGAGCCGCTGTTGAAGGCGATCACCGGCGTGCCGCAGGCCATGCTCTCGATCAACACCAGGCCGAAGGGCTCCGGCCAACTGATGGGGAAAAGCAGCGCTTTCGCGTTTCCCAAGAACTGCTGCTTCCGGCCGTCATCGATCTCACCGATAAAGGTGACGTGAGGGCTCTTTTCCAGAACCGGCTTGACGTGCAGTTCAAAGTATTCCTTGTCGGCGGGGTCCACCTTGGCGGCCACCATCAAAGGCAGGCCGGCCCGGCGGGCGATCTCGATTGCCGGAAGAATGCCCTTCTCGGCGCAGATGCGGCCCAGGAATGCCAGATACCCACCCTTGCCCGCACCTTGCCGCAGCAGCCCGGCGGGCAGACCATGAGCAACGGTGCCCCGCCAATTGACCGGCGGAACCGGCAAGCGCTGGCTGTTGGAGATGGACACCAGCGGCATGTGTGGGAAGGCGCGATAGATGTCAGGCAATTCCGGCAAGTCCTGACGGCCATGCAGGGTCGTCAGGGTGCGATGGGCCATCCCGCGAAACAGGGGATAGTGGAAGAAATCGATATGGAAATGCAGGACATCGAAATCCTGCTGGCAGGCCACCACCCGATCGAGCATGATGATGTTGTAGGGCAGGCTATTGTGAATACCGTCCAGCCTGAGCGCACGGGGCACGATAGCCTCCAGCCGGGCAGCAGTCCGCGAGTCGCCAGAGGCGAAGAGCGTGACGTTATGGCCCTGGCGTACCAGTTCCTCGGTCAGCCAGGACACGACACGCTCCGTTCCCCCGTACAGACTGGGCGGAACACTCTCTACGAGGGGGGCGATCTGCGCGATTTTCATAACAGAAACCCCGAAGACATTGATGATTTGGCTTATTCACAACGGGATTTGCGATAGTTGGGTTCCCCTTTTTGTCGTATTTGCGCTAAAATCCAGGCAACGACAGGTCCCGGGCGGCCCTGATCGCAATTGACTCCATCAACGCGGCGCTTAGGCTCAAAGGCCAATGGCAAAAGATTTTATCGGCTATCAGGCTCTTACCGACGCGGCGCTGCGTGGCGTCGTGCGCGAAGCGTTGCGGCGGATCGAAAAGTCCGGCCTGATCGGCGCGCACCATTTCTATCTGACGTTCAAGACCCATGCCGAAGGCGTGGACATTCCGGAATTCCTGAAGGAGCAATATCCCGACGAAATGACCATCATCATTCAGCACCAATATTGGGCGCTGAAGGTGAAGGAGGATTATTTCGAGGTGACGCTGACCTTCAAGAAGCTGCCGGCGCCGCTGCATATTCCTTTCGCTGCCCTCACCGCCTTTTTCGACCCCGGCGTACAATTCGGGCTGCAATTCCGTGCCGAGGGCGACGGCGCGCCCAAGCCTGCCACCGGACCGGTGGTGGTGCCCACCCCGCCGCCCGAGGCCAAGAGCGGGGACGCGCCGGAGCCGGCGGTGGCAGCCAAGCCCGCCCCGGCCGGGGAAAAGCCGGGCGAAGTGGTAAGTCTGGATTCCTTCCGCAAGAAGTAATATGGCCGTGCCCGGCCGCCCCAAGATCGATCAAGACCTGATCAAGACCTGATCCTCCCGAAAGACCTTCCATGACCAAGACTCGTACCGAAACCGACACGTTCGGACCCATTGAGGTCGACTCCAGCCGTTACTGGGGCGCCCAGGCCCAGCGCAGTCTGGGCAACTTCAAGATCGGCTGGGAAAAGCAGCCGCAGCCCGTCGTCCGGGCCTTGGGCATCGTCAAACGCGCGGCCGCCGAAACCAACATGGCGCTGGGCGGGCTGGACAAGAAGATCGGCGAGACCATCGTGGCCGCGGCCCAGGAAGTGATCGACGGCAAACTGGACGATCACTTCCCGCTGGTGGTGTGGCAGACCGGTTCGGGCACCCAGTCCAACATGAACGCCAATGAAGTGATCTCCAACCGTGCCATCGAAATGCTGGGCGGGGTGATGGGCAGCAAGAAGCCGGTCCATCCCAACGATCACGTCAATATGAGCCAGTCGTCCAACGACACCTATCCCACGGCCATGCACATTGCCTGCGCCGAGGAGATCCATCACCGGCTGCTGCCCGCGCTGAAACACCTGCATGCGGCGCTGGAAACCAAAGTCAAAGCCTGGGCCGACATCATCAAGATCGGCCGGACCCACACCCAGGACGCCACACCCATTACCTTGGGCCAGGAATTTTCCGGCTATGCCGCCCAGGTCTCCAACGGCATTGCCCGCATCGAGCAGACCCTGCCCAAGCTGATGGAGCTGGCGCAAGGCGGCACCGCCGTGGGCACCGGGCTGAATGCCCCGGTCGGCTTCGACAAGATGGTGGCCGAGCGCATCGCCAAGATCACCGGCCTGCATTTCACCACCGCGCCCAACAAGTTCGAGGCGCTGGCCGCCCATGACGCCATGGTGTTTTCACACGGCGCCATCAACACGGTGGCCGCCAGCCTGTTCAAGATCGCCAATGACATCCGCCTTTTGGGTTCGGGCCCGCGTTCCGGCCTGGGCGAACTGGCGCTGCCGGAAAACGAGCCCGGCTCCTCCATCATGCCGGGCAAGGTCAATCCCACCCAGTGCGAAGCCATGACCCAGGTCTGCGTGCAGGTCTTCGGCAACAATGCCGCGCTGACCTTTGCCGACAGCCAGGGCCATTTCGAGCTCAACGTCTACAATCCGGTGATGGCCTATAATTTCCTGCAGAGCGTGCGGCTGATGGCCGACGCCGCCATCAGCTTCACCGACAAATGCGTGGTGGGTATCGAGCCGCGCCGCGACAATATCAAGGCGGGATTGGAGCGTTCACTGATGCTGGTGACGGCGCTGGCGCCCAAGATCGGCTATGACAATGCCGCCAAGATCGCCAAGACGGCGCACAAGAACGGCACCACCCTGAAAGAGGAAGCGGTCAAGGGCGGCTATGTCACGGCGGAGGAGTTCGACGCCGTGGTGAAGCCGCAAGACATGATCGCGCCGAAGTGACCCCGAAGGGGTCATCCCCGGCGAGCATCGCAACAGCGATGCGAGGGAAGGGGATCCAGATAGAGTTTAGTTGAGGTTGGATTCCCGCTTCCGCGGGAATGACAAGCTGGGGCCGGAGAAATGACAGCGCTCAACATTGACGTAGACGAGAGTCCCGATCCGGGTTTGCGCGATGCCATCCTGCAGCCGCTGAAGGCTTTCAACGAAAGTCATATCGGCCCGGTCAAGCCGGAACTGTTGGCCATCGCCTTGCGCGACCCCGAAAGCGGCGAGGTCGTCGGCGGACTATGGGGCGCCTCTGTCGTAGGATGGCTGTATGTCGACCTACTGGTCGTCCCCGAAGGATTTCGCGGCCAGGGATTGGGCACGGAATTGCTGCGGAAGGCCGAAGAGATCGCCAGAAAGCGCGGCTGTATCGGGATGTGGCTGCATACCGGCACCTTCCAGGCACCCGGCTTTTATGAAAAGCGCGGCTTTAAGGCGTTTGGAAAAGTGCCCGACTATCCCCTCGGCCACGCCACCATCTATTACCTGAAACGGCTGGACGCGTGATACGCCGCCAAGGGCCCACCGCAACCAGGCCAGGCTTGCCGGATAGCTGGAAATGAGCACCAGCCGCATCATTCCGGCCGCGGGCCATTACATCATCCGCGATGATACCAGCGGCAAGGTCAGCTATTGGCAGGGGGAATATCACCAGAGCGCTGCCGACCGCAGCGGTGTCTCCACCGCCGACTATATCCATGCCATGTATTTTTTCCTGATGCAGGCGCAGGCCCGTGACGTGCTGATGATCGGCTGCGGCGGTGGCACGCTGGCCACGATGCTGGCGAGGAGCCAGGTTCAGGTGACGGTGGTGGACCTGCACAAATTCAGTTTCGACATTGCCCGCAAATATTTCCAGCTGCCCCAGGCTGTCACCTGCCATGTCGCGGACGGCATCCAGTATCTGAAATCCAACTGCGACCGCCATGACGCCATCGTGCTGGACGCCTTTGGCGAAGGCGGCATGCCGGCGCCTTTCATGCAGCCCAGTTTCTTCAAGCTGGCGCAGGCCAGGCTGAAACCGCGGGATTCCCTGTTCCTGATGAATGTGATTGTGGAGGACGACGACGACCGTACTCCCGACATCCTGGTAAGGGCGATGCGGAGCGAGTGGGGCCGCGTACGCCTTCTGGACACCGATGGCTGGACGGACCGCAATGCCGTGATCGCGGCCGGCGCTGTCACAAATCTGAAAAGGCCGAAAGTCCTGATGCCGCCACGGCCCGGCGGTGCCAAACTGGAGCGGCAGCTCGATATCCTCGATTGGAGGCCGATACGATGAGCCTCAGGAAGCGCTCTTTCACCCTGTCCGGCCACCGCACCAGCGTGGCGCTGGAGGCGGAATTCTGGGCGGTGATCGACGCGTGCGCGCAAGCCGAAGGAAAGGCCTTGGCAGCGCTTGTCGCCCAGATCGATGCAACTCGCGGCGAGCGTCCCTTGGCCAGCGCCCTGCGCCTCTTTGCGCTGGCGGCGAAAGATCGCTAGCCTTGGCGCTATGATCACGCTCTATCACGCCCCACGTTCGCGGTCGTCGCGCTTCATCTTCCTGCTAGAAGAACTGGGCGCGCCTTACGAAATCGCCAAGGTCAACATTCGCCGCGGCGATGGCAGCGGGGCGCTGGACAACGGCAATCCCCATCCCCATGGCAAGGTGCCGGCGATCCGCGACGGCGAAACCATTGTTCATGAGAGCGCCGCGATCGCCCTTTATCTCACGGACAAGTTTCCGGCGGCCGGCATCGGACCGGTGGTCGGCGATTCCAGCCGCGGCGCCTATCTCACTTGGCTGGCCTATTATGCCGGGGTGATGGAACCGGCCTGGATGAGCGCCTTCCGGAATTGGGATGTACCGCGCGGCACCGCCGGCTGGGTCAAGACGGATGAAGTGATGGAGCTGGTCAACACGACGCTTTCCAAGCACCCCTACATCCTGGGCGACAAATTTTCCGCCGCGGACGTGCTGATCGGCACCACGTTCCAGTTGTTCATGGGATCGCCGCTTCTGCCCAAGACGGATTTGCTGGAAACTTATGTCCAGCGCGTGGTCGGGCGGCCCGCCTATGCACGTGCGGCAGGCAAGGATGGCTGAGATCGTCAATCTGCGCCGCGCCCGAAAAGCGCGGGAAAAGGCGGAAAAGGAAAAGACCGCCGGCGCTAACCGCGTGCTGCATGGCACCCCCAAGCATCTGCGCGAACTGTCGGACACAAGGAAAGACAAGGCGGAACAACGGCTGTCCGGCCACAGGCTGGAAAAGAACGAAGACGATAATTAAGTGGGATTTTTCGGCCCCGCGTTCTAAAATCGTTCTCATGTTCCCAGATTCCCGGTCTTTCTCATGAGCGGCTATGGCGACCGCTATTCCGATCCCTTGGATTCCGCGTTTGAAGAACCCTCAAGCGCGCCGGTTCCGCGCGAACCGGTTTATTTCGCCGGCCTGAACAAGGAACAGCGCGAAGCAGTGGAGGCGGTGGACGGCCCCGTGCTGGTGCTGGCCGGCGCGGGCACAGGCAAGACGCGCGTCCTGACCACCCGCCTGGCCCATATCCTGGCAACCCGCCGCGCCTGGCCGGGCCAGATTCTCTGCGTCACCTTCACCAACAAGGCGGCGCGGGAGATGAAAGAGCGTATCGGCGCCCTGATCGGCGGCGTGGTCGAAGGCATGCAATGGCTGGGCACCTTCCACTCCATCGCCGCCAAGATGCTGCGCCGTCATGCCGAGCTGGCCGGACTGAAATCCAATTTCACCATCCTGGACACCGATGACCAGCTGCGGCTTATGAAGCAGCTGATCGAAGCCGAAGGCGTGGACGAGAAGCGCTGGCCGGCGCGGACACTGGCCGCGATGATCGATGCCTGGAAGAACCGGGGCCTGCGGCCCGAGGAGGTTTCGGAAGGCGAGGCCCAGGGCTATGCCTTCGGCAAGGGCAAGATGCTCTATCGCCAGTATCAGGAACGGCTGAAATCATTGAACGCGGCGGATTTCGGCGATCTCTTGCTGGAAACCCTGCACATCCTCAAGACCCATCCCGACATCTTGACCGACTACCGCGACCGCTTCCGCTACATGCTGGTGGACGAGTATCAGGACACCAATGTCGTCCAGTATCTGTGGCTGAACCTCTTGGCCCGCGGCACCAGCAATATCTGCGTGGTGGGTGACGACGACCAGAGCATCTATGGCTGGCGCGGCGCGGAGGTGGAAAACATTCTGCGTTTCGAGCGCGATTTTCCCGGCGCCAAGGTGATCCGGCTGGAGCGCAATTATCGCTCCACCTCGGCCATTCTGGGCGCGGCCTCCGGTCTGATTGCCGCCAACAAGGGCCGGCTGGGCAAGACCTTGTGGACCGAAGGTGACGAGGGCGAGAAGATCCGCGTTGCCGGTGTTTGGGATGCCGAGGAAGAGGCCCGCAACGTCGCCTCCGAAGCCGAGGACCAGCATCGCCAGGGCCATCCTTATGCCGAGATGGCGGTGTTGGTGCGCGCCTCCTTCCAGATGCGCGAGTTTGAAGACCGGTTCATCAGCCTGGGCCTGCCCTATCGCGTGATCGGCGGCCCGCGTTTCTATGAACGGGCGGAAATCCGCGATGCCATCGCCTATATGCGGCTGATCGCGCAGGGCGATGACGACCTGGCGTTCGAGCGCATCGTCAACAAGCCAAAGCGCGGCATCGGCGATGCCAGTGTGGCGACCTTGCATGCCTTTGCCCGTGCCCGGCAAATGCCGTTGTTGTCGGCCTCGCGCGAGATCGCCGAAACCGACGAACTGCCGCCCAAGGCGCGCAAGGCGCTGGCCGAACTGGCCGGCAATTTCGCGCGCTGGAGCGACACATCGAAAGTTCTGCCCCACACCGAACTGGCCGAAATGGTGCTGGACGAAAGCGGCTATACCGACATGCTGAAGGCCGACAAGTCGGCGGAAGCGCCGGGACGGCTGGATAACCTGAAGGAATTCGTCCGCTCGATGGAGGGTTTTGAATCCCTCACCGCTTTCCTGGAGCATGTTTCGCTGGTGATGGAGATCGCCCAGGACGAAAGTGGCGACCGCATCAACCTGATGACCCTGCATGCCGCCAAGGGGCTGGAATTCAACACCGTCTTCCTGCCCGGCTGGGAGGAAGGATTGTTTCCCAGCCAGCGCACCATGGACGAGAGCGGTCTTGCCGGATTGGAAGAAGAACGCCGGCTGGCCTATGTCGGGCTGACCCGGGCCAAGCAGCGGGCGCGCATTTCCTTTGCCGCCAACCGCCGGGTGCATGGCTCATGGCAAAGCGCCCTGCCGTCGCGCTTCATCAAGGAAATTCCCGAAACCCATATCGACGTCGCGGTGGATGAAGGATTCTATGGCGGCTATGCCGGTTTCCGCGACAACGACAATGCCGCCAGTTTCGGCAGCACCTATGACTCGCCGGGCTGGAAACGCGCCCAGGCCAATCGCGCCGCCGCGGGCCAGGTCCGCACCCGGCCGCCGCTGATCGAGGCGCAGGCCTGGAGCGTGCAGACCTCCGATCCCAGCGCGAGCGCCTATAATCGCGGCGACCGCGTGTTCCACCAGAAATTCGGCTATGGCCGGGTGACCTTTGTGGAAGGCAACAAGCTGACGGTCAATTTCGACAAGGCGGGCGAAAAGCGTGTCATTGACCAATTTGTGAGCCGTGCTTAAAAGCCTCCGGCATTTTCGTCAGGAGGCTCAAATGCGCCGCAAGAACCAGGACTTCAGCTTTTGAATTCATGAGTAAGCGCCGGAGGGGCTTTCAACAGCGAAACCTCCGTCAAGCGCGGTCATCGCATCGTCCACGGTGACAAGGAATTGATCGAAAAACTGGGTCGCAATGATCCTTGCCCGTGCGGTTCGGGCAAGCGGTTCAAAAAATGCTGCCTGGAAAGCAAATGCTTTCATGGACAGGGCGTACTACTTCCGTGACTAGACGAAATTGCAGGCGTTCCGGCAACACCGGAACGCTTGTGCTCTAAAACACGTGCAAGGTCGCCAGCACAAAGGCGCCATCTGACTTTGCCAGGTGCGGCACGCCCTTGGGCACGAAGATCCAGTCGCCCTTCTTCATGCGGATATCGTTGCCGCCCGTGATCGCGTCGCCGTCGATATTGGCGCCGGTATCCTTTGGGTTCACCACCGTGCCACCGGCAACGATCACGCCTTCGCCTTCCAGCACAACCATGAACTCCCCATCATTCTTGTGCACCGAGGCGATGCCTTTGGGCGAACGGTATTCCAGTCCCATGCGGTAGGGCGGCAGGGACAGGATGGTGTCGCCGCCGAAGAAGCGCGGCGAGGTCGCCACGGCGGCCCTGGCCTTCTCGGTCATGGCAGGCAGGTCCGCCGCCAGATTGACCAGCTTGGGCGCGGCTTGTGTGCGGCCAGCAACCGGGGCGGGCTCGCCGGTGCGCGGCAGATGTAGGGTCGCCAGCACAAACGGGGCGCCCGCATCGGGTACCATCATGTGCGGCACATTCTGGGGCACCATCAGGATATCGCCTTTCACCATGTGCCGGGGCGTGCCGTTCGCGATATCGCTGCCCGAGATATTGCCGTTGGCGGCGGTGGCGGCATTCACCAGCGCACCGCCGGTGGTGATGGTGCCGGCCCCGTCCAGAACCATGATGATCTCGGCTTCGACAGGATGCTGGGAGGCGGGCGCGGTGCCGGTGCGATGTTCCAGATTGAGGGCATAGGGCGGCGCCGCGATGATGGGCTGCGATGCGCTGGGCCGGCCAGCCTGGGCGGCGCGGGCGCTCTGCCGGATCTGATCGACCTGCTGCGCGCTGACCACGATCACCCCTGTCTGGGCCGCGGCAGGAAAAGCCGCCAATACCAGCAGCGCGGCGGCCCAAAAAAGTGATTTCACCGGCGTTTTCATGGCGTTTCCCTTTGTTGTCTTTGTGGGGTCGTTGACCGGTCTTGATTTGACGCTGGCAGGTTAGCACGGCATATCCCCGCCATGACAAACCCTCCCCTCTGGAAAGCATCGGTCGCCCTGACCAAAGCCGAAGCGTCCGACGTCTCTGCGGCGCTGGAGCTGGACGGCAGCGCCCAGGCCGTGCTGATTGTGGAAGACCCGTTCGGTGACAGCGCGGTGGTGGAGGCGCTCTACACCGATCCGCCCGATGTCCTGTATCTGTCCCGCATCGCCGGCCATGGCATGACGGTCGAGCCCCTGCCCGACCAGGACTGGATTCGCCTGTCGCAAGAAGGCCTGCCGCCGGTACGCGCGGGGCGGTTCTTCGTCTATGGCGCGCATGACGCGGGCCAAGTGCCGCATGGCGTGATCCCGATCCGGATCGAGGCAGGGCTGGCCTTTGGCACCGGCCATCACGAAACCACGGCCTTGTGTCTGGAGGTGCTGTCCGACATCGCGCGCGAGCGCAGCTTTCGCAATGTGCTGGACCTCGGCACCGGCACCGGGCTTCTCGCCATCGGCGCGGTGAAATTGTGGAAGCGCCGGGTGATGGCGTCGGACATAGATCCGGTCGCGGTGGAAGTGGCGCGCGACAATGCCGTCGCCAATGACGTGGGCCCCTGGGTCGCGGGTGTCGTCGCCGACGGGCTCGCAAACCCGTTATTGTCGCGGGCCGCGCCCTATGACTTGTTGATTGCCAATATCCTGGCCGGGCCGCTGACCCGGCTGGCGCCGGAGATCATCCGCAGCCTGGCGCCGGGCGCGGTGTTGCTGCTGTCAGGGCTGCTGAACAATCAGGAAAAACTGGTGACCAGTTTCTACCGTGACCTGCGCTTTGTCGGCGCGCGGCGGAGTGGGCCTTGGAGTGCGCTGGTACTGGAAAAGCCCAGCCGCTAAGCTGGCGGGCATGGATAAGCCCTTCCAGACTTACGACGACACCTCCAATCCCGCCACCTGCGCGCCCAGGCTGGCCGCCTTGCGCGCCGAACTGGTCAAGCGCGGGCTGGACGGTTTTGTGGTGCCCCACAGCGACCAGCATATGGGCGAATACCTGCCCGCTTATGCCGAGCGGCTGGCCTGGCTGACATCCTTCACCGGATCGGCCGGATCGGCTGTGGTGCTGAAGGACAAGGCCGCGGTCTTTGTCGATGGCCGCTATACGCTTCAGGTTCGCAACCAGACCGACACCAAGCTGTTCGAGCCACGCGACCTGGTGGCCGAAGGGCCGCAGGCCTGGATACCCGACAATCTGCCGAAAGGCGCGAAGCTGGGTTACGACCCCTGGCTGCATACCCAGCATGGCGTGATGCATCTGAAAGCTGGCGTGGAAAAGGCCGGCGGCACATTGGTGGCTGTGGAGTCCAATCCCATCGATGCGGTGTGGAGCGACCAGCCTGCCCCACCGGTCACACCGGCCAAGCCGCATGCGCTCAATCTGTCCGGTGAGCAGAGCGAGGCCAAACGGCTGCGGTTGGGCGAAGGCCTGAAGAAGGCCGGCGCGGAAGCCGCGGTCGTCACCTTGGCGGATTCCGTCTGCTGGCTGCTCAACATCCGCGGTCATGATGTGCCGCACACCCCCTTCACCTTGGCCTTCGCGATCCTGCATGACGATGGCGGCGCCGACCTGTTCCTGGACCCGGCCAAGCGCACGCCCGAACTCATGGCGCATCTGGGCAACAGCGTGCAGGTACATGATCCCTCGCAATTCACGATCGCGCTGGATGCCATGAAGGGCCGTAGCGTGCTGGTGGACCCGTCCACTGCCGCGTCCGCCATTTTCGACCGGCTGACCAAGGCGGGTGCGAAAATCAGGCAGGGCTCTGATCCCTGCCAGCTTCCCAAGGCCTGCAAGAACCCGCTTGAGATCGAGGGCATGCGCAAGGCGCACATCCGCGACGGCGCAGCGCTGGCACGGTTCCTGGCCTGGTTCGAAAGCAATGCCATGGGCGGTGAGTTGACCGAGATCCAGGTGGCGGAAACCCTGGAAGGCTATCGCCGGGCCACGGGATGTCTGAGTGACGTTTCGTTCGACACCATTTCCGGTGCGGGCAGCAACGGCGCGATTGTGCATTACCGGGTGACGCGGTCGACCAACCGCACCATCCACCCCGGCGAGATGTTCCTGCTGGATTCCGGCGCACAATATCCCGATGGCACCACCGACATCACCCGCACCATCATGGTGGGTGAGCCGACGGCGGAAATGCGCGACCGTTTCACGCGGGTTCTCAAAGGCCATATCGCATTGGCGACGGCGCGATTCCCCGATGGCACCATCGGCATGCAATTGGACTCATTCGCGCGCCGTCCCTTGTGGGAAGCGGGCCTGGATTACGACCACGGCACCGGTCATGGCGTGGGATCGTACCTGTCGGTGCACGAAGGACCGCAGAACATCTCCAAGCGGCCGGTGATGCAGGCCTTGAAGCCCGGCATGGTCTGTTCCAACGAGCCCGGCTTTTACAAGACCGGCGCCTTCGGCATCCGCATTGAGAATCTGGTGGTGGTGACCGAGCCGCGCGACCTGGGCGGCGAGCGGAAGATGATGGAGTTCGAGACCATCACCCTGGTGCCGATCGACCTCAATCTGGTGGAATCGTCGCTGCTCACCGATAGCGAGCGTGGCTGGCTGAACCTCTATCACACAAGGGTGCGCGACACGATCGGGCCGCTGGTGGAAGAAGACACGCGGAAGTGGCTGGATCGGGCGACGCGCTCCATCTGATTCCCTAATTGTCATGGCCCGCAAATGCGGGCCATCCAGATGAGGCCAGCGCTTCACTTTCAGTGCCGTCGCGAGCCCAACTGGATGGCCCACACTCCGGTGGGCCATGACATTAAGAGATAAGCTTCAACCACGCATCCTCGTCCAAGATCTGGACATTGTGCTTCTGCGCATCCTTTAGCTTCGATCCCGCGCCCGGGCCGGCCACCACGATATCGGTCTTGGCCGACACCGAGCCTGACACTTTCGCGCCCAAACTCTCCGCCCGCGCCTTGGCTTCCTGGCGGGTCATCTTTTCCAAAGTTCCGGTGAACACCACCGTCTTGCCCGAAACGGGCGACGACTTGGCCGGCGCCGCCATGTCGGTCACCGTCAGCCATTCCAGCAGGCGGCCCAGCGCCTTCACATTGTGCGGCTCGTCGAAGAAATCATGGATGGCTTCCGCTACCACGCCGCCAATGCCTTCGATGTGCTGCAATTCCTCCAGCGCGTCGTCGGCCGTCATACCCTTCAGGAAAGCATCCAGGGTCAGATAGCGCCGCGCCAGCAGCCGCGCTGTGGTTTCACCGACATGGCGGATGCCCAGCGCATTGATCAGCCGGTCCAGGCCAATGGTGCGCCGCCGCTCGATCGCCGCCATCAGGTTCTCGACGACCTTGTCCTCGCGTTCCTTTTCGGCTTTGGCCTTCTTGACCGGCTCTTTGCCTTCGGCGGCGCGGCGTTCCTCGCTTAACGCGGCGCGATGCTCGGCCAGCACTTTGCTCACCTTCGTCGGTTTGTCGGTGAGGGCGAAAATATCGGCCGGCTCTTTCAGCAAGCCCTTGTCATGGAACAGCTCGATCATGGTGCCGCCCAAACCCTCGATATCGAACTGGTCGCGCCCGACAAAATATTTCAGCCGCTCCACCGTCTGGGCGTCGCAGATCAGCCCGCCGGTGCAGCGGCGGTCGACATCTATCTTGCCGGTCTTTTCGTCCACCTCGCGCACGGCATGGCTGCCGCAGACCGGGCATTTTTCGGGGAATTTGTAAGGCTTGGCCCCCTTCGGCCGCTTCTCCGGAATGATGCGCAGGATTTGCGGGATCACATCACCCGCGCGCTGGATCACTACCGTGTCGCCGATGCGCGCATCCAGCCGCTGGATTTCGTCTTCATTGTGCAAGGTGGCGTTCTGCACCACCACGCCGCCCACCGTCACCGGCTGCAGCCGCGCCACCGGCGCCAGCTTTCCCGTGCGGCCGACCTGGATCTCGATATCCTCCAGCACGGTTTCGGCCTGTTCGGCGGGGAATTTGTGGGCGGTGGCCCAGCGCGGGCTGCGCGAAACAAAACCCAGCCGCTCCTGCAAATCCAGCCGGTCCACCTTGTAGACCACGCCGTCAATGTCATAGCCCAGCCTGGCGCGCTTGGTCTCGATATCGCGGTAGAATTTGAGAATCTGCTCCAGTGTCTCGCACTTTTTCACCAGCGGATTGACGACGAAGCCGTATTCCTCGAACTTTTCCAGCATGCCGCTCTGGGTCTTGGCCGGCAGTTCAGAAATATCGCCCCAGGTATAGGCAAAGAAATTCAGGGCCCGCGCGGCGGTGATCGACGGATCAAGCTGGCGCACCGAACCGGCGGCGGAATTGCGCGGATTGGCATAGGTCGGCTTGCCGTCCTTTTCCTGCCGCTTGTTCAGCGCCTCGAACGCCTTGTGGGTCATATAGACCTCACCGCGCACTTCGAGCACGGCGGGCGGCTTGCCTTTCAGGCGCAACGGGATGTCGGAAATGGTGCGCAGGTTGGCGGTGATGTCTTCGCCTTCACTGCCGTCACCACGCGTGGCGCCCTGCACCAACACACCCTTTTCATAGCGCAACGAAGCGGAGAGCCCGTCGATCTTGGGCTCGGCGGTGACAGCGATGTCCTGATCGTCCTTCAGACCCAGGAAGCGGCGCACGCGCGCCAGCCAATCCGCCACATCCTGGTCCTCGAACGCATTGTCGAGAGACAGCATCGGCACGCGATGGGTGACTTTGGCGAATTTTTCCGATGCCTTGGCGCCCACCCGGTGCGACGGACTGTCGGGCCGCACCAGAAGCGGAAAACGCGCCTCGATATCGGCATTGCGGCGGCGGAGCGCGTCATAGTCTGCATCGCTGATCTCGGGCGCATCCTCGCCATGATATTGCCGGTCGGCGCGGGCGATCTCCTTCGCCAGGCGGTCGAGTTCCTTCTCAGCCTCCGCCGAGGTCAATTTGTCGACGGCCTTGGCAGTCATGCCCGTTTACGCGCTTTCTTCTGGGGCGCGGAGGCCTCCGCCATCAACCGCTTGGCGGCGGCGCGAGCCTCGGCAGTCACGGCGGCGCCCGACAGCATGCGGGCGATTTCTTCCAGCCGCTGCTCTTCATCCAGCAATTCGATCTTTGTCTTGTCTTTCGCGCGGCTGATACGGAAATGCCGCGCGGCGCGGGCCGCGACTTGCGGCGAATGGGTGACCAGCAGCACCTGTGTGGTTTCGGCCAGGCGTTGCAACCGTTCGCCCACCGCATCAGCCACCGCGCCGCCCACGCCGCGGTCCACCTCGTCAAACACCAGTGCGGCGGGCGACGACACCTGCGCCAGCGCCACTTTCAGCGCCAGCGAAAAGCGCGCTAATTCACCGCCGGACGCGATCTTGGCCAGGCCGCCAAAACTGGCGCCTTCCACCGTCGCCACTTCAAAGGCGATCCGTTCCAGCCCCGTCGCCGCGCCCTTGTCGTCATCCAGTCTTTCCAGCGCCACACGGAATTTGGCATGGCCCAGTTTCAACGGCGCCAATTCGCCCGCCACGGCGGCTTCCAGCTTCCTGGCCGCCCCTTCGCGTGATTTCGACAGTTTGCGCGCCGCGGTCAGATAGGCGTCGCGGGCGGCGGCGACTTTGCCCTCAGCCTGCTTGATCTGGCTGCCGCCTTGCGTCAGCGCCGCCTGCTTGGCGGCGAATTCCTCTGCGAGCGCCGGCAGCCGGTCCGGCGTCACGCCATATTTGCGCGCCAGGGCGCGCAGCGCGAACAGCCGCTCCTCCGTGCGCTCCAGCACATTGGCGTCGCTGTCCAGCCGCGAGAGCAGCGAATCCAACTCGCGCCGCGCCTCTTCCGCCAGGGCATAGGCCTGTTCCAGCGCGGTCTCGGCCGGCGCGGCCGCCTTGCGCGCCTCTTCATTCATGCGCGACAGCTTGCGAAGCGCCTGGGCCAAGCCCGTCTGGGCGCCACGCTCGCTGGACAGTAGCTCCAGCGCCGCGGAGACTTCCTCGACAATCCGCGCCGCATTCATCATCAGGGCGCGTTCCCCGGCCAGCTTTTCTTCCTCGTCCGCTTGGGGCGCAAAGTCCGACAGTTCCTGGGCGGCGGCGCGGACGAAATCGGCCTCGGCCTGGGCGCGGTCAGCCAGCGCCTTCAGGTCTTCCAATGCAGCACGCGCGCTTGCCCATTCGCCATGCAGCAGCGCCACGGTCTGGGCGTCGCCATTCAGCCCGCCAAAGCCGTCCAACAGGCTGCGATGGGTGGCGGTGTCGAACAAGCCGCGATCGTCCTGCTGGCCATGCACTTCCAGCAGCGAGTCACCCAACTCCTTCAGCAGGCCCACCCCCACCGCCTGGTCGTTGATGAAAGCGCGGCTGCGCCCGTCGCCGGCCAAGGTCCGGCGCAAGACGATCTCGGCGCCTTCATCCATGTCCTGGTCGCGCAGCAGCGCCCAGGCGCCATGGGCCTTTTCCGGCTCGAACACGGCAGTTGCGGAACCTTGATTGGCGCCCGCACGCACACTGGCGCGGCCTCCTTTTCCTGAAGTGGGCCCGCCGACCGCCAAACCCAGGGAATCAAGAAGGATGGATTTGCCGGCCCCGGTCTCGCCGGTCAGCACATTCAGGCCGGGGGCGAATTCCAGCGCCGCCTGCTCGATCAAGACAATGTCACGGATGGTCAGCGCCGCCAGCACGGGCCCGCTCCGAATCTAGAACACCTTATGGAAAGCCTGACTGATCCAGGAGCGTCTGTCTTCCACTGGTTTCAGGTTGCGGCCCCGAAGGATGTTGTAGGCATCCTTGTACCAGCCCGAGCCGGGATAGTTCCGCCCGAGCACAGCGGCGGCGGTCTGCGCCTCGCTGTCCAGCCCCAGGCTGTAATAGGCCTCGCAAATCCGTTCCAGGGCCTCGGCGATCTGCGGCGTGGTCTGGTACTGGTCCACCACGGTGCGGAACCGGTTGATGGCGCCGATATAATCGCCCTGGCGCAGGTAGTAGCGGCCCACCGCCATTTCCTTGCCCGCCAGATGGTCGTTGGTCAGGTCGATCTTGAGCGTGGCGTCACGGGCATATTCGGTATCGGGGAAGCGCTGTACCACGTCCTGCAAGGCCACCAGCGCGCCTTCGGTATTGGACTGATCGCGGCCGATATCCACGATCTGCTCATACAGCGCGATGGCCTTGAGATAGAAGGCATAGGCCACTTCCGGGCTGCCGGGATGCAGCGAGATATAGCTTTCGGAGGTGGCGATGGCCGCCCCGTAATTGTTCGACTGATAGGAACAGAAGGCGCTGATCAGCATGGCGCGACGGGCCCAGACCGAATAGGGATGCTGGCGGTCCACTTCGTTGAATTGGGCGGCGCAAAGGTCCCAGGCACCCGCATTGATCGCCCGCCAGCCATCGGCATAAATCTGCTCGACCGAGCGCTCGCGATAATTGGCGGCGTCCTTGTTGGCGTTGTTGGTTTCGTCGTCCTTGCCGCCAAAGATCGAACAACCGGCCAGCAGGACAAGGCCGGCACCCAGCAGGGCGGCGCGCAGGACAGGCTTAAGGCGGGCACTAAAAACCATTCGCGTTCCTTGGCTTGCGCGTAAAAACAAGACTTTTCAAAGACTTATTTGGGCCTTCGGCCCGGATCGCGCGCTTTTCCCATTATATACAGTGCCTGGGCCGCAGGGGGGAAGTCTCAGTTTCTTTCCGAAAAGTCAGAGTTCCACCCGTTCATAATTCGCCGGATCGGCAAACAGCGCCCTGAGCAGGGCATTGTTGGTGGCATGGCCGGATTTGCGCCCCTGGAACCGGGCGATCAGCGGCACACCCGCAAGCGCCATGTCGCCGATGGCATCCAGAATCTTGTGGCGCACGAACTCGTCGGCAAAACGCTGGCGATCGCGATTGATGACGCCGGTGTCGTCCAGCGCCAGCGTATTGGCAAGGGACGCACCTTTGGCCATGTCCATCTTGTTCAAGGCTTCCAGCTCGCTGAGGAACCCGAAGGTCCGCGCCGGAGCGATCTCGGCCTTAAAGCCGGCCCGGCTGAAGGCAAAGGCGAAAACCTGTTCGCCGATCACCGGAAAACTGAGTTCATAGGAATAGGAAAGGCTTTCGTCCGGCAAAAGTGACGCCTTGGCATCGCCGCTTTCCACCGTCACGGTTTTGCGCACCCGGATCGCGGTGCGCGGCTGGTCCTGTTCCCTGAGGCCGGCGCTTTCCATCAAAGTGAGATAAGACAGGGCATCGCCGTCCAGGATCGGCGGCTCCGGCCCGTCCAGACTCACCAGCAGATCGTCGATTTCCGCGCCGGCCGCCGCCGCCATCAGATGCTCGACCACGCCGACCTTGGCGCTGCCTTGCCCGATCACCGTGCCCAACCGGGTTTCACTGACCAGGTCATAACGGGCCGGGATGTCCACATTCAGGTCGGCACGGCGGAAGACCACACCGCTGCCGCTAGCGGCGGGCGACAAGGTCATGGTCACAGGCACGCCGGCATGGAGGGCGGTACCGGAAACCGTAACGGAGCGGGCGATGGTGCGGCGGGGAGACATGGGGTGAGTGTAGCAGGTCTCAAATCTGTTGCGGCGGCATTGTTACAGGCGTTTACTTCACGGCGCACGGCTTCAAGGAGCAAGCCGCATGCCCAAGCCAGGAAAGAGAATAGCAGCGACGCTTGCCTTTCTGGTTTTGGCCCTGGCGGCAAGCCGGGCCGACGCGGCGTTGCCCGCCGAGCAGCCCTATCGCATCGATTATCATGGCCGCCTGGCCACCGACGTCTATCTCAACGGCCAGGGCCCCTTCCAGTTTCTCATCGACACTGCTTCCAGCCGGTCGCTGATCTACGAACATGTCCGCCAGCGTTTGAACCTGACCCAGTCCCAACCGGGCCGGATGACGATTTATGGCATCAATGACGTGGCCGATGTGATGCCGGTGAAGCCGCAGGAATTGCGCGTCGCGGGCGAATCCGTGTCGGGCCTCACCATGGGGGTTCTGCCGGACACCGAAGCTTCCGGCCCCGACGGTATTCTGGGCATCGATGTGCTGGCCCGCTATTTCGTGGTGCTGGATCGCAGCACCATGCGGTTCAAGCTTCTGGAACCAGGCGCGGTTTCCGCCCGCGCCTATGACGACTGGTCGGAAGTGGAATTGATACCGCGCCCGCTCAAACGGTTCGCCGTCCAGTTCTGGTATCTCAAGACGCGATTCAACGACTCGGGCATCACCTCGCTTTTCGACCTTGGCGCCAGCTTGACGATGCTGAACTGGGGCGCGGCGGAGCGATTGGGAGTCCACAAAGCCCGTTATGAACGTAATGGCCCGCCGCCCGCACTGTTGCAGGATGTGCTGGGCAAGGAAGCGCCCGCGCTCCGCGTGGACGGACTGGATGTGAAATTGCCGGGGAAATCTTGGAGACGGCAAAACGCCATCATCGCCGATGCGCCGGTCTTCAGCTATTTCGACCTGGACGAAACCCCGGCGGCGATCATCGGGCTGGACCTGTTGCGCAACAGTTCAATGGCAATCGATTTCCACGGCCAGCGGCTCTATCTGGGGCCGACCGTTAGTGACGGCAGTTAAACAAAAAGGGCGGCACGAAGATCGTGCCGCCCTTTCCGATTTCAGAACTGCTTAGTTGGACTGACGACGCAAGAACGCCGGAATTTCGAACTGCTCATCCCGCTTATGGTCGGGGAACAGGTCGTCGGCGCTGTTGCGCGGTGCTTCGGCCTGTGCCTGGGGCATGGGCGGCAGCGGTTGCGCGCTGGCGCGGGGAGCGGCCCGCTCCGTCGCGGCGGCACGCGGTTCCTGTGCGGGCTCCACCCGCAGATCGGGCGCTGCCTTCTTGCGGCCGAAGAAGCCCCAGCCGCTGCTCTTCTTTTCCGGCGCCGGTCTGGCAGCATGCGCCAGCGGCTGCTGTTCCAGCGGACGGTAGCTTTCGGTGGCGGCATACTTTGCGGCAGACGGCATCGGTTCCGGCGCGACTTCCGGGGCATCCGAACCACCCAGGATATAATCCTCGGCCGGGCTGAGCTTTTCGGCGCCCATATGATTGGCCAGCGCTTCCACACTGGCATGCACCGGATTGGCCGCCGGATGATGCGGCGCGGCCGGAACCGGCGCAGGCTGGGGGACGCGCACCGGCTGGCGGATATTCAGGTGCGGGTGCAAGGTGCGGACCTTTTCCGGCATGGGCATCTTGACCAGTTCCGCGTCGATGCCAGTGGCGACCACGCTGACCCGGATGCGGCCTTCCATCTCCTGCAAGATGGTGTTGCCGAAGATGATATTGGCGTCCGGATCGACTTCCGCGCGGATGCGGTTGGCGGCCTGTTCCACCTCGAACAGCATCAGGTCGGGACCGCCGGTGATGTTGATCAGCACGCCCTTGGCGCCCTTCATGGTGACATCGTCCAGCAGCGGGTTGGAGATCGCCATATCGGCGGCGCGCATGGCGCGGTCTTCGCCCTCGGCCTCGCCGGTGCCCATCATGGCCTTGCCCATCTCCGAAATCACCGACTTGATGTCGGCAAAGTCCAGATTGATCAGGCCCGGCATCACGATCAGGTCGGTGACGCCGCGCACGCCGGCATGCAGCACCTCATCGGCCATGGCGAAGGCCTGGGCCATGGTGGTGCGGTCATTGGCGACGCGGAACAGATTCTGGTTGGGGATGATGATCAGGGTGTGAACATATTGTTGCAGTTCGGCAATGCCGCGCTCGGCCACCCGCATGCGGCGGTCGCCTTCCAGGCTGAAAGGCTTGGTCACCACGCCCACGGTCAGGATGCCCGCCTCGCGCACCGCGCGGGCGATCACAGGCGCCGCGCCGGTGCCGGTGCCGCCGCCCATGCCGGCGGCGATGAACACCATATGAGAACCGGCAAGCTGTTCCATGATCTCGTTCATGGTCTCTTCCGCGCCGGCCCGGCCCACATCCGGCTGGGCGCCAGCGCCCAGGCCCTCGGTGGTGGTCAGGCCCATCTGGATGCGGCGGCTGCACTTGGACTGGGCGAGCGCCTGGGCGTCGGTGTTGGCCACCACGAACTCCACGCCCTCCAGGCCTGATTCGATCATATTGTTGACGGCATTGCCGCCGGCGCCGCCCACGCCCAGCACCGTGATGCGGGGGCGCAGTTCCTTGCTTTCGGGGACTTTCAGGTTGATCGCCATGTTAGATACTCCTCGATGAGGGACCGGCCAAAGCCGACACGTCCCGATTGCTACCGATCACCTTGGCGGGCACCGCCAAT
>Ga0310811_10002526_pt1 | contig 22928 bp, 30 predicted proteins | sample YCmetagenome_FD_207642 | JGI IMG/M metagenome (GOLD analysis project Ga0310811, IMG submission 207642) | Soil microbial communities from experimental microcosm in Duke University, North Carolina, United States - YC | ecosystem: Engineered > Artificial ecosystem > Soil microcosm > Unclassified ...
TGCAACTTATTCCAGCTGGTGAATAAGTCAAGTTTGCATGGTTCAGGGCTTCACTCAGCCATACAGCTGCCGAGCGATATAATACCAGACAACGATAAAGCCGTCAATGCAGCAACGTGCGGAAGTTTCTGAACTTTGTCGTACACACGCGCCTCACTATTCTTCCGGACCCCTCTCCTAACACCCGTTGTAGGATTGAATTCGGCCAACGCCAGAATGGTGATAGCGATCTGTCAAGTATCGGACACAGAGTTTGAAGGATACATCCGCTTCAGGTGTCGATACTTGCGGAGCGAATACAAGGCAAGGGTTTCTGGCACGTTTGATGAGCTGAAGCAAGGATATTTAAACCACTTCTAACTCGCCGTTCTTGATATATTCTCCAAACCTAAGCGCCTTCTCTATTTCCTCATCATCCGAGAGGTTCCGGTTCTCTGTCGAGATGAAAGTCATTGATAACGTCATACGACGATATTATGCAAAGCCAGCCCACTTTCAAACAAGCGTCTAAGTTTCCCATGAAAGTCATATCTAACAATTGTAGATTTGGTTGGACACTTATGGTAGATGTGAAATAGGAACATACGAAGGTTCATAATCTCTGCCCAGTCTGTGGAGTTCCTTATAAAGCGCGAGGGCTCTGAGTCGAGTTGTTGCCTTCGAAGCCATGTCCGGCTGAAGCGTCGTGGTCCAATTGTCCGATTCCAACGTGCTTGGACCCTGAACAGCGGTAGTAGCGCTGCTTGGAGACAATAAGCGGAAGTATTACATACAATGGAACGTGCCGTAACGTGCCAGCCACTAGGTCTTAGATTTGAGCGCTCGAGCTTTCAGGTTCTTGCACTGAGGGACAGGAAAACGACACAGCAAAAGCTTTACATTATAATCACAAGTCCATATTGCTGAACACGCAGTTCTTTCTGTGCGGAAACCGCATATACGTATCTCGCACGGATCAACAGACGAGGCCTTAGTAGGATGCATATGCTGCTAGTGGGAGCGGCATTCAATGGCTTTAATCACAGGTATACTTGACCCCTGCTGAGAGTCTTGTGGCACTTAAATGTCCCGCTCCCAAGACTTTGCCTCCAGGCACCAACTCTGGCAGCGACGTTTATGTCGTGTGACCAAGCGACAAGAAATGTTGAGGCAGTTGCCAGTGATGTCGATGAATCCCTTAAAGATACGCAAGACCCAAGTTGTACTTGATCACTATGATATCCTGGTAGTGGATGATTGTCGAATCTTTAAAATTCTGTCACTTGTCGTAAAGCATGGCGACTTTTCAACGTAAACCCGAGGCACAGCACTGCAGTTGCTCAAAGCACTGTCCAGCTGTCCACTTGGCCTACTAGCCGGAGCTGTATAACTACTTATTCGAACAATATCAATATAATTCTGAATTCGAAATAGTGGTGACCAGCACGAAAACGTTCGAATGATCGTAGATTGAACGTGCAGAAGACCTAGGAAAGGGGAGCTTAGTCATCAATACCCCACTTTCGATTGGATGGTTTTGAACGTGTAAGGAACCCTACTTCAGTTTCAAATTTCAGTATGGAGCTGCATATCACGCTGATCCGGGCCCGGTATGCGCAAACCAAACCGTTATAAATCTATGCAGGCGCGTACTTACCGACTTCAGGCACTTTCCCCCCAATCCTTATCCCATCAAATTTTTATAGGGACCTATCTTACTCCCTGGTGAATCCGTGACTCGCGATGCCTTCGAATCATGACCAACAATCCAGTCATGGATCATGCCATGAAAAGGGGCAGACTACCGTCGCCGTGCTTGACGAGCGTCGTCGTGCAGCTCTAGCAGAAATCGATAACGCACCTTTCTCGTATGTTATTCAATTTAATTTGTTACAAGTCCGTCTTAACCCCTCTATAGTTGGTTTCATGTCAAGGTTTGCTTAGTCGCCAGTGTAGGTTTCTTCACCGATGCGTAAGTTTTTCTATTGGGCCAGAATTATCTTTACTCATCTGCTGTCAGCTACGATATTTTCGCTATCAACATCGCCGCCATAATGTTGGGATATGTCTATGGTCATACGAGTGAGTATCCCGAAGCTTCTCCTGCGGTCCATGTCACATGTCATTCCTACCAGAAAACCAGCTCAGCACCAACCAATCTTTGGGTGTGAAGGTAGCTACTCCCGTTGGGAACTTGGTTGGCCAAATACTTTTTGGGTGGCTCGCAGATATTCTCGGCCGGAAGCGGATGTGTAAGTTCAATTTCATATCAGAGCCAACCGCCAGCATTAACCCGAGATCTGATAGATGGCGTCGAGCTAATGATCATGATCATCGCAACATTCGGACAAGCTCTCGCTGGTGAGGCTCCAGCAGTGAACATTCTAGGCGTTATCATTGTCTGGCGTTTCATTGTAAGCATAACGATCCAATCCCGCAAAGTCTACTTCTCACCGTCCTATCAATAGATGGGTATCGGTATCGGTGGTGACTACCCATTGAGTGCCATCATTTCCTCAGAATTCGCTGCTACACGTTCACGTGGTCGCCTCATGACTGCTGTGTTCGCTGCACAAGGATGGGGTCAATTCGGTTAGTTGATATCATCTCAAAGAATAATGTTGTTACTTAGCCCCAAATTTTAATGTAGCTGCTGCCCTCGTCGGTATAATCGTTGTTGAGGCATATAAGGATTCCATCCTTAGTGCTCCCTTCCCCTGCGCTGTCCCTGTCGATCATACCTGGCGTCTCTTGATCGGTCTTGGATGCGTCCCCGGTGTAATTGCACTTTATTTCCGTCTCACCATCCCGGAGACTCCTCGATTCACCATGGATATCGAGCGTAATATCGCCCAGGCCACGACAGATATTGACAACGTGTTGACAACCGGCAAGTCTGTCCCTGACGAAGATGCCCCGGTCCAGCGTGTCAAAGCTCCGAAGGCAACCCGCGCAGACTTCCGAGCATACTTCGGCCAGTGGAAGAATTTGAAAGTCCTGATTGGCACTGCCTATTCCTGGTTTGCTCTCGATGTAAGTTTTAACTTAGCTATGAGATTTCAAGTTCACTTTTTTACATTTAGATCGCTTTCTATGGTCTTGGTCTCAACAGCTCAATCATTTTGACTGCAATTAACTTTGGAAGCCCAACTGCCGCAAAATCTACGTCGCTCTACGTTTACGAGAACTTGTACAACATCTGTGTTGGCAATCTTATCCTCTCCGTTGCGGGCTTGATTCCAGGATATTGGGTATCTTTCCTTTTTATCGACTCCTGGGGCCGCAAGCCCATTCAATTAATGGGCTTCACCGTACTCACCATCCTTTTCGTCATCATGGGTCCGTGAACTTTATCCCTAAAAATTTTCATACATGGGACTGACAATTTCTCGGCAGGTTTCGCTTATGATACGTTGATAAGCACCCCTTCGAGCCAGAAAGCTTTTGTCTTCCTATACTGCCTCACCAACTTCTTCCAAAACTTCGGTCCTAACACAACCACTTTCGTCATCCCGGGAGAGGCTTTCCCCACTCGTTACCGATCAACTGCACATGGCATCTCTGCTGCATCTGGCAAGTTTGGAGCTATCGTGGCCCAGGTTGGCTTTGCCAAGCTAGTTAACATCGGTGGCACGAACAAATTCATAAATCATATGTGAGCAGCGCGAATTTCAATCCATGCACAGCATCTAAATTTAAGTTTTAGTATGGAGATTTTCGCTCTGTTTATGTTGACTGGTATTTTCTCGACACTTCTCATCCCCGAAACAAAGCAAAGATCGCTTGAAGATATTTCAAATGAGGAGCAGGAAGGCTACATCCAAGGTGTTCCTGAAGCGGCGTCCTAGGCATATACCACTGCGCAGGACACTGAAGACGGTTTCTTGCGAACTTGGCCGCGGACCACGCTCACTATTTATGATTACTCTCCTCAGTTTGTATCGGTACAAGCTGCTCGTGTCGATAGCTAATAAACAGTGCGTGTAATGACAATGAAGAGTAGCCTTATAATGCTAGCCTGAGCTCTTCACCTTCCTGATACCCAGACACGTCAATGCAGTTATACTGCAAGTTTCACGGCAAGGTACAGTCTTGATATGACATAATTATAGCATTAAGGGAAGCACTAGTTGGTAGCGTTTCTTCGCCAAAGCTTACAGGAAAAGTGATGGTACTCATCAGCAAATGTGCTGTGCAATCTGCCATGTCCCGGAGCGCCCTCAATATTCCCGATGCATTAAAGGGATTGAGCATGGAGCTGCCGACTCAGCTGGAAGAGAGCGTACACCACATCCAGCCTTAGCAGAGCTATCTGAACTGTCTGAGATTACGCCAGGCACTAATCGACAATCGAGCATTCGCAAGTTGATATGAATAAGTTTGCTCAAGCACAAGTCGAATCTCTAGGGTAGCCAACATTGTAGGAGCCGTCCAATACTGTAGGATATTTCCTCGCTAAATGAAACACCGAAATATGTCAATTTAGATTATGACGCTGTTGTTTTCAGCTTCTTTTTCTGTACAACACCAGGGAGTTAGCCACGGCTATTTACATGTTAAAAAAAGGCCTACATAGCTGATAGCGTCGAAATCATAGTTGATGCCAACTTCAACCAACTTTCGCTTTCTCTCATTCTCCCTTTGAATCAGACGCTTCTCGGCTTTTCGCATGCTTTCCTGAGTTCGCGGCTACCAATGATAGTGCTGAGTTATGTCGTGGATGAACCTTTATTGGACAGACCTTGTTATGTTCTTTCCGTACAATCTGATCTCTCGGGATGGCCTTCCATTTTTTATTTGCACCTACCCATAACTCAGGGTGCACCTTCTCCTTGGGTATTGTTTTGCACTTAAGTATATGGCCCATCAGCAAATAGTTATCCATCGTCTCTGCGACAATTTGCGCAACGGATGCCGAGTCGAACTCGACAAAACCGTAGTGTTTTGATCTGCCAGTCTGATTCACCGTCAAATGATGCCCACCACCACGACAATTTGAGTACCTTTTTGTTCCGTGAGATACGCAGTCTCGTTACATCCCCGAATTGAGAAAGATATCCCTTCAGTTGATCTTCGTAAAATCCATGTGGTAGGCAGCCCATATATATCACACCTCTGTCTTGAGTCTACTATACTGTAAGCGATAACATATCAATAACTGGTCGATGCACTCACTGGGCGTCGTTTTGCTTTCTCGAGTTTTCTCTTTACTGTTGCATCATCCTTGGCAACAGTGGGTAGTCTCCCAATATCAACCTCTTCGCCAGCAACTGCATCATCATCGGACGAATCATCCTCGTCCGTTGAGAAACCAAACAGGTGGTCATTGTCCTCGGCATCCGAGCTTCCACTTTTTTCTGAAGCAACTTCAGGCTCCTTCACAGGTTTCGGTATCGACTTTGGCTTCGTCAGCCTGGAAGGCGAATCAGCAGATAATGATGTTGGTTTTCCAGGATTTGAAATTGACGTTTTTGAAACTGACTTCAGCGACGATTTTTGGGCCATGTCGATGATTTTTCGAGTAGTTTAAGTGCCTGGCCTATAATGTAGTGGATAAAGCACTCTTCAGAAGCTTTTGGACAACAAACCACAACAAGTGATCATGATCCCAAAGTTCGCTAATCCACACCTCCAGGGTCAAGAATTTGAGCTTGTGTCCCGAGCACAGCTCAGGTCTGACGTGGACCCTCTCGTGGACGCGGACAGTACATCTGACGTCGAGGTCACGACCTCGAAGCGCAAGTTGCATGAGCTCCTCTTCTCAGAGTTTGGGCAGTGTCTATCAACAACTTCTAGTCATGCTCCCAGAAAGAAAATGCAATGCAATGGGAACGAGCCAACGCCACCGGACGTACAGGGTGGCCTGATATGTATGTATCTAAGCCTGTAAGAAGCGCTTTATAACAACTCATCCGCACAGCATTTCGTCTGCTTTCAAGTACAACACCTCCAAGAATCATATCAACTATGCCGAAACCTCCACCCAGGCCAAAGTACTTTATTTTATATTGACTTTTTCTTCTACTCATGATTTTTCCTGTCTGAAGAACAAGACCACCTGATTGCGAAGATAATTCCATCCAGGCTGATGAACGGATGAGACGCGCCCAGTCTGCAGCCGTAGACTTTACACAGCTAGACGCGCCATCGCAAAAGCACCTCAAGGTGTGTAATATGTAGTATTCAAATTTCGGCGTTGTAGAAAATCCTCCCATTCAGGCATTTGTACAGGATGACCATAAAGTCATCCGCATGAGAGGCAATTTACCACTTCCTCACCCTGCAGTGATGGTCACCGAAAGTCATCGACACAGAACAGTGCACAGGCAGGCACTGCGACCACCAATACCTGGTGCCATCGATTCTCCGCATTCATCGCGGGCAACCTGCATCGTTTTCCCCACTACTTTTCCTGAGGATTTAAAATCAAGCCGCAAGACACGCGTTAAAACAGTTAAGAAGAAGCCATCTTACGAACATCCACCTCCTGCTTATTGGAGGCCAGAATCTAATCAACGCGGAAAATGCGTGGGTTATGGACTAGGCTATCCAGGAAGTTGGAGTGTTCGTTATGAGGGCGACCCGAGGAAACGATGGTATGTGAGAGATACGATGCGGAAAGCGACTTTCATCACGTAGCACATTGTTGCCGTTGTGCATGCGCGTGATCATTCTGCAAAATCACATCATATGGACGTAATACTTGTTTGTGGATCATTTTATTATAGACTAAGAATAGTAGTTATCTCCATTCTGTCTATGCCGTAGCACTCTAATGAAAACAAACTTTGTCTCGCTCCCAGCGCATCCGTACAGGTCAAAGTCTTGACGGTTCGGAGCTCACTCGGACATACATTTCAGAGTATGCCGCATTTCCAACATAATAACAGTTCATCATTGACAAAAGTTCTCAGCATGGTCAGCTTCCATAGGCTACTTATACCTCAGGAGAGAGTTGTATTGTCGGCGTCGACTTTTTCGACTTTTTTCTTGCCAGCCTTTGTCTTATACTTGGCAATGGGAGTGCTGGTTCAACGAAAACGCACCGCAATGATCCGCGTTGCGCTGCTTCCAGTCACATTGTTGTGCGCATATCGAGCTGGCTCGTCACTCGATCTTTCTTTTGGCATTCCTAACTATCGTTTCCTCAATCAAGGCTTAGTTGTGAGTACACATCCGTCACGAAGAGCCCAGGTCTCATCCAATTATCAAAACTCAGCTTGCCATATTCACCCTTTCGATGCGATCGACCGTTTGGGCTTTCACAAAAAAACCATATACACGGATCGCTTTGCAACCGAATAAAACATTCCGTGGTGATACCTTGTCGGGCAGCACAAGCAGCCAGTTAACCAATGTTGACGATACCCCACTGTTCACCGCCATCTGGAACGCATGGGATCTATCAGTTAACCTTCGCGGGATTGGGTGGGATTGGGCGGAAGACCTACGCATTACAAAGAGCAATTGTGGAACAAAGTCAACTTTAGAGTTCCTGCTCAACACTCTCGCGAAGCTACTGTTCTATGCGCTTGCATTTGATACTACCTCTGGAGCCGCTCGTGATTTTTCTCCAGAAACATTTGGATCAATTGAAGGGGGGACAATATTCGACGCATCACTGCCGCCGCTCAGTCGCTATACCCGGTCTACCATCATTACGATCCTTTCTGGTTGGACAGCATATTTTGTGATTGAATTGGTGTATCAGATACACGCCATCGAGTTCGTCTTGTTATTCAGACAAGCACCATCTCAATGGCCACCCTTGTTTGATACTCCGTGGCTCTCGACATCGCTGACCAGTTTCTGGGGTCACAAGTGGCACCAATTGTTCCGGGAGTGCTTTATATCAGTCGGGGCTCGACCATTTTCATACCTGCTTGGTCGCACTGGAGGGGTGATGGGCGCATTCCTCATCTCAGGCGCTCTGCACTATCTTGGGTTGAAGGCAATGGAACGAGGTGGTTATCCTGTTGTTGTGTTTGGGTTCTTTATCATGCAAGCCATCGGTCTAATTCTTGAAGGCATGTGGAAGAAGTGTACGGGCACACGTGTCGATGGAATTTGGGGCTTGCTATGGACTTGGCTGTGGGTAGTCTCCTGGGCTAACTTCATGATTGATGCATGGGCGAGGGTTGGTTTGATCGGGTCCAAGTTCTTCCCCGACAATTACAGACCGACGGTCTTGCTTGTCCACTTCTTGAAACACTATTTCAGTCTGTTTGGATTCTCTGAGATAGAGATTATTAATGTAGTTCAGCAGGGTTGAATACCTCATTGTACATACCTATAGTCCAGCTTAAGAATAACAAGGGGCACAAAAGTTGTCACTGACTGTGGTGTTTGTCCATGCACACTGACGTTGACAATGAGTGCGAGTACTAGGTCTCCGAGGCCTGCTCCATATTACTTATGCATCTCTGTCAATGTTTTCATTTTTTTTTGCTTCCCAAATTAATATTATAGTCTACTGTTCAAATCCAACAGTGACATACATAGCGAAAGTTTGGCGAAAGTGGTGCTTCGTGCCATACCCACAATTGGGGACAACTTATGTACATATGTCAAGTTACATATAGGGATCGGCCCGGTCCTGTCCTCCTGACCTTGATGGAGACTCCCCAAAATAAATCAAGTAACAGTGAGCATAGTTTGAGCCAAATTTTCCCTCTCTTCCATCTGACTGCATTGGCGATGAAGATTGCTATCACCGGATGCAACGGGGGCGTAGGGAGACGTGTTGTGCTTTGGGTGCTGAAGGAAGGGCACACTGTAGTCGGCGCAGACTGTGCCATTGCACAAGATACCGACTTCTACAACAATCCTGCCTTCTCTTTCCATCAAGTGGACCTGAAAGACTTCGATACGACTTTGAAGGTTTTCGAGGGTTGTGATGCAATCATTCAGTTGGCAGCTTTTGCACAGCCAATGGACTACAAGACCAAGGTGCACAACGAGTAAGAGACCCTTTCCATCACAGTACTTCAAGTTCTTGAAGGTAGACATCTGCCATGTGCAGCAATGTCGTAATTACCTGGAATGTCCTGCGTGCAGCGGCTGAGGTGACTCAGAAATCATCCTGCAGGTAATATATCAACTAAATATTCTCAGTTAGGAATATACCGTGTTGCACTGGCGTCCTCGGTCAATGTCTTGCGTGGGGTGTTCAGCACAGAGCCGATCTTTCACTACTTTCCGATCGATGAGAATCACCCATGCGAGCCTGACGAACCTTATGGGCTTTCCAAATTGTGATTAATTCAAGATTTATCTCATTGAAGAAATAATACTAGAGCCTGATTAAATCCTGGCAGAATTGCTGAGATGCAAGCAAATACTATCGTCCGAAGATACCCATCCATGCGAATTGCAAGCATTCGCATCCACTGGTTTGTCCCTACGCGTGCACGTGCCTACAGACAGGATTACTTCCACACTCGAGGTGACCTCTGGGGTTACGTCCAAATGGACTCAGCAGCAGACGCCTTTCTGCGTGCAGTGACTGTGGAGATGGACCATTGGACAGGGCATGAGACTTTTTTTATTGTTGCGCCTCAGCTGGCCGCTGATGAGGACTGGCTGGAACTAAAGGAGAAGTACTTCCCAGATGTGCCAGTAAAACCTGGCTGGATCGAGAGTGGTACGAAGGGATTCTTCGATTGTAGGAAAGCTGAGCGCTTGCTTGGCTGGGTTCACACGGACTATGCGTAGACATGAACTTTAATGTAGGAATACAGCGGAACTGTATGGGTACTGAAGTACTGATAACGTACGGGTCTCGCACATTCCACTTCAATCGAACGGCACAGGAGTACGTGGACCCCCTCAATCCCCGGGGCCCCTTCTCGACTTTTGTTTCTCGTGGGCTGCTGCAGTGCGCTCAGTGCGCTGGGTATGGGCTGCCGCCTTGTAATTTGTCATACGGTTGCCAAATTTCGATGCCATTGTCCTTGACTGGGTGCCGATCAGCTAGTTGTTCTATTCGATTCAAGGTGGAGGATGACTTTGATCCCCTGAACTTGCACAAGGATAAATTAGGCAATGGATCAGTAGTCAGCACACCCACCACAGAAGTATTCAGAATCCCGATGTACGACAAGAGCATTGCAAGTAGCAGATAATTGAAACGCAGTCGATTGCGCTGTGAGCATGATGCGGACATCCGAGTTGTACTATTAAGTGTCGCAATAAGATTACCCTACTATCGTTGGGCCAGAGTTGCACTCATCATATACACCACAATACACCGTAAACCTCTTACTCTTGGACATGTTTCATTACGATTGATCAATCCATAGCAATGTAATTCTTTTCATGTTTTTTTACTAATGTCTCGTTATTCCAAGAAGAGACGCACATCACATGTTGGTGGATCTAGTCCAGCTACTAACGTAGTGAAGATCTCCTCCGCGATGGCGAACATATATTCATGTATACTGCGTTTAAAACGGCGTTTTGTGAGTTTAGGAATCCTGATGGATTCAAACATCTTCTCTCCCCCCTGTCTGCCATGATCCATCCTGCGCCTTGAACACGAACTTCGGTGGTGTCAATGCATCCAGGCTATATCTATAGGAGTGACGCTGAGAGTCATGAAGCGAGCGAGCTTAATGAGTCACGCAGGATGTAAGAAAGTTTGTAGCTATGCAGCGCATCAGTACGGGGCAATCAACAAAACACGGAACGCACATATTCTTCATAATGATGTAGCACCTCTCGAAGCTGCTTGCGTGATATCTCTGCTGTATAGAGGATCTCGTCGTCCGTTCGCTTACCGTCAAAGTACTGATTGATCCTGATATTGTGTTAAAAACGTTAGTAGACAAGCAAACCGAAAACTGACAGTGCAAATCGTCTTGCGATATATTCATCCTTTCCCTCCGACATAGCTGCCAACCACTTTCGCTCCAACGGGCTCGCTGTTCCAGGATCGCTAATTATCGAAGGCTCAAGGGTATCCTCAGACGATCCCCAGCCGACATTTTCCTCTCCCGAGTCTTCCTCAGATATTTCGTCAAAGACATCTTCAGCATCCTCAAGCAGGATCGACCCCGATATGTCGCTGGGCTTGCTCTGCCCCGAATCCATAGACCGTCTCGGGTACTGCCTAGCAACTTTGGGTGAAAGGGACAACCAAGGCATGTTTATTCGTGGATGCTCGAGTGCATCACCCACGCCATGGTCGCCCCTGCGGCTGCTTCTTCGGCGCCCGCGAAGATAATGACTAGCCCTTCGCTCCAGCTTCCGTTCGTGTGCTTGTCTGACGCAAACTTTGAGCTCAGCAGTAGTGACTACGCGCACGTGTAGATGCAGTGTAATGAGGAGGTCGCGTTTCAGCATCCAAAGTACGACTTCGTGGTACAGAGATATGAGATCCTTGGACTGCACGACCGTTGCAAAAAAGTGGTTATCGGCTTGCTTGGAATTAGAATTGGAGATCGTAGCCATGAGCGTAGGGAGGGGAGAGATGGGCGGTTGTGGGAAATCACGTTTGAATTCAGCAGCAAGGGCGGCAAGCCTGCATTCCAATTAATTGATTATGAGACAGAGGAAATATATTATACACTAACGGTTTATCAAACTTAGGAGCAATCGAAAAGATGGTCTTCAATCCATTGTGGACTGTGTCGACAATCTTGGCCCGTCGGTGGTGGACTAACCAGCGAACAGTTGGGTATACCTGTGAGTGCAGGTCCCAGTCAAGCAAACTCGCCATGTCTGCTAGTCTGAAAACGCTGTCATCTTGAATATCCATGATACGAAAGGAGACCCACGATAATGTGACAGAAACAGTTTCAAGGAACTTGATCAGGCCTTCCGCCAAGCTTCTCTCTTCAGCATGCACGTGCGAACCTCTCAAGTTTACGTACGGATCCAATTCCTGGTCAGCATCAAGGAGAAGCAAACTCTTCCAAGGCACAAGGGCTGGCAGGCGCCACCCAAAACTGAGCTCGCGGCCCCATAGCTGAGAATCGGTTTGATTCTCGAGACGACCCATAAATTCAAGTTCAAATTCCTCTTCGCTGTGCAATAAGTGGTCCAGATAAGGGGGGAGCTGCAGTTCGAGGGGAAGATCATTGAGAGTGATATGGGCCATGTTAGATGACTTTATAGCATCGTAGAGATTTTTCATTGCTGTAGCAATGGACGATACTCGTTGTGCATGCGATACAAAGTCGGAAAAACGCTCTCCTAGGCATACATGTCAGCGATATGTACTCCGCAAGTGCCGGACGCAGCTGACCTTTTACCATATACTCGGTTTCAAGCGAACCAATCGCATCACACTCCAGTTCTACAAAGTTTGACAGGACCTGTTCTTGGAAGAGCACAGCAGTGACAGTGAATGCAATTTGCTCGTAGATCGTGTCGAAATATCTTGCAATATTTCCCGAGGCTGATGATGACGGGTCTGGTAAGTCGAACACAAGAACAAGGTGAAACATGTGCAACCACGAGCTTTTGGGCGTCGCGGTAGAGCAGGTATCGCCACCCAGAGAGACTTCAGAGTTATCTTTGTCTGGTAGATTGGATTCCCGATGTCGAGACCCGCGACCTCGTGAGCCAGGATTATATCTATCTGGCTTGAAGCGCCACACTCCGTCAGGCTCCGCGCAGACAGGATGCCCAGCGAAGACGAGGTTATCAATGACCAGCTCAAATTTCTGGTGGCATAGGTGTCTCTGCGGGCATAACATTCCAGCTAGGAATTGGGCAGTGTAGTCGAACAAACATTGATACTCATTCGCGATGGGGTCAAATTCCCTTCGATCATCGTTGCAAGGAGAGTCACGGCCTGATGCTGGAATAGTGGAACGGGAGAATGACATGGATCTGTCACGACTCTCAGTGGGTCTCCTCCACGCGTAGTCATCTATATTGACATCTACGGCACCCTCCACGTGCGTTTCGGCTAAAAGGTTTGAATTGTCAGAGTAATGAGATGCGCGCCAAGGGTTGTCTAACTCGAGACCATCGACAGGTGGACGCGGACGGGAGAGCCTGGGTCTAGTATTCACCACAGATGGTGGCCATCGATAAACAACGTTTGGTCCCTTTGCTGACGAGGTTACGAGCAAAATTGCTAGGAGAGTTTCAGCCATGCGACAAAAGAATTATGAAGCCATGTAATATTACAGAGTAGGTAGGTCACGACTGTATGTCCGTAAACGAAACCAAGCAGAATTCCGGTCATTGTACGGCCCGATAGGCTTCCTTTTCAGGTTTCATCCAAAATTTATAATCGATAAGTTGCTCGCCTCCGCACCAGAGTCACAGCACTCAGCTCAGCACCATCTCATACCGTGCTTTTCCAATTCCTGTCCTTGCTATCTACTTATCTAGCTACAAGGACAAAATCAACGCAGAGAGGAAGAACTAATCATGCCGAAGGTGTGTAAATCACCATTCTCTGTCGCAATCACTTAGGCTGATTATCTCTTTCAGAATAAAGGAAAGGTCACACCTCTCCTATGTAATTGTGGAGCGAGCCCAGTGCTGAACGCATCTTTCTCCAGGGTGGAAAGAACCGCAGACGTGGAAAGAATGAAAACGACGACGACAAGCGTGAATTAGTCTTTCGTGAAGATGGACAAGAATACGCACAGGTAACGAAGATGCTTGGTAATGGTCGTCTCGAGGCAATGTGCTTTGATGGAGAGAAGAGGCTAGCTCACATTCGTGGCAAGATGCGAAAGAAGGTCGGTATTCGTGCTGTGCATCTTATAAGCGCTCGTTTGAGGCCGTTGTTTCAGGTGTGGATCAACCAGGGAGATATTGTACTCCTTTCTTTGCGAGACTTCCAGGATGACAAGGCAGATGTCATTGTTAAGTACACGGCTGATGAGGCGAGAAATTGTACGTAACCTGATTCCTTTCATGGCATGTATATGAAGACTCATTCAATGTACCGTAGTAAAGGCTTATGGCGAGCTGCCAGAGAATGCAAAAATCAACGAGACAGACACCTTCCCCGAGGAGGATGGAGAGTGTACTTTCGAATTCGGCGACGAAGGGGAGGTCGATATCGACGACATCTAATTCCGTCCTGTATCAACCATGTATCCTCCTTGTTTTGTAAGTGGCTGTCTATTCTGTATCGCCGGTGTTGACTGGACCCTATCTTTAGTATATTCTGTATTGGCCATCTCAATGCATCTCGTACATTGTACTCCTGCGGACACCGACGATGAATTGATTAGATTTCAGCAGTGTACTAGCAACGTGTATCAATTTCGACGTAGTCACCTCGATGTTCAATCTCATGACTCATATTGATTCTCCTAACTAAAGGCAGCGCTGTATCCCTACTATGACGTGCTTCCCATGGAAGTGCGAATATACATGCGAGACTACATAGTGAATCGGATATCAATCACGGACGTTGCAATTTACAGTCATCGTATCATCTGTAGAGTCTGCAAATCTGGTACACATCCTTTTTCTTTCATGAAATATTCCACAATATCCCGCGCATCGAGTTTCACAGCAACCTTGAGCATTTCGGGTGTTACTTGAGCTCGATCCTCCAGTTTTTGCCTCTTCCCCTTCTGCCTCAATGCCCCTGGGCCACGTTCCTGGCAGTCCACTCTTTCCACAAGCAGTCGAACGAGCGAAAGATCCTTGCGGTAAATAGCGACAAGGATCGACATGTTGTTTTTGCAGCGAGGGGAAGCTCCATGATTAAGAAGAAAGTGAACTAGAGGCACGAAACCCGCCTGGACAGCTTTTGTGAGGGCATAGCCATCATACGAGTTGACGTCTGGGGGACGAATTTTTGGACAACTGAACAAATATCTTAGGAAGGGAAGTGGATGGTCTTGATCTGTCCATAAAGGCGTCTTTGCGTGCAACTTGGGCGTGAGCGAACGAAAGAGGCGTCTTGGAAGTTCCGGTATCCAGGTTAAAGGTATAATATTGCCTGACATTCGAAACAACGTTTCTAATACGTTCACTGTGCAAATTGGGTACCGCAATAGTTTTGAGGGGATTAACTCATCCCAAATATGTGCGGCTTGCATAGATGCGATAAGATATTGGGCGCGATAGGAGGGGGGAGACGCGCTGAATATTCTGTATAACGCCTTGCATGTCAAAGGGAGAGAGGGAGATGCAGAGAAGAGCTGTATCTCGTAGAGAAGCTGATGAACAGAATCTTTAAGTATCGAGTATTCTCGATGAAAACTGAGATCTACGAACCTCGACCGGAAGAGTGTTTACTATTGGGACACCTCTTGTCATCGTCAGGATGCCAGACTGGCCATGGCCGGCCATCAAATAACCGGTGAACAGATGAGAAAGTAGGACGCTCCACGACACAGCGGCGCTAGAGATATACACATCGGGGATTCCAATTTTTAAGACTAGTTTGATTGTCGTGCGAAATGTTATAGCTGTTTGCAAAAGTATTGGCTCCGCCGGTATTTCCAAAAAAAGTGTGCGCCACCAAAAAATACAGCAGTAACTTTCGATTCGATTCTCGACAACAACAATAGATATCGCTAAGCTGTAAGAGACAAAGTTGGTCGGGGAACCAAGGCCGAGGTGCGTGCAGCAAAAACGGGACGATTTAACGAAGTCCAAACCAAGTTGTCAAATGTCCCCCTCCCAACCCTCTTGTGATTTGTTGTGAGCGAAGGGAGGCTACCATGTCATATTATTGCATTAATTGATGATAGTTACAAGACAGGTGTAATGCATTAACTGTTGTAACTATCAGTACACCAAACCTGTAACCTAGGTTACTTTTCATTAAAATTTCCAAGACATAATATAATCCTAGCTAATCCTAACTAACCACTAACTACCAACTTCTAGCTACTAACTCTCTAACCTCTAACTCCCTAACTAAGCCTCTAAGCCTCTAACACTAACATCTAACCTCCAACCCTCTAACCAAAATATATAATTATCTGTTAAGGTCGTACTCAAAAGGTATCGGATCTGAAGGGCTTCGGCCTCAGCTCGTATGCTGTGCCCCTTTCCCGAGTATAGCCCCTTATTTCAGAATACTATACTTATCGTATCCGAAGATCCGGATGGCTATTGTAGCGTATCCGAAGGTCCGGACAACTATCGTATGATATCCGGATGTAGAGACAAGTACCGTATTCCTATCCGAAGATAAGGAATAGTATCATATACTATCCGGATGGCGTCTGGATATTGGACGGAAGTATATAGGCTAGTCTAGACAAGTCTAAGACTAGAAACTAACAGAGTATGGACTATCCGAAGATAGAGGCGGATGCGTTTAGACTATCAGATACAATCCTTAAGTCTCGGAGGGTGACAAGAGTTGTTAAGACTTGAGTCCGGATAACAGAATGAGGACAATCTATGATGATATTCGAACTGGGGTGCTATAGGACATATACAAGAGTTTATATATGATAGAACTACGCGAGAGGCTATGCACAAAGTATTGCAATGTATAAGCAACACTTATTAGAAGTCAAACATAAGCAGGAAGTTAATCACAAGTGAACGGATCAGTAAAACATAGCCGGAAGTAAGCATAACCGATATACCGGAAGGGAAGAAATACTAAATGGAGGAAATAAGCAGTGTTTAACATTATATGAACAGGATATGAATGAAGAAGCTTATCGCGACGGATCCGGTACAGATCTGTGGATCGGATCTGATCAGATCTGACATCCGGAACTTCGGATGTGAAGCGCGAATGTATGGGATATGACAGTATCCCCCTTTTAGGGCCGATCCCTAGAAGGCCAAGAATCGTAGATCCGGTCCGCGAGAATCGATGGAGAAGAATGATGGTAGTAGTGCTGAGTTCAGATTTCCACAGATATACCAATGTCAAAGCGTTGCAGATGATTCCTACCCCCCACTTATTAACACACACTAGCTTAACTTGAAATATGTCTGGCAACAACTCTGGAGCTCAGCAATCTGCTAAGGCTAGGCTTGAAGAGCTTAGGCAACAGATCTTGGACGCAGAAGAAGCGGCCCAGATGGAGGAAGAGGCTTTGAAGGCTCAGGAGGCAGAGCGGAAGTGCCTAGCGGATCTGGAGAAAGTGAGGCAGGCGGAGCTCCGGATCCAGCAAGCGGAGGAGAAAAGGCGTCAGGAAATAGTTAAGGAAATGGTGCATTTCGGATCCGTTTGCTAGTCTTTTTACTAACGTTTCGGATAGACTCAGAAGATGACTTCTAAGGAGGACGGATCTTGCGCACGCTGCTCTGGAAGGGCATGGATCTGTCAATGGACGGATGCCGCTGCTAATCCTTTGGTGAGTCGTCAGGATAGCTTCGGATCCGCGTTTTTGACATCCGGATAGGTTAAGTCTTGTGACGCTTGCCAGAAGGACAAGGCCACTTGTCCTGGACGGCCCGGAACTGTCAAGGCTTCCAAGGGTAAGAAAAGGCAGCGTGCTGCCAGATCTCCTTCCCCCAGGGGCAAGGGTAAGAAATGTCAGCAGAGTCCCACTCCAGAGGCTCCGGATTACATGGAGTATGATGACCAGGCTTGGGTTGCTGCTGCTAACAACATAGTAGCGGAGTTGACTAGGACCAACGCACTCCTGGAGAAGAGTATAGAAGCGGCTGAGGGAAGTAGGGCTGCCACGGAGCGGATGTGCTCCGGATTGGAGTTGTTCCTCCAGCAACAGAGGGAATTCCAAGCCCTCTTGTTCAAGGAGCTTAGGCTTGACCCCCAGACCGCTTCGGATAAGGCTCGGATGGGTCCGGATGAGGAAGAGGGAGGTGATGAGGAGATGGAAAAGGCGTCCAGAAGTGAGGAGAGCGGATCCGGAGGGGATGAGGAGTCTATGGAAATGTAGATATTTTCGGATCTGTTTTCTTAACTTCCGCTACTTGTACTTGTAGTTTCCGTCATGTACAATTTGTATACTTCAGTTTTGAATAGGACCAGGCTTGTCCAGATATGCTGAGTGATAATCCGATACTAGTTTGGACGTGTTCCCGAGTTCTGTAGCTAGTAACCATGAAGTCTCTTCGTCCGTTCCTTCATATCTGGACCATCGGACGAGGTATAAGAGTTGACATTGTCTTCTTCGTCGGTCTAGCTTAGAGTCTAGGATTTTGGATATCTCATACTCTGGTTCTCTGTTAACTTCTACTGGAGGCAGAGGGGGTTGGATACGATTAGGAATGATGATTGGTGTTGCAGGTTCTAATTGGGACACATGGAAAACAGGATGGACGGAATGCATAGAATCCAGAAGTTGGACGGTAATGGAATGTGACCCCGGACAAGCTATAATCTCAAATGGACCTAAGTTCTTTTCCAATAGTTTCTTGGATGGACGAGTGAAACGGAAGTATTTAGCTTTCACGAATACTTGTTCTCCAACTTTGAAGTCCGGAGCAGGTATCTGATGTGCGTCCGCAGGTCCTTGATATCTTTTCTGTGCAAGAGACATTTCTTCTCGGAGGAATAGGTGTAATTCATTAAGGTCTATAGCATAGTCACGGGCAAGGGCGGATGAAAGGTCGCGTTCTGGATGGATGGATATGTTCGGATGGTAACCCTTATTGGCGAAGAATGGTGAAACCCCAGTGGTAGCACTCGGAGTGTTGTTATAAGTGAATTCTGCCAATGGAAGGAGTTCCGACCAGTTATCCTGCTGATAATTGCAGTAGATGCAGAGGTATTGTTCTAGGGTTTGGTTGGCTCGTTCCGTTTGTCCATCTCCTTCCGGATGGTACCCGGATGTGAAGTGGAGGATCATATCGAGTGCCTTTCCTAGAGAACAGAAGAAATGGGATACAAATTCCGTACCTCGGTCCGAAGTAACATGAGAAGGGATTCCGTGCTTAGAGAATACATGAAGCAGGAATAGTCTAGCGAGATCCGGAGAGGTAATGGTATCATGGGTTGGGACGAATATAGCTTGCTTGGATAAACGATCAATGATAACGAGGATGGCTGTATAGCCGGATGAGTCTGGAAGTTGTTCGATGAAATCCATGGATATGGAATTCCAAGGTCTTTCTGGTATGGGGAGTTGTTTCAGTAATCCAAATGGCTTATGTCTTGGAACCTTGGCTCGGGCGCAGGTAGTACAGGATTTGATGTAGTCCTTAACGTAGGTGCGTATACCGGGCCAGGTATATTCGCGTCGGATAAGCTCTAGGGTACGGTTCTGACTGAAGTGTCCTGATAATGGATGGTCATGGGTATTCCAAAGGACACGAAGCCTAAGGTCATTGGATTCTGGAACGTATATGCGATTATCACAATGGAGGAAACCACTATCGTCCATGGTCCATCTATGATCCGGAGGATCGGACATGCGCGCGGATCCGATAGGGTCATTAGGGAGTGCAGATAGGATATCCTTATGAAGCTGTTCAACATCCATAAGCACAGCTGCACGGAGCACTGGAAATGCTAAGGTTGATGCTCGTAGGGACGAAGCTAACTGTTTGGATGTGAATACGGGATGGAAATTATGAGGGTTAACTTGAGCGTAGTCCTTATCCCCCTCTTTGGGATAGACGTCCCAGCATCTAGTAAGGGAATCCAGTTTAGCTCCAAGTTTTCTGGGACAGAAACGGATGATCATATTGAATTGGTGGAGGAATTCCGACCAACGGGCCTGACGGCGAGAGAGGAGTTTGGTAGTCGCGAAATACTCAAGGTTCTTATGGTCCGTGACAACATCAACAGGCTCGGACGAGCCTTCTAGATAGTGTCGCCAGGTCCGAAACACCTCGTGAATAGCTAAGAGTTCCTTATCGTGGGTATCGTAATTGAGTTCCAGAGGGGTAAGGGTTCTGGAATAGAACGCTACTGGACGGATTTCAGAATCCAGACATACTATGGACAGTATACCAGCGATAGCGTAGTCCGAAGTGTCCGTTTCCACAATCAAAGGAACATTCGGCATCCAATGTGTTAGTATTGGAGCTGTAGTGAAAGCTTTCTTGAGCGTTTCAAAGGATTTCTGGCACTCATCCGAAAAATTCCAGGGTGCATTCTTGCAGGTAAGCCGTGTAAGCGGAACTACGATATCCGAGTAGTTATAGATAAATCGATGATAGAAATTTGCGAATCCGAGGAAGGATTGAATATCCTTAACCTTCTGAGGTTCCGGCCAGTCTATGATAGCTTGTACTTTTTTGTTAGACATAGTAAGGCTGTCCGGAGATAAGAGATAACCAAGGTACTCCACGGACGTGGAATGGAATTCGCATTTTTCGGGTTTGGCATATAGCCGATGCTTGCGGAGGCGTCGAAGTACCTCTCGGATGTGATTCTTATGGGATGCGAGGTCTTGGGAATATATAAGGATGTCATCCAGATAGACGATAACACAAATGTCTAGCATATCGGCGAAGATGCTATTGACAAACCGCTGGAACGCGGCCGGTGCATTGGTGAGACCTTCAGGCATAACCAACCATTCATAGGAACCATAGCGCATTCGGAAGGCAGTCTTCCACTCATCTCCGGATGCGATCCGGACGAGATGATAAGCGGAACGGAGGTTGATCTTCATATAGATTTTGGCGCGGCTAGGGGATTCTAATAGGTCGGATATGAGAGGTAACGGATATCGGTCTTTCTTGGTTATCTGGTTGAGGCCACGGAAGTCCACGCAAAGGTGTAAGGAACCATCCTTTTTCTTGACAAAGAGAACAGGTGCTCCGTGAGGAGAGGAAGAGGAACGGAGGAGTCTGGTAGCGATATTTTCATCAAGAAACTTTCTAAGAGCCTCAAGCTCTACCGGGGATAACGGATAAATAGTTCCAAGGGGTGGGGCAGATCCTTCCTCCAAATTGATCTTGAGATCGTATGGACGATGAGGAGGAAGTTGACTAGCCTTTCCCTTATCAAAGACATCCGCAAACTCATGATAATCCGAAGGCACTCTGGATAGGTCCGGACCTTCAGACAAGAGCTTAGCGGAGCGGAGATCTACTCTGGATGGACGAAGGTAAATGCTGAACTGGGTGGATCCTTCTAATTTGCAGGCCCTGCAAAAGGCTACTGCATTGATTAGCGATATATTAGGAACCAGATTATCAGCGGATAATTCTGGCAAAGTCGGAGGGTGAGGTTCCACTGTAGGAATAGGATCCGGAAGTGGAGGTGACGTCGGAGGGGTTGATGGCATTCTATGAGGTGTCGTCCGGAAGTTGATGCTGCCTGTAACCCAATCAATCAACGGATTGTGTAGGGAAAGCCAGCTATATCCAAGGACGATAAGACAAGATGAATCCAAAGGAGTAACGTAAAACATTTTGGAGGTAACTTTGCCGGAAGAGAAACGAATGGAGAGATCTATAGCTTCGGAAATGGTAGCATTACAAGTACCGTCAAACAAGCGGAGCGGAATAGGAGGAATCGGATATGTACGGAGTTTTTGTTTTTGGACGAGACTAGTTTCTATAAAACAATGAGAGGAACCACAATCTACAAGAGCTGGAAATTCAGAGATACTAGGATAGTCCGGAAGTGAAACGTATGGACAAAGTGAAGTCGGATTCAAAAGCGCGACAGTGTTGAGTCTTAACTCCTTAGCACGGGTCAAGTCAATGCGACCCTCATCCCATGCGGAGTCAGGAGGGTCGCGGACTATTTTTTTGCTTCGGATGAAGCCTCCTGTTTAGTTTCAGGAGTGACCATGGCTGCACATCCTTTAGCAGAACGAGAGGTCGACTTAGTGCAGTCCCAAGCAGTGTGCCCAGGTCTGCCACAGAATAGGCAGAGTTTTTTATCTAAACGTCTTTGACGTTCCTCAGCCGTAAGTTTTCCGTCCTTACCCAGCTTGGTATTAAGGTCCGGAGCTTTAGGAGTGGACAAGGTAGACGCAGATGCGGGTTTAGCAGATTTGTTCTGTCCGGATCTGTAATTTCCGGATCTGGACGGATGGGAACTAGCGCGGTCGGATGTGGACAGTTTCGGAGGATTGGATGATGAGGACTTGGTTTCTCTAGAGATCTCACCCTTATGTTCCCAGTAACAGGCATCGATAGTCTGGGCAAGGGTTTTGAACTCTGAGAGGGTAGCAGGTTTACCCATGTGACTGATTTCGTCCTTGATATGAGCTGGAAGTCCATTATAGAATTGGTGACGTAAGGCTCCGTCACCCCATCCGCGGACTTGTGAAGCAAGCCTTTGGAATTCTACAACGTACTTATTGATGTGTTGTCCTTCACACATATTGAGCTGCTCGAGTTGCATCTCAGCATCTCCAGATGGGTCATGGGGTCCGAAATTAGTTTGAAGTTCTAACATGAACTTGGAGTAGTTGTCCATCCAATCTGGACGAGAACTTAATCCGTCCAAAAGGAGGTCAGGTTCGAACCATTCGAGGGACATGCCCTTAAGATAGGACTGGGCGAAGTTAACTTTGGCCCGGTCCGAACGGAAAGTCTTGGGTTTACTCTGGAAATTAAGCTCACATTGAACAAAGAATGCGTGCAACTTCCTAGGCTCAGATCTGTCAAAGGTATCTGGCTCGTGAACTTTGACTTTGGAGTCGTCCAAAGAGGAAGTGTGTTGGTTATTACACGCAAGGTTATTGATGGCTTCGGATAGCCGCATGAAAACGTGGTCCTGAGCGTTAAGGCCATCGTCTTCATCGTGGTCTGGTTCATCATCCGGATCTCCACCTTCATCATCGGGTGGGTTTCCGCCTGGAGTATCATCATCTTCATCGTCAGGATCTTCATCATCCGGGGCTAATCCGGATGGAGTACACGTAGGGGTCTCTGGATGCCTATGGTTCATCAACTCGGATATACTCTGAGCTGGTCCGGAAATGCTAGCGTGATGTTGAGAGAAACTGGTGAAGGTATTGACTATGGGTGTAGGGTCTCGTCGTGTTGTCATGCATGGTATGAACTCCATACCATGACATATGCGATAAGGAATATAGAAGGAGATGATTAGGGAAGTATACTAGGATATATTTCTCACTATCATAAGCTTAGTGTCCTATTCTGATTCAGTT
>Ga0310811_10002528_pt1 | contig 22918 bp, 16 predicted proteins | sample YCmetagenome_FD_207642 | JGI IMG/M metagenome (GOLD analysis project Ga0310811, IMG submission 207642) | Soil microbial communities from experimental microcosm in Duke University, North Carolina, United States - YC | ecosystem: Engineered > Artificial ecosystem > Soil microcosm > Unclassified ...
GATGCCGAAGCCGCAATTGCCGACCACCGTGGTGGTGACGCCGAGCGACGGCGAGGGCGAGAGCGTCGGGTCCCAGGTGACCTGGGCGTCGTAGTGGGTGTGGACGTCGACGATGCCGGGCGAGAGCACAAGGCCGCCGGCATCGATCGTTCGCGCGCTCCCGTCTTTGATTTCGCCGATCGCCTCGATGCGGCCGTCCTTGACCGCGAGATCGGCGCGGCGCGGTTCATGGCCTAGGCCGTCGACGATCGTGGCGCCGCGAATGACGAGATCAGACATAACTACCTCCGTCGGCTGAGCGCTCCGTAAGCGGCAAGGGCGGCGTGATTGACGAGGTCGCTCACGGTCGCGCCCATCTGCACGATCTGCACCGGCTTGTGCAGCCCGTCGATCACCGGCCCGATCACTGTCACGCCGCCCAGGCTCTGCACCAGGCGCGAAGAGATGTGCGCCGAGTGTAGCCCCGGCATCACCAGCACATTGGCCGGGCCGGTGAGTCGGCAGAACGGATAGGTCGACTTCAGGAGCTCGTGGTCGAGCGCCATGTCGGCCTGCATCTCGCCGTCATATTCGAAGTCGACCTTCTCGGCATCGAGAATGCGAATCGCCTTGCGGATGCGGTCGATGCGCTCGATCTCGCGGCTGCCGAAGTTGGTGAACGACGTGAAGGCCACGCGCGGATCGTGGCCCATTGCCCGCGCGTTGGCCGCCATCTGGCGGGCAATGGTCGCGAGCTGCTCGGGCGTCGGCGTCTCATTGATCGAGGTATCGGCGAGGAACACCGTACCGTGGCGCGCCACCACGATCGAATAGCCCATCGCCACCTTGTTGGGCTCAACGTCGATCACGCGCTTGATGTCACCGTAACATTCGGGGAAGCGGCGCGTGATGCCGGTCACCATGCCGTCGGCATCGCCCATTGCGACCATGCAGGCGCCGAAGACGTTGCGGCCCTGGTTCACCATGCGTTGCACGTCGCGGCGCAGGAAGCCGTCGCGCTGCAGGCGCTTGTAGACCAGGTCGGTATAGGGCGCGTTGCGCGTCGAGAGTCGCGCATTGTGGATCTCGAGGCCACCAGCGTTGGTGATGCCGAGGCCCTTCATGGTCTCGCGCACCTGCTCCTCACGCCCGATCAGGATCGGCGTGCCGTAGCCGTTGTCGCGGAACACCATGGCGGCGCGGATGGTGCGCTCCTCCTCGCCTTCGGCGAAGACGATGCGCTGTGGATTGGCCTTCACCTGCTCGAACAGGTTCTGCAGCCAATGGCTGGTCGGATCGAGGCGGCCTGATAGCGAGCGCCGGTATTCCTCCATGTTGGGAATCGGCTTGCCCGCGACGCCCGATTTCATCGCCGCTTCCGCGACGGCCGTCGAGACCGCCGAGATCAAGCGCGGGTCGAAAGGCACGGGCACCACATACTCGGGGCCGTAGCGCAGCCGCCGGCCGGAGTAGGCACGATCGACCTCGTCGGGCACGTCTTCGCGCGCGAGCTTGGCCAGCGCCTCGGCGGCGGCGATCTTCATCTCCTCGTTGATCGTGCTGGCACGAACGTCGAGCGCCCCGCGGAAGATATAGGGAAAGCCCAGCACATTGTTGATCTGGTTGGGATAGTCGCTGCGGCCGGTGGCCATGATGGCATCGCTGCGCACCGACTTCACGTCTTCCGGCGTGACCTCGGGATCGGGATTGGCCATGGCGAAGATGATCGGCTTGTCGGCCATCGACTTCACCATGTCCTTGGTGACGGCACCCTTGACCGACAGGCCGAAGAACACGTCGGCGCCCTTCATCGCTTCGGCAAGCGTGCGCGCCTTGGTGCGCACGGCATGGGCGCTCTTCCACTGGTTCATGCCCTCGGTGCGGCCCTGGTAGATCACGCCCTTGGTGTCGCACAGGATGGCGTTCTCGTGCGGCATGCCCATCGCCTTCACGAGCTCGATGCAGGCGATCGACGCGGCGCCCGCACCGTTCACCACCATCCTGATGTCCTTGATGTTGCGACCGGTGAGATGGAGCGCATTGATCAGGCCGGCGGCCGAGACGATCGCGGTGCCGTGCTGGTCGTCATGGAAGATCGGGATGTCCATCAATTCGCGCAGGCGTTGCTCTATGATGAAGCATTCCGGCGCCTTGATGTCCTCGAGATTGATGCCGCCGAAGGTGGGGCCGAGAAAGCGCACGCAGTTGACGAACTCGTCGACGTCCTTGGTGTCGACTTCGAGGTCCATGCAGTCGACATCGGCGAAGCGCTTGAAAAGAACGGCCTTGCCCTCCATCACCGGCTTGCCGCCGAGCGCACCGAGATCGCCGAGGCCAAGCACCGCGGTGCCGTTGGAGATCACCGCCACCAGGTTGCCCTTGGCCGTATAGTCGTAGGCGGCGGCGGGGTCCTTGGCGATCTCGAGGCAGGGCGCGGCCACACCGGGCGAATAGGCCAGCGCCAGGTCGCGCTGCGTCACCAGGGGCTTGGTGGCGATGATCTCGATCTTGCCGGGTCGCCCGGACCTGTGCATCCGCAGCGAATCGCCGTCGAGGTCGCCCATTTCATTGACCATTGCTTCCGAGCTGATGCTCGCCATATGCGTTTCTCTCCCGGTTGAGCCGGCATATTGGCGACATTCATGCGTGGGGGCCAGCCGGCCATGCCGCGCTGCAACGTGGTTGTGAAATGCTAAATTGCACGATGGTGCGATAACGATGGCCGACGCACACTCGAACGATCAAACCCTCCTCGATCGCCTCGTGCGCGCGCTGGGTGGCGTGCCGGGCATTCGCGCCATCGTCCTGGGCGGCTCGCGTGCTCGTGGCGAGGCGTCGGCGCAATCCGACTACGACATCGGTCTCTACTACGAACCCGATAACCTGATCGACGTCGGCCGGCTCGCCAAGGCCGCCATGCTGCTGCCTGGCGCCGCCAGTTCGTCGGTGACCGCGATCGGCGAATGGGGACCGTGGATCAACGGCGGTGCCTGGCTTACGGTCGACGGTCGGCGCGTCGATCTCCTCTACCGTGATCTCGCCAAGGTGGCGGATGTAATCGAGGCTTGCCACGCTGGGCGCATCGAGCGCGCCTACCAGCCGGGCCATCCGCACGCCTTCGTGTCGGCGATCTACATGGGCGAGGTTGCGCACTGCCAGGTGCTGTGGGATCCCGAGGCCGTGCTGGTGCCACTCCGGCGTCGGTGCGATCCCTATCCGGCGGCGCTTGGCGAGGCGTTGATCCGCTCCTTCTTCTGGGAGGCGCGCTTTGCACTCGAGAATGCCGGCCACGGCCGCGGCAGCAAGGATCCCGCCTACGTCGCGGGCTGTGCTTTCCGCTCCGTCGCCTGCCTTTGCCAGACCCTGTTCGCCCTGAATCGCACCTACCTTCTGAACGAGAAGGGCGCCGTGACAGGTGTCGAGCGTCTTGCCCTCAAGCCGGCGGACTTTGCCGATCGCGTCCGACGCGCTCTCGGTGGCGGCGCTGCGGGTCTCGCGGTCCTGTCGGTTCTGGTTGACGAGACGGCCGACCTCCTGAAAGCGTGAGCCGGACGATCGTCAGCGCGTCCGCAGCTTGGGATCGATGGCATCGCGCAGGGCGTCGCCGAACAGGCTGAAGGCCAGCACGGTGATCACGATGGCGAGGCCGGGGAAGATCGCGATCCACGGTGCGGTAGTCGCGTAATCCTCGGCGCTGCCCTGCAGCATCAGGCCCCAGGCCGGCACCGGCTCCTGCACGCCGAGACCGAGGTAGGACAGCGACGCCTCGGCCAGGATCGCCTGACCCACGAAGGCCGACAGCAGGATCAGGAACGGTGCCAGCACATTGGGGATCATGTGGCGGAAGACGATGCGGGCATGGCCGAATCCCAGCGCCCGGGCGGCATCGACATAAGGCACCTCGCGCACGGCAAGCGCGCTTGCCCGCACCACGCGCCCGCAACGGGGCACCAGCGGGATGGTGATGGCGATGATCACGTTGAAAACGCCGGTGCCAAACACCGAGACCACGGCCAGCGCGAGGATGATGAGCGGAAAGGCCATCAACACGTCGAGCACGCGCTGGAAGACGAGATCGAACCAGCCGCCGAAGTAGGCGCTAGTCACGCCGAGGATGAGGCCGATCACGCCGCCGCCGACCGCCGCCCCGAAGCCCACGATCATCGCCGTGCGCGCACCGAAGACCAGGCGGGAGAAGATGTCCCGCCCGAACTGGTCTGTCCCGAGGACGTGGACCCAGTCTGGCGCCTGCATCATCGCGCTGAAATCGTTCTCCTCCGGATCGAAGGGAGCCAGCCAGTCGGCCAGGCCGCCAGCGAGGCAGATGACCAGCACGATCACGAGCCCGATCGTGCCGAGTGGCTTGCGCCGGCAGAAATCGAGGATGGTGCCGCCAAGCGTTCGCTTGCGCCACACCTTGTCGGCAGCGGGAGCGCCGGGGGAAAGGGAGCCGGGGGTGATGGCGGTCATCGTTGGCACTCCATCACGAGAAGCGGATGCGCGGATCGAGCCAGGCGTAGAGCAGGTCGACCACGAGGTTGGTGAAGATGAAGATGGCGACCACCAGCATCACCAGCGCTTGGGCGAGCACGTTGTCCTGGTTCTGCACGGCCTGGACCAGCAGCCGGCCGATGCCGTTCAGGTTGAACACCTGCTCGGTGATCACGAGCCCGCCGATCAGGAAGGCGAACTCGATGCCGATCAACGTCACCACCGGCAGCAGCGCGTTCTTGAGCGCATGCCGGTTGATGATGATCTTCTCGATCAGGCCCTTGGCACGGGCGGTCCGGATATAGTCCTCGCGCAGCACCTCGAGCATCGCCGAGCGCGTGATGCGCATGGTGACGGCGGAATAGCGGTAGCCGACCGTGATCGCCGGCAGGAGCACGATCGAGAGGTTGCGCCAGAAATCCTTCCAGGGCGGCACGTAATCGATCGGCGGCAGCCACGGCTTGCCGGTCGCGATCGACGTGACGTTCAGCACCAGGATCAGCGACATGATGCCGAGCCAGAAGGAGGGCGTGGCGATGCCGGCAACCGACACGACGCGCACGATGTGGTCGAGCCAGGTGCCCTCCTTCAGGGCCGAGATTGTGCCGAGCGGGATGGCGAGGACGATGGCGATCACCGTCGCCATCCCCGCGATTTGTAGTGATACGGGCAACCGCGTGCCGATCTCCTGGGCCACTGGGTTGCCCGACCACATCGAGATGCCGAAATCGAACGTGCAGTAGCTCCAGAGGAAATCAAGGAACTGTACGATCAAGGGATCGTCCAGCCCGAGCTGGCGGTGGCAGGCGGCCACCGACGCCGGATCGATATGGGCGCCGCCGCCGCCGAGGCGAATCACACAGACATCGCCCGGGATCAGGCGCATCAGGACGAACACGAGCGCCGCGGCGCCGACCAGCGTCGGGATGGCGAGAAGGAGCCGTTTCACGATGTAGCGATGCATGAGCGTCGCTCCCGGGTGGCCGCTATTTGTCGAGCCAGATGTTGGCGAGGTCCTGGTTCAGGTAGTGACTGGGGCTGATCTTCCAGCCTTTGACGTAGGACCGCGCCAGCACGATGCGGTACCAGTAGGGCAGGACGATCTCGTGCGCCATCTCGCCCAGCGTATGCTTTTCGTAGGCGCGCATGTCGGCCCGCTGCTGCTTGGGATCGGTCTCGTACTGCATCTTGTTGTAGAGCTCGATCGACTTCGGGTCGTCATAGCCGCCATAATTGTCCGGAAAGATCTTCGCGGGCAGATACTTGCCGGTGTCGAGCACGGGATTGACGACACTCTGGCAATTGGCCTCCACCGCCACGTCGAAGGTGCCGGCGCGCATGTTCTGGAACCAGGGACCCGTCGGCACCACCTTCTGCTCGACATTGAGGCCGATCTTCTTCCACTCGCCGATCACCCAGGTGCCGATGAACTTGTAGGGCTGGTCGACATTGCGGTTCAGCAGCTCGAACTTCAGCCCCTCGGCGCCGGCTTCCTTCAGGAGACGCTTGGCTTCGGCGCGCGACTTCTCGATGTCGGGCCAGTAGCCTGCGATCTGCTGCAACTCCTCCTTGGTCGCAGCGAGCGGCGAGCCGGGGAAGACGATGCCGCCCACGGTGCGTACGTTGGTGATCTTGGCGAGGGCCGGCGCACCCTTCCACTGGTCAATGGCGAGTGCCAGCGCGCGCCGCACGCGGACGTCGTCGAACGGCTTCTTCCTTTGATTGGGTGTCAGGATGTTGCCGCAGTTCCAGTCACTGTCCTGGACGGTGATGTCCTTCCCGGCCTCCTTGACGAGTTCGTCGCGCGCCGAGGGAGGCAGGCCGCGGAACTCGATGGCGGCGCGGTCGGCGCGCAGGGCGTCAGTGCGGACGGATTGCTTGTCTGCAAAAATGCCCACGACCGCGTCGAGATAGGGCTGGCCCTTATGATAGTAGTCCGGGTTGCGAACGCCCTTGATCGACTGGCCGACCTGGTAGGACTCGAACTTGAAGGGGCCCGAACCCATGATGTTCTTCTCGTACCAATGCGGATCCTTGTCGAGGACCTCCTTCTTGTAGATCCAGGCAAAGGGATCTGCGAGCGCCGGCAGGAACGCCGTGGTCGCGTACTTCAGATGGAACACGACGGTGGCGTCATCAGGCGCCTCGATCTTGTCGACCATCGCGTAGTAGCTGACCCTGGCGCTGGTGACGCCCTTGCGCGGAAACACGATCTCGTTCCAGCTTGCGGCGATGTCCTGCGCGGTGAGCTTGCTGCCGTCGTGCCACTTTACGCCGTCGCGGATCTTGAAGGTGTAGGTTTTGCCGCCATCGGTCGGCGTCGGCATCTCGGTGCAGAGATCGCAGGCGAAATCCGTGGTCGAGGCCGGATTGTCGGGCGGCACGCGGATCAGCACGCTGTAATAGGGCGCGACGGCTTGTGCCGTGGCGAAGGTGGTCTCGCGATGTCCGTCGAAGCTTGGCGGCGCGTCGGCCGGTATCAGGTAGGTGAGCGTGCCGCCCCGTTTGGGCGTTGGTGCGCCTGCCTGAGCCGTCGCGATTGATGCCGCGAGAGCCATCCCGAGAGTCCCCACTCCGAGGATCCATAGTCCCGTCCGAATGTTCATCGCCTCCTCCTGTCCGACCCGGTCTCGTCGCGGGTCTTTTCGTTAATGCACCTCGTCGCAGGCGACCCAGTGACCGGGTCGCAATTCTCTCAGCTTTGGGCGCGTCCGCTTGCAGGCCTCGACCGCCATCGGGCAGCGCGGATGGAAGACGCATCCCGTCGGCGGATTGATCGGGCTCGGCACTTCGCCGCGGGGTGGCCGAAAGGCGCGCCCCGCCTCGACCCGTGGGTCGGGGATCGGCACGGCGGAGAGCAGCGCCTGCGTATAGGGATGGAGCGGATGGTCGAACAGCTCGTCGCTCGCCGCCATCTCAACGATGCGACCGAGATACATAACGGCCACGCGCTGGCAGAGGTGGCGCACCACCGAGAGATCGTGGGCGATGAAGAGATAGGTGAGGCCGAGCCGCTCACGCAGGTCTTCCAGCAGATTGACCACTTGCGCCTGGATCGAGACATCAAGCGCGGAGACCGCTTCGTCGCAGACGATGAACTCGGGCTCCAGTGCGAGCGCGCGGGCGATGCCGACACGCTGGCGCTGTCCGCCGGACATCTCGTGCGGATAGCGGTCGGCGAATTTGGGATCGAGGCCGCACATCGACAACAGCTCGTCAACCCGTGTGCGCCGGCGTGCCGGATTGCGTTCGACGCCATGGACCTTGATCGGCTCGGCGACGATGTCGCCCACCTTCATGCGTGGATTGAGGGAGCTGTAGGGGTCCTGGAAGATCACCTGCATGCGCCGCCGCAGACCGACGAGCTCGCTGCTGCTCAGCCCGCTCACATCCTGGCCGTCGAACAGGATCTGGCCGGCTGTCGGCCGCTCCAGCCGCAGGATGCAGCGGCCTGTTGTGGTCTTGCCGCAGCCGCTCTCGCCGACCAGGCCCAGCGTCTCGCCACGGCCGATCGCGAAGTCGATGCCGTCGACCGCCTTCACCTCGCCAACCTTGCGCGACAGCACGATCCCCTCCGAGATCGGGAAGTGCATGGCGAGGCCCTTCACCTCCAGGAGCGGCCGGTCGGCGGTCGAGACGGTCATGCGGCGGCTTCCTCGGCGGCAAGCTCGGCGCTGCGGAAGCAGGCGGCGAGATGGCCTGCATCGCTCGTCGCCTCCAGCGTCGGGCGCGTCTCTCCGCAGCGCTCGACCGCAAAGCGGCAGCGGGGGCGAAAGGCGCAGCCGCCGTCGAGCCGCGTGAGGTCGGGCGGCTGGCCCTCGACGGGATCGAGGCGGGCCTGCCGTGGCCGGTCGAGCCGCGGCACCGAGCGCAGCAAGGCCATGGTGTAGGGATGGCGCGGCCGGTGATAGATCGCCTCGGCCGGTCCAGCCTCGACGATGCGGCCGGCATACATGACATTCACGCGGCTCGCATAGCGCGCCACCACGCCGAGGTTGTGCGTGATGATGATCTGCGCCACGCCAAGCTTGCGCGTCAGCGACTTCATAAGCTCCAGGATTTGCGCCTGGATCGTGACATCGAGCGCCGTCGTCGGTTCGTCGGCGATGATCAGCTTGGGATTGCAGGCGAGCGCGATTGCGATCATCACCCGCTGCCGCATGCCGCCGGAAAGCTGGTGGGGATACTGCCGCAGCCGCCGGCGTGGATCAGCGATGCCGACCATCTCGAGGAGCTCGAGGGCGCGCCGCTCGGCCGTCACGCGATCCGCGCCCTGATGCTCCTCCAGTGTCTCGGTGATCTGTCGGCCGATCGTGAGCACTGGATTGAGCGAGGTCATCGGCTCCTGGAACACCATGCCGATGTCGCGGCCACGCACCTTGCGCATTTCCGTTTCGGAGAGCCGCAGTAGGTCACGGCCGTCGAACAGGATCTCGCCCGCCGTGATGCGGCCCGGCGGATCGGCGATCAGGCGCAGGATCGAGAGTGCACCGACCGATTTCCCCGACCCGCTCTCGCCCACGACCGCGACGGTCTCGCCGTGCTCTACTGTGTAGGACACGCCGTCGACAGCGCGGACCAGACCGGCGCCGGTGCGGAACTCGGTATGCAGCCCTTTGACCTCGAGCAGTGGCGGCACGCGGTCTCTCCGTAAAACGACTGATTTGACGCTACGCACGCCCTCCGAACAACCGGCGGCCTTCGCCCGGCCTTGGCCGGCGGGCGTCGTCTCGCATGAGCCACGAAAGGCCCTGCGAACACTCGGGCCGACGTCACAAGTCTCTACGTGAAGCCTGTTTCCTCATCCGCGACCGCCGGCATCGCCGCACGGTGCAGCCTCTTTTGGGCCGCAGAAAGCCTACGAGGTGGGATGGGCAGGTGCAACCGGTATGAAGAGTGGTCATGACGCCGCACCAGCCGGCGTGTGGATGGCCGGTGCTCGCGCCGACAGCGCGGCGATCGCGGCAAAAGCGGCCAGCACGCCGAACAGAACGAGCGAGTCGGTGTAGGTACCACTCCAGTCCCGCAGCGCGCCTGACAGCAAAGGGCCGACCGCCTGCGCCAGCACCTGCAGCGGCAGGGCGACGCCGCGGATGGCGCCATAGCTTTCACGTCCGAAGTAATCAGCCCAGGCGGTCGGCAACAGGGTCATGATGCCACCGATGCCAAGCCCGAACGTACCGGCGGCGAGGCAGGCCGTCGGCAGCGTGGTGACGCCGATCAGGGCGAGCGCGCCGGCACTCATCAGGAGGGCGGCGAGCAGGAGGCCATAACGCACCGGCCAGTGGCGCGGCAGGAAGCCGATCCCGAAACTCGCGACAGCGGACATGGCGGAGAAGAAGCTGATCACCGTGGCGGCGGCGATCGGCGACAGGCCACGTTCGACAAGATGCGGGGCCTGATAGAGGCTGACGCCCGCCTGAACCGGGTAGACCAGGACGGTATAGAGCGACAGCAGCCAGAAAGCCTGTGTGCGCGTCGCCTGGCGGCGGTTGAAGCGAGGTTCAGCGACCGGTTGGCCCGTCGTCGTGACCAACCGGTCCGGCGGCAGGCCGAGATCCTCGGGACGGCGCACCAGCAGGAGCCAACAAGGCACGAAGCCCACAATCAGCACCGTGACGCCCACCGCCAGCCAGCCCGCGCGCCAGTCGCCATCGCGCATGGAGACCTGGGCGAGGAAGGGGAGCGCCACGAGGCCCGACATCTGCGCCAGCGTCGCGATCGACGTGGCGCGCACGCGCCGTGCCACGAACCAGTTGTTCAACGCGCCATAGAGACCGAGCTCGAACGGCCCCGCCCAGTTCATGCGGGCGAGGCAGAACAACAGGTAGAACATCAGAAGCGACTGGGTGAGCGACAGCGCCATGGCGGCAAGTCCCGTCGTCAGTACCGCGGCGCAGAGCACGAGCCGCGCGCCGCGGCGATCGAGCAGGGGCCCGATCAGCGGCGACAGGATCGCCGCCAGCAGGCCACCCAACGAGACCGCGCCGCCCATCGCGGTGCGCGACCAGCCGAATTCGCCGGTCATGGGCGCGACGAAGACCGACAGCACGGCGACCGCCGGTCCCTGACGAGCAAAGCCCGCGAGGCAGACGCAGCCCAGCACGACCCAGCCGTAGAAGAACGGCAGGCGTGGGGCGAGGAAGCGAGACAGGACTGGCGGTTGCATTGGTGACGCCCGCGTCGAGCTTGCGCCCTGGCCGCCATACCCTCAAGGGCACCAGGCATCGCCTCTCCGGTCGACGGCTGCGCCTTGTTGAAAGCGGGGATCACCGGCCGTGGCGAGGGACCGTCGGCGCGTGTTAAGCCGAGGTGTGCCCGACAGCTCTCCTCCTTCCGTGCCGGCCGATGCCACGCCGATGATGCGCCAGTATCTGGCGATCAAGGCTGTGCATCCCGACCATCTGCTGTTCTACCGGATGGGCGATTTCTACGAGCTGTTCTTCGACGATGCGGTGAAGGCCTCGGCCGCGCTCGACATCGCGCTCACCAAGCGCGGCCAGCATCTGGGCGAAGACATCAAGATGTGTGGCGTGCCGGTGCACAGCCACGAGGCGTATCTGTCACGGCTGATCCGCCAGGGCTTCAAGGTCGCCGTTTGCGAGCAGACTGAGGATCCGGCCGAGGCCAAGAAGCGTGGCGCCAAGTCGGTCGTCGAGCGGGCCGTGGTGCGCGTCATCACGCCGGGCACGCTCACCGAGGACGCGCTGCTCGATGCGCGCAGCCACAACTACCTCGCCGCGGTCGCCGAAGCGCAGAGCGAACTCGCCCTTGCCTGGCTCGATCTTTCGACCGCCGATTTCGCCGCCCAGCCGCTGGTCCCGGGCCAGCTCGCGGCGGCGCTGGCGCGTCTTGCGCCCGGCGAGCTTCTGGTTCCGGACCGGCTGTTGGCGCGCGACGGCCTCAAGGCGGCGCTGGACGACTGGAACACCGTGCTGACCCCACTACCGTCGGCACGCTTCGATTCGGACAATGCCCGCAAGCGCCTGCAACAGGCCTTCCAGGTCGCGGCCCTCGACAGTTTCGGTGCCTTCTCGCGCGCCGAGGTCGCGGCATGCGGCGCGCTGCTCGACTATGTCGAGCTCACGCAGGCCGGCAAGACGCCTGCCCTCTCGCCGCCGCGCCGCGAGCGGTCCGACGGCACGATGGAGATCGATCCGGCGACGCGGCGCAATCTCGAGCTGGTGAAAAGCCTCGACGGGCGGCGCGACGGCAGCCTTTTAGCCACGATCGACCGCACGCTGACCGGTCCAGGGGCGCGTCTGCTGGCCGAGCGGCTGGCCGCGCCGCTCACCGACCGTGGCGAAATCGAGCGCCGCCTCGATCTCGTCCAGCTTTTCGTCGAACGGCCGGCGCTGCGCGAGCGCGTGCGCGAGACGCTGAAGCGCACGCCCGACATCGAACGCGCCTTGCAGCGCCTGTCGGTGGGCCGCGGCGGTCCGCGCGATTTGGCGGCGTTGCGCGACGGGCTCGATTCGGCCGAAACGCTGGCGGCTTTTTTGGGGGCCGAGCCTGAAGCGCTGGCGCCGGTGCCGGTCCTGCTGTCGAAGATCGTGACTGCTCTGTCGAACCATCGCCCGTTGATCGACTCGCTGGCAGCCGCTCTTGCCGACGAACCGCCCTTGTTTACGCGCGACGGCGGGTTCATCCGCGCGGGCTACCGCGCCGAGCTCGACGAGCAGCGCACGCTGCGCGACGACAGCCGCAAGACCGTGGCGGCACTGGAAGCGAAGTATCGTGCGGCGTCGGCCGTGCCGTCGCTGAAAATCCGGCACAACAACATGATCGGCTATCACATCGAGGTGACGGTCACGCACGCCGACAAGCTCGATCTCGCGGCGCTGGGCTTCACGCGACGGCAGTCGATGGCCAATGCGACGCGCTTCAGCACGGCCGAGCTCGCCGATCTCGAGACGCGCATCGGTCGCGCCGCCGACCAGGCGCTGGCGTTGGAGATCGCACTCTTCGATGCGCTGGTGGCGGAAGCGATGGCCGTGTCGGTCGCGGTCGCGGCGGCCGGCCGGGCACTCGCGGCACTCGATGTTTCGGCAGCGTTGGCGGAGCTTGCGACGCGCGGCAACTATGTACGGCCCACGCTCGCCGACGAGCCGGTGTTCACCATCGTCGGCGGCCGGCATCCGGTGGTCGAGGCGGCATTGCAGCGCCAGAGCGGGACGGGCTTCGTGCCCAACGACTGCGAGCTGGGTCCGGAGCGGCGGCTGTGGCTGCTGACCGGCCCCAACATGGCCGGCAAGTCGACCTTCCTGCGCCAGAACGCCCTGATCGCGATCCTGGCGCAGGCTGGTTCCTTCGTGCCGGCGAAAGAAGCGCATCTCGGCCTCGTCGATCGCCTGTTCAGCCGCGTCGGTGCTGCCGACGATCTGGCGCGTGGCCGCTCGACCTTCATGGTCGAGATGGTGGAGACAGCGGCGATCCTGAACCAGGCGACGGCGAGGAGCCTCGTGATCCTGGACGAGATCGGCCGCGGCACGGCGACCTTCGATGGCCTCTCGATCGCCTGGGCGACGCTGGAGCACCTGCACGAGGTCAACAAATGCCGTGCGCTCTTCGCCACGCACTATCACGAACTGGGCGCACTCAAGGAACGGCTGGCGGCGCTGGCGCCGTACACCATGCGCGTCAAGGAATGGCAGAACGAGGTCGTGTTCCTGCACGAGGTGGCACCGGGCGCGGCTGACCGCTCCTACGGCATCCATGTCGCGCAGCTCGCCGGCCTTCCGGCCGCGGTGGTGACGCGCGCGGAGGAAGTGCTGGCGGCGCTCGAGCAGGGCGAGCAGTCGGGCGCCGTCACACGGCTCGCTGACGATCTGCCCCTGTTTGCCGCCGCACCGGCGCGGCCCGCGAGCGGCATCACCAAGCCCCATCAATCCGAAGTCGAAGCCGAGCTGGCCGCGGTCAATCCCGACGAGCTCTCCCCCCGCGAGGCCCTGGACCTCCTCTACACACTGCGCGCCCGGATCGGGAAGGCGTAGTTTTCGGTCGTCCTGAGCGAAGCGAAGGACCTGGCCTGACGGTCAACGCGGACCCATCTCAGGATGAGCAATCGTCAATTCTGGTGTACATTCTGACAAGCGCATCTGGGAATGCGATGTACATCGGCGTCACGAACAATCTCGAAAATAGGATTTCAGAACACCGCAATGGAGCGGGCAGCCAATTCGCGAAGAAGTATCGAGCAACGCGTTTGGTCTACATGGAAGAATACGATAATCCCAATGACGCCATTGCAAGAGAGAAGCAGCTCAAGGCGACGAGAACGAAAGAATGAGCTTGTCCGAACGATCAATCCGGAATTCCGTGACTTGATGCCTCCGTCGTCATCACCTTGAGCGATATGAAGATCGGCCATGAATAGTCTGTCGTCCTGAGCGAAGCGAAGGACCTAGCGCTACGACCAGCGACTCTGGCGCCGGCGCTAGATCCTTCGGTTCGCTCAGGATGACAACGAGGATGGTCACCCGAGACTCTAGCGACTACCCTCACTGCGCCAAGCGCGCAGGCAGGCCGAGCGTGCGGCCGGGATAGCCGGCGGCATCGAAGTAGCGGATGCCATCGATGCTCTGGGTCAAGACTACGGTGCGCAGGCCATTCGCGTCAGGTTCGGATCGCACCGTGTGCTTCTGCACGGTCGGCATGGCGCCGTTGGGCAGCGCTTCGTTAAGCACGCGGCCGACGAGCTTGCCTTTCGCCGGGATCTTGAGCTGCAGCAGATGGGCGATGGTCATGCCGAGGTCGGCGTTGCTGGCTGGCGCGGTGTCCTCGAACCCCTGGCGAAAGCTCGATCCCGCGGCGCCCATGATGTTGCGGGTATCGGCGCGCGAGAAGGAACCATGCATACCCTGGCCCTGCTGCAGGCCGGTATCGGCCACCTCCACGCCACAAGTCGTGGGATCGGCACAGCCGGTCGAGAAGGAGCGGAAGTTGACCACGATGGCGGGCATCGGCGTCACCGCCGTTCCCCTCATCGCGATCGCCGACAGGGGCAGGGTGCCCGGGATCGGGCCCAGCGCATCGTCGACGAACAGGCCGCTCACATAATCCTGGCTCGCCAGTGCTTCGACGACCTTGGCGGCCAGGGCCTTGTCGCCGGTCGGCAGATAGATAAGGTCCGATCCGCCGTTGGCGGCGACGACGAGCTGCGGCTTGGCAGGATCGTCGCCGATCAAGCCGTTGCCGCGCTTGGGATAGGCATCGGCCGCCACGGGGGCGGCCTTGGCGTCCGGGTCGAACAGGGACATGCCCAGGGCATGGGCGACATCGATGGCCACGAAGCCCTGCGGCAGTTGAGCCGGCGGCACGTCGGGATACGTGCGGCTGGCGGCCCAGCTGGTGGCGCTCTCCTTGGAGATGGTCGAGAAGCCGTGGTCCGAGGTGATGACGATGTCGGTCGTAGCGTTGAGCCCCTGACGCTTCAGCGCCGCTTCGAGCGCCGCGAGATTGTCGTCGGCATTCTTGATGGCGGCGAGCGACGTCGGGCCGTTGATGCCAGGCACCAGCCGGCCGAGGCTGTCGCCCTGGTTGTGCTGCGTGCCGTCGGGGTCACGCGACCAGAAGACGATCACGAACGGCTTGCCGCGGTCCTTGAACATCGGCAGCACCGCGTTCGACGCGACGTCGACGAAGTACTTCTGCTGACCGAGATTGGCGACCAAGGTGCCCGGCGTCTTCGCATCGCCCGCCTTGCTGTTGTCGCCGCGTGGCGGCGTCTCGGCCGGCAGTCCGGCCGCGGCCAGGCGCTTGGTGAATTCCTCAGAGAGCGGCACGCCGCCTTTCTTGCCGGTCGAATCGTCGACCACGATGGTCTGTCCGGTTCGTTCAGTGTGGTCGAAGATCAGCGCCGGCCCCAGCTTGCCGATGGTGGCGGTCGACAGGCCCGCCGCGCGTGCGGCCTTGAGGATGGTGTCCTCGTTCAGGTAGTCGCCGGCGAAATGCGCGTCGACGTCACCCAGCACCGGATCGCTCTCCAGGAACGGCGTCAGGCTGTCGCCGGCACCTGGCACGGGAAAGCCGGTGTAGATCGTGTTGCTGAAATCGCCCGTGTCGCCCAGCAGATGCCCGGTCGCGAGGCCAGAGGCGTTGGCGGTGGTAAAGGTCGGGAACAGGGAATGCGTGTTGGTGAAGTGCACGCCTCTTTTCATCAGCGCAGTCATGGCGGGCGCGGTCTTTTCGTTCACCACGCCGGGACGCAGGCCGTCGGCCACGAACAGCACCACATTGCGCGGTTGGGTCTGGGCAAAGGCGGGAAGAGCCAAGCTTCCCACGACGGCGGCGGCAATCAGCGAACGCATCGAAACATCCCCCTGCACAAGTCAGGCTGGCATTAGACCGAATGCGTGACGGAAATGTTTCAAAGCGCCTTTCGCGCCAGCGCGGCGCCCTGGGCCAGCGCGCGCAGCTTGGCGTAGGCGACGTTGAGCGTCATCGGCGCCATGCCGCAGTTGGTGCAGGCCTGGATGCGTTCGGGATCGACGAATTGCGTGGCGAGCTTCAGCGTGGCCGCGACTTCCTCGGGCGTCTCGATTTTTTCCGAGGCCACATCGATCGCGCCGACCAGCACGATCTTGCTCTTGAGAAGCTTCATCAGCTCTGGCGGCACATGGCTTTGCCGGCATTCCAGCGAGACCTGCTGGATCCGGCTGCGATCGAGCGCGGGGAAGGTCTGCTCGTACTGTCGCCAGCTTTCGCCCAGAGTCTCCTTCCACTTGATGTTGGCCTCGATGCCGTAGCCGTAGCAGATATGCACGGCGGTCGCACACTTGAGCCCTTCGGCCGCCTTCTCGAGCGCCGGCACGCCCCATTCGACGGTTTCGGCGAGATAAACGTTGAAGGCGGGTTCGTCGAACTGGACCACATCGACGCCGAGCTTTTCGAGGTCCTTGGCCTCCTGGTTCAAAAGCTCGGCGAAGGCGAAGGCCATCTTCACGCGATCGCCGTAGTGGCCGTCAGCCAATGTGTCGATCAGCGTCATGGGTCCGGGCAGCGTGAACTTGAGCTTGCGCGCCGTGGTCGCGCGCGCGACGCGCGCCTCCTTTTCATGGACGAACCTGCGGCGCTTGAGGGCTGATGTGACGGTCGGGCAGTCCGCCTCGTAGCGGTTGTTGCGGATGCCCATGCGCACCTTCTTGTCGAAGTCCACGCCATCCACTTCGGCGAGAAAGCCGTGCACGAAATGCTGCCGCGCCTGCTCGCCGTCGCTCACGATGTCGATGCCGGCCTCTTCCTGGCGGCGGATGGAGAGCGCGGTCGCGTCCTCCTTCGCCTCCTGCAGGGGCTGGCCGGTGAGCGTCCACGGCGCCCACAGCACATTGGGTGTGGCGAGCCAGGATGGCTTGGGCAGGCTGCCGGCCAACGTCGTCTCGAACATCGGCGTTTCCTCAGGTCTTGGGTGCCGCCGCGGGAAGGGCGGGCTTGGGCTGCACTTCAGGTGGCAATATGTGGCCATAGGTGCCGGGCGCGCGCCAGTGCAAGGTTCCAAAGGCGCCGCAGCTCTCGCACACCGAGCGCCAGGCTTCGTGATGCGCCCCGCACGCCGAGCAGCGCCAGGAGCGGTCCGCCGGCGCCACCGCGGCGCGTGCCAGCCAGTCATGCACCTTGGCGGGATCGCCGCCCGATCGCTCCTCGACATCGGCCATCAGGCGGCAGACCCGCGCCGTCGGATGATCGCCGCCCGCCAGTTCTAGGTGGCGCCGCGCCTCGCCCCACAGGCTGGCGTCGAGCGAGGCCTGGGCGATGGCGAAATGGCTCTCGGTGTCATCGATCTTCTGCTCGACCAGCCGGCGCACGAGACCGACGCGCTTCAATGGATCTGATTCGCCCGAGGCCTTGAGGTAGAGCTGGGCGAGATCGGGATGGGGCGCCAGCGACCAGGCGCGTTCGAGCGTCTTCATCGCCCGTGCCCCCTGGCCTTCCTTGATCTGCAGCTCGGCGAAGCGGCTCGACACGGCGATACGCTCGGGCGCCAGGCCAAACGCCTCGCGGGCCAGGTTCAGCGCCTCGCCGTCCTGGTTGTTGCGTTCGGCCTCGCGGCTGCGTTCGACCAGTAGCAGCGCCTTCAAGGTGCGGCCCTTGTCGGCCGTCACCACGCGGGTGCGCAGCCCGGCATCGAGCGTCTCCTGGGCCGCCTGCCATTTGCCGATCTGCGCCTGCATGTCGAACAGCGAATGCACGACCCACGGCGTCTGCGGCCGCAGGCGGAAGGCACGTTCCGCATAGTCCAACGCCTGGACCTGGTTGCCGTCGCCCAGCGACTGGGTGATCAACCCGCGCAGGCCGAGGAATGCCATCTGCTCGTCTTCGAGCATCGACTTGAAGACACGTTTGGCGCCGTCGCGATCGCCGTTCAACTGTGCGGCCTGCGCCGACAGGAGCAGGGTCAGCGACGGTTCGGAAAGAAGCTGCTCGGCTTTGCGTGCATTCTTCTGCGCTTCGGCTGCGTCGCCCGCGGCGACGGCGGCGAGGCCCTGGGTCAGCGCGCGGTAGCCGCGACGGCGCCGGCTTTCGCCCCAGCCCTCGAGCAGCGCACCGGGGGCGCCGACGATCCAGCGATAGAGCAGCCACAACATCACCGCGAGCAGGATCACGACCAGCACGGCGGCGAACAGCACGCCGACGCTGGTATCGAGCCGCCAGCCGCGCCATTGCACGGTGACCGCGCCCGGCCGTTCGGCCAGCCACACGGCGCCGAACATCAGGACAGCCGCCACCGCGAACCAGAAAAGCGTGCGCAGGAAGGTCATCGCCGGCTACCGCGCTGCACTCAGCAGGGCGACCCCTTCGGCCGCGAGCCGATCGACCGCGTGCTGGGCGGCGAGATGGGCTTCGGCGCGGGCGAGCCATGGCGATGTCGCGCGATGGGTCGGCTCGGGCAGCGATTTCACGAGGTCAACGGCCTGCGCGAGGTCGCCGGCCTTCAGGGCCGCCTCGGCGCGCGCGAGCTTGGCTTCGACGGTGTCGCCTTGCACATCGGACCCGACACGCCGCAGCGACACCAGCGCCTTCAACCGGCCGAGGACTCGCTGGCCGAACGAATCGTCGGCCAGGTCATCGGCCATGGCCGTCCTCGCCATGGCGGGAAAATCGTTGGTGAGACCCGCGCGCGACGCCACGCCTTTGTCCGCCAGCGGCTGCAGTGCGGCGCTCTGCTCGGCAATCGTCTTGTCGTCCTGCGCAAGTGGTCCAAGCAGCGCTAGATCCGATCCGAACGGCCGCTCGGACTCGAGTGCCGCATTGAGGCGGGCGGCAATGCCGATCACCGCCGACGCCCGTGCCGCGGCCGTCGCCTTCTTCTCTTCCGCACTCATGCGGCTCGACTCGGCCTTGGTTTTCTCGACCGATTCGGCGAGGGCCTTGGCCTGATCCTTCTGCCCCGAGACCGCCTGGTCCAGGCTCTGCAGGCCGGAGCGCAACGTTGCGATCTCCACGCGCAGCGCAGCCGTCTCCTGGGCGACCTTGTCGATCTCGGCGTTGCTCGGCGCCGCCGGCTCAGCTGCGGGCGGGGGTGGCGGCTTGTTCTCCAGCGCCTCGATCCGGCTCTTGAGGCCGCTCAGCATTTCATCGGATGGCGCAGGAGCTGACGTGGGCGGCGGCGCGGGCGCCTGGGTCGGCAGCTGGGTAACGGTGTTGGCGACCGCGCGCACCCGCTTGTCGAGATCGTCGATCCGCGAGCTGAGGGCCTGCTTGGCTGCATCGACTTGCGCGGCGACATCTATCGCGGGCGCGGCCGGAACAGGCGCGCTGGCAACCTGCGGTGCCGGGCCACGCCACATCGCCCGCGCCTCGTCGGGCCAATAGGGCAGCGAGAGCAATGCGGCGGCCAGCACGATCGCTGAGGCGACAAGGCCCGTGACGAAGGCGCCGAAAACGCCAAGACCGCGCCGGGTCGGGATCGGCGGTGCGGAGGGCGGAACAGCCGGCGGCTCGTCTGATGCAGGCAATGGCGATGACAGCGTTAGGGGCGGCGGAGATGAAGAAGTGTCGCTCATGGTCGGTCTCGCGGGCTCCGCCGTTTCGACGCGGGGTACAGGTTCCTCGGTCTGAGGTTCCTCAGTGGCCGCGGCCAGCCGGTCGATCTCATCGAGCACGGCCTGGCGCGTGGGTCGCGCAGCGGCCAGCGTCGCCTTGAAGGGCAAAGCCTTGAGCGGTTCGGCCGCGGCGGGACTGATGGCGATGGCGGTGATGGTACGGCAGGTGTCGGCAAGGCCCGCGCCCGTCACCAGTTTGACAAAAGTGCCGGCGGCGCGCGGCGAGAAGAACGTGGCGGCATCGAGGGCACGAGCTTCCAACGCGGCGCGTGCCGAATCGGGCAACGCTCCGACCTCGCGTGCTTCATAGAGCGCGAAGCGGCGCACGATGTCCTGTGGGGCAGGCTCACCCGCGACATCGACTCCCGAGACATGGATCAGCGGGCCCGCCTTGGGATCGAGCCGTTCCTCGGCAAGCCTGGCGAGCGCGGTACTGTCGCCCGAGGCCGACGCCACCGAGGTGAAGCCCAGGCCCTCCGCCGTAGCGGCGGTCATGTCGCCCACGGCGAGGATCGGCTTGCTGCGCTGCTCGCTTGCTTCGGCGAGGGCGCGCGCGCCGTTGGCGCTGGTCAATAGCACGGCCTGGCTTGCCGCCAGCGCCGCGGCGAAATCGTCCGGCGGCCGTCGGAAATGGAGCTGGAACAAAGGCGCGATCACGGCGACGTGGCCGCGCTGCCCGAGCGCCTGGGCGACCGCCATCGCCTCGCGTTCCGGACGGGTGATCAGCACGCGCATGCGTTCTCCGTAGCCCATTGAGGCGCGCCACTCCAGCGTCGGGTTACCGAGCGCTCCAGCGGCGCCTTGTCGTCTCTATCGTCTAAAGCAGTACGACGCCTTCGAGGGCGAGAAGTTTCCGCTTGGTCGGCAGCCCGCGGCCGCCGGAGTAGCCGCCCTCGCGGCCGCCGCTGGCCAGCACGCGATGGCAGGGGACGATGATCGGCAGCGAATTGCGTCCGCAGGCCATGCCCACGGCACGCGGTCCCGATCCCAGGGCCATTGCCATGCCGCCATAGGTCGCGGTCTCGCCGTAGGGGATCTCGCACATCATCGCCCAGACGCGCTTCTGGAAATCGGTGCCGTGCTGGTCGAACGGGACATCGAAGCGCTTGAGTTTGCCGCCAAAGTAGCGTTCAAGCTGACGCGCTGCCTCTTTCAGAACAGGCGAAGGCTTGCCGACAGCCTTCTCGGTGGCGTTCGTCCAGCGCACAGCGGACAGGGCCTCGCCCTCCGCCTCGAGCGCAAGACGGCCGACCGGACTGTCGATGAACCAGATCGTCATTCTGTGAAGCGTAGCGTCGTGGCTGGCATTTTGCCAACATGTGACAATCAGGTTTCGGGGGAGAAGGGATGATCGTCGGACGGCCGACACGACGCGCCGTATTGGCGGGCGCGGCGGGACTGGTGCCGGCACTTGCCTTCGCACAGCCGCGCCAGGCGCCACCGCGCAATGAGACGGCGCCGCCCGTTGTCTTCGTGCACGGCAACGGCGATTCCGCCGCCGTCTGGATCAACAATTTCTGGCGCTTCGAGAGTAACGGCATCAACCGCAACCAGCTCTTCGCCATCGACTTCCCCTATCCAATGGCGCGCACCGACGATTCCAAGCTGCAGGCGCTGCACTCCTCGACCGAGGACCAGATGCGCGAGCTCGCCGCCTTCGTGACGCAGGTGCGTGGCACGACGCGCCGGCGCAAGGTGGCGCTGATCGCCTCCTCGCGTGGCGGCAATGCGGTGCGCAATTACCTGAAGAACGGCGGCGGCGCGGAATTCGTGAGCCATGCCATCCTGTGCGGCACGCCGAACAAGGGGATCGTCATTTCCGACACCATGCTGGTCGGCAGCGAGTTCAACGGCGCCGCCCCCTTCCTGAAGGGCCTCAACGCCGGCCCCGACGATCTCATTCCCGGCGTCGAGATGATGGCGATCCGGTCCGACAAGAACGACAAATACTCGCAACCCGACGCACGCTTCATCGGCCAGCCCGGCAAGCCGACGGGCGTCAGCTACGATGCGTCGGAATTGCGCGGCGCGAAGAATGTCGTTCTGGACGGGCTCGACCACCGCGAGACGGCGTTCCACAAGCTCGCCTTCGCCGCGCAGTACGAGTTCATTGTCGGCAAGCCCGCGGGCACGCTGTTCATCGCCCAGGAACCGCGGCCGACCTTGAACGGCAAGGTGAGCGGCATCAACGAAGGCATCTTCACCAACCATGCCGTACCGGGCGCAGAGGTCGAAATCTACGAAGTCGATCCCAAGACCGGGGACCGCAGGAGCAACATCGCGCTCCATCGCAAGACGACCGGCGCCGACGGCCTGTGGGGGCCGTTCGTTGCGCATTCGGAAGCCTACTACGAATTCGTGGTACACATGGAAGGGCAGCCCATCACGCACATCTACCGCTCACCGTTCCTGCGCTCGACGGACATCGTGCATCTCAGGGTACAGCCCTTCGGCAAAGGCGACGAAGGCGCGGGTGCGGTCGTGATGATGAGCCGACCGCGCGGCTATTTCGGTATCGGCCGCGACAAGTTCAGCCTCGACGGCAAGGTCCCGCCCGGCATCAGCGAAGGCGTTCCTGCCGTCTCGACGGGCAAGCTTACGTTCGACGCCAAGCCGCACACCGTCGTGGCGGTGTTCAACAACGAGACCATCCCGACTCGCACCTTCCCGGCGAAGGACAATCACATCACCGTGGCCGAGTTCACGAATTGAATCGCCATGCTCGGAGCGATAGCGGGCGACATCGTCGGCTCACGTTTTGAGGGGGAGGCCGGTCCGCCGCGCGGCTTCACCCTGTTTCACCCCGCTTGTCGTTTCACCGATGACACCGTTTGCAGCCTGGCCATCGCCGATGCGCTCCTTGGCGACCGTGATTTTGCCGCCAGCCTGAGGAGCTTCGTGCGCCGCCATCCTCAGCGCGGTTATGGCGGGATGTTTCTGCGTTGGGCATTTGTCGACGATAAGCCGGCCTACCGAAGCTGGGGCAACGGGGCGCCGATGCGGGTGGCGGCCGTCGGCTGGCTGGCCCGAGACGAGGCCGAGGCACGCGCAATGGCCGAAGCTCAGGCGGTGGTCACCCACAACCATCCGGACGCGGTTGCGGCTGCCCAGGCCGTCGCCGTGGCGATCCTGCTGGCGCGCCGCGGGATGCCGCGAGCAGCCCTCCGTCAGCGGCTCAGCAATACATTCGGCTACGATCTGGCTGCGGACCGTGCGCTCGTGGGTGACGGCTTCGATGTCTCGGCGGCCGGTACGACGCCTCCGGCGCTGGCCGCAGCGCTGGAAGCCGACGACTGGGAATCAGCGGTGCGCACCGCCGTTTGCCGTGGTGGCGATACAGATACTTTGGCCTGCATCACAGGGGCGGTGGCCGAAGCAATCCATGGCCTGCCGCAAGATATTGCCGC
>Ga0310811_10002529_pt1 | contig 22916 bp, 15 predicted proteins | sample YCmetagenome_FD_207642 | JGI IMG/M metagenome (GOLD analysis project Ga0310811, IMG submission 207642) | Soil microbial communities from experimental microcosm in Duke University, North Carolina, United States - YC | ecosystem: Engineered > Artificial ecosystem > Soil microcosm > Unclassified ...
GCCGTCGCGGTGGCGGTCGCACAGAAGCGGGCGGACTGGGGCATGGCCATTGAGTCGGTCGCGACTCAGTACGGCCTCGGTTTCATCCCGACCCAGGAGGAGCATTATGACTTTGCTGTTCCGGCGGTCCGATTCGAGCGGGAGGCGGTTCGGCAGTTTCGCGCGCTGCTCGAAGATGAAGATATCAGGGCACGTCTACGAGCCCTGAAGTTCAATATTTAGAATGGGATTACCTGAAAAGCGGCGGAAGCGGAGGAAAAGGCTTCTTTTTGTGAACAAAAAGAAGCAAAAAAACTTTATTGATGCTGGGCCATGGGCGTTGGCGCTGACAACGCCCATGGCCCAGAATCGCCAAAAGTTTTTGCGCCGCTTTTTTCAAAAAGCGGCCGCTTCCTTTTGCCTGAATTGACCTAAGTAACCACGCTCTAGCGCTCACTGACCGCTTATGATAACGATGTCGGAAGATCAGAAGAGCTTGAGGAAATAATGCCGGTCCTGCACAGAAAAACATAGAGGTTTGAAACGAAGTGTAATTGCACGCTTTTTAAAAAGCGGGTGATGCGGCGCTTTTGTCATTGTTTTTAAATCGTTCTGTCAGGTTGAATTGACGGTATTTTTTTCAGCAGCCCGTGAGTCGCGCACACCGCCCAGGAGCGCGCTGTTGTGACCTGGCTGGTTCGGATTGCGCTTTCGCGCCCTTACACGTTCATTGTCCTGGCGATTGTTATCCTGATCCTGGGTCCGTTGGCGGCGCTGAACACGCCCACGGACATCTTTCCCAGCATTCGGGTCCCGGTGATCGGCGTCGCCTGGACGTATACCAACCTGTCGCCGGATCAGATGGCGGCGCGAATCATCACGCCTTATGAGCGCTCGATTTCCACGACGGTGAACAATGTCGAGCATGTCGAAAGTGAATCGCTGCCCGGCATGGGCATCGTAAAAATCTATTTCCAGCCGAACGTTGATATTCGCACGGCGACCGCCCAGGTCACCTCGATTTCGCAGACGACCCTGCGCCAGATGCCGCCTGGCACGACGCCGCCGTTGATTCTCAACTACGATGCTTCGACCGTGCCGGTGATTCAGGTTGTGACGTCAGGCGAGACGCTGAACGAGCAGCAGATCCTCGACCTGACGCAAAATTTCATGCGCCCCCCGCTCAGCACGATCCCCGGCACCGCCATCCCCTATGCCTATGGCGGCAAAGTGCGCCAGATTCAGGTCGATTTGAATCCGCAGGCATTGCAGGCGCGGGGCCTGTCCGCCCAGGACGTGCAGACCGCCATCACCAATCAAAACCAGATCCTCCCGGCGGGCATGGTTAAGATCGGCTCGTTTCAATACACCGTGCATCTGAACGATGCGGCGCCAACCATTGCGGCGCTTAACAACTTGCCGATCAAGACCGTCGACGGCGCCACCATTTATGTGCGGGATGTGGCCAATGTGCGCGATGGCGCGCCGCCGCAGCAGAATATCGTGCATGTCAACGGCCACCGGGCGGTCCTGACATCCATTCTGAAGACCGGGTCGGGCTCCACCCTCGCCGTCGTCCAGGGGGTGAAGGACATGCTGCCCTCAATTGAGGCGACGATGCCGCCCGGCTTCCATATCAGCACCATCAATGACCAGTCGCTCTTCGTCAAAGCGGCGGTTTCGGGGGTGATTCGCGAAGGCGTGATCGCCGCGGCCCTAACCAGTCTGATGATTCTGGTGTTTCTCGGCAGTTGGCGATCGACATTGATCATCGCCACCTCCATTCCGTTATCAATCCTTTGCTCGGTGGCGGCGCTCTCCGCGATCGGGCAGACCTTGAACATCATGACGCTCGGCGGGCTCGCCCTGGCCGTCGGTATTCTGGTGGACGATGGCACGGTCACCATCGAAAACATCAATTGGCATCTCGAGCACGGCAAGGACGTCAGAACCGCGATTCTCGACGGCGCGCAGCAGATCGTCGCCCCCGCTTTCGTCTCCCTGCTGTGCATCTGCATCGTGTTCGTGCCGATGTTCATGCTGAAAGGGGTGGCGGGCTTTTTATTCGCACCGATGGCGGAAGCCGTGGTGTTCGCGATGATCGCTTCTTTCTGCCTGTCGCGCACGCTCGTTCCCACTTTGGCGATGTATCTGCTCAAGCCGCATGACCAGGGGCATGCCGGGAACAACGGCCAAACCCAGGGGGTGCTCGGTATTTTTGCACGGTTCCGGTATGGGTTCGAACGAAGGTTTGAAGCCTTCCGGGAGAGCTATCGCAACCTGCTGGCCATGGCGCTGGCGCATCGGAAAATCTTCGTTCCCGCCTTTCTTCTGGTGGCGCTGGGTTCCTTGGGACTCGTGCCGTTCCTGGGCGAAAATTTCTTCCCCTCCGTCGATTCCGGGCAAATCACCCTGCATGTCCGTCCCCCGGTCGGCATGCGCATCGAGGATGCCTCGACCCTGTTCGGCGAGGTTGAACAGCAGATACGCCACGTGGTTCCGCCGACGGAGCTTCAAGCGATTGTCGATAACATCGGCCTGCCGACCAGTTCGATCAACACGATCTACAATAACTCGGGCCTGATCGGTTACCAGGAAGGCGATATGTTCATCAGCCTGAGGCCGAATCATCATCCGACGGCCGGCTATGTCAGGCAATTGCGGAAGATTTTGCCGGTTGACTTTCCCGGCGTGACATTTTCCTTTTTGCCGGCTGATATCATCAGCCAAATCCTGAATTTTGGCTCCCCGGCGCCTTTGGATGTGCAAATCATCGGCCAGAGGATGGCCGCCAATCAGGCCTATGCGGTGGATCTGTTGCGGCAGATGCGCCGCATTCCCGGCATCGCGGATGTACGCATCCAACAATCATCGGATAATCCCCAGCTCAACGTTGTCGTGAACCGGTCGCGGATCAACCAGTTTGGGCTAACCGAACTCAACGTGACAAACAGCGTCGCGACCGCTCTTGCCGGCACCTCGCAGACGGCGCCGGCCTATTGGCTGGACCAGGCGAGCGGTGTCGAATATCCGATCGTCGTGCAAACCCCTGAATATCGGGTGGACACATTATCTGACCTCGAAAATCTGCCGATCACCAGCGCCGGCCAGGCAGGGGCCTTTCAGGTGCTGGGGGGCGTGGCGCACATCACCCGTACACAATCGGCGGCGGTGGTGGATCATTATAATGTCGTGCCGGTGATCGATATTTTTGCCACCACTCAAGGCCGGGATCTCGGCGGTGTTGCCGCCGATGTGCAGGCATTGGTGAACAAGACGAAAAAAGATCTGCCGCACGGATCGCAAATCGTCATCCGCGGCCAGGTCGCGACGATGCACACCGCCTTTACCGGTCTGCTGTTTGGGCTGCTCGGCGCGATCGTCATGATCTATCTCCTGATCGTCGTGAATTTCCAGTCTTGGCTCGATCCGTTTGTGATCATCACGGCGCTGCCGGCCGCGTTGGCGGGCATTGTCTGGATGCTGTTCACCACCCATACCACGCTATCGGTGCCGGCTTTGACGGGCGCCATCATGTGCATGGGCGTGGCCACCGCCAACTCGATCCTGGTGGTGAGTTTCGCGCGGGAGCGTCTGGCGGCGGGTTGTAGCGCCGCCATCGCGGCTGTTGAAGCCGGGGTCACGCGCTTTCGTCCTGTGCTCATGACCGCGCTGGCGATGATCATCGGCATGTCGCCCATGGCGCTGGGTTTGGGCGAGGGCGGCGAGCAGAACGCGCCACTCGGCCGCGCCGTGATCGGTGGTCTGATTTTTGCCACGTGCGCGACCTTGATGTTCGTGCCCGTGGTGTTCAGCATTGTGCATGGCCGGTCGGGCGGCCATGCCGCGACATCGAACAAGGAAGAGACCAGCGGAGATGCCCATGCCTGAACCGGACCCTCTGCGCTATACGCCGCCGAGACGGCTCAAGCCGTTTGGCGTTTTGGTGCTGTTGTTAGCGGTCTGCGTCATCGTGGTCGGCCTGTTGGACCGGCTGCGCGCCCGCCAGCATCTGGCGGCGGTCACGGCGACGGAGGCCGTCCCGACCGTTGATATCGTTCAACCGGGCATGAGCAGCCAGCGTGTCCTGGTGCTTCCCGGTGACATACGCGCCTTCTATGAAGCGCCGATTTATGCCCAGGTGAGCGGTTATCTGCAGGATTGGTATGCCGATATCGGCACGAGGGTAACCGCCGGGCAACTGCTCGCGGTCATCAGCACGCCGAATCTCGATCAGCAATTGCGGCAGGCGCAGGCTGATTTGCAAGTGGCGGAGGCCAATGAGCGGCTGGCGGCCATCACCGCGAAGCGATGGGATGCGCTGTTAGCGCGGGACGCGGTCTCGCAGCAGGATGTGGATGACCGCAACGGTGACTTTCAGGCCAAGGCCGCCGCGGTTACGGCCGCACAGGCGAATGTCCATCGCTTGGAGGCGATGGAGGCATTCAAGCGAATCGTTGCACCCTTCAATGGTGTTGTCACGAGCCGCGCCACCGATATTGGCGCTCTCATTTCCGTGGGCAGCCCCACGCAGCGGCCGTTATTCACGGTGGATGACGAGAGAAAGCTGCGCGTTTATGTGAGCGTGCCGCAATATTATACGGCGGACATCAAGCCCGGCATGCAGGCGAGCTTCACGGTTCCCCAATATCCGCGAAAAATTTTCCACGCGGTTTTGACCTCGACGGCCGATGCTATTGCCGCGAGCAGCGGTACGCTGTTGGTCCAGTTTCAGATGGCCAATACGGGCGGACTGTTGCGGCCGGGCGACTATGCCCAGGTTCGCATCGACCTCTCGGAAAATGATCCTGTGATGACCGTGCCAGCCAGCGCCTTGATGTTCCGTGATTCCGGCATGGAGGTCGCGGTCTTGGGGCCGCACGACCATGTCGTGATACGCCACGTTTCCATCGGGCGCGATTTTGGCGCCACCGTCGAAATTGCCGATGGTTTGAGCCGGGGTGACTGGGTGATCGAGAATCCACCGGATACGCTTGAGGCCGGAGACGTCGTTCAGGCGGCGCAAGCGAACTCTTCAAACGCGTCGAACAGCCATGCCCGCCGGTGAATTCAAATGGGGGGCAGTGGCTTTTTTTTTCCTGCTCGCAGGTTGTTCCTTCGCCCCGAACTATGTACCGCCGTCGCTGACAACGCCGGTCGCTTACACCAATATGGGGCCATGGACGCCCGCCAGCCCGGCCGATCGAAGGCCACGGGGCGCGTGGTGGCTCATTTATGGCGATACCACATTGGATCGGCTTGAGCGCGAGGTTGATGCCAGCAATCCCACGCTCGCCATCGCGCTGTCGCGCTACGACCAGGCGCAGCAATATGTCAACGAGGCGGCGGCGGCGCAGTATCCTCAAATCGATGTATTCGGCACCGCCACGCAGAATCGCCAATCGGCCCACAGGCCGCTTCGTGTCAACGGCCCCGATTATTACGAGGCTGATTTGCTACAAGGAGCCTTCTCTTACGAGCTTGATCTCTGGGGGAGCGTGCGCAATGCGGTGGCGGCGGGGAAGGATGAAGCGCAGGCGACCAAGGACGACGCAGCCTCCGTGCAGCTCAGCCTGGAGGCGATGCTCGCCGATGCCTTTTTCAAGCTGCACGGGCTGGATGCGCAGGCGGCGCTGCTCACCAAAACGGTCGCGGCTTACGGCCGCGCGCTGCAACTGACACAAACGCAGCACAATGGCGGCATTGTGTCCGGCCTGGATGTGGGGCAGGCGCAGACGCAATATGCCACAGCGCGCGCGCAATTGACCGATGTTATCGCCCAACGCGCTCTGTATCAGAACGAGATTGCCAGCCTCATCGGGGTGCCGGCGCCGTCATTTTCGCTTCCCGTAGATCCGGCCTTGCCTTCACCGCCCGCGATACCGGTGGCCGCCCCCTCCGTGCTGCTGGAGCGGCGCCCGGATGTCGCGGCCGCGGAACGGCGCGCCGCAGAAGCGAATGCGCAGATCGGAGTCGCCCGGGCCGCATTTTTCCCGACCGTGAGCATCAATGCGTCCGGCGGTTTTGAAAGTGATGGTGGCGGGGTTAATCTGTTCAACCTTTCCAACAGCATGTGGTCCCTGGGCCCCTCTCTGGCGCTGACGGTGTTTGACGGCGGGCGCCGCAGGGCGGCGGTGAAAATCGCCCTCGACCAGTTCAACCAGGCGAGCGAGGCCTATCGATCGACCGCTTTGACGGCGTTTCAGGAAGTCGAGAACGAGTTGGCGCTGTGCAACGATCTTGCCGTGGAAGCGGCGCAACAGAACGACGCCGTCGCCGCGGCAAATCATACGCTGAATCTCTCGCTTGCCTTATACACTGAAGGGGCGGTCACCTATCTCAACGTGGTGACCTCGCAAACCGCCGATCTCGACGCGCAGAGCGCGGCATTGGCGATCGCCACAAGGCGCCTTGTCAGCAGCGTTGATCTGGTCAGAGCCTTGGGCGGCGGGTGGAGAGGATGAGGAGGCAAGGAGGCTTCTAGATAAAGAAAGTGGCCGCTTTTTGAAAAAAGCGGCGCAAAAACTTCTTGCTATTCTGGGCCTGAGTCTGTGTCGCCGACAACGCCCACGGCCCAGAGTAAATAAAGTTTTTTTGCTTCTTTTTGTTCACAAAAAGAAGCCTTTCCCTTGCCTAATTTGGCCGTGCTTGTTTCGGCGCCACCGGCCCCAAGTCGAAAAAGTTTTTGCGCCGCTTTTTTCAAAAAGCGGCCACTTCCTTTAACGCGAGACCGTAAACTCAAAACTTCCCTGCGTATGGTGGGTATCCACAGCCACGGCGTGCCAGGTCACGCGGTATGTGCCGGGCGCGGTGATGTGAAGCGGCACTGACATCTCGTTGTTGTGGCCGGGCACCGCGTGCGGTTTGCCGTTGACGATGGTGCCGGAGACGCTCGTCACAGTCACAGCGCAGAACGGCACCTCGAGCCCCTCAGTGTATGTCATCAGCAGCTGGGCGGGCGCGGTGGAGACCGTGCTGCCGACCGCCGGCTCAGCCTTCACCAGAAACGCATGAGCGAAAGCGGGTGACAGTCCGGCGAGGCTGGCGAGCAGGACAGAGGCGGTTAAGAGTTTCATATCGATGTTCCGATCAAGGGTTTGCCGATGGAATTGGGGAACAGATCGTCGAAATACAAATGGAATTGACCGATGAAGCCGATCCCATAAGCGGTAGCGCCGTTCAGCGGCCATACGGCTTCCGCGGACAAGGCGTACCAGGCGCCGGTCCATACCGCACCGGTGCCGAGCTGAAAGCTGGTCGGATAATTCGCTGGGCCAATCGCGGAGCGCCCTGCGGCGGAGGTCCAGGCGAGTTCGACCAGCGGGGTGAGGTTGGCGAGCAGCGGCGGCAGGCCATAATCATGGATTTGCGATTCCAGATACGGGATCGAATATTGCAGTGTTAGCCCGCCCGACCAGGTTTGGATGAACCCGCCGGTCCCCGCGGCCATCCCCGCATCAGGGACCGTATAGTCCAGCTCGCCGGTGATCGCGAAAGGCCGGATCGGGTTATATGGGATATCGCCCAGCCCTTTTCCGAAATAGCCGGAGAATGTCGTGGAATTGTAGCCAGCGTCGAAGCCAGGGGTGCCGGCCCGGCCGAAATCCCGCGTCACCGCCACCGAGCTGATGAATTCGTGTTCCGGCAGGACGATCCAACGGTATTTCAGCAGCAGATACGGATCATCGAACCCGCCATGCGTTTTGCCCCCATCGGCCTGATCGTTCACCAGCAGGTGATAGGTGTCGCCGACACCGACCGCGACATTGCTGAAAATGGTTTTGTCATATTCGACAGTCGCCGCGATGTCCTTGGTTTGCCCATCCGGACTTTGCTCCGAGAGGACGGGCAGGCTGGCTTCGTCAGCCACGCCGGGATCGTCGATGAGCAAGGTGTTCACGAAAACCCGGGCGCCCGCAACCGCATGCGCGTCGGCCTGGGAGGCCGTGAAAACAGTCAAAATCAAAGCAGTAGCACTGCCGTATATTGTGGTTGAGAGACGCAACGCTTTTTCCTCGAGGCTTTTGGGAAACGCTTACAACAAAGATTCCTATGTGGGAAGGTTTGCGTGGCTACGCAAAAACAGGCCCAGCCACAGATAGGTCCTGCCGGTGCAGGAGCGCTCCAAGCCCGAGGCAGGCCGTTAACACCAGCATTCCTGCCTCCGGTGATGGCATGTCACGTGCGCTGACCTGAAATTTGCAGTATAGTTCATGTTGCGGCGATGCGGTCTTTGGCGGCAGGGGGGCGCGCGTGAGCTAACGAAACCTTCAGAAAAAGTGACGACTCCGGAGACGCTCAGCGTCGTCCGACGCCGTCGCCGGCTGGACAGCATCCCCGAATTCCCCCATCTTTTGGAGGCAAACCAAAGCACGGTATCGCAATGAGCAGAGGCGCTGAACCTGAAAAAACAGCTGGAAGCGAGATTGGGTTCGCCCGCGGCAGCGGAGAGCAGCAGGCCGTGAAAACCATCGTCATCATCGATGATTCCAGCTCTAACATCAAAATCTTTTCGAAGCTGGCGGAGGTCGCTTGTCCGGACGCCTTGGTGAAGGGCTTTTCCAACCCGCATCTCGCGCTGAAATGGCTGGAAGAGAGGGAGGCGTCGCTCATCATAGCCGACTATAAAATGCCGGGCATGACGGGGGCCGAACTGACGCGCCAGGTCCGGCGCCTGCCGCTGTGCGCGGAAGTGCCGGTGGTCGTCGTGACCGCCTATCAGGACCGAAATTTCCGTATCGAGGCGCTGGAGGCCGGCGCCACCGACTTCCTGTTGAGCCCCATCGATTTCAGCGAATTCCAGCCGCGTATTCGCAACCTTCTCAGGCTGAACAGCCGGCAGATCATTGCCCGTGAACGGGCCCGGCTTCTGGAGCAGGAGTTGCAGCAAACCCGGCATTTGCGCGACCAGGCGCTGCGTGACAGCCATGCCCAGCTGTCCCAGGTGATCGACACCATTCCCGCGCTGATCAGCGCGATTGACCACCATGGCGACAGCATTTTCAGTAATGCCTATCAAGCGCAGCTTCTCGGGCCGTCATGGCGCCGCGGCATCGATGGACGAGATCATTCGGTCTTCAGCTCCGGTGAAGCGGTGGCCAGTTACGAGGAGCAGATCACCGATCAGAACGGGCAGGAGCGGACCTTCCTGACCACGAAATCCCCTTTGCTGTCGCCGGATGGCGGGGTCATGGCGGTTCTGACCACGTCCTTGGATATCAGCGACCGCAAGCAGGCGGAGAAAGAGCGTCTGTTTCTTGCCGAGCATGATCATCTGACGGCATTGCCGAACCGGCATTATCTGAATCAATGGTTGGCCCGGGAGATCGACGCCGTCGGCGCGACCAGGCGCCCCTTTGCATTGTACCGTATCGACCTTGATCGGTTTAAACACATCAATGACGGCCTGGGCCACCATTTCGGTGACAAGCTGTTGCAGGAAGTTGGCAAGAGGTTGCAGCGTGCGGTGGGCAGCGATGATATCGTCACCCGGATGGGAGGTAATGAGTTTGCCATTCTGCAGCTTGGGGTCAGGTCTCTCGAAGAGGCCGTCCCGTTTGCCGAGCGCATCAAGCAGCGTCTCCAGGAGCCGTTTCTCATTGATGGCCAGGACATAACGACGAATGCGAGCATCGGCGTGACAATTTATCCCTGGGACGGGAAGAGTGCTCAGGAATTGTTGCGGAATGCCGATTTGACCATGTATCGTGTCAAGGCGCGAGGGCGGGATGGGGCCGAGAGTTTTACCCGGGCCATGTTCTCCGAAGTGCGCAACGAGATTCACCTGCGTGGCCAGTTGCGTGGCGCGCTCGAGCGCGGCGAATTTCGGCTCCATTATCAACCGCAACTCGATCTCAAGACGGGTGCCGTGGTTGGCGCCGAGGCGCTGATTCGCTGGGCGCCGGGTCAAGGTCCCCTGATCAGCCCGGCTGTGTTTATCCCCTTGGCCGAGGAAAGCGACATGATGCGCGCCATTGATGCGTGGGTGTTGCAGGAAGCCTGCCGTCAGGCGCAGCGCTGGAACGCGACTCATCCACGGCCGATCAGAGTTTCGATCAACCTTTCCACGCAGACCTTTTGCTCACCAAATCTCAGCGCAACGATCATGGAGGCGTTGCGGAAAGAGGGGCTTCCGCCGGCGCTTTTGGAGCTGGAACTGACGGAAGAAGTTCTGCTCGGCGAGGGACGGCGCCACCAGGAAATTGAAACGCTGCACAAGCAGGGCGTCCGCTTGGCCATCGATGATTTTGGCACGGGCTATTCTTCCTTTGCCCGCCTGTCGAGCTTGCCGATTGACATTATCAAAATCGACCGATCCTTTGTCGCGCACGCCGCCGGCCAGCATAACCCCGCGATCATCAAAGCGGTTGTCAGCCTCGGCCGGGCGCTGGGCGTTGAGATCCTCGCGGAAGGGGCGGAGACCAAGTCTCAGCTCGATATGGTCAAGGCGCTCGGCTGTGACCTCGTTCAGGGCTTTTTCACAGGGCGCCCAATGGAAGCGGCGCAATTCCAGCAGATCCTTGCCCAGAGCCAATCGAGGCGGCTGAGCTTTGGCCAGGACATGGCGCACAATACGGTAGGCGGCGAAGCGGGTGGGCAGATCAATGTATGAGCAATTGAGAACTCTGCGCGCGACCTGGCGCAGCCGGCCCATCCGCGATGACTTGGAGATGGTCATCAACCGCTTTATCGCCGGGCTGCTCGTCGTCCTTTTCAACATTTGGCTGCGGGCTCACGCCCAGGTGCCCTTCTACCTGCTCTGTGTACCGCTTCCTTATCTTGTCGCGAATGGTGCTTTGTTGGCCCATGCCTTGGCATGGCCAGACCGTACGGATTCGCGCCGGATCGGTGCCGTGCTCCTCGACTGCGCGGCCATTTCATACGAGGCTCACCTGGGGGGCGGGGAGGCAGGGTGGCTTGTTGCCGGCTTTCTTTGGGTGATCTTCGGCAACGGGTTTCGCTTCGGTGTCCGTCTGCAGGCCTATGCCATGTTGGCCTCGCTGGTAGGGTATGGCGGCGTGGTGGCGACGACGCCCTATTGGCGCAGCCAGCCAAGCCTGTGTTTTGGAATGATGCTGTGTCTCGCGGTGGTGCCTCTTTACGCCATGGCGCTGGTCAAGCGTCTGTCGCAGGCGCGGCTGGAGGCTGAAGCGGCAAGCCGCGCAAAGTCAAAATTCCTCACCAGCGTTAGCCATGAGTTGCGGACACCGCTCAATGCCATCATCGGCATGGGGGCTTTGCTTGAAAGTGGTGCGCTCGATGGCGAGCAAACCCTTATGAGCCGGTCGATCATGACATCGGCCCGGTCCTTGCTGAGCTTGATTGACGGGCTGCTTGATTTTTCCCGGATCGAGGCCGGGAAGATGATCATCACCGCGGCAGACTTCGACCTCTTGCAGATCCTTGTGAATATCAAAACCATTTTCTACGTTCAGAGCCGCGCCAAAGGTCTGCGGTTCAATCTGCATTTGACCCCACGCACGCCGCTAACGTTGCGCGGCGACGCCGGAAAGCTGCATGAAATTCTGCTCAACCTGGTGGGTAACGCGATCAAATTTACCGAGACCGGGGGCATCACGCTGGCCGTTGATGCGGTGGAGCACAACGGTGTGGGAACAAAGCTACGCCTCGAGGTCAGCGATACGGGCATTGGCATCGCCCGCGAGGCTCAGCCGCGCATTTTTGAGAGCTTTACCCAAGCTGACGACACGATTCTGAACCGTTTTGGCGGCACGGGCCTGGGCCTTTCCCTTGCGCAGAAAATGGTACACGGCCTGGGCGGCGAGATTGGTGTCACCAGCGAGCTCGGCCAAGGCACACGTTTCTGGCTCGAGCTCCCCTTTCTCCCGCCGGAGGCGCCAGCGGCGCGGCCCGCCCGGTTTGCCGATATGCGGGCCTTCGTGAGCGGGCGTCCAACCGCAGCGGATGCGGCTTTGCTGGCCCGGATGGCGGCACATGGCGTCGGTCTCGAATATATCAAAGTCCATGCAAAGACTCCGGGTGCCAGCGATACGATCCCGCCTTGTCAGGTCGCGTTCATGAAGGAAGATGCGCCGTGGCAAGCGGGCGAATTTGCCGCCTTGAAGGAAGAGGGCGCACTGGTTGTCGCCGAGATGCGGGGACGGCATGAGCCAGGCCTGCCGGATGAGGAAACGCAAAGAAACTGTTTCAGCACTCTTTATGAGTCAGTCACGGATGCGGAGCTGATCAATATCCTTGACGCCGCCTCGTCTCTGATCGCGACGACAAGGGCGACGCGCGAACCTCGGAATGACCCGCCGCAGAGCACACAGCGCCTCAATCTCCTGGTGGCGGATGACAATGAAATCAACCGCAATGTCATGGAGATGATCCTAAAAAAAGCGGGGCATGCGGTGACGTTGGTGGGCGATGGCGAAGCAGCCTTGGAGGAGATGAGCCAGGCCGAATTCGACGTGGTTTTGCTTGACGTCAACATGCCGGTTCTGGACGGCATCGAGACCGCGAAAATTTACCGCATGGTCGCCGAGGGAAACGATCTGGTGCCGCTCATCGCGGTGACGGCCGATGCGACAGGCCAAACGCGGGAACGATGCCTGGCCGCCGGCATGGCCGAATGTCTCGTGAAACCCGTTGATCCGGCGCGGCTCGTGGCTGTTATAGACGATGTGTTGCGCACGGGCGGCAAGATCGTGCCCCCGCCGAAGCCGGCCACGGAGGCCCGTGTCACTGAAATCGCCGCCCACCCGCGGTTTAGGGGCAATGCGGCGCCGGTTGTCGATGCCGAGGTGATCCTGCAGCTGCGGTCGCTTGGCGGCAACGCCTTTGTTGAGGACGTGATCGACATCTTTCGTCGTGAAGCGCGCGGGAAATTGGCGGCGCTTCGTGATGCGTTGAGGGGCGGGGATATCCAGGAGTTTCGGGCCGTCAGCCACGGGCTGAGAAGCGTTGCCGCCAATGTCGGCGCCGTTAGATTGGCGCAAAGCTGCTTGCCCTATCAGACATGCTCGGCCGATGATTTGCAAAACCGGGCCGAAATGTGGATCGAACAGCTGGTTCTGGAATTGGCGCGCGTTGAAAACGCTTTGGTGAAGCTCGCGACACCGGACAGCGTTCAAGGTCGAGGATGAGAGAGGGGCCCCCTCTCTCATCATCGCGGGTTCAGGCGATTTTGGCGGCGGCTTGATGGGTCTGCCGCGCGCGGAAACGGTCTTGCGCCGCGGCGATGTGGCTCATGCGGCGCAGATCCTGCTCCGTGAGGCGCATGGCGGAATCCACCCAGATATCATTGATGTCATACAGCTCTTGCAAGGTAACGGCGTTGACGCGGCGGCGGACCTGGTAAACGCTGGAGAGGCTCCGCCGGCGGGAGCGGTTGCGGGCGATATATTCCTTGACCGCACGTTCGCCTTCGCCGTCTTCCACGAGCTGGTCGATCACGCCCATCGCCAGCATCTCCTCGGCGGAATAGGTCCGGCCGCCGAGAATGATTTCCTCGGCTTTCACCATGCCGACTCGCCGCGCCAGGAACGTGTAGGCGCCCATGCCGGGGAAGAGGTTGAACAAGACTTCCGGAAGGCCAAATTTGGCACGGCGTTCGGCGATCAGAATGTCGCAGCTGAGCGCGGATTCGAGCCCGCCTCCCAAGGCGTCACCCTGAAACAAGGCGATCGTGACGATGCCTTTGTCGTAGCCGCAATAATTCGCATAGCCGGTGCGGGTGCAGGCATAGGCGTAGCGCCGCAGACCCTCGCGGTCGCCTTTGCGGATTTTCTCGAGAAACAATGGCAGATCGCCGCCGAGATTGAACACGCCGGGGGAACGGGAGCCGAGAACGAAATAGTCGAAGGGGGCTTCGCCTTCCGCGCACAACTCGCCGATGAGCGTCTGCATATCGGTAAGATCCTGCAAGAGCTGCGGGGTGAAGCTCGGCCGTGCCTGCGGGCGCATGAAGGCCCAGAAGGCGCGATCCTCGGGGGTAATCTGCACGTCGAGCTCGGGGTAGCGCCGGTGGAACCCCGCCGTCTGTTCGGAGAGATGGTCTGCGGCTGAACTTGCTTTTGAAGACATTAATGAAGATTGGGGCGCGAGCTGTTCAGCATCCCTAACGGAAATCGACTGGACGCGAGCGGCAGCGTGCTTGGCATCGGAAATGAACGTCATGAGAAAGCCCTTTTAAATTTGAAGTTAATACGGTTTGTGGATGAAAGCCGGCAGGATGATAAAGCGCAGACGCCAAGATGATGCCTTTTGTCACGCCCATGGTGGTTAGAAGTCCTACCATTTCGCCCACGATTTTATTAATACAGGGAGACGGCGCGCGTGAAGATCTAATGAGGGAATTCGTCGTACGCTGCCGGCTTTGTTCTAACGGGCCATCATGCGTTTCACTTGAATTGGAAAATTCAAGGAGATGTGGATTACCCTGCGTTGCAATGATAGAAAATTTAGACGAATCATTAAAAATGATAACGCCCAGGCCGAAGCGCGGTCACCCACGCTTGGCGCGGCGCTCGTAGCAAGGGGCGATCGTAGCGGGGTGAGCGCCAGAGCATGATAAGCCTGGATCGATCATGCTCCAGCGAGAAAGAGGAGGTTTCTGGTCTCAGGCCTAGGCTACCAGCAAAACTCCCATCAGCCACATGCCTTCAACAGAGGCTGCTCGTCGTCATCCATCCGCAGCGATTGCCTTAATGTGTGGCGCTTTGGCTTGAATCGCGTGATGCCAGCTGGGACACGCGCGACAGCAGGTCTTGTGGCCCACGCGAAGCAAGGTCTGACAGTGAGACGATGCCGATCATCCGCTTCTGCCGGCTCAAAACCGGGATGTGGTGGATTCGATTGGCCTCGAGCTGGTCAATGGCGGCTTCAACGGTATCGTCTTCGAAACAGTAGGTAATCCCTTTGGTCATGACATCCCCGACCTTTGTCGTCGCGGGGTCGGCGCCGTCAGCGACGGCACGGCAGACGATGTCACGGTCCGTCAGCATGCCAACCAGACGGTCATTGTCACCGACGGGGAGGCAGCCGATCTTCTGATCGCGCAGCTTCTGCGCCGCCTCGCTCAGCGACAGCGTCGGCGCGATCCATTCCGCCTGTGAGGTCATCACTTCCCGAACATACATGGTTCTCTCCTTCGTTTGTGGCGAGACCATGGGGCAACCAGCCGCCAGGATAGCGAAACATATCAGCCCGCGGTCACCCATGGACTCGGGGTCGGTTACAAGATGCAGGGGCTGAGGCACCGGCAGCTGTGCCGGCCAATTGCCTCAGAGAAACTCATATCACCATTGACGCGCTGAAGCCATATCGATTGAGGAACGTGTCCGCCTTTTGAAAAAAGCGGCGCACCAGCTTTTGCGAAACCGGGCCCGCGGCAAGTGCAACGAGCGCGGGCCCAGTCAAAAAACAAGCCCTTTCTTTTCAGCCGATCAGCCGCGCCGCGTGCCAGCGAAGGTGATCTTCCACGAAGGTCTGTATGAAATAGTAGGAATGGTCGTAGCCCGGCTGGCGGCGCAGAACGAGTTCCTGGCCGGAGGCTGCGGCGGCGGCTTCCAGGGCTTGCGGGTGGAGTTGTTCTTCCAGGAATTGATCTTTGTCGCCTTGATCCACCAGGAGGGCGTAGGGCAGGGGGCGGCGGCGCAGCAGCAGGCTTGCATCATAGGCCTCCCACGCGCTCCGGTCAGCGCCCAGATAGTTCGAAAACGCCTTCTGGCCCCAGGGAACGGCGACGGGATTGGCGATCGGCGCGAAGGCGGAGATGGATTTGTAGCGGTCCGGATTCCGCAGCGCGGTGACCAGCGCCCCATGGCCGCCCATGGAATGGCCGAAGATGCCGCGCCGGGCGGGAGCGGCGGGGAAATGCGCTTCGATGAGCGCGGGCAGCTCCGCGGCTACGTAAGTGCCCATGCGGTAATGCGCCGACCAGGGGGCGGCCGTGGCGTCGAGATAGAAGCCGGCGCCTGTGCCGAAATCCCAATGATCATCCTCGCCGGGCAGGTTCAATCCGCGCGGGCTCGTGTCGCAGGTGACCAGCATCAGGCCGAGGGCGGCTGCTACGCGCTGCGCGCCGGCCTTGATGACGAAGGTCTCCTCGGTGCAGGTCAACCCGGCCAGATAATAAAGCGCCGGAACGGGTGCCGCCTTGGCCTGGGGCGGCACGAAAACGGCAAAGCGCATCTCCGTGCCGGTGGCGGTTGAAGCGTGGCTGTAGAAACCCTGGACGCCGCCGAAGCAAAGTTGCTCGGATCTGGTCTCGATGGCCATGAGTGGAACTCCTCTCGATGTGATGACAGGGCGCGCGGCATTCGGCGCGCTGGCCAGGCGGGCACCGGCCTCCCCGCAACTATAGTGGCTCTCCCGCCATTTCCAACCGATGGGCGCGATGCTCGACGGGCCGCGGCCAGGTTGATAAGCCCCTCCCCGCAAGGAGGCTTTGAGTTCGGATATGACGATTGCGATCGGGATGGGACAAACAACGGCAGGCGCTCCGGCGACGCTTGACCTTGAGGAGCTGCTGGCCACCCGCCTGCTGGTTCAGGGAAATTCGGGCTCGGGCAAATCCCATCTGCTGCGCCGGCTGCTGGAGCAGAGCGCCCCTTGGGTGCAGCAGACGATCATCGATCCGGAAGGGGATTTCGGGACGCTGGCGGAGCGCTTCGGCCATCTGGTGATCGATGCCGAGGCGCACAGCGAGCAGGGCCTGCAAGCGGCGGGTGAGCGGGCGCGCATCCACCGTGTGTCCGCTGTGCTCAATCTCGAAGGTCTCGATGCCGAGAACCAGATGCGCCGCGCCGCGGCCTTCCTCGGCGGGCTGTTCGAGGTCGAGCGCGACCATTGGTACCCGATGCTGGTGGTGGTGGACGAGGCGCAGCTTTTCGCGCCGGCCGCCGCCGGGGAGGTGTCGGACGAGGCGCGCAAATTGTCCCTCGGCGCCATGACGAATCTGATGTGCCGCGGCCGCAAGCGCGGGCTGGCGGGGGTGATCGCGACCCAGCGCCTCGCCAAGCTCGCCAAGAACGTCGCGGCCGAGGCGTCCAATTTCCTCATGGGCCGGACCTTCCTGGATATCGACATGGCGCGCGCCGCCGATCTTTTGGGCATGGAGCGGCGCCAGGCGGAAGCCTTCCGGGATCTGGAGCGCGGGCATTTCATGGCGCTCGGCCCGGCTTTGTCCCGCCGGCCTCTAAGCGTGCGCATCGGCGCCACCGAGACCCAGCCGCCCAGCACCACGCCGCGGCTGATGCCGCTACCGGAGGCGCCACTGGAGGACGTGTATGCGGTAATCCTGGCGGCCCCGCCCGAGACCGTGCGGCCCCAGCGCCGCCCACCGCCGCCGCCGGCACCCGACCTGCTGAGCCAGCTGATGGCGGCCGCACCCGCCGCCGCCGAGAACCGCCCCGAAACCATCGAGGCGCCGCCGAGCCCTGAGGAACTGGCGGAGCGGCGGGCCCGGCTGGAGCGCATTTTGAGCGCCATTCTCGCCGATCCGGAGGCCGGGTTCCGCGCCATCGGCGTGCTCTATCAGGATTTCCTGGTGCGCTGCCGGATCGAGGGGCTGGGCACCGGGGCACCGGACCTGAACAGCTTCCGCCGCATGCTCACCCGCGCGCGCGCCGGTTTGAGCGCCGAGATGGCGGAAGATGAGATCTGGCAGGACATCGCCGCCCGCGCCGCGATCCTGCCCGAGGATATGCAAGGCATTTTCATGATGCTCGCCCGCGCCGCTCATGAAGGACTGCCCTGCCCAGGCGACCCGGCCATCGCACGGGCCTATGGCACGCGCTCCCTGGGCCGCGCGCGACGGGTGCTGAGCTATATGGAGGAGCAGGGGCTAATCGTCTGCCAGCAGGACGGCGCCGGCAGGCGGATCGTCACGCTGGTGGAACTGGCCTGGGCCACGGCGCCGGGCGATCCCAATGCCGATGAGGTGTGAGGAAGAAAGGGAAGGGCTTCTTTTTTGAAAAAAAGAAGCAAAAAACTTTTTTGAAATTGGGCCCGTGCTGGTTTCAACAGCACAGGCCCAGCCCAAAAAAGTTTTTGCGCCGCTTTTTTCAAAAAGCGGCTTCTTTCTTTCTGCTTACCCGACCGGCGTAAAACTGAACGCCTTCCCAACGCGTCGCACGCGGCCAAAGCCGGTAATGTGGCTGCCGGCAACCATCCAGCCCTCGTTTGCCAGGTGTTCAAGCAAAGCGCGGCGCGTGCGCAGCGCCAGGGCCGGGTCGATATCGTAAATGAGCCCGACCTCTGGGTCGGCCGGCTGTTCGTCCTGGAGGTGCAACGCATCGCCCCAGATCAACAGGCTCTCTTTGCCGTTCTTCAGGCGATAACCGGTATGGCCGGGGGTGTGCCCAGGCAGCGGCAGCGCTTCGATGCCGGCCAGACTCGGTATGTCACCGTTGGGCAAGGCGCGCAGCCGGCCTGCGTAAGCGTGCACCAGCTTAGCGGCGATATCGAAGGGGCCGCGTTTGGTTTCGGGCTGCGCCGCGCGGGTGGCCTCGTCCGTGAAGAAGGCAAGATCCGCTTCCGGAACCAGCAGTTCGGCGCGTGGCAGCCATGGGCTGGCGCCGTCGAGCAGGCCGAGCGCGTGATCGCCGTGGATATGCGTGAGCAGCACGCGGTCGATCTGCTCGGGCCGGATGCCGGCCTCCTGCAGCGCGGCGCGGGCCTTGCCGAGGGCCGGGCCGAACACGTCGGCCGCACCGGCGTCGATCAAGGTGATTCCGTCCGGCCCCTGCAGCACAAAGCAGTTCACGGGGACTTTGATGCCCCGCCCGGCGCGATCTTCAACCAGGCGGCGGCGCGCATCTTCTCCGGCGGCGTGGATCAGGACGTCGGAAGGTGCCTCAAAGAGACCGTCCAGCAAAGCGGTGACCGTGTATGGGCCGAAGCGGCGCGGCGTGTGCATCGTGGGGTGAAGCTCCTGAATTGACTGCGGCCTCATATAGGTACGGGTCCGGATTTAGAAACGTGCCCTGTCCCTTTTAGCCGCCGGCTTCTCATAGGTGTTACCTATTTGTCCCATCCAGTGATTATATTTTGGGGGGCTTTGAATCAACGGTAGTGAATATCGGCCAATGAGAGACGCGCATCACGGCGGTCGTGATGAGCGCGGGTTTGTATGACACGGAGAAAAACGGTGGCTGAATACAAAGGCATGACCCATGCGACCGGCGCGCCGGTGGCGGACAATCTGAACACCATGACGGCGGGCGCGCGCGGCCCGGTTCTGCTCCAGGACATCTGGCTCATGGAGAAGCTCGCGCACTTCGACCGCGAAGTGATCCCCGAGCGCCGCATGCACGCCAAGGGCTGGGGCGCGTACGGCACCTTCACCGTCACCAAGGACATTACGAAGTACACGAAGGCGAAGGTCTTCTCCGCCGTTGGCAAGAAAACCGACGTGTTCGTCCGCTTCTCGACCGTTGCCGGCGAGCGCGGCGCGGCTGACGGTGAGCGCGACATCCGCGGCACCGCCATCAAGTTCTACACCGAGGAAGGCAACTGGGACATCGTCGGCAACAACACGCCGGTGTTCTTCTTCCGCGATCCGATGCGCTTCCCGGACCTGAACCACGTCGTCAAGCGCGACCCGCGCACCGGCCTGCGTTCAGCCGACAATAACTGGGATTTCTGGTCGCTGCTGCCCGAAGCGCTGCATCAGGTGACGATCGTGATGTCCGACCGTGGCATTCCGAAGACGTTCCGCCACATGAACATGTTCGGCAGCCACACCTTCTCGATGATCAACGCCGCTAACGAGCGCGTCTGGGTCAAGTTCCACTTCAAGACCCAGCAGGGCATCCAGAACCTGACCGATGCGGAATCCACCGCGGCGGTTGGCAAGGATCGTGAGACCCATGGCCGCGACCTGCTTGAAGCAATCGAGCGCAAGGAATTCCCGCGCTGGACGCTGTCCATCCAGGTGATGACCGAAGAGCAGGCTCGCAAACACAAGCACAATCCGTTCGACCTGACCAAGGTCTGGCCGAAGGCTGAGTTCCCGCTGATCGAAGCCGGTGTGCTCGAACTGAACCGCTGGCCGGAGAACTACTTCGCCGAGACCGAGCAGGCGGCCTTCTCGCCGGCGAACATCGTTCCGGGTATCGGCTTCTCGCCTGACCGCATGCTGCAGGCTCGCCTGTTCTCCTACGGCGATGCGCAGCGCTACCGTCTGGGCGTGAACTTCAACCACATTCCGGTGAATGCGCCGAAGTGCCCGTTCCGCTCCTATCATCGCGATGGCGCGATGCGCACCGATGGCAATCTGGGCGCCGCCGTGTCCTACTGGCCGAACAGCAAGGGCGAGTGGACCGACAACAACCCTTACGCGACCGAGCCGGCTCTGGCGCTCGAGGGTGACGCCGCGCACTGGGACCACCGCGTCGACGAGGACCATTTCGAGCAGCCCGGCAACCTGTTCCGCCTGATGACCCCGGCGCAGCAGCAGGTGCTGTTCGAGAACACGGCACGCGCCCTGGGCGATGCCCGCGTCGAGGTGAAGAAGCGCCACATCGCCAACTGCACCAAAGCGGACCCCGCCTATGGTGCCGGTGTGGCCAAGGCGTGCGGCCTGCCGGTCGAATAAGTCTCGACCTTACGGTCGAATAGCCAAGGGCCCGCCTGGAACCTTCTGGGCGGGCCTTTTTTGCCAGCGGCTCGCAAAGAGAAAGTGGCCGCTTTTTGGAAAAAGCGGCGCAAAAACTTTTATGAGTTTGGGCGGTGGCGTTGAAACGACACGGAGCAAATTCGAGCTATGCGAAAAACGTTCTGGCCGGACGAACCCGCTTGTCATAGCGAGGGCACATGGTCGTGGCGTCCATGCCATGGTGAAGGAGAGTTAGACGATGCCGACTTTGTTCATCACCGATCGCGCCGGAGTCGAGCACCGGCTTGAAGGGGCGGAAAACGACGACCTCATGCATATCGTCCGCGATGCCGGCCTGCCTCTGCAGGGTGAATGCAACGGCACGTTGGCCTGCGCCACCTGTCATCTCATCATTGCCCCCGACTGGTTTGAAAAACTGCCACCCGCGGGCCCGGAAGAGGTGGATTTTCTCGACTACATGTCCACCGTCACGCCCACCTCCCGGCTCGGTTGCCAGCTCATCCTAACCCCGGCGCTGGATGGGCTGCGCGCCACCATCGCCGAGCCCGATTAGCGCGTGATCGACAAAGAAAGGGGCCGCTTTTTGAAAAAAGCGGCGCAAAAACTTTTACTATGCTGGGCCTGAGTCTGTGTCCCCGACAACGCCCACGGCCCAGAGTCAATAAAGTTTTTTTGCTTCTTTTTGTTCACAAAAAGAAGCCTTCCCCTTGGTTTACCTGACCTCATGGAAACACCAGCAGATTTGAACGGGACCATTGTCATCATCGGTGGTGGCCAGGGTGGTGCCGAGATGGCCGCGCAATTGCGCCAGAACGGCCATGCGGGTGAGATCGTGATTCTCGCGGATGAAGCGCATCTGCCCTATCTGCGGCCGCCTTTGTCGAAAGGTTTCCTCGCCGGCGAGGTCGGCAAAGAGGCACTGTTATACAAATCGGCGAAGACTTATGCCGATGCTGCGATCACGCTACGGACCGGCGCGCGTGTGGTGCGGATAGATCGCGCTCGCCGGCGCGTCATCCTCGCTGACGGCGAGATGCTGGCTTATAACCGGCTGGTGTTGGCCACCGGCGGCCGGGCGCGGCCGATAGGGGTGCCCGGTGCGCAGCTCAAGAACATTTTCTATCTGCGCACGCGGGACGATGTGGAACAAATCCGGCCGCATCTTGTGGCTGGACGCCGCATCGCCATCATCGGCGGCGGCTATGTCGGCCTCGAGACCGCCGCCGTCGCGGCGAAGCGCGGGCTGAATGTCTCCCTGCTGGTCCGCGCCCCGCGCGTTCTGAATCGCGTCACGTCCCCGGAACTGTCGGCATTTTACGAACGGATGCACCGCGCCGCAGGCGTGCAGATCCATACCAACGTCGCAGTCCGCGGGTTCAGCGTGGGGCAGGGGGATGCCGTCGGCACGGTGGAGCTGGGCGCGCATGGCAGTCTCGCAGCCGACCTGGTCGTCATCGGCATCGGGCTGGTGCCGAATACCGAGCTTGCGGAAGCGGCGGGGCTCGCGGTCGAGGACGGCATTGTCGTGAATGAGCGCGCGCAGAGTTCGGACCCGTTTATCTATGCCATCGGCGACTGTGCCATGCACGCCCATCATGCATTTCTGCAGCGGCCGATCCGCATCGAATCCGTGCCCAACACGCTGGAACAGGCGCGGATCGCCGCCGCCGCGATCTGCGGCCAACCCATTCCCGCCGCGGCGCCGCCCTGGTTCTGGTCGGACCAGTACGAGCTGCGGCTGCAGATGGTCGGTCTCGCGCAAGGGCATGACGAGCTGGTCATGCGCGGCGAACCCTCCGCCGCCGGCTTCATGATGTTCTACCTTAAGGGCGGCATCGTCATCGCCGCCGACGCGGTCAACCGGCCGGGCGAGTTCATGGCCGCGAAACGCCTGGTTGGCGCACGCAAGGCGGTGGCGCCGGCGCGTCTGGCTGATTTGATGCAGCCTTTGAAGGAGCTTCGGTAGAAGGAAGAGGCCGCTTTTTGAAAAAAGCGGCGCAAAAACTTTTGCTCCTTTGGGTCTGTGGCGCTGAGGCAGCACGGGGAGCAAACCAAGCCACGCCCAGGCAAGCCGCGCCATGTGCAGCGTCATACATGGAAGATCCACAAGCTTATCCCGATTTCTGTGGATCTTCCGATAACGCAACGTCAGCGTGGACTTTGGGCCGTGCTGGTGTCACCGCCACCGGCCCAGATTCAAAAAAGTTTTTGCGCCGCTTTTTCCAGGGCTTGTTGGGAATCATCGTGAATTGATGATGGCTGCGACGAGATGGATCATGGCGCTAAAGGCCTGATCCGTCTTGTCTGAGCGCATGGCGATGCGTTTGAACTCCTTGAGTTTGCAGAAGAA
>Ga0310811_10002530_pt1 | contig 22916 bp, 19 predicted proteins | sample YCmetagenome_FD_207642 | JGI IMG/M metagenome (GOLD analysis project Ga0310811, IMG submission 207642) | Soil microbial communities from experimental microcosm in Duke University, North Carolina, United States - YC | ecosystem: Engineered > Artificial ecosystem > Soil microcosm > Unclassified ...
ACGGAGACCAGACGTAAGGATCGATTCCGCCACGACCCGACGACACCCAAGACCAGCAGGCCGGAAAGCAGGATCTGCCAGCCGCTGCCTCCTAGATAGCGAAGAAATCGAAACGGCAGCTCGAGCGGGGAAATCGGCCCGGTTCCCGCACGCCCCCGGCCACCGAGATTCGCATGGATCACCGCCAGAAAGTCCCCGGTCATTGCCGCCCAGAGGGCCCACTCGATGAGCATGGCGGCCACCGCGGCGCCCGCCAGCGCGAATAGCTCCCGCCAGCGATCCCGCTCGCAGAGGAGCGCCGCCAGGCCCAGGGCCACCGCGCCAAACGAACCTGTGATCCGGTTGCTGATCGCCAGAGCGAGGCACAGGCCGCCCAGACCAAGCACCGGGAAATTCCCCCGCCCCCTTACCCAGCAAAGAATCGCCGCGCTGATCCAGAATCCCTCCGAAAGGTCGGGCATGGGCCGGCTGAAGACCGTGTCCTGGTACGGATGCAGCGCGTAAAGTACCACCGCGGCAAAGGCCAGCCACCGGTCACACCGGCAGTTCCGCGCGAGAAGGAAGACCATGACCGCGGTCCCGGCGAAATAGAGCAGCGGCGCGGCGTAGTAGGCAACGAGCCCCGGGCATCCCACCGCCTGCGCGAGCCAGATCGGCCCCCAGACCGGCCAGCGCAGATCGTGGAAGGATCGGGCCGACCACGCACCAGCCACATGGTCATGCAGGTCCCGGGCGAGTGCCCAATAGTCGAGATCGTCGCCCAGTTCCGGCGCTTCGCGAAAGAGCAGGAAGACAATGATCGCCAGCCCCGCAGCCATCGCGGCTGCGAGCCCTTCCTTCCACCGCTCGTCATGGCCGAATCGATCCGTCAAAGCGCCCGCACCATGCCCGCCGCCACCGCACATTTCGAGAAATTACGCGCCCATCGGCGCGGCGCATGCTACCTCATCCTCCATGACCGAGAAATTCGAACAAGGCCTGCCGTACCTGAAGCTCCATCTCGGAGAAGAGGGCGCGAAGATGGCCATGGAAAAATCGCCCGAGCTGACCCGATTCGTCACCGAGCACGGCTTCGCGGATTTCTACACGGACGAGACTCTTGACCAGAAAACCCGCAAGGTCGCCACCCTCGCCTCGCTCATCACCTCGGCCAGCCTGCCGCAATTCGAGTGGCACACCCGTGGCGCCCTCGAGAACAAGCTGCTCACCGGCGCGGAGGTCATCGCCCTCATCCAGCAGATGACGATCTATATCGGCTTCCCCGCCGCCTACAACGCCCTGAACGTCGCGAAGAAGGTCATCGCGGAGGTCGAATGACATTGGACACCCGGCCAAATGCACATAAGTTGATGGATATGAAGACGCTTCTCGCATTGCTCGCGCCTCTGGCGCTCGCCGTTACGGCGCATGCACAGTCCTCTGCCGTCCTCTATTCACCCGCGACGCAGACGACCGTCGTCTCCCCCCTGACCAGCACCACGCCCCAGGCGAACCAAGCGCTGCTGAACCAAATCAACAACACGATCTCGGAGCGGACCTTCGAGCACCAGGTCCTCACCATGCCCAGCCAGCCGGCTACTCCGACCCTGTTCTACACCACGCCGCGCGTCGTCCGCGCGGAGTAGTCACGGCACGACGAAATCCCGGACGACGGCCATGTGCTGCATGTTCGTCACGCCGCTGTCTCCAGCCTGCACAGGCACCACGTCCGCCAGAGGTTTGAAGGCCCGGCTGTCGAAGACCAGCCCGTGCGGAAATTCCGCCGCCCCGATGCGCACCGGCACGGCACAGGCAGCCAGCTCTTTGTCGGCCAGCACCCAGTCGTAGGGCTTGTTCCGAGGCGCGTTCGTGTCCATGTCGCCGGAGGCATCCGCCGGATCGCCGCCGTGGTCGAAGAGGGCTGCGAACTCGCTCACGCACCCCTCCCCCTTGGTCTTCGTATTGAAGTCCCCTCCCAGCACGAGCAGATCTCCATCGGGAATTTTCTCATGAATCGCCGCCAGCAATGCCTTTGCCTCCTGCACGCGTACCGCCGGCTTTTGGGAATAGAGGTGCACGCTGACTGCCCACAGAAATTTCCCGTTCGGCAGGGCGATCTTGGCCCAGGCGAAATCCCGGTTCGTTTGGGTCGCGTCGTGCCACTCGCCGCTCTCGACGATCGGGAAGCGGCTCACGATGCCGTTGGGAATCTGCGCCCCGGCTTCGATGAAGAAGGAATATTCCTCGCCGAAGGTTGCATTCACCCACTGCCGCGGAGACACCGAGGTGTTGAACTCCTGCATGAGGGCCACGTCCGGCTTCAGCCCTTTCAGGATGCGGGCTCCCGCGCCCTCGGGATTCGAGTGATTTCCGTTGTCCGGCGAATATCCCTGGTGGTTCCCGGAGGTGAGATTCGACGCCACGATGCGCACCTTCACAGGCTCGGCCAACGCGATGCCCATCCCCAGCCAGCCGACCAGTCCCAAAGCAATTGCCCTCATGGCGCGCAGCAGACGCGATCATGAGAATAGGGAACAGAAAAATCTTGGCCGGACTCGCTCGACAGGAGGAATGGCCCACTCGTTGAAACCACCCTCAATTTTCGTCGTCGGCGGGGGTCTCCCGGCCTGGGTGCTTCCGCGGCTGCGGATGGTCTGGGCGCACTTTCGGCGCCAGACTGATGCCCGCCATCACTGGCAGATGGTCGCTACCTCCCCCCTCCGTCCCGGCCTCGGCCGTAATCGCGCGGAAGTCCTGCGGGCGGGCCAGCACGTGATCGATCGGGATGCGCAATAGCTCCGGCAGCGCAGCATGCCACGTCGAGAGATAGCCCGATGCCGGAGCGAGCCCCGTCCGCGACAGAAACGCGCGAAAATCGGTGTCGGCCCAAGTGGAGTTGAAATCCCCCAGCACGATGGTCGGCTGGGTGTCCCTCACCACCTGGACGGCGATCGCGTGCAGAGTCCTGGCTCGACCTCCATACCACGCACCATGCACCGGAGATGGCGGATGCACGATGATCACCCGGCAGACCGGCCCGTTCGGCCACTGAAGATCGCACCATCCAAATCCCGCGCGCTGTTCGTTCTGGCCCCACTGCGTAATCGGAATTTTCGAAAATATCGCGAGTCCACCGGGACCGCTCCGCGGGTCTCCCAGAGTGTACGGATACTGGCTCTTCAGCAATTTTTCCAAGATCCCGTGAAGCTGCTGGGTGATCTCGGTAAAAGCGATGACGTCCGGCTTCGCGGACTCGATCCACCGGAGCGCCGCCTTCGGATCGAGCTGCCCAAGGTAGGCGTTCCAGGTCGCAAACTTCAGCGCCGGTTCCTTTGGATTCCCGGGCGGGAGCACCGGCTTGGGAACGATCAATCCAGCCGCGACCACCACCATCGCCACTCCGCCAAGAGCAGCCGCCACCCGACTGCCGCACCAAACCAACAGCAACGCCCCAAGTCCCACGGCCAGGATCGGCACGATCGAAAAGTTGGCGAAAAGCTCGACCTGCCAGCCCAGATAACCCGCCAGGCCCAGGGCCGCCACCACGGCCCACGCCACGAGCAGCCCACCGGCCACCCCCGCTCCGGCCTTCAGCCGCTTATTCGTCACCATTCGCACCGCGCCACCATTCATGCCGCCCTTGGCCTGGTCAATTCATGAGCTAGATTTCCCCCCATGCCGCGCCTCCTCGACCACATCGACCTCCGGGTGCCATCGCTACCCCGCGCCCGCGATTTCTACGACCGCCTGCTGCCCGCGCTGGGCTTCACCGACTGGCAGGATGTCCCCGCCGGATGGATCAGCTACTGCGCCCCGGGGAATCCCTCCGAGTTCTTTGGCTTCATCGAATCTCCGGACCACCGCCCCAACGAGAATCGCATCGCCTTCTAGGCGGAAAATCGGGAGGCCGTGGATGCCTTCGTGCCTCTGCTCCGGGAACTGGGCGCCCAGAATATCGAGGGCCCGGGCGACGACGAAGGCCCCGGCTACTACGCGATCTTCTTCGAAGACCCCTTCGGCAACCGCCTCGAGATCTGCCACCGGGCGGCAAACTAGAAAGCGATCTCCGCGGCATTGCGCCGGGCCTGCGCGATCTGCTCCGCGCTCAGGCCCGCCGCAGGGGCGGCGACTTCGTATTCATAGGCGAGATCGATGCCGCTGATGCCGGGATCGTCGGTATTGATCGTGGCCAGCAGGCCCCGCTCGAGGAATCCCTTGAGCGGATGGCTGGCATAGTCGGGCACGGTGCTCGTCTGCACGTTACTCGTGAGGTTGCACTCGAGGCCGATGCGATGCTCGGCGAAATAATCCAGCAATGCCGGATCGTGGATCGCGCTCACCGCGTGACCGATCCGCGTGGCGCCGAGGTCGCGCAGCGCGCGCCAGATGCTGTCCGTACCCGCCGCCTCTCCGGCATGAATCGTCACCGCCAGCCCGGACTCCCGGACCTTGCGGAAATGCTCGATGAAGAGCTCGGGCGGGAAGTTGCCCTCGTCCCCGGCCAGGTCGATCGCGGCCAGCCCGTCCCGATAAGCCAGCAGTGCGTCGAGTTCCCGGGCGCACGTTTCCACGCCGAAGGTGCGGCTGAGGATGCCGATCAACTTCGTGGGCATGCCGAAGTCCCGCACCCCGGCAGCAACACCGTCGATCACCGCCTCGACCACCGCGCGGGGATCGAGCCCGTGAGCCCGCGCCATGAAGATGGGGCTGAAGCGAAGCTCGACGTAATCGAGCCCTTCCTTTCCAGCATCCTCGACATTTTCGTAGGCGACCCGGCGGCAGGCCTCGGCGTCGACCAGCACGCCCACCATCCAGTCGAGCTTGGCGAGAAAGGCCATTAGGCCCGGCTGCGGCTCGCTGATCACGACGAACGGGCGCAACGTTTCGAGCGTATCGCCCGGAAGGGACAGGTTATTCTCGCGCGCCAGCTCGAGCATGGTCTCCAGCCGGATGCTTCCGTCGAGGTGGCGGTGAAGGTCGATTTTCGGCAACGCGGCGTCGGACATGGCGCCCTATCTAGCGGCGGCGGCGCGGGCTCGCAATCTTTCGCCGCTACCGCGCACCCGGTCCCCCGCCCGCCGTTCGGAGGTAGGCGTAGGGACCGGTCTGCGTGGCGAGTTCCACCTGCTGCTGCTTGCTCCTGGAAACATGGGTCGCGCAGCCGCCGAGCATCAGGCCCAGTGCCAGCACGGGAAGGAGGAATCCAATCTTCATGGAGGGAAATTTACGATTCATCGATGCGAATGAGAATCTCGTTGCGCCTCAGTTTCGCAGGGATCCACGGCGGGTCGTAGAGCGCCACCAGCGCCTCGCCCGCGGGCTTCAGCTGATGGTCTCGCATCCAGCCCCGGAGCACCGCAGCATTGCCAGACTCGGCGAGGAGATTGTTGTACCCGGTATAGCGGTAAACCGCGAACTTCCCGGCGGGCAGCGTGGCATGCTCGACGTCGTGGGAATTTGCCGGTGGCGCTCCCTCCCGAGCCACTTCCTTCGGCAGAACGAAGCTCATGGTCCGCCGGCCTTTCTCGTCGGCGATCAACACCGGCGTCGTCATCGCGATTTCACGCCCGTCGCGATTGCCGCCCGAGATGTAGCTGAAGAGCCGGGAGAAACTCTGGTTGTCCTCGGCGCCCTCCACCCCGGCCAGAGACAGGCTCCCGTACTCGCGCACCTCGAACTTTCCGTCCTCCAGCAATTTTTTATAGCGGGCCGTTTCCCCGCACAGACGCGAATTCCTGATGACCCACCAAATTCCCAGCCCACCAATAATCGAAGCCAATGCTCCCGCAATCAGTCCCACCTTCTTCATGGAAAGAGTTCGCTCCCGTCCACGCCCGCGGATGGGGGGAGGAGAGTTTTTAAGTGAATAGTGATTGGTTGAGAGCCTGCGACTTCGAGACTCCGTTTCTCAATTATCGACCCAGCCCGCGCCTCGCGGCATGCCGACTCTCAACTAAAAAACTCTCAACTATTTACTCCGGCAATGACGATCCTCCTCACCGGCGCCAACGGCTACATCGGCCTGCGTCTCCTCCCGCAACTGCTGGAGGCCGGCCATACCGTCCATGCGGTGGTTCGCGACACCCGCCGCCTGCCGGTGGAGGACTTTGCGGGCTATGGAGAGAGACTGAAGACGATCGAGGCCGATCTCGCCGAACTGCCGCCAGACTTTGCCTTTCCCGCGGAGATCGAGGTGGCGTTCTTCCTCGTTCACTCCATGGGCGGCGGCGGAAACTTCGCGGAGCGGGAGAGCGACACCGCACATCATTTCGTGCGGGCGCTGGCCGGGACGGACTGCCGCCAGGTCATCTACCTCGGCGGCCTCGTCCCGAAGGACGAAAAGCTCTCGCGGCACCTCGCCTCCCGCCGCCACGTCCAGGAGATCCTGGGGACCAGCCCGATCCCCCTGACTGCCCTGAGCGCCTCGATCATCGTCGGCGCCGGCAGCGCCTCCTTCGAGATCATCCGCGATCTGGTGGAGAAGCTCCCGTTCATGATCACCCCTCGCTGGACGAGGAACCACTGCCAGCCGATCGCCATCGCGAATGTCATCCATTACCTGCTCCACGCCGTCGGCCGGGAGGAGACCTTCGGCCGGTCCTTCGATATCGGCGGGCCGGAGGTCCTCGCCTATCGCGAGCTTCTCGAGCAATACGCGGCGGCGCGCGGCCTCCATCGACTGATCATTCCCGTGCCGTTCCTTACTCCCTGGCTTTCCGCCTACTGGCTGTATTTCGTGACCAGCACGACCTTTGGAATCGCCCGAGCCCTCGTCGACAGCCTGGCGCACGACACGGTCTGCGCGAACGACGAGATCCGGGGGCTGATCCCGCAGGAGTTGCTCACCTACCGCGCCGCGATCGACCGTGCCTTTGCCCGCATCGCGCAGAACCGCGTACCGTCGTCGTGGTACGGCTCGCTGGCCTCCGGCCGCATGTCGTCCGCGCGGCTGCGCTCCGTCCACGTGCCCGAGCACGGCGTCCTGCAGGATCGCCGGACGCTGCCGCTGCATGCCGGCCGCGAGGCCGCGATCAATGCTGTCTGGTCGCTCGGCGGCTCGGCTGGCTGGCCGTCGATGAACTGGGCCTGGCGCCTGCGCGGCCGACTGGACCGGCTGGTCGGCGGCATCGGTCTCCGCCGCGGACGACGGGACGCACAGCAGCTCCGGCCGGGCGACGCCGTGGATTTCTGGCGGGTGCTTCTGGCGGATCGCGCCCAGGGGCGCCTCATACTCTACGCCGAGATGCGCCTGCCCGGGGAAGCGTGGCTGGAGTTCGAAGTCACCGATCACGAGCTGAGGCAGACCGCGACTTTCCGCCCACTCGGTCTGTGGGGGCGCGCCTACTGGATCGCCTGCCTGCCCTTCCACTTCTGGCTCTTCCCCAGAATGGCCCGCCACATCGCCGGCTAGGAAATAGACTCCAAGGAAGGCAGGAAAAATCCCCTGAAGCTCTTCCTGCTTTGCTGAGAGCCCTGTATTTTTTTGGGGAAGCTAGTGATTGATGAAAATGAAGCCGTGGTCCTTCTGGATCATCTGCCAGTCGCCACCCGATGTCGGCGGCCCGGCCGGAGGCGCGTCCGCCGGCTGGGCGCGGGCGACCGGGATCTCCTGAGCCTCGGCCACGGTCCCGACCGGCAGGGCCGCCGCCACGGGAACGGGCGGCGCATCGGTCGAGGTGCCCGCCAGCATCCCACCATGCGTCGCGCAATATTGGTGCGGAATCATCGCCGCCGGTAGCGCCGCCTGGTACGCCGTGCCCGCGGCCCGGCACTCACCCGTGGCCACTCCGCCGGAGACCTGGCAGAGCTCGACCGTCTTCACGTCGTCCCGCCCGGCGAACTGCCGGGGCTCGTATTTCCAGGCCGAGGCATTCTGGATGAAGTCCACCCAGATCGGCAGCGCGAGCTTCGCCCCGTAGCCCCGGTCCGCGATGCGCTGCGGGTGATCCATTCCCACCCACACTCCGCAGGTCAATCGCGAGGTAAAGCCCACGAACCACGCGTCCTTGTAGTCGTCGGTCGTTCCCGTCTTCCCGGCGGCGGGCACCTTCAAGCCGAGCGACGCCGCGGAGGCCGCCGTGCCCCGGGCGATCACGTCGCCGAGCAGCCCGTTCATCACATAGTCCACCTCCGGAGAGAGGCATCGCAGCCCGGCGCGCGTAGCCTTGTAGATCGTGCGCCCGTGTCGATCGACGATGTGATCGATGATGTAGGGCTGCCGTCGCACGCCATCGTTGGGGAACATCGTATACGCCGCAGTCAGGCTCTTGAGCGTCGTCTCGAACGCCCCCAGATAGATCGCGGGCATGTCGGGCACCTGTTCGAGCCCGGCCTTCATCGCAAGCCCTCTCACGGCCGCCCGCGAGGCCAGCTCTCCCACGCGGATGGTCATGGTGTTCCGTGACCGGACGAGCCCCACGGCGGCCGGCTGCATCCCGAGATTGTCGCTATCGGAGTTCTCCGGCGACCAGGACGTGGCCAGCCCGGCGATATCGCCCTCCCGAATCGGCGAGTCGTCGACCAGCGTCCCCGGCGACAGGCCTTTCTCGAATGCCGCCGCGTAGACGAACGGCTTCACGGTCGAGCCGATCTGCCGCCGGGCCAGAATCGCACGGTTATAGGGACTCTCCTTGAAATCCCGGCCACCGACGACGGCTTTTATCCCTCCGGTGTCGTTATCGATCGCGACCAGCGCCCCCTGGATGTACGGCGACTCGACCGCCCTGGACGAAGTCTGTGCCCCCGCGCTACCCCGCGTGGGATGGGGCCAGCCCGGCTCAGACTCCAGCGCCGAGAGCTTTTCATCCACCGACTTCTCGGCCAGCAGTTGCAGCCGCCGGTCGATCGTCGTGAAAATTTTCAGGCCGCCCCGGTCCACGACCTCCTTCGGCAGCAGGATCGCCAGGTCCCTCTCCACCGCATCCATGGCGTAGTTTTCCAGCACCCGTGGCGCGAGACGCTTGCCCGCGGTCATCGGCTCCGCCCGGGCGGTCCGTGCCTCCGTGGCGGAGATCATCTTCAGCTCTTCCATCCGCGCGAGCACCTGGTCCCGCTGGGCGAGCGCCATGCGGCTGTCCTCCAGCGGCGTGAGCCGGTTCGGACTGCGGATCAAGCCTGCAAGAATCGCCGCCTCCGAGAGGGTGAGATCCCTGGCCGATTTCCCAAAGCACGCCCTCGAAGCGGTCTCCACTCCATACATGCCGGCGCCGTAGTAGATGCGATTCGCATACGCCTCGAAGATCTGCCCCTTGGTCAGACTTCGCTCGATCCGCATCGCCAGCAGCGCCTCGACCGCCTTGCGCCGCCAGCGATCCTGCCCGAGATCAAAGGTATTCCGCGCGAGCTGTTGGGTCAGCGTGCTCGCCCCCTCGCGCACTCCTCCGGAAGCCAGATTCCGGTAAGCCGCACGGGCGATACCGCTGAAATCGACGCCGTGATGCTCGTAGAAACGCGAGTCCTCTCTCGCCAGCACCGCCTTGACGAAATATGGCGAGATCTCGGCCAGCGGGACGACGTACCGCACGTCGCCCTCCAGGCGCCCGTAACTCATGCCTGCCTGATCGAAAACTTCCGAGATCGCCGGGATGCGATCGATCTCCCCCAGGTCGAACTGGTCGGCCTCCTTCTGGAACTCGACGTATCGCGGGTAGAGAAACACCCCCGCGGCAATCGCTGCCAGAATCGCGAGCAGCACAACCGATGTGATCAGGAACTTGAGAAATCTGCGCATCGCTCATTCGATTCGGATTTCAGCGAAGCGGCGACCGTAGTTCGGCGCTTGATAGGAAGGTGATGGAGGAGTGTGCCCTGCCCACCCGAGTTCAAGAGCTCATGGAGCTGAGTATTTCATAGCGTAAACAATCCGCCATCCCCGGCGATCGAGTTTCCTCCGCCGCAGGCCTGTCGAGACGGGATTGCCGCCTCCTCACCGAAACGATCATGCAGTTTGCATCATCGTCGGTTCGGGCCTTGACCGACGCTTTCCTAGCAAATTGCGGTGAATAACCCGTCAACATTCGCTCGCTTGAGCAAATATCACCCGGCTCTTCCCTCGGCACCCTCTTCCGACGTTCCTTATTTTCAACAGGTTAAAGAAACCTCGGAGCCACTCTCTAGGAGAAAGTCTTAAAATTGTCTCACTTGTGAACAAATATGGACACACAGGTAAATTCCTGATTTCCTGCCCTCACCCCAAGCGAAAATTTTGCCCGATTACTATCCGACTGTACCCATGCTGAAATCCATCCTCGTTTCATCCCGGCTTTGCCGAGGATTCGCGACGGCGCTCGTCACCACGCTGGTGGCCGGAGCCGCGATCTCATCCACCCAAGCGGGCGTTGCCACCACGAGTGACGTCACGAGCATCGTCCTTGGCACCACGAACGATGGCGCCAGCACCCAGACCCCGCTCGGCGGCGGCACCTCGGGCTTCTCGACCAGCACGAACTACACGCTGAACTACAACGGCGCGCACGATAACATCACTTCCTACGCGTCCGCGGACGGCACCTACCTGCCGATCGCCTACCCCGGCACGATCACCACGACCCTCGTGCGCGTGGCCGGTCCCTACGCGAACTACAACAACGTCGTCTATTCCCGCCTCGCCTCGCATGTGAGCGGCACCGACACCTACGAGCTCAACGCCCCGTTCAACGGCGACGAGCAGTCGGTCTTCAACTCGAACAACATCAACGCCGGCACCGACGACCTTTTCGGTAACCAGGGCGATGGCAACGGCGACAACAACAACATCGAGCGCCTCGACGTCGTCTTCAGCGATGGCGTGGTCGCGACGACCTCGCTCGCCTTTGCGGTCTTCGAGCGCGGCGTGGTCGCCGGGCACGATCCCTTCGGCATCGCCGCCATCACCGCCGTGGACGCCATGGGCCATCCGACGGCTTACGGCCCGCTCGTGCGCTTCGGCTCCGGCTCGAACTACGGGACCTACGGCCAGTCCGCCCTCCTCCCGACCGATACCTCCTGGATCGTGACCCGCAACCTGGTCTCGGATCAGGGTGCCCCGGCAACGAGCCCGTCCGCCAACATCACGAACCAGTCCATCGGCGGCGTGACGGTCGCCGTGGTCGGTCCGACCAGCGCGAATGCCCTCGGCATCACCGCCGGCACGACCATCTACGGCTACTCTCTCGTCGGCGGCGACGTGACCGAGTCCGACGATCTTCTCCATCCTGAGAACTTCCCGCTCGACAGCAACAGCGCGACCGGCGCCGGCGGCATCGACCTCATCGCCTACACGGGCGTCCTGTTCAACGACGTCACCTCCGACCCGGGCATCTCGCTCGTGAAGACGGGCGTTTACGTGCCGGCCGTCCCCGCCTCCAACGCCACGACCGACGTCTTCGGTCTCGCGCTCAACTTCAACGCTCTGATCTTCGACGACTTCACGGCCCAGAGCGGCGACACCGACAATCGCCTCGGCGTCGAGGGTAACTTCAACGTGGTCGACAGCTACAGCGTCGGCACCCCGGCGAAGGGCCACCCCGTCCCGGTCAGCTACAATGGCACGGTCGACCGCCTCATCGTCGGCGGCAACTTCACCGACAGCAACTGGGGCGTGAACGGCAACATCGTCCTCGGCGGCAACCGCTTCGGTCCGGACCGTTATCTCACCAACGGAAACCTCTTCCGCACCGTGCACCCGATCACCTTCGACACGAATGGCAACGTCCCCGACGACGGCAGCGGCGTCAGCTTCGACACCCTGCACAGCCGCCTGATCGAGAGCTCCACGGCCCTCGGCGCCTGCGCGGACCGCGGCGTCGTGACGAAGGACACCTCCCTGCCCTACCAGGCGGATTTCGTCGGCAACGACCCGACCTTCAACGTCTTCAACGTCTCCTCGACCGAGTGGAGCCGCAATGCGAGCTCGATCAACATCACCGCTCCGTCGGGCTCGACCGTCGTCATTAACATCCACGGCCCGTCCGTCACGATCTCGAATTGCGGCGTCCAGCTGAACGGGGTCGATCTCCAGCACGTCGTCTACAACTACGTGGACACGCTCTCGCTCAAGACCACGAACTTCGCCCACCTCGGCTCCGTCCTCGCGCCGCACGCGTCGGCCAAATTCGTCGCCGGATCGATCGACGGCTGCGCGGTGCTCGCCGGCCCGGTCAACTCGTCGAACGGCTTCGAGTTCCACAACTTCCCGTTCACCGGCTCGGCCGACATCGTGATCGGGGCCGGGACTCCTCCGTCCATCCACTACACCTTCACGGTGTCGAACATCGGTGACGCGCCGCTCGACAACGTCCACATCGATGACCCGGTCGTGCCCGTGAACGGCGCGCCGATCTCCCTGGCCCCCGGCGCCACGGACTCGACCACCTTCACAGCGGACTACTTCCCGACCCCGGCGGAAATCGCGAGCGGCTCGTTCTCGAACACCGCGACGGCCTACGGCACGGTCAGCGGAGGCCCGACGGTCAACGCCAGCTCGACCTTCGTTCTCACCTTCCCCGGTGCACCCGTGCCGCCCGCCGGCCCGGCTCCGGCCCCGAACGTGACGCTGAACGTTGTCGTCCCCGCCGCGTCGCCCTCGGTCAACCTGAGCGTCAACGGCCGCGCCACCCGCGTGACGACCGCCTCGACCGCGAAGTTCACCGGCACGGTGAGCGGCGCGACCACCCTCGAGATCCTCTCTGGTGACGCCAGCTTCCAGCCCGGCAGCCTCGACTCCCTGACGGTCGTCCCGGCCGGCTCCAACTGGAAGATCCGCACCGGCACCCTCGACACGGGCCGCAACGTGGTGAAGCTCCGGGCCACCAGCGCCACGGGCGAGACCTCGATCCTCACGCTCCGCGTGATCAAGCACTAAACGGCCGAAAAGCCCGATCTGAACAACGCGCCTGCCTTCACCGGCAGGCGCGTTTTCTTTTTGTGAGCCCACGGGTCCTATAGGACTTATACGACCTATAGGTCCTCCCTTCCCGACCACCCCGATGCTGCGCGTGGCGAGGTATCCCTCGCTTATCTTCGCGGCTTCGCTCCTTCGCACGAGACTTTCATCCTTCTGCCTTCATCCTTCTGCCTTCTTGACGCGCGTGGCACATCCGTTGCTGGATAGAGGGTTCAGCGCATACATCACTTTGGACAAACCCAGCACTCACTCGGACATCGTACTCGTCGGCGGCGGCATCATGAGCGCCACGCTCGCCATCCTGCTCAAGGAGCTCGACCCCAGCCTCACGATCACCCTTTTCGAAACCCTCGCCGGCGTCGCGGGGGAGAGCTCGAATGCCTGGAACAACGCCGGAACCGGCCACGCCGCGCTCTGCGAGCTGAACTACACGCCCGAGCGCGAGGACGGCACGGTGGCCGTCGAGAAGGCGCTCGAGATCAACGAGTCCTTCGAGATTTCCCGCCAGTTCTGGTCTTCACTCGTCGAGCGCGGTGTCCTCGACACGCCGTCGAAATTCATCAACGCCGTGCCGCACATGAGCTTCGTCCACGGCGCGAAGAACGTGGCCTATCTCCGCGCCCGCTACGAGGCGCTGCGCGACCATCCGCTCTTCCGCGAGATGGTCTTCTCGGACGATCCGAAGCAGCTCCAGGACTGGATCCCGCTCGTGATGAAAAATCGCAAGAGCAGCGAGCCGGTCGCCGCGACCCGCGTGGACTCCGGGACGGACGTCAATTTCGGCACCCTCACCCGCATGCTCATCAGCCACCTCGCCCGGCAGGAGGGCGTCTCCGTGCTGCTCGGCCACCGGGTGCTGGACATCGGGCGTGAAAAAAACGCGGCTCCGTGGAAGCTCAAGGTCCAGACCTCGTCGGACGTCATGGAAATGACCGCCGGCTTCGTCTTCCTCGGCGCCGGTGGCGCGGCCCTCACCCTCCTGCAAAAGTCGGGCATTCCCGAAGGGCGCGGCTTCGGCGGCTTCCCGGTGAGCGGCCAGTGGCTCGTCTGCGGCAACCCGCTCCTCATCGACAGTCACCATGCGAAGGTCTATGGCCGTCCGTCCGTGGGGGCACCGCCCATGTCCGTGCCTCACCTGGACACCCGCATCATCGGCGGAGAGAAGTCGCTACTCTTCGGCCCTTTCGCGGGCTTCTCGACGAAATTCCTCAAGAACGGCTCCCTCCTCGACCTGCCCATGTCGCTGAAGCCGGACAACCTCGTCCCCATGCTCGCCGCGGGCCGCGACAATGTGGATCTCACGAAATACCTCATCGGCCAGGTGCTCCAGTCGCCAAAGGACCGCCACCGCGCGCTCCGCGAGTACATGCCCTCCGCTCGCATGGAGGATTGGAAGCTCGAGGTCGCCGGCCAGCGCGTGCAGATCATCAAGCAAAGCCCGAAACGCGGCGGCGTACTGCAGTTCGGCACCGAAGTCGTCTCCTCCGCCGACGGCAGCCTCTCCGCGCTGCTGGGCGCCTCGCCTGGAGCCTCCACGGCGGTCGCCATCATGCTCCAGCTCATCGGGAAATGCTTCCCGGAGCAGCTCGCCTCCGGCGGCTGGTCGCAGAAGATCAAGGCCCTCATCCCGTCACACGGCGAATCGCTGGCCACGGACGAGGCCCTGCTCGACCGCATCCGTCCCTGGACGGCCAGCACCCTCGGCCTCGCGGGATGAGCTGCCCGGCCCCCTGCCCGCTCCGCCCAATGGCGGCCCGATGTGGAATTTTCGCAGACGAGCCGCCCGCTCGGTGCTAAACGTCCACTGCATCCGCTCATGACTTTTCGCGCCATTCTCGTCCTTCTCGGCTGTGTCCTCGCCGGAGCCCACGCTGCGTCCGATACCTATCAACGCTTCGAGGCCTTCCAGACTCCTCCGAAAAACTGGCGCTATTTCAATCCGAACCAGGGCTTCGGCTACTTCCCCACCGGCGGCACCGATGGGGAGGCCGGCGGCTTTTTCTTCCCGAAGACGTATACCGCCTACTACGCGGACACGTCGCTCAACGGCACCTTCCATCGCGGCACGCCGATCACCGCCGGCGGCAAGATCCGCCTGGACGAAATCAGCTTCGATCCCAACTACACGAACTCCGTCTACATCGCGCACTTCCGCAAGGGCAGCACGAAGAACATGTTCGTGAACATCATCGGCATGGCGCTGACCGGCACCAACCAGAGCACGATCGACATCGCTCCCATCGTCCAGTTCTCGAACGGCAACGCCTTCGTCGGCCGCAGCATCGAGGTGCCGGTCGATTCGAAAGTCCACGACTGGTCCTATACCTGGACGCCCACCGGCGGCGCCGACGGCATCGGCATCCTGGACGTCACGATCGATACCGACACCGTGTCGCTCACCATGGGTATGTCCAGCGCCGGGCTCGACTACTCGATCGACTCCTTCGGCCTCTATCAGCCCGCCTTCAGCGCGCCGAACAGCAACAGCTACTTCGTGGTGTTCACGAAGAAGCTCGGCTACACCGCCTTCGTCGGCTCCGCTCCGAAGATCCACGTCAAGGGCCCGAAAAACATCCAGGCCTCCTCGTCGCCCGTCGCCCTGGCCGGCACGACCCACACCACGATCGGCAATCGCGTGACCGCCGTCCGATACCGCGTCATCCACAACGGCAAGACCAGTCGCTACAAGGCGGCGAGCGGAACCGACCGTTGGACGGCGAACGTGCATGTCTCCTCCGGCAGCTCACGCATCGAGATCACCGCCTACGGCGACAACGGCCTCAAGACGACGGCGGTGCGCAACGTGACCCGAAATCCCTAGCGGCGGTTTTCAAAGTTCCCCCCTCAAAATCCATGACGCTCTGCAAAATCCCCCTCCTGCTTACCGTCACCATCCTGGCCGGCTGCGCCTCTCCGGCCTCGAAGCCGAAGACCAGCGCCGCTCCATCGTGGCCATGGAAGATCCCTTCCCGGCAGGCCTTCCTCGCCGAGATCCCGCCGCCACCCGCGCCCGGCTCCGCCACGGCGAAGAGTGACCTCGCGACCGTCCTCGCCCTCCAGGCGAAATCCACCCCCGCCAAGATCGCCCAGGCGAAAAAGAGCTACGATCTCACCGTCTTCACCTACGCCTCGGCCCTGAACCCCGGATTCACCGCCGCACGTTATCCGAAGACCGCCACATTCTTTCTCGAGCTGAACGACCTCGTGAACTACGTGAACAATTACATCAAGGACGACTACAAGCGGCCGCATCCGTTCCAGGTGAGCGCGCAGGTCCAGCGGATCGTGGTGGCGAAGCCCGGCTATTCCTACCCGAGCTATCACTCCGCACGCTGCGTGGTCTTCCAGAACGTCCTCGCGCAGCTCGATCCCGATCTGCGCGGCGCCTTCGACCGGGTCTCCGCCCAGGTCGAGGAAGATCGCGTCTTCGCCGGCGAGCACTTCCCGAGCGACATCGAGGCCGGCATAAAGCTCGGCCGACTCATCTGGGCCGCCCTGGAAAAAGACGCCAATTTCCGCGCCGACGTCCTGAGCCTGAAGAAGGCCGAGTGGACGCCACCGCCCGCCGTCGAGGCTCATTGATCGGACCGCGGCCGCTCGCGATATGGCCCGCAGGGCCATCGTTCAATGGGAGGGAGAGGCTCCCGCCGAGCCGATTTCTGACGTATTTTTAAAAAAGCAGGAATCGAAGCGGGCATCACCTCGCAATTCTCTGAACTCGATACGAGGCAAGAAGAGCTTCAGGAGATAATTTCTCCTGCCTTCCTTAAAGCCTCCGCATTTTTGAAGTCGGCTCGGCAGGAGCCTCTCCCTCCCAGGGAAAGCTTCGCTCATCCCTGCGTTCCTCAGAGCTTGAACGTCGCCGCATGTAGCGGCGCCCTCTTGCAACCCTACTTCCGCTCGGACGAGCGATTCTGGAAGCGCGAGAGCGTGGATCGCGTCGCCATCTCCATCCGCCGTTGCGCGGCGAGCTGGGTCGCGCGCTTTTGGTCGGTGGCGGCATCTCCCGTTTTCGAATCGGACTTCTTATGTTTCTTCGGGCGGTGCGGCATGTCCTCACCCTACCCCGGCGGTCACATATAAGCGAGCAGTGACTTTCCCAAGGGATTCGTGAGAGGATGTCCCTTCCTCGATGAAGCCATTCCGCAATCTCGGAGAAACCCGAACCCTGAACGGCTCGCGCTTCTCCCTCCACGAACACAACGGCGAATATTTCCTGAAGCTCAACGGCACGCAGCTCATGGGCTCGAATGCCACCGTCTCCGAGCTGCTACTGGCCGATCTCGCCTGCGAGTTTCGCAACTCCCGGCCGCACGCCCGTGTCCTCATCGGCGGTCTCGGCCTGGGCTTCAGCCTCAAGCGCGTGCTCGAGATCTCCGCCCCCACCGCGAAAGTGCAGGTCGCCGAGTTGCTCCCGGACGTCGTCCGCTGGAATCGCGAACTCCTCCAGGACCTGAACGGTCCCCTGCTCGACGATCCCCGCGTGGAAGTCATCACCGGCGACGTGTTCGACTGCATCAAGAAGGCCGGGGCGGCCTATTACGACGCCATCCTCCTCGACGTGGACAACGGCCCGACTTCCTTCGTGCAGCCGCAGAACTCGCGCCTCTACACCCGGAACGGCTTCAAGGTCATACGGAACTCCCTGAAGCCCGGTGGGCGCGTCGCCTTCTGGTCCGCCGACAACGAACCCATGTTCATGGAGCAGTTCAGCCGGTCCGGTTTCACCGTGGAAGATGTCCCCACCAAATCCCACGAACGAGCCAAACGGTTCGCCCACCATATTTATGTCGGGGAGAAGCAGGAAGATTGATCTCCTCCCCAGAAAATCAGGTTACCCGTTTTTCGTTTCTTCGCCCTTGATTTCGAACAAGTTTCGTTTTACCTATTCAGCCTCGTGAAGTTCCCCCAATTTCTCATCCCAAGCCTCGTCGCCGTCGCCACCCTCGGTGCGCTGACGTATCCGTCCCATGGCCAGACCTCTGTCGCCACGGTTCCGCAGGGTTTCGTGAATATCACCATCAAGCCGAGCACCGATGGCACGACTCCGACCCTCACCCAGTTTTCCGCTCCTCTGCAGCCCGCGGCAACGATCACAGGACAGAGTGTCGGGCGCCTGTCCGGCGTCGCAGCCAGCACTCTCTCCAATAGCAGCGCAGGCTGGACGGCCAGTGCTCTCTCCAGCACCACCGCACCCTTCTACGTCAAGGTGCGCACCGGCTCCGGTGCGGGAAGAATTTTCCGCATCACGGCCAACACCAGCACCGACCTTACGGTCGATACCCAAGGCTTCGACCTTACCACCCTTGGCATCGCCACGGGAGCCAGCGGGGACAGTTACGAGATCTTTCCCGGCTACACTCTGCTGAGCTTGCTCGGTACCCCCACGGAAGGCGTCATTGGTGGAAACTCGACGCAATTCTCCGCCAATCAGACCGACAAAGTTCTGATCAACGACTCCATCGGTATCGCTCGCTTCTTTTACTACGATACATCGGTCTCTCAATGGAGGCGGCTCGGTTCGGCCACGAACCAAAACACACTTCCCATTTCGCCCTTCACGGGGATGACTTACTACCGCGTCTCTACGACGCCCTTGAGCTTCACGTTCACGGGAAAAGTACCGGATACGAATGCCAAAATCGCCATTCCTACAACGGGGACCACGCTTCTCGCTTCGTACTTCCCGGCCACCACGACTCTCGCCAGCCTGGCGCTGAACACGCTTCCAACCTGGCGTAAACTGGGTGACGCAGGCGTCACTCTCGACGACACTGATCGCGTGCTGGCCGAAGACTCCATCGGCATTGTGCGTTCTTTCTATTTTGATGGTACCTCTTGGAAACGGGTAGGAAGCAATTCCGTCCAAGACTCCGTGGCGATCTCCGCCGGTTCGACGATTTATCTCACCAGATTTGGCTCCGGAACGAACAACGAAACCTGGGCCAGAACTCTCCCCTACTCTCTGAACTAATGACACGCCGTCTCCTCCTCCTCGCGGGCCTCGTGGTGCTCGCAGGCACTGCCAGCCTCAAAGCCCAGACCATTTCCCTTTTCGGCAATGCCGCAACCGGTAGCGGCTGGAGCTATAATCCCGCAACTAGCACAATCAACGGACTCGATAGTGCCGGCAACGTGGTTTTCGGCAGTCCGGCGAACATCGATCTCGGATCGAATCGCTATATCAGCCTCACCGGTAACGCTACGACCGCGCCGTTGGGGACCTTCACGATTACTTTGGAAGACGACGCCAGCCATCTCGTCTCGGCTCAATTCAAATGGGCCGACTTCTCCGGCGGCGGCACCACCAAAATCTCAGCGATCAATGTTTCCGGAACATTCAACTTCGCGCACATCACCGGATGGACCCTGGACGCGGGCGGTTCCCAGCAGGCAGTCACCGCCTCGTTCTCACAGCTCTCCGCCGTTGCCGCCATTCCGGAGCCTTCCACCGCCCTGACAGGCCTGGCTGGGCTGGTCGTCGTTGGTTTTGCCCTTCGTCGCAGGCTGAAGAAAGCCGGGAACATCTAAGGACGTTTAGTTTAAAATCAACCCAGATCGGACGGCATGTTGCCGTCCGATTTTTGTTTCCGGGCCTGCCCGCTTCCGCTCGAGGCTGTCTGCGATTCCGACCCGCTCAGTCAACATCTCCATTCCCCCCTTTCCGTCCCTGGGCCACCTCGGTTTTCCACCCCTGCTGATCCGGAGAATCCTTCCACCACCGCAGTAGCCCGCGAACGCGGGACCGTCTGGTTCGCACTTCACCGGCTCGCGACGAAGACCGTGACCTCCCGGCTCGCACTGCGTCCCTGATCGTCCACCGCGATAAGGTGCCATTTTCCGGGCCGCGCCGGCCATTCGAGCGGGCGACCGGATTCCGCGGTCCCGAGGTATTGCGAGCCGGCGAACCAGTGGACCTTGTTCACGCCCGCATCCGTCTGGGCGACCAGCGGGATGACGTCACCATCGGAGCTTCCTCCGCGAACCGCATACGCCTCCCCACCGGAGGGAGAAAGGATGCGCGGCGCATTTCCGATTCGCGCCAGGTAATCGACCGCCTCATCGGGGCCAAAGGGCGGCGGCACGCGCCGGGGCATGCCTGCCTGCTCGAACAGTCTGAGCATGTTCGACGGCCAGAACTCATAAACCTCCTTGCGGCAATCGCCATTGTCGTGAAGCAGTCGCAGGCCACTGCGAGCATCCACCAATACCTCGCGATGCACGCTGCAGGTCGTGATCGGAGACACCCCCGGGATGAACCATCCGGAAATGCGGTGCTTGCAAAAGGCTCCCGGCAAATCACCTGATACGGCACAGAAATCGACCTGCTTCAAATTTGCACCCGGAGGAGGCACCAGCGGCCCCAATCGAGCTCGCCCACTCGTCACCAGCCGGTCGATGATCTGGAAGAGCAGTGGCCCGGCGCACGATCGTCCGACGAAGGCCGGATTCCCCACTCCGTTGAAATTCCCGATCCACACCGCCAGGACGTAATGGTCGAACACCGCGAACGACCACGCATCGCGGAATCCATGCGACGTCCCGGTCTTCCAGCAGACCGCCCGCGTCAGCTCGGCGGGGGTGCCATCCGGCCGCGCGACCCTGGACAGCGCATCCAGGGTCAGGAAAGCCGCCTCCGGGCTGCACATGCGGACGCCCTTCGCGATCGTCCCATCCTTCTGCGTCACGAGCGGCTCGAGCATTCCCCCATTCGCCAGCAGCGCGTAGAGCCGCACCATGTCCGCCATCGAGAGCTCCTCGCCACCGAGCGCGAGTGACAGGCCGTAGTCGCCCTCCGGCCGCGTGAGCGGGATTCCCGCCTTGCGCAGGAATTCGTCGAAGGTCGGGCCGCGCAGCCTTGCCACGAGATCCACCGCCGGGACATTGCGGCTGCGTGCCAGCGCCTCCGAGGCGGAGATGGGCCCGCAAAACTGCCGGTCGAAATTATCCGGGCTGTAGTCCGAAAAGCGCCTGGGCGCATCGAGCATCAGGCTCTGTGGGTGAATCAACCCCTGGTCGAACGCGAGGGCGTAAATGAACGGCTTCAACGCCGAGCCTGGCGAGCGCTTGCTCCGGGTGCCATCGACCTGACCGTCGATCGCCCGACTCCAGAAATCCACCGAGCCCACGCTGGCCAGCACCTCCATGGTGTGCGCATCGACCAGCATCGCCGCCCCGTTGTGGACGCCCACACTGCTTTTGGCGGCCACATATTCCCGGAGGCCCCGCTCGACGAGATCCTGCATGGATCCATCCAGGCTCACCGTTCGATCCGATCCTGCGGGAGCACTCTCCAGAAGCCCGGTCGTAAAGTGGAGAGCCTTCATCGGCGGGCGGCCATCCGACCGCAGCCGATAGTCGATCCCCAACGGATCGGTGACCACTTTCCCCGCGAGGAGCTGGCCGTAGAGCCGTCCGTAAGCCGCCGTCAGGGCTGCGTTCTCGCGATCCGCATACGGCGTTCGCCGGGCCGGGCTCTGTGGCACTACGCTCAGCGTGACCGCCTCCGGCCAGCTCAGGGTCTGCGGCGCATGGCGGAAATAAATCAGCGACGCCGCCCCCACGCCCTCGATGTTCCGACCGTAGGGCGCGAGATTGAGATAGGCCTCCAGGATCTGCGGCTTCGAGTAGTGCCGCTCCAGGCACAAGGCGGTGAAGATCTGTCCCGCCTTCCCGGGCAGGGAACGTGTGTACAGGCCATTTCGCAGGCGGGCGACCTGCATGGTGATCGTCGACGCGCCGCCCAGTGACGGCCCCGTGAGCCAATGCCAGCCGGCCCGGACCAGCGATACGGGATTCACTCCGGGGTGCTCGGAGAAATACCGATCCTCATGAAAGAGCGTCGCCTCCACGACGCGGGGGGAAATGGCGTTCAGTGGAGTGAAGACCCGCAGTTTGCCGTCGCCAGCCGGTGCCATGCGGAGGACGCGCCCGTCACGATCCCGCAACACGGTCGAGAAGGGCACGCCATCCAGCAGTGGCGGCTTCGGCAGCAGCAGCCAGCCCACGCCGGCGATCGCGGCCCCACCGGCCGCCAGCTTGAACCATCCGCGCTTTCTCATCGCGCCGAGACCTCGATCTCCCCGGCCACGTTGCAGGCGTGGGTGCCGCGATCGTACATCGATTCCGCGAAGGCGGGCGGCACCGTGTAATGACCGGCCGCCGTGGCCTTGATCTGGTAGCTGATCTCGCGCACGTGTGGCCCGACGTCTCCGAAGAACACCGCTCGGTCCTCTCGCACCTCGACGAAATCCCATCCCGCCGAGTCCGCGCCCGGTTGCAGGGATGAGCCCACGATCTCGAATCCTCCGGGCAGCAGATCGACGACGGCCGCGTTGGAAATCGTATCTCCAAGGGAGCGAACGAACAGTTGCACCGTGATCGGCTCGCCGACTTTCGCCGTCCTGGGGAATCGACGATAGATTTCCATCCCACTCGTGTCCGGCTTCGTTGGCAGCGCCTGTTCGTACCCGGCATCGACCATCTGGCAAAAGCCTCCCAGCGGGGCGCCGGTCGCAATGAAGCGCAGTCCCTTCGCGTCCGGCGAGAAGGCCGAGGTTTTCAGCAGGCTTCCGGGAGCCTCGATGGGCCGCAGGGTTTTGTCCGCAAGCCTTTCCGCCACCCCCACCCGCGCGCCACCCTGGGCCACGGTGGCGGAGTAGCTCTTCAACGCCACCACCGCGCACGCGGCGGAGAGCGTATTGAATCTCCCGCTCTGGATCGGCTCCAGAACCTTCAGGAACTCACCCTGCGGCAACTTGCGCAGCATATCCGGGAAGTGCCGCCCAAGGATCGCCACATACTGGGCATCCGCGACGAGGCCGTCGTAGAACAGCCCTCTGCAACCCTGGCCGCACTGGTAGCCGCCGATCAGTTTTCGTGCCTCGCCATCCTGCTTGAGCATTTCCAGCGCTCCGGCGAGATAGACGGCGGTGAGGTCACTGCGCCAGTCTTTCGGATAATCACGATCCAGCGTATCGCGCAGGTTGATGATCGCGTTCGTCGTCACCGTCTCCTCCCGCGTGAGCAGATAGATGGCCCACGCCTGGATGCG
>Ga0310811_10002531_pt1 | contig 22915 bp, 19 predicted proteins | sample YCmetagenome_FD_207642 | JGI IMG/M metagenome (GOLD analysis project Ga0310811, IMG submission 207642) | Soil microbial communities from experimental microcosm in Duke University, North Carolina, United States - YC | ecosystem: Engineered > Artificial ecosystem > Soil microcosm > Unclassified ...
CGCCAGGAAACTAAAAGCCATTAAATCCTGAACATATTCACCTTTATGTAACTCATCCTGAACGGTTTTGAAACTTGCATTAGCTGGAATTACCAAAATGCGATTATCCTTTTCTACCAAAATGTTTGGAGTATAAACGATCTGATAGGCATAAAATGAAAACGAAATCAGAAGAATTGAAAAAAGTAGAAAGAATATCAGTCCCTTACTTGGCTTCATGTTATAAAATAAATTTAGGGTTCAAAAATACAAAATTTGTTCACAGTCAGGGTTCATGAATTTGTATGAACATACAGTAATTTGAGCCAACTTTACTGCGTTATGGCTGCTGAATTCATCAAAATACATCCAAAAAATCCAGAGGAGCGCAAAATAGATCAGGTTATTGAAGTTTTAAGGGATGGCGGAATTATTATTTACCCAACCGATACTATTTATGGAATTGGTTGCGACTTAATGAATCGCAAAGCCGTTGAGAGACTTTGCCAGATCATGAATGTGAAGCCTCAGAAGATGGATTTATCCTTTATCTGCAACGACCTGAGTCATATCTCTGAGTATGTAAAGAGAATTGATACGCCCGTATTTAAAGTATTAAAGAAATCTTTGCCCGGGCCTTTTACTTTTATTTTGGAATCGAACAGCAAAGTTCCTAAAATATTGGATGTCAATAAGAAGACCGTTGGTATTCGAATACCCGACCACGCCATTCCTCGTTATATTGTTGAAAAGCTTGGCAATCCGCTTATCACATCTTCCATAAAAGATGATGATACTATTAAAGAGTACACCACAGATCCGGAAGAAATCTTTGAAGACTTTAAGCACCTGGTAGAAATTGTTATTGATGGTGGCGTAGGTGGAAATATTCCTTCCACAGTAGTTGATTGTACAACATCAGAACTCTCCATAATCAGACAAGGTCTTGGTGAAATTGAAATATGATTTCTCTGATCAACATGATTGCAATGGCATCAACTTAGCGTTCTTAAAATTCCATTAATTTTTCAGTTGTGAAATCTGTATTAGTCGAAACTCAATATCTCCCATCCATTGCCTACTTCTCTGCACTGTCAAAGTTTGATACTTTAATTGTTGAACGTTATGAGCACTACGTAAAACAGAGTTATCGAAACCGATGCTACATAAATACTGCACACGGAGTAGAAATGCTCACCGTTCCGTTGGCTGGCAAACATGGAAAAGTTTTGATCTCAGAGATTAGAATTGATTACACACAACGGTGGCTGATGAATCAATGGCGAGCACTTCAATCAGCGTATGGTAATGCTCCTTTTTATGAGTTTTATGCAGAAGATTTGCAGAAGATTCTATTCAAGAAGCATAATTTTCTTTACGATCTAAACCTTGATTTACTGTCATTGTGTCTTAAATGGCTAAAAAGCCCGATTATCATTCAGGAAAGTCTGTCGTATACTACTGACCCGCTGGCAGACGTTTATGACCTTAGAAATGAAATAAATGCGAAAAATATAGTCGGAAGTAATAAATACTATAAATCTATACCCTATAATCAGGTGTTTGGCAATAAGTTTGTAAACAACCTGAGTATAATTGACCTGATCTTTTGTGCAGGACCACAAGCCAGACAGATCGTTCATGACTCAGCGTTGTGAGTGAATGAACAAATAGCGGGCGGAATGCGTTTTAAAGCATATTAATTCTTCATGGTTCAATAGCATAGAACACGAGAAAAATTTTACATTTACATTAATCAACAATTCATTCCTACTTATGGAAGCAAAATTTTCGAATCGAGTTAAAGAAGTAATATCGCTGAGCCGGGAAGAAGCCTTGCGATTAGGGCACGACTACATTGGTACTGAGCACCTCCTTCTCGGTATGGTTCGTGAAGGTGAAGGAGTGGCTGTTGGTGTATTGAAGAAGTTAGGCGTGCCGCTGGATGAGCTCCGTAATGAAATCGAAAAGATTTCAAAAGGAACAGCAACACATCAGGTAAAAAACCTGGCTAACATTCCATTGACAAAGGCATCTGAGAAAGTGTTGAAGATAACTTATCTGGAAGCCAAAATCTTTAAAGCCCAACTTATCGGAACAGAACATCTTTTACTATCCATCTTGCGCGATCAGGATAATCTGGCCACACAAATTCTAAGCAAGTTTGATGTGAACTATGAAGTAGTAAAAGAAATGCTTGAATACCAGAGTGAGAATCCGATGGCATCATCTGATACAGATGATCCGGATGAAGATTCATCAAAAATCTTTGGTGGTGGAGCAGGCTCTGGTGGTGCTGGTAAAGAAAAGAAAGGCGGCGAGAAATCAAGAACACCCGTACTTGATAATTTTGGAAGAGATTTAACAAGACTTGCTGAAGACAACAAACTTGATCCGATAGTGGGTCGCGAAAAAGAAATTGAGCGAGTTGCCCAGATCCTTTCACGTCGTAAGAAAAACAATCCTATTTTAATTGGTGAGCCTGGTGTTGGTAAAACAGCCATTGCTGAAGGTCTTGCACTACGCATCATTCAGAAAAAAGTATCACGCGTACTTTTCGGTAAGCGCGTTGTTACTCTTGATCTTGCTTCACTGGTAGCGGGTACAAAATACCGCGGTCAGTTTGAAGAGCGGATGAAGGCCGTTATGAATGAATTAGAGAAATCACCCGATGTGATTCTCTTTATAGATGAATTGCATACTATCGTTGGAGCAGGTGGCGCATCCGGTTCGCTTGATGCCTCAAACATGTTTAAACCTGCACTCGCCCGGGGTGAGATCCAATGTATCGGTGCAACAACACTGGATGAGTACAGACAATACATTGAAAAGGACGGAGCACTTGCACGTCGTTTCCAAATGGTAATGGTTGACTCCACCACTGTTGAAGAAACTATTCAGATTCTGGATAACATTAAAGAGAAATACGAAGATCACCATCATGTAACCTACACGAAAGAAGCTATTGACGCCTGTGTGAAGTTATCAGATCGCTACATCAGCGATCGTTACTTACCAGACAAAGCTATCGACGTATTGGATGAAGCTGGTGCGCGTGTTCACATCAACAACATTCATGTGCCTGAAGACATCGTGAAGTTTGAAGAGGCCATTGAAGATGTGAAGAAAGAGAAGAACCGTGTTGTAAAGAGCCAGAAATATGAAGAGGCTGCTCAGCTTCGTGATAAAGAGAAAAAGTTGATTGAACAACTTGAACTTGCTAAAACGAAATGGGAAGAAAAGACACGTACTGAACGTTACACTGTTAATGAAGAGAATGTTGCTGATGTGATTGGTATGATGACAGGTATTCCTGCAAATCGTATCGCACAAAAAGAAAGCAACAAACTGCTTAACATGTCTAACGACCTGAGCGGAAAAGTTATCGGCCAGGAAGAAGCTATTAAGAAATTAACCAAGGCAATACAACGTACACGTGTTGGGTTGAAAGATCCTAAAAAACCAATTGGTTCTTTTATATTCTTAGGCCCTACTGGTGTTGGTAAAACAGAATTAGCCAAGGTATTGGCTACCTATCTATTTGATAAGGAAGATGCTCTGGTAAGAATCGACATGAGTGAGTACATGGAGAAATTCTCTGTATCTCGTTTAGTTGGTGCACCTCCAGGCTATGTAGGTTATGAAGAAGGCGGACAGCTTACTGAAAAGGTAAGACGCAAACCATATTCTGTTGTGTTGCTTGATGAAATCGAAAAAGCTCACCCTGATGTGTTTAACATATTACTTCAGGTGCTGGATGACGGTATCTTAACAGATGGTTTGGGCCGTCGAGTTGATTTCAGAAATACGATCATTATCATGACATCAAACATTGGTGTTCGTGACCTGAAAGATTTCGGTAGTGGTATCGGCTTCGCAACTGCCTCCAAGCGTGAGAGCGAAGAAGAGCACATGAAGTCAACTATACAGAATGCACTGAAACGTGTATTCAGTCCTGAGTTTTTGAATCGTTTGGATGATGTTATTGTGTTCAATTCACTTCAACGTGAGCATATCCATAAGATCATTGACCTTACACTTAAGAAACTTTTCGACAGAATCATTCAATTGGGTTACACTGTTGAACTTTCTGATAAAGCGAAAGACTTCCTGGCAGAGAAAGGTTATGATCAGCAATTTGGTGCTCGTCCGTTGAACAGGGCTATTCAAAAATACCTTGAAGATCCCGTAGCAGAAGAAATTCTGAAGGGCGAAGTTGAAGAAGGCGGTACACTCCTAGCTGACTATGAAGGCACTGGTGATTTACTGACTATCAAAACTAAAAAAGCGAAAGCTTCTTCGAAGGAGAAGAAGAGTGAGTAAGAAGATTTCAGATTACTTTCTATAACAAAAAGCCGGATAACATCCGGCTTTTTTTTGTTTTTGATAACTCACCAAGATTCACGTTCTCTTATAGAAAAGGCTTGTTCATATGACGAGAAGAATTTCAATTACATCTTCCTTGTTTTAATCTCAAACAAATCTTTATTTGTGCCAATTATTTTATTATGGATGAGTACGAAGAAGATCCCGTAGAAATTTATAAACGAGAATTCAAACGCAAACGCTGGGAGAAAGAACAAGCTCAGAAAGCAAAGACAGAACAGTATCGCAGAACTTCACACAAATACTTTCGTTTTCTTGCCTTCCCTGCTGCACTGTTTGCGCTCATACTAATTATCGACAAATATCTGCCTGGCAACGTATATCAAGAAACTGTAGATAAGGGTTGGCAAGAGCGTACCGGCGGGTCGAGACGAAGTCGTGGAGAATTAATAAGTTTCATGCAAACTGAAAATTTCGAGTTAGCTGTACCTCACGAAATTCATTTACACTATCCCTATAATGAAAGTAATAGACCGCCACTCTTAATTGCTGTCTCTCCAATCTTTAAGATCCCGCTTCATGCCACTGTAGATATGAACAACAAGCAATATAAATTTGACATACTTGAAACCATTCACTCATTCTATTTGCCATTGACATGGATGCTATTAATTACGTCATTGGTATGTATATACTTCAAACAATATTCATGGAGTACATATACGTTTGCTTTCGTTCCGGCAATAATCCTTTTCGCGATCTATCTAAAATGGTAGTTCTGTTGTAATAAAATTATTTTCCATTTAACTCCTTCAACGCCATCCACGCCATCAAACCCGTACTAATTTTTAATGCATCTTCATCAATATCAAAAGTTGGCGTATGCACGTATGATGTTATGCCTTTCTTTTCATTACGTGTACCCAATCGATAGAACGAAGCAGGAATCACCTGCGAATAATATGAAAAATCTTCAGAGGCTAGTGTAATATCAATATCAACAACATTCTCTGCACCTACATATTCAATAGCAGCAGCTTTTATTCTTCGCGTAAGCTCTGGATTATTTTCAAGATATGGATAGCCATGAGAAATCTCAACTTCACACTTACCTCCCATGCCTTCAGCAATACTCTCTGCCATTTTTGTGATGCGCTCTAATGCGGACTTGCGCCATGTCTCATTCATAGCTCTGAACGTACCAGCAATGTTTACTTCATTTGGTATAATGTTAGTAGCACCTTTACCAATAATATTTCCAAAGGTGAGCACAGTTGGTTGTCGTGGATTCGCATTACGACTGATGATTTGTTGTAAAGCTATAATGATGTGAGATGCAATTACAATAGGATCGATCGCAAGCTCCGGAGCGCCTGCATGACCACCTTTGCCAATCACCTTTAAATAAATTTCATCTGCACTGGCCATGTACATGCCTTCACGAAACCCAATCTTGCCCGTGGGCAAAAAAGGAAATACATGTTGACCAATAATGCCTGCAGGTTGTGGATTCTGCAATGCTCCATCTCGAATCATATAAGAGGCACCTCCGGGATTCTTCTCTTCACCTGGTTGAAACAACATTCTTACAGTTCCCTCAAATTCATCTTTGATCTCAGCTAAAATTTTAGCAGTACCCAAAAGCGACGAAGTGTGAACATCGTGACCACAGGCATGCATTACACCTTCATTCTTTGATTTGTAAGGAACATCGTTTGTCTCTTGTATCGGCAATGCGTCCATGTCAGCACGTAGTGCAATGCTTTTACTGTCTGGATTTTTACCTTTTATTTCAACGACCAACCCCGTGGTTGCAATCTCCTGGGGTTCTAAGCCAAATGAGCGAAGCTGCTCTGCTACAAATTTTGAAGTGTTAAATTCCTGATATGATAATTCAGGATTCGAATGAATATGCCTGCGATATTCTGTTACCTGACTACTGTAAGCTTGTGATAAAGATTGAATTCGTTTGAGAAGATTCATCGTGTTATTTACTAGGAAACGCAAGGTAATAAAGTTTATTCACAGACATGGATTGGTTTATCCAACCATTCATATAAACAATCTTTGTTATTGCTGTATTAAGAATAGATATTCGTTGTAAAAATAACAACTTAAACGATGCATAAAATCAAATATGGCTTAGCTTTTCTATTCATGCTCGCCAGCACTTTTTTATTAAGAGCCCAGCAGTCTGATATGAAAACACTTTCTCTGGATGATATGTCAGCCTTTAAACCTCAAGATGGCAACTGGCAGATTGTTGGTTCAGTGATGATGGATCCAACCATTGATGCTCATCCGCACGAAGCACCCGCTGTTCCCGAAGAAGGAAAGAAAAAGAAAAAATCAAAAGATCAGCAAGCACCTGAGCCTCCAAAGGCAGTGACCTTTCAGGCGGGCAAAGGAATTTTGCTTAACTATAATGATGAAACTAAAAAGAGCAATCTCATTACAGCATTCGAACATGGTGACATAGAACTTGAACTTGAAGTGATGATTCCGAAAGGATCAAACTCTGGTATCTACCTTCAGGGTCGCTATGAAGTTCAGTTATTGGATAGCTGGGGAGTTAAAGATCCAAAGTTTTCTGATATCGGTGGTATCTATAGAAACTGGGAGTCTGAGCCTTCAAAAATCTATATGGGCAAAGCACCATTAAGCAATCCTGCTAAAGCACCTGGTCTGTGGCAAACAATGAAAATCTCTTTCCGTGCACCACGCTTTGATGCTGCCGGAAATAAAATAGCCAACGCCAAGTTTGTCTCTGTTGAATTAAACGGTGTTAAGATCCACGACAATGTAGAAGTACCACTTCTTACGGGTGGGCCTATTGCCAATACAGAGAGTGCTTCAGGGCCTCTCATGATTCAAGGAGATCATGGACCAGTTGCTTTTCGCAACATCCGTTATAAACTAATGAAGCCTGTTGCTATGTCGCTTAGTCCAATTGCATATAAAACTTATCTAGGCAAGTTCAGAACGATTGAAAATTTTGCTTCTGCCAAGCCAGCAACAACGGGTACAATCCCTGAACTATCTATTGAGGTTGTTAATACAGATGACAAGTACGCGGCTATCTATACAACAAATATTACTGTGCCTGAGGATAACACTTACGATTTTAATTTGTTACATGCAGGTGGCGCAAGGCTTGTAGTGAATGGTCAAAAACTAATCGATTTTCAACGCGGTGATGATTTTAGAAATGATCACGGAAAAATTGAGTTGAAAGCTGGCACCTATCCGGTCGAAATTTATAACTACAAAGATGTATCATGGATACCTCCACGGTTAGCATTATTTATTCAAACAAACAACAGCTATCCGCAAGCGTTTCATACGTTCAATTCTTTTCCTCCAGACGATAATCCTACAGCCTCCATCTTCATTGATGCAGGAAGTGAAACAAAATTACTTCGGGCCTTTGTAGATTTTAAAGGTGATCAAGGACGCAGGCTAACACACACTATTGGTGTTGGCGACCCCAATGGTATTCACTATGTATATGATTTGAAAAGAGGCAATCTCTCTGCTCTTTGGCGAGGTGCTTTTGTTGATGCTACACCTATGTGGCATGATCGTGGTGATGGATCATTCAAACCACGTGGTGCCACACAATATTTATTCATTAATCAACCGCTAGCTTACTTGGCAAATCCTACAGATGCTTTTCCGTCTGCAACGAAAGAAGAAGAATTTCGTGGCAAGGGTTATGAAATAGACGAAGCAACTGGTCGTCCAGTATTCAAATACATCTACCAGGGTTTGAATGTAAATGATAAAATTTATCCGGATGATAACAATCGTTCGATCACCCATGAAGTAATATTAAAAGACAGAGGAACAAAAACAGGTCTTACATACAAGCTTGCTGAAGGTGATGCCATCATTGCCATGCCAAATGGATCTTACTCCATCGATCAGCAATTTTATGTTACAGTAGCAGGTAATACCAAACCAGTAATACGTGATAGCAACGGCAAGAAAGAATTGATCATACCCGTTGATGGTACAACTATTAAATACACATTGATCTGGTAATGCTGATTCAATCTTTAACTGACACTGACATGAATACAATTAAAAATAGATTTATACTTTCACTGTTAATGTGCTGCAGTGCGCTAAGTGTATTTGCACAGAGCACCAAAAAACTAACAGAAGATGACTACTATAAAATCGTAACCGTACCTACACCCGAAAATATTTTACTGGAAGTAGGTGGTGTTGCCATTATGCCTGATGGACGTGTAGCTGTCTCTACACGCCGTGGCGATGTATGGATGATTGAAAATGCTTCACAAGAAAATGGCAGCAATCCTGAGTTTACATTGTTTGCTACAGGCTTGCACGAACCACTTGGTCTCGTGTACCACGAAGGAGCATTGTTTGCTGCACAACGTGGAGAGCTTACAAAGCTAATTGACAAAAATGGAGACGGTAAAGCAGACGTATATGAAACCATTTATTCATGGCCATTATCTGGTTATTACCACGAATATTCATTTGGTCCGAAGATAGATCCACAGGGAAATTTCTTTGTAACAGGTAACGTTGCCTTTGGTGATGAAGAGTGGTGGCGTGGAGAAAGTCGCGTACCATATCGTGGATGGACAATGAGAATCCATCCCGATGGAACGATGGAGCCGTGGGCAACGGGTATGCGTTCACCTTGCGGATTAGGTATGATTGATGGCGAATTTTTTTATGATGATAATCAAGGTGATTGGATTGGCTCTGGCGGTATCTGGCATGTAACGAAAGGAAGTTTTACCGGACATCCTGCAGGCTTGCGCTGGACAGGTCTTCCAAACTCACCTGTTAAAATTACAACGGAGCAGCTTTATGCAAAGATTGATCCTCGCAAAACCAAAATTGAAGGTCAATATGTAAAGCCTGAAAACATTGCTGATGAGAAAAATCCAAATTTATTCTTTCAACTAAAAAGTGAATTTCCTGAAGTAAGAACACCTGCGGTGTGGTTGCCACATGGCGTGTTAGGTATTTCAAATTCAGAAATTATCAGAGATGAAACAGCAGGCAAGTTTGGTCCTTTCGCCAGACAGCTATTTGTAGGCGATCAAGGTCAGAGCAAAATCATGCGTGTGGTACTTGAAAAAGTTAAAGGCGAATTTCAAGGTGTTGCTTTTGATTTCAGAGCAGGCTTTCAGTCTGGTGTGTTACGTATGAACTGGGGACATGATGGATCCTTGTTTGCCGGTGAAACCAATCGTGGTTGGGGCTCTGCTGGTACAACTACTTCCGGACTTCAGCGATTAGTCTGGACAAACAAAGTACCTATGGAAATGAAAACCGTTAAGGCAATGCCTGATGGTTTTGAAATTGAATTCACATTGCCTGTGGATAAGAAAACAGCAGAAGATCTTTCTTCTTATAGCGGCAGAAGCTTCATTTACAAATATCATCCTGTATATGGTAGTCCTACTATCAACGATGAGAAACTTGCCATTAAAGGTGTAAAAGTTTCTGATGATGGAATGAAAGTACGCGTAGTAGTTGATAATCTTCGTCAATATTATTTGCATGAGCTGAGTTTGCCCGGCATTCGCTCAAAAGATGGCGCACTACCAATACTACATGCCACTGCATATTATACATTGAATAATATACCTGATGGCGCAAAACTTCCTGTAACAGAATTAAGTACAAAGAGAACAGTTGCAGCTCCTGTGAAGGAGACACCGGGTACGCCTGTTACTGCAAAGCCTAAAGTTAATAAAGTACCAACGTATGCTGAGATTGAACCATTATTGGTAAAGAACACCTGTACGGCTTGTCACCAGGCGCATAAGCGTCAGGTAGGTCCTGCGTTCGCTGATGTTGCCAAGCGTCAATATAGTGTTGAGAAAATTGTAGAGTTAATTTACAATCCGCAACCTAAGAACTGGCCTGAGCACACAACACCTATGGCACCAATGCCACAGGTACCAAGAGCTGAAGCATTGAAAATTGCTGCGTGGATTAATTCTTTAAAAACAGAGAATAATCCATAGTTGATAATTCCTCACTTTAATCAAAGCGCCACATTAAAAAAATGTGGCGCTTTTGTTTTAAGTGCTTGGATCTATAACTGAGATAATATTTATATTTTTGAAATCATTGTAAAGATTGACATATATCAACCCGAGATGGAACAATACATTGAAGACAAAAAATTTGACAAGGCTGATTTTAAAGAATCTCCCTTAGAAAAAGGTGAGTACGAAAATTGTGCTTTTACTAATTGTGACTTTGCCAATTCAGATCTATCCGGTGTAAAATTTGTATCGTGTCAATTTACAGGATGCAATTTAAGTTTGGCAAAGCTAATGAAGACTGCTCTTCAGGATGTTAAGTTTAGCAACTGTAAAATGCTTGGCCTTCATTTTGATAATTGCAGTGAATTTGGTTTGTCCTTCAGTTTTGATAACTGTACACTGAATCATTCTTCGTTTTATAAGATGAAAATAAAAAAGACATCATTTAAAAATTCACAACTTCAGGAAACAGATTTTACACAGTGCGACTTAACCAGCTCTGTCCTTGACAATTGTGATTTGAAGGACGCAACGTTTGAAAACACAACACTTGAAAAAGTTGATTTTAGAACTTCATATAATTATAGTTTAGATCCCGAAGCTAACCGTATAAAGAAAGCAAGATTTTCACTGGCAGGAATACCGGGTCTTCTTTTAAAGTATGATATTCAAATTGAATAAAGTATTAACAAAACTTTAATAGTCACATTAACATTATCTATAAAAGGATCGCAACCTTTTATACTTTCACACGGTTAGTAGTAGAATATTAACACCATTACTTCGTCTACTTTAAAAACCACATCACATGGAAATAAGAAATTTAGGATCACAAGGATTAAAGGCTTCACAACTCGGCCTGGGTTGTATGGGCATGTCAGAATTTTATGGAGCTACAAATGATGAAGAGTCAATAAAAGTAATTCATCGTGCCATTGATCACGGTGTTACGTTTCTTGATACCGCCGATATCTATGGGCCTTTCATAAATGAAGAACTGGTAGGTAAAGCTATCAAAGGCAAACGCAATCAAGTAACACTGGCTACCAAGTTTGGCATTATCAGAGATCCAAAGAATCCAGCGGCTCGCGGTATTAGCGGTAAACCTGATTATATAAAATCAGCTTCAGAGGCAAGTCTGAAACGTCTTCAGGTTGATGTCATTGATTTATATTACCAGCATCGGGTTGACCCATCAACGCCTATTGAAGAAACTGTTGGAGCACTGAGTGATTTGGTAAAGCAAGGAAAGATAAGAGGCATTGGTTTGTCTGAAGCATCTGCATCAACAATAAGAAGAGCACACAAAGTCCATCCTATTACCGCTGTGCAAAGTGAATACTCATTGTGGAGTCGTGAGCCCGAAGAAGAAGTTCTTGCAACATGTAAAGAACTTGGTATCGCCTTTGTGCCATACAGTCCTTTAGGGAGAGGTTTTCTTACAGGCCAGATCAAAAAGATTGAAGACTTCGATGAAACAGATTACAGACGTTATTCACCTCGCTTTCAGGGAGAAAATTTTCAAAAGAATTTAGACCTTGTGAACAAACTGGAAGTGCTGGCTCAAAAGAAAGGCTGCACTACATCACAGCTTGCTTTAGCATGGGTTATTGCTCAAGGCGATTATCTTTTCCCAATACCTGGCACTAAGCGAATAAAATATCTCGATGAAAATATTGGTGCATTAAACGTGAAGTTCACTGCACAGGAATTAAAAGAGATTGACACCATCGCTCCGAAGGATGTAGCTGCGGGAACTCGTTATCCCGAAACAATGATGAAATCGTTGAACGGGTAATGATTTCAAATTTCAGGTTTTGGATTTCAAATTTAGCTTAAGCCTGCAATCTCGCTTGTGCTAAATTTGAAATTCATCTTATGCCTTAAATTCTAAAATACATTTCTCTATAATATCACAGCACTCGTGTATTTGTTCTTCGGTGATTACCAGCGGTGGAGCAAATCGAATGATGTTACCGTGTGTTGGTTTCGCCAGCAAGCCAGCGTTCATAAAAGCAACACAAAGATTCCATGCAGTTTTACTTTCTGATGAATCGTTAACAACAATTGCATTTAACAATCCCCTACCTCGAACAAGGCTTACTAAATTTGTTTTCTTTATCAGTGCCTGCATCCGTTCTCTGAACACTACGCCAAGACGCTGTGCGTTATCTGCCAACTTCTCATCTCTCACTACTTGTAATGCCTCCAGGCAAACAGCTGATGCTAATGGATTGCCCCCAAAGGTAGAGCCATGCTCACCTGGTTTAATAACCAACATAATTGAATCATCTGCCAACACACAACTGATAGGAAGTACACCACCAGACAATGCTTTACCAAGTATTAAAATATCCGGCCTTACATTTTCGTGATCAGCAGCGAGCATTTTACCCGTACGTGCAATGCCTGTCTGGATTTCATCCATCATTAGCAGCACATTATTTTTCTTACAAAGTTCTTCCGCTTTTTTAAGATAACCTTCGTGTGGAACAAACACGCCTGCTTCTCCCTGAATAGGCTCTATTAATAGTCCGCAAACATTATGATTTGACAAGGCACTTTCCAATGCTGCCACATTATCATAATCTACAATTTCAAAACCAGGCATAAAAGGTCCAAAACCTTTACGCGAATCAGGGTCTGTGGAAGCAGAAATAATAGTGGTTGTGCGTCCATGAAAATTTTTCTTCACAGCAACAATAACAGCTTCATTATCAGCAATACCCTTTTTAGTATATCCCCATTTGCGGGCAAGTTTAATAGCGGTTTCATTCGCCTCGGCGCCACTGTTCATAAACAAGGCTTTCTGATAACCGAATGTATCACAGATATATTTTTCTGTAACGCCAAGTTTATCGTTATAAAAAGCGCGCGATGTAAGCGTCAGTTCTTTTGCCTGTTCTATAAGCGCATTAATAATGCGTGGGTGACAATGCCCTTGGTTAACTGCGCTATAAGCGGATAGAAAATCGAAATATCGTTTACCTTCAACATCCCATACAAAAACACCTTCACCTTTACTAAGTACTACCGGAAGTGGGTGATAGTTGTGTGCACCATATTGATCTTCCAACGCAATAGCATCCTGACTTGAAGTAATTGTCTCTAGCATAAAATCGTGTTTTTTATTCTTATCCAATTACAAATCTAGTCAGATTTGAGTTTATTTTCTTCGAATACGTAAACAGAAACTAAAACCTTGGTTTAAACCAAAATTGAGCAGACTTGTCAATCAAAAATCAGTGTTGTAACCAAAGAAATAATAACTTTATGCCAATGGAAATACTCTTCTTAATTACAGGACTACTTTTTGGTGTCGCTGCCGGATGGTTTGCTGCACGCTATAAATTTGCTACCGAAAATCAACCCGGAACTGCCTCACTCCTCATCGAGCAGGAAAGAAATAAAGAGCTCAATAGCCAATTAAATATCTTAAAACAATCATTGGAAACTGAGCGATCACGTGTTCTTGATTTAAACAAAAGCTTGTCCACAATCGAGGCTGATTATCGTAACCTGGAGGAAAAACTTTCTGATCAACGCAAAGAAGTTAATAGCATTCAGGAAAAATTTACCGCGGAATTTAAAAATCTTGCAAATGATATTCTAGAAAAGAACAGCGCCAAGTTTAGCGATCTCAATAAAACCAGCATGAGTGATTTGCTCACGCCACTCAAAGACAAGATTGTTACGTTTGAGAAAAAGGTTGAAGAAGCATACGACAAAGAATTACGTGATAAGATCAGTTTACGTGAAGAAGTAAAAAAACTTTACGATCTCAATAGCCGCATTAGCGAAGAGGCTAATAATTTAACACGTGCTTTGAAAGGTGATACTAAAAAACAAGGAGACTGGGGCGAAGTGATTCTTGAAAAAGTACTAGAACGATCTGGCCTTGCGAAAGACAGAGAGTATCGCAAACAGGTTATAACAACCAATGCAGAAGGTGATACTATAAAACCAGATTACCTGGTGATGCTGCCTGACAATCGTCATATCATTATCGACAGTAAAGTATCATTGATAGCCTATGAAAACTTTGTTAATGTTGAAGATGAAGAAGATCGTCCAAAATATTTAAAGGCTCACCTTGAGTCAATGAAGAATCACGTTAAGCAACTCAGTGACAAAAATTATTTCAGCTCACTGGAGTTTAACACACCTGATTTTGTTTTAATGTTTGTGCCTATCGAGTCTTCGTTCTCTGTTGCTTTGCAAGCCGATCAGGATCTCTTCAACTATGCGTGGGAGAAACGTATTGTTATTGTAAGTCCAACTACATTGCTAGCCACCATGCGTACCGTTGCCAGCATCTGGAAAATGGATAAGCAAAGTCAGAATGCTTTTCAGATTGCCGAAGAGAGCGGCAAGCTTTATGACAAGTTCGTTGGCCTTGTTGAAGATCTCAAAAAAGTTGGTGTTCAAATAAACTCTACACGAGATACTTATCAAGAGGCCATGAAAAAACTGTATGAAGGCAAGGGCAACCTGGTAAATCGTGCAGAGAAAATTCGTGAGCTGGGTGCCAAAAACACAAAAGCCATTGATGAGAAATTAATCCAGCGTGCTATTGAGGAGTAATTTCATTTCAAATTTTGGATTTCAGATTTCAAACGCATGGATTCGTACTTTATGAATCCAATCGTTTTAAATACTCAAGTCCTTGTTGCCATTCACCAAAACCTGAACCAACATTGATATGCCCGGCTTCGCCAATATCAATAAATTCACTGCCCCAACTCTTTGCAAAAAACTCAGCACGCTTGAGTGTGACATAGAAATCATTATTGCTGGTTATAACAAGTGAAGGGAAATGAAGTTTTGTTATAGTCATGGGGTTGAAGCCCGTTGTGCCTTCCGGGTATGATGGTGCTTCTGTATCGCTAGGTGCTACCAGCAATGCGCCTTTAATTTTTCTTTTATACTTTGTTGCCCAGGACGCTATCGTAGTACACGCAAGGCTATGCCCAACAAGAATTATATTCTCAGAGTTTTCACTGGCAATAGCATTATCGATGGTTTCAATCCACTCACTGCAAATGGGTGTATCCCAATCGCGTTGTTCTACACGGGTAAAGTTAAACTCCTTTTGCCAAAGCGTTTGCCAATGAGAGTCTCCTGAGTTACCCAATCCGGGAAGTATTAAAACCTTGGCATTAAAATGAAAATGATTTTTCACGTAATAAATATTAATTGATACAACTTTCTTTTGATTTCAAGATAGCAATTTTGAGTATTTCTACTCATTCAATCTACCCCTTAAACAAAACTTTGATCCATTTTTGAGAGATTTATTCAAAATGGATCGGTGTAATAATTGAGTCTATTCTGAAGAAAAAGAATTCTTAAAAATGACTACTTAGCGTAAGTGAAATATTCTCTTTTTATCATAAAAGAAACATATTGCCAAGCTTCTAATTGTAAGCTTTTACTTTTTGTATTACCCAAGAATCTTCAAAAATACACTTTACTCTCTTTTCTTTTTTTTACGCAGATTGCAGCAGCTCAAATTAAAAGCGATAGCGTACGTATCCATCAATTAAACAGAGATGCTTTTAATGTTTATTTATTCAAACCAGATTCAGGCATTGTCTTAGCCAATCAAACTCTTAAACTAGCAACGGATCAAAAACTGACATACGAAATTGGCTACAGTCAATATGTATTGTCAAAAGCTAATTGGGCTAAAGCTAATTACAGACTAAGCACACAACACGGATTTGAAGCACTAAAGATTTTTGAGAACTCTATTTACACAGATGAGTGGGTAAGCTGTCTCTTGTCACTTGCCCGAACGTTTATTGACTTACGTAATGTTACAGTGGCAAGAAATTTTTTAATCAAAGCTATTTCGCTCGCTGACAAATCTTCCCATGCCAATATTCAGGCAGACACATATCGCGAATTTTCATTATTACTCCTCAATCAGCATCAATATGATTCAGCTATCTTATTCAGCAATAAAGCTGCTGCTATCTACGAAAAAGAAAAAGACACATTGAGCGCAAGTGTGGTCTATGGCAGGAAGGCGAGAATCTATTATGAATTGAAAGACTACAAGCAAAGTTTATATTATAATAAAAAATCTCTCATACTTGACAAGCTTGTAAATAACCGAAGAGCTCTGGGAGTTTCTTATTTTATTGCTGCGCAAATAGCAAACAAAACAAATAAACAAGACAGTGCTATTTATTTTTTAACGAAGTCGCTTAAGCTTAATGAAGCGATCGGCAATATCGGCACGCTGATAAAATCACATGAATTAATAGCTGATATCTACATTCAAAAAGGCAAATCAGACTTAGCTACGTCAGAATTAAAATTAGCCAGTCAGCTGAAAGACACGCTTTATAATCTTGAAAAGAATGGACAGATTCAGGAAATGCAATCTATCTACGAACTTGAAACGAAAGATAAAACCATCAAACTCCTGGAACAGGAAAACGTGATTACCAATCAACGTAGAGCGAGTGATCGCTTACTATTAATCTACTTACTAATTTGTATTGCGTTGTTATCTGCATTGATACTTGTGCTCTGGCGCATTCGAATCATACAGGCAAAGGCAAATAGTTCATTGGCATTTACCAATAAAGCTATTGAACAACAAAAAGAAGAAATAGAAGTACAGGCAGAAAGCCTTCAACAACTCAATCTGTTAAAATCAAAATTATTTTCTGTTATAAGTCATGATTTGAGAGGACCTTTGTCTAACCTGTTAGGACTGCTCGAATTATATAGCAATAAAGTTATGAGCCAAAGTGAGTTCATAGCTGTTTCAGAAAAGTTGAAAACAAATCTCACTGTTACACAACGTACCCTGGAAAATCTGTTGCAGTGGTCATTGAGTCAGATGGAAGGCATCAAGACTGAATTTAAACCTATTGAAATACATCTGTTATTAAATGATGTTACAAATCTTTTGAAGGAGACTGCTACTGAAAAAAATATTTTTATCGAGACAACATCAACAGAGCAATTACATGTTAGCATTGATCCAGACCAGATCCAATTGGTACTTCGAAATCTGATTCATAACGCTATTAAATTCTCCAAACCAAATAGCAAAATATTACTTTCAGCAACACCAGAAGGAAAGCATTGTAAAGTTTCTGTTATCGATTTTGGTGTTGGTATGACAGAGGAAGAGATAAGCTTAGTAACGAAAGATGGATTTCATTTCAGTAAGTCAGGCACAAAACAAGAGAAAGGCACAGGTTTAGGATTGGTGCTTTGCAAAGAATTTATTCAGCGTCATGGCGGATCATTGCTGATCAAGAGTACAGCAGGTGGTACAACGGAAATTTCATTTACACTTCCGCGACATTTAAATTAACTATTCCTGCACCCTATCTTTATTCAAAAAATAAGTTAGCGCTCCGGATGGGCATTTCTTAACCTGCTCTATAATCTTTTCAGTGGTAGAATGTTCTGGAGTAATCCATGGTCGCTTTCGCGGATCAAACACTTCTCCCAGACCTTTAAAACAAATGGCAGAATGAATGCATACATTGGGCTTCCAGACAATAGTCACTTTGCCGTTAGTATATTTTTTTGTGATCTCTTTCATTTGAGTTTAGGGTTTTGTTATCACTAAACTAAAGAAAATCTAAGGGTTAACCATCAGATTGGTTTCAATTTCAATAGGGTTTGTAAGTACCTTGTGTACCGGACAAGCATTCGCTATTTGCATCATACGCTTGTGCTGCTGCTCATCAAGATTACCTTTAATATTTATCTCACGATGAAAAATAGTTTTACCTGAAACATCTTCAGTAGAAACTTTAACTTCAATTTCGTGAACATCAAATTTTTTTCTATTGGCATACATGCGCAAGGTAATGGCTGTACATGATGCCAATGACATCCGAAGAAAATCACCCGGCCCCGGACCTAAATCTTTGCCACCATTGTCAACTGGTTCATCGGCATAAATTGTATGTGAGCCACTTTGTAATTCTGTCACATATAAAGTATCCTTTATTGTGGCGATAGCAGTTTTGAGTTCCATGTTAAAAAGATTTGTTCATCACAAACTCTTGTTGCACATATCGCTCACGAGGAGAAACCTCACGTAATTGTAATTTTTCTGGAAGTGTTTGAGGATCTCCTGGATAGCCTACTGCCATGATAACACCAATCTCATAATCATCAGGAACATTTAGGCTGACTTTTGCTTGCTCTGCATTAAAGCCAGCCATTTGTCTTACCTGCAGTCCCAACTCTACAGCTTGCAAAGAAAGAAAAGAGTTAGCACCACCCAGGTCGTACATAGCATGCAAATTTGCACCAGGAAACCTGGCGAAATTTTTTCGTGCCAGGCTAAGAATTAATAGAGGAACATCTTTCGCCCATATTTTATTGCCTTCATTTAATGGGCTAAATAGTTTTTCCCAAAGCTCTGGTTGTTCTTTTGTTGCGTAGATGTAAAGCCAGGGCTGTTCATTAGAACTTGAAGGCGCCCAACGTGTGGCTTCAAATAACGTGTATATTTTTTGCTGCTCTATTGGTGTTGGTGAAAAAGCTCTGACACTTTTCCTGTTCTTAATCAGGTCTGATACTGGATGCTCAATAATATTAGATTTTTGCATTGGCTTCATCAGGTTATAGCCCCGAAAATTACACTTTCTTTATAAGTCTAAAATAAAAGAACAGCATTAATTCTAAATAGTTCATAGAATTTAATGCTGCTCTTACTTATAAAATCAATCTTCAATAAGTACGCCCATTTTACCCATCTGATAATCCCGCATGGCTTCCATTATCTCCGTTTGACTGTTCATTACAAAAGGTCCGTACGATGCAACTTTCTCATCAAGAGGTTTACCTGTCATGAGCAAAGCTCTTGTATCTTCCAGGGCTTCGAGTGTGACACCTTCGCCATCTTTTTTGAAAACTATGGCGTTAAGTTTATCAACCAGTCCAAATCCGTCAACTGTAATTTTTCCGTCTAATAAATAGAGGAAGGCATTATGTGTTGCTGGTATTGGTAAGGATATTTTTCCATCCTTTTTCAATTCAAGCGTTGCAGCGTTTACCTCTGTATAAGAAGGTATAGATCCTTTTAATCCTAAGATTTCTCCCGAGAAAATTTTCAACGTCACCAATCCATCAGGTGATACAATAGATCGAACCTCCTCTGCCTGAACAGGAAAATATTGCGGCTGATCCATCTTATGTTGTGCTGGCGTATTGATCCAAAGTTGAATGATCTCCTGCCTGCCTCCACGCTCGTGAATATCAACAGGTGGTCTTTCACTATGAATTATACCCATGCCAGCATTCATCCACTGAGCACCACCTGCATACACCACATTGTCATTGCCTCTGCTGTCGCGATGATGAACACCACCTTTGAAAATAAAAGTAACAGGAGAAAATCCACGATGTGGATGTGGTCCCACTCTTGCTTCATCTGACTCCAGGTGTGTTGGTACTTTTACATCTGCATGGTGCAATAATAAAAACGGATCTATCTGATCAACTTTCACTGTAGGGAATGGCTGCCTTACTGGCATGCCTCCCATATCAACTACATTGGCATATAATAAAGAAGAAACACTTCTGTTTTTCATAAACCCTCCTTAACTCATAGGTACATCAATTAACAATACCTCAGCATTACTGTCAGCCTTGAATGAAATCTTGTCCGTTTCCCATATACCAAAACCATCACGTTTATTCAATTGCTGATTGCCAATGCTTACATCGCCTTCTAACACAAAGACATAAACACCATTGCCATTTTTCTTTACAGTATAATCAAGTGTTGTTCCCGCTGTTAAATTTCCCAATGAAAACCAGGCATCCTGATTGATGAAGACTGCATTGCTGTTTTCTTCAGGAGCAACCACAGCTTGGAATTTATCTTTTCTGTCAGCCGGGCTAAATGATTTCTGGTTATACAATGGTTTAATATTTCTGACTTTTGGAAATACCCAAATCTGTAAGAAATTTACCGGATCAGTTTTAGAGGCATTATATTCTGAATGCGCAATGCCTGAACCAGCACTCATAATCTGAACATCGTTTGTTTTTATAATTTCATTTCTGCCTGTGGTGTCTTTATGCTCTAATTCTCCTTTTAATGGAATAGACACAATTTCCATGTTATCATGTGGATGCGTTCCAAAACCTCTGCCTCCTGCTACTATATCATCATTCAAAACACGCAGTGCTCCAAATTGAAGACGTGTAGGGTCATAATAACTGGCAAAACTAAAAGTGTGGTGTGAATCAAGCCATCCGTGGTTTGCATGGCCACGTGTTTCAGCTTTATGCAATATTGTTTTCATGTGATTTATATTCTTGCGCCTCCTTTGACGCTTATGCCTTTGTATACGTAAAACTAAAACAAAGGTTTATACAATTGTTGTCGATACAACTATTTATTACCCACGAAGTTTATCCAGAATCCGGTTCAATTCCTGGGCTTCGGCTTTTGTTATATTTTTAAGGGTGCTAATCCACTCATTAGAGGCAGAATCAATTTTCTTTAGCAGGGCAAGGCCTTTGTCTGTAATAATAATATCAACCTGGCGTCTGTTACTCTCGCAAATCTCGCGCTTCACAAAACCCTTCTGGCGAAGCTTCTCTACCAACCGTGTAGCATTACTACTCTTATCAATCATGCGTGAAGTGATATCGGCCAGCATCATAGTTTTAGGATGCGAACCTCGCAAGATGCGCAGTACATTAAATTGTTCCGGGGTTATATCATGCGTCTTTAGCCTGCCAATATTAATGTTGTATAGCCAGCTCCCTGTAAAAAGTATGTTTATTGCTACTTTTTCAAATTCGCTGGAGAATTTCTCTTGCTTGATATCGTCTTCGAGTGCCATAATTTTAAATTAACTCTTAATAAAAGTAAGAACTATTATTGTATGTACAATAGTTCCATCTTGCTCCACCAGAAGTGCAAGGCCTTGATAACATCAAAAAGTAGACTTAATTTCATGTTGTTTCAAAGCTTTGCATATGCGTTACACCATACTTATAGTCTTGGCATCCTTACCCACTATCCTGACTGCACAGGTTAAACCTGTTATTAGCGATGACTTCAATTCCAATCAAAACTTATGGGATGTAAGTTCCAGCAAAACAATCGCAGATGGAATCTATACCATTATCACAACATCTGATGGCGATGAGTCATTGATCAGTCGCTTTATTGATCCTCAGAAGGATTTTAAATTAACTGCAGAGTTCACCTCCACTGCTGGTGACTGCAGTTATGGCCTTACATGGAACAACAGCGATACTGATTACAATCTTTTTTTGATCTCACCCAGCAAGGAATTTGTTGTTTACAGTGGCGATCCATCTCAGGTTAAAGGATGGAAAAAAACAGACGCCGTGAAATCAGGACAGATGAATACACTGCGTATTGAAAAAGCAACAGATAAAATGAGTTTCTTTATTAACAACATTAAAGTAGATGAACGAAAACCTACTGCTACATTTGGAAACTGGCTAGGCATACTAATTTTTGATCAGGGCACAGTAAAAATTGATAACTTCTCTCTCTTACAGGATCAGCAAATTAATATTCCTGCGCAAACCAATCATATCGTTCGCGAAGATCTTGGCAATGCAGTTAATACTAGTGATGATGAATTAGGTCCGATAATCTCATCTGACGGACGGACTATATTTTTTGATCGTCAAAATGTAACCACAAATACGGGTGGTGTAAATGACGATGAAGATGTTTACTCCAGTCGGTTTGAGGCTGACCAATGGAGCATTGCTAAAAACATGGGCAACATGGTTAACACTCCACTGGCTGATAACTTAGTAGCGGTGAGTGCTGACAACAATACATTGATGTTCGCCAAATCAAACGAACTTTTTGTCAAACATAGAACAGAAAACGGTTGGTCTGATTTTGAAAAAATAAACATTACCATTCCTAATCAGTCACAATTTTTTGTAGCCAGTCTTTCAGCTGATAACAAAGCCATCGTATTTAGCGCAAAACTTCATGAGAACTTATTTCATGACAACAAACGTGATGAATGTGATTTATATGTAAGCACAAAAGATAAATCAAATAAATGGTCAGCACCTGTAAACCTGGGCAAAGTCATCAACACGGCAGGCAATGAAACTTCACCGTATCTTTCAGCCGATACCAAAACACTTTACTTTGCTACTGATGGAAGACCGGGCTATGGTTATCAGGATATTTTTTATTCGAAGCGATTAGATGATAGCTGGACTTCGTGGTCTGTGCCTGTGAATCTCGGACCTGAAGTTAACACACCTGGATTTGACGCTTATTATACCGTGCCTGCATCAGGTGATAATGCATACTTTGTTAGCCAGGGAAGAAGTGGAAAAGGAGATATTTTTCGGATCCGTCTCCATGATGAAGCAAAGCCTAATCCAGTAACCGTTGTATCTGGTTTAGTGTTGAGTAGCAAAACCAAGTTACCATTGTCAGCACGAATTCATTTTGAAAATTTAACATCAGGTGTTGAAGTTGGTGAAGCCAGGTCTGATCCCAAGACAGGTGCCTATCGCATTGTATTACCGTTTGGAACACATTATGGTATTCGCGCATA
>Ga0310811_10002532_pt1 | contig 22913 bp, 20 predicted proteins | sample YCmetagenome_FD_207642 | JGI IMG/M metagenome (GOLD analysis project Ga0310811, IMG submission 207642) | Soil microbial communities from experimental microcosm in Duke University, North Carolina, United States - YC | ecosystem: Engineered > Artificial ecosystem > Soil microcosm > Unclassified ...
GCGAGATCGATGGCCGATGCGTAGGTCGCATGGCCATCGGATTCGACCACAAAATGCCGATTGATCGCCGCACGCACCGCGTCGGGATCCTGCAGACCGCGCGCGGTCTCTTCGTCGAGCGTGCGACGCAGCACGTCCAGCGCCTGCGCTGCCGCGGCGTTGGCGTGCACGGTGAATGGAAATGCCGCCGGCGATCCCGATGGGCTGACTTCCGTCGAGTACAGCGGAATACGCTTGTCACGCCGGCTGTCGAGATCTTCGGCCGTGAGATACAGCGTGTCGGCGAGAGCGGGTTCGTCGACGACGCGATCATCCCCGGTGTCACGAATGTACCGATCCGTGGCGATCGGGTAGCTGGCCACGCCTTCGAGGGCAAAGCCCGGCTCGAACAGCGTGCCATCGAGGTAGTGCACACCACGACCGGGCGCGTAGCCATGCAGCTCGCACATGCGCAACAGGAGCTCACGGGCGAGCGACGGATCGGCGAGTTGCACCGCCGGAATCGTCCACGTGAGCGCCTCCCAGTCGCGGACGGTCACGCCGTGACCATTCCACGGCGCCCGCGTGCGAATGAGATAGTATTGCGCGTCGTCGAGTGCCCGCCCGACCGCGTAGAAATACGCGAAAAGCAGATTGCGATTGATCAAGCGATCGAGTGCCTCGTGTCCACTGCTCTGCTCGAGGCTCTGGAGCGCGTCGCGCGTCGACGACAACAGCTCGCGCCATCCACGCCGGCGAAGCACGCTCGCCGTCGCCTCTGCCCCGTCGCGCTCGGGGCCCACGGCGATGTAGAACGCGATCTGCTCCCGGCCCCCTGGTGCGACGCGAACCGAACGCTCGAGCGAAAAGGTGTCGCCGTCGACCGATGCGGTCGCGTCGCCGTCGGCCACCAGCGCCACGGCCACGAGCCCTGGCAGCGACGAACCCTCGAGCAGCACCGCGCCGGACGCGCCCACCGAAACGCGATTCGAGTCCTCGAATGCGCGCGGAGTCCGCGCCCGGAGCTGCCGATGTCCAAGCACCCCTTCGAGTGTGACGTCGACCGGCACCTCGTTGGCGCCCCGATTCTCGATCGACAGCGCGTACACCGCGCCGGAGACGTCGGCGTCGCGACCGTACGGCGCGAAGATGGTTCCGCGCAGCACGAGCTCACCTACCGTGCACGTGAAGGTCGGAATCCAGCCGAGCGCGCGCTCCCAGGCGATGGGAACATCGGAGAGCTCGTGGCGTATTCCGGCGATGTCCAGGCTCGGCCGTGCGAGCGCCGGTCCCGCACCCTCGGTGAAGTCGTTTCCGCCCGCGAACTCGATCGCCGATCGCGCCCCGCGATGCAGCATGCCGATGGCGTGGATCGACGCATCCGCCGGATGGATGCACGGGAGAGCAACCCAGTGGTTGCCGGTGATCTGCCAGGGAATGCGTGGCGGCGGGAGCAACGTCACAGGGCTGGGATTATCTTTGGTAGCTGACTGGTGGAATGATAACGTAGCTCCGTCATCTCACATACCGCACGAGGCGATTCGTCGATTGCCGGTCCGTAATCTGATTCGATCGAGCGCGCTGCTGCTCATCTGTCTCACACCACGTCGCTCGGTCGCCCAGTCGACGACGAGTCTCCTGCCGGACGCCTTCGTGCTACCGTCGGGCATGCTGCGCGTTCGTGGCCTCAGCGCATGGACTCGCTGGGACCAGTTCCTGGGCGACGGCGGACGCCGCAACATCGGCTCGATCCTGGCCACGGACTCGCTCGGACCGGCTCAGATCCCATCGTTCACAACCGTGGAAGCGGATATTCGCGCCGCGTCTGGCCTATCGAACTTTCGACTCACCGCCGGGACCGTGACCGCGCCAGCCGACTCGCGCATCGTCACCGCACCGCTGATCATCGAATACGGAGTCACGAATCGCATTACCCTGGGCCTCGTTGTACCGCTCGTGGAAACGCGAACGACCGTCGTACCTCGGTTAAATGCCCGCGGTTTCAACACCGCGAACGTCGGACCGAATCCGGCTGCGCGCAACAATCTCGCTGCACTGGCGGCGAATAGCGGCGTCGTCGACTCGCTTCGGCATGGAGCAGCGCTGCTCGTGGCAAACCTGCAACAGTGCACCGCGAATCCGAGCGGTGCCGGCTGCGCCGCGCTTCTCGCGCAACAGGCGTCGGCGCAGACACTGGTTCAGAACAGCAATGCGCTCGCCAACGCACTCGAGATTCTGTACGGCACAAGCGCGACCCACCGCGGCCAGCCCTTCGTTCCACTCAGAGACTCGCCCACGCAGGTCGTGATCGACCAGCGCATTCAAGCGATCGGTGCGCAGCTTCGCGGGTTCCTCGGCACGGCTGTCGTCGTCAATACGATCTTTCCCGCCCAGGGCTCGGCTGCGCTCTTCGAGTTGAACGAGGCGTTCCGGGATGCCGGCCGGGATACGTTGCAGTCCACCGATCGCACATCGATCGGCGACATCTCCTTCGGCGCGACGCTCAACCTGCTCAACAGCTTCGGCGACACGAGCGGTACGTCGTTCTTCCACCCGCAATACCGACTCTCGGCCAACGGTACGTTCAGGCTGGGCACAGGCCAGCCGGCGAATCGCAACCGTGTGTTCGACGTCGCGACCGGCTATGGCCAGAACGGCATCGAAGGCGGCGTCGCAGCGGACCTTCGATTCGGCAAAGTCATCTCTGGAAGCGCGATTGCGTCGTACACGGCGCAACTCGGAACGGTCAACGTGTCCCGCGTGCCAGGAGCGGGCGACGCGATCTTTCCGCTCGGCCTTCCATTCTCCGGGACGTATTCCGCCGGCAATGTCATGCAGTTCTCGGTGATTCCGCGTATTCGACTCGCCGGCTACTTCGCACTCACCGGGCAATACTCCTTCGTGCACGCGGGTGCCGACAAGTACACCATCGGGCCGGCGCCTTCCGATACGACGGTTCCACCGACCACACCCTTCGGCGTCGCGTCACAGACGGCACAGCAGATTGGTTTTGGCTTCAGCTATTCGACGATCGTCGGCCCCAATCGCTACCCGGGCGCGATACCGTTCGAAGTGTCGTATAGACATCTCGAAACACTCGTCGGAAGCGGCGGCCCAGTCGACAAGGCGTTTCGCGATCAGGTCGAGCTGAAGATCTACCTGCCGACGGGACGGCGACGCTAGCCTATCGCGTCGCGGCGGGGCTCGGTGCACCCGCCGCCGACTCGAGCAGCTCTTTGGCGTGCGCGCGGCTCTTGTTGCTCTCCGGATCGCCGCCGAGCATGCGCGCGATCTCGGCCACGCGCTTCGTCCCTTCGAGCACGTCGACGTCGGCGGTGGTGACGCCGCCTCGCGCGCCCTTGCTCACCAGAATGTGGTGATGACCGCGAGCCGCGATCTGAGGAAGATGCGTGATCGCGAACACCTGATGGTAGCTCGCCACCTGGCGCATCGTATCGCCAACCTGCAGTCCAACGCGGCCGCCAATGCCTGCGTCCACCTCGTCGAACACGAGCGTTGGCACGCGATCCAGACGCGCGAGAATGGTCTTGAGGGCCAGCATCACGCGCGATAGTTCACCGCCCGACGCGACGCGAGCCAGCGGGCGCGGCTCGTGACCGAGATTCAGGGCGACGCCGATCTCGACGTCTTCCGCACCGTGCGCGCCAATCTCTCGCAGCCGTTGCAGTCCGATGCTGATGTGCCCATCGGGCATGCCAAGGTCGGGGAGGATCTCGTCGACCGACTGGGCCAGGCGCGCCGCGCCCTGTTCACGGAGTGCCGTGAGCGCCGCTGCCCGATCATTCAGCGCTGCGCGCGCGGCACGCTCGCGCGACTCCAACTGCCGAATGTCCAGTCCGGCCGAATCGACGAGATCGAGCTCGGCGCGGGCCTCCTCACCGGTGCGAATCACGTCGCTCAGCCCGCCACCGTACTTCTTCGTGAGGCGGAAGAGCAGATCGCGCCGACGCCTCACATCCTCGAGACGCGACGGGTCGAGATCCACGGACGCCTCGTACTCCTCGAGCTCGCGCGCCAGCGCTTCGATGGCGTAGTACGCGGTGTCGTACGACTCCTGCAGCCGCACGAGCGTCGGGTCGATGCGCTGAATCGCCGACAGGTGGCGCGCGATCTCGCCGAGTCGTCGGAGCACGGTCTCGTCGTCGCCGTCGAGCGCGCTGGCGATGCCGCTGGCAAGGGACCGGAGCTCCTCAGCGTTCTCTAAACGCCGCGCCTCACCCTCGAGACGAACGTCCTCGCCCTCCTGCAGCTTGGCGTCGCCAATCTCCTTCACCACGTGTCGCAGGTAGTCGGCGCGCTTCTCCGCCTCCGCCCGGCGCTTGGTGAGGTCGGCGATCTCACGAATGACCGACGCCAGCGCTTCATGCGCCTCGCGCACGTGCGCTGCCTGTTCGGTCGCCCCGGCGAACGCGTCGAGAATGCGCCGCTGCGCCTCGGGATCGAGCAGCGTTTGGGCGTCGTGTTGTCCGTGCACGTTGACGAGCAGCCGGCCGACATCCGCAAGCACGCTCGCGTTGACGACGGTGCCGTTGATCCAGGCGCGAGCGCGGCCCGGCGCGACCTCACGCTTGAGAACGACCAGCGAGTCGTCCACATCGATCCCGCGATCGTCGAGCACCGACTGGATCTCGGGGCGATCGCTGACGTCGAACACACCTTCCACGGTCGCTCGGTCGGTGCCGGTTCGAATGACGTCGGCATTCGCGCGATCGCCGATCAGGAGTCCGAGCGCGCCGACGATGATCGATTTTCCGGCGCCCGTTTCGCCCGAGAGCACGTTGAAGCCACGAGCGAGCGGCAGCGTCAACGACTCGATGATCGCAAAGTTCTTGATGCGCAGCTCAGTCAGCATCTACGCCTGTTTGTCGCGGTCGGCGAGCCCTCCCCAACCGAGCTTCTGACTGAGCGTAGCGAAGAAGCTCGAGCCGGGAAAACGAACGATCATCACGCCGCCCTCCGCGCGTCGCACGCTGAGCATCTCGCCCTGGGCAAAGGTCGTCCCAACCTGGCCGTCGACCGTCACCAAAAGCTCCTCCGACGCATCGTCTGCATGCAACGTCACGTCGACGCTCGACGGCAGGATCACCGGTCGAATGGCCAGCGTGTGCGCCGACACCGGCGTCACGACGATCGTCTCGAGGGTCGGAAAAACCACTGGCCCACCGGCCGACAGGCTGTACGCGGTCGAGCCCGTGGGTGTCGAGAGCACGATGCCGTCGGCGGCATACGTCGCGATCGGCTCACCGTTCGCGGCCACTCTCAGCCCGACGACTCGCGCGAACCCGCCCTTGTGCAGCACGACGTCGTTGAGCGCAATCCACTGCTGCCGCTCCACGCCGCGGACGTCATACACGCGCGCCTCGAGCGCCATGCGAGATTCCGCGAGATAGTCTCCGCTTGCGAACCGTCGCAACGCACCGGTGAGCTGATCGGCGTTGCAGCAGGTGAGGAAACCCAGGTGACCGAGATTGATCCCGAGAATCGGCACCGGATGGGGCGAGATGACGCGTGCGCCGCGAAGGAGCGTGCCGTCGCCACCAAGCGTGAGCAATGCGTCGAGCGACTCGGGCTGCTCGAGTAGATGACCACCCTGCGCGACTTCGAACAACTTGTGCTCGTAGTGCAACTCGAGCCCAAGCGTTGGCGCAAGCTCACTCAGCGTCCGCAGCACCGACGGAAGCTCTTCATAACCGCGGTGCCCGACGACGCCGAGTCGTATCACCCCGCCAGTGCCTCAGTCTCGAGAAGGGCCCTCACACGATTCGCGATGCCGGTCGCATCGAGTCCGCACGCCGCGAGCTGGCGCGCGCGCGATGCCGCGTGAATCACGCGATCGGGTACGCCGAGCGTCGCCACGCGCACCGACGAATCGTACCGCGCGATCACCGACGACATGAACGCGCCAAAGCCGTTCACGACGGTCCCCTCTTCCACGACGAGAACGTGCTTATGGTCCGCGAGCACGGCGGCGAGGGTCACTTCGTCGTACGGTTTGAGATAGCGACAGTTCACGACTGTCACGTTCAAACCTTCGCCCGCAAGCGTCTTTGCCGCTGTAACCGACGGCAGCACCATCGTCCCGACAGCCAAGATGGCGACGTCGTGCCCGTGGCGCAGAACCTCCCACGTTCCGTGCGGAATCGCCTCGATCTGCGACATGTCTGCCGGCTTGTCTGGAGCGGCGTCGCGCGGATAGCGAATCGAGAACGGACCATCGCGGTGCGCGAGCGACGACCGAAGCAGCGCGAGCATCTCGGTCGCGTCCTTCGGCGCCGTCACCGTCATCTCCGGTACGGCGAGAAGGTATGCGATGTCGTAGAGGCCCATGTGGGTCTCGCCATCTTCACCGACGAGCCCCGCTCGATCCATGCAAAACACGACAGGAAGCGACTGGATCGCCACGTCGTGAATGATGTTGTCGTATCCGCGTTGGAGAAACGTCGAATAGATCGTCACGAAGGGGCGAATACCCCGCGTCGCCAACCCGGCCGCGAACGTCACCGCGTGACCCTCGGCGATGCCGACGTCGAAGAAACGCTGCGGGTGCTCCTTCGCGAAGACGTCGAGGCCCGTACCGCTCGGCATTGCCGCGGTGATCGCGACGACATCGCGCGACTCACGCGCGAGCGCGGCGAGGCCGGCGCCAAACACCTTCGTGTAGCCGGGATTCGCCGTCGACGCCTTGAGCTGTGCGCCCGTCGCCGGATCGTGTCCCGGCGGAAGTGCGTGCCATTTCTCGCCGCTTCGCTCACCGGCAGGGAAACCCTTTCCCTTCTGCGTGATGACGTGCACGAGACGCGGTCCCTTCATGGCACGGACGGCCGCAAAGGTCTCGACCATTCCCGCGATGTCGTGACCGTCAATCGGTCCGAAATACCGGAATCCGAGCTCCTCGAACAGCACGCCCGGCGTGAGGAACGTCTTCACGCTCTCTTCCCACTTCCGAACCAGGCTGCCCATCGATGACAGCGGGCCCGGTGCGTGATCGACGAGCTCGCCGATTGCAGACCGAACGCGATTGTACAGCGAGTTGCGCTGGATCGACGTGAGATACTTCGACATCGCGCCGACGTTCGGCGCGATCGACATCTCGTTGTCGTTCAGAACGACGATGACGTCGCGATCCGAATGGCCGGCGTTGTTCAGGCCCTCGTAGGCGAGGCCCGACGTCAACGCGCCATCGCCGAGGATCGCGACGACTTTGAATTCCTCGCCCTTGATGTCTCGGCCGGCAGCGATACCCAACGCGGCAGAAATGGACGTGGCGGCGTGTCCCGCCCCGAAGGCGTCGTACTCGCTTTCAGTCCGCTTGAGGAAGCCGGAGATCCCTTTCTCCTGTCGGAGCGTCTCGAAGTCGGCGTTTCGACCCGTGAGCAGCTTGTGCGGATACCCCTGGTGTCCGACGTCCCAAACGAGCTGGTCGTTGGGCGTGTCGAACGCGAAGTGCAGCGCGATCGTCAGTTCCACCACGCCGAGCCCCGCACCGATGTGACCGCCGGTGTGGGCGCATACATCGATCAGCCGGGCGCGCACGTCGGCGGCGAGCGTGCGAAGCTCGTCCGGGGTCAAACCGCGCAAATCGGCTGGGGACTGAACTCGATCGAGAATTGACATGCTCAGCAGGATGATCCGACTAGAAAACTTAGCGACAAATCAGGACTCCCGCTCGATGACAAAGCGCGCCAGCACATCGAGTTCCGTGGACAGGAGCCCCGCGGCTCTGAGCGCCGCGCACCCCTCGGCGACGAGCGCCTGAGCGCGTTCCGTGGCGCCAACGATCCCCAACCGGGCGGGGTACGTGCTCTTGTGGAGGTCAAGATCCCGGCCCGCAGGCTTGCCGAGGCGGTCGGTCGTCGCTGTGACGTCCAAAACGTCGTCGGCGATCTGAAAGGCGAGGCCGATCGCGTCGCCGAATCGGCCCAGCGCGTCGACCTCGCGCGGGTTCGCACCAGCGGAAATTCCGCCCAGAACGACCGAAGCGCGAATCAACGCACCGGTCTTGGCTCGATGAATTCGCTCGAGGTCGGCCAGTTCGAGTGGGCGCCCTTCCCCCTCGAGGTCGAGCAGCTGGCCCCCGATCATTCCTCCGGCGCCTGACGCCCGCATCAACTCGCCAACGACGTCGGCGCACGCAGGCGTCGAGAGTCCGAGCGATCTGGCCGCGCCCAACGCGGCAGCGGCAGCCAGAGGAACCATCGCGACACCGGCTGCAGTCGCCACGGCGACGCCGAACACGCGATGCACGGTCGCCCGGCCGCGACGCATATCATCGTCGTCCATACACGGCAGGTCGTCGTGGACGAGCGAATAGGCATGCACGACTTCGATCGCTGCCGCGAGTGCGCTCGCGTCCGAATGCCCGCCCGCCGTCCGGTACGCGGCGAGAAACAGCAGGCCTCGGAGCCGCTTTCCTCCGCCGAGCAAGCTGTAGCGCATCGCATCAGCGACGCGGGAGCTCAGTGCCGCCGGCAACGACTCGCAGAACGAGCCGAGTGCCTGGTCGATCGCGGCGCGATCCGCCGCCCAGTCGACCGCCACGGCACTATTCACGAGTGTCGGCCACGTCGAAGGTGCCGTCGACGCGCTCGACCAACTTCTGTAGCCGTGTATCGGCACGCGACAGCTCGTCTGCAGCGGCGCGAAGCTGTTCGACGCCTTCCTCGAAGAGCGCCAGCGCGCTCGCCAACTCGAGGTCGCGGCCCTCGAGCTGTGCCGCGATCTCCTCGAGACGAGCGATTCGCTCTTCAAACGTCACGGTGTTCTCCGTCCGTCGCTCGCACCGCCGCAGGAACCACTCCGTCCTGCACGATCAGATCGAACGGCATTCCAGGCGTGAACGAACCCGCGTTACCCAACGTACGGCCGTTCGCGTCTCGCGCCACGGCATAGCCGCGAGCGAGCGTCGCCACCGGACTGAGTGCGTGCAACCGACCCGCGACGCCTTGCAACGCGGTCCGACGTCTGGCCATCACGTCGGAGCTGGCATCGACGATGTCCCGGCCGAGGTGGCGCAAGGCATCCGCGCGATGCCGCAATTGCGCGCGCGTCGAGCCGGCCATGCGCAATGACAGTTTTCTCAATTCCGACTCGAGCTCGGCCCGCGAGCGCGTCGCCGCTTCCGCGGCCGCCGAGGGCGTGGGTGCACGGTAGTCCGCGACGAGATCGCAGATCGTGATGTCCACCTCGTGGCCGACCGCCGAGATCGTCGGCACGCTGCACGCGGCGACTGCACGAGCCACCCGTTCGTCGTTGAACGCCCAGAGGTCCTCGCGCGCACCGCCCCCGCGACCGATGATCACCAGATCGGCTTCGCCCCACCGGTTCACTCGATCGAGCGCACGCCGGAGCTCGCCGGGAGCCCCATCGCCCTGGACCTTCGCTGGCACGAGCACGAGGCGAACGTTGGCCGCGCGCTGCCGTGTCACCGCGACGATGTCGTGCAGAGCCGCGCCGTCCGGGCTCGTGACGACGGCGATGACGCGAGGAAACCGCGGCAATGCGCGTTTACGCTCGATCGACAACAGGCCGTCAGCCTCGAGCCGCTTCCGCGTCGCCTCGAGCGCTTTCCTGCGCAGCCCATCCCCCTCGGCCTCGATGCGCGTGATCGAGAACTGCATCTCGCCGCGCGTCGGGTACACCGTGAGCCGGCCAAACGCCACGACCTGCATGCCGTCATCCGGCGGCGCTGGAATTCCGCGCTGGTCGCGATTCCACACCACGCACCGGATCTGCGCGGCGCGGTCGCGGAGGCAGAAATACCAGTGTCCGTTTCGGTGCGCCTTGAAGTCGGTCACCTCGCCCCGCACCCAGAGCGGAATGAACGCGCCTTCGATGACGTCGCGCGCCGTTTGCGTGAGGACCGACACCGTGACAGGCGAGCTTGCCGATTCGCCCGGGTATTGGTTGTCGTCCACGAAATACTCACTCACTACCTGCGGAGGCGGCGCTGATTCCACGGGAGGCGCGGACTCGCCGAATAGATCGAGATCCTCGCCCTTCGCGCGGCGAGACGCGCGCCGCCCGGTCACTGCGAGAGCTGCGCTGCGGCGCGAACGGTGTTCGCCATGAGCATGGCGATCGTCATCTTCCCCACGCCGCCCGGCACCGGAGTGATGCGCGAGGCAACCTCGAGCACGTCGCCGAACGCGACGTCGCCAACCAAGCGCGTACCGCTCTTCTTCGTTGCGTCGGGAATGCGATTCATTCCAACGTCGATGACGACGGCGCCCGGCTTCACCATGTCGGCGGTAACCATTTGGGGTCGCCCCGCCGCGACGATGAGGATATCCGCCCGCCGCGTCTCCTCGCCGAGGTCGCGCGTGCGGCTGTGACAGATCGTCACCGTCGCGTCGACGCCCGGCTGAATCATCAGCGAGGCCATCGGCTTACCAACGATGTTACTGCGTCCGACGATCACGCAATTTGCGCCAGACGTTTGAACGCTGCTCGCCTGCAGCATGTAGAGCACGCCCGCCGGCGTGCACGGCGCAAAGCCGTCCTTCTCGCCGATGAGCAGTTTGCCGACGTTGACGGGATGGAACCCATCGACGTCCTTGTCGGGGCGAATGCGTCGAACGATCGCCTTTTCGTCGATGTGTTTGGGCAGCGGCATCTGCACCAGAATGCCGTGCACGGCTGGATCGTCGTTCAGCCCATCGACGATCGCCAACAGCTCGTCCTGGGTGATGGTGGCCGGGCGTCGAATCGTATCGCCGCGCATGCCAAGCTGGATGGACGTGCGTTCCTTCGCACCCACGTATACCGCGCTCGCCGGATCGTCGCCGACGAGCACGACAGACAGCCCGGGCTCGACGCCACGCGCGGCGAGCGCCTTCACGGCCTCCGCGACCTCGACGTGAACCCTCGCGGCCAGTTGTGCACCGTCGATCAACTTCTCCGACACGTTTGCCTCAGCGAGCAAAATCCACCGCCCGGGTTTCGCGGATCAGCACGACCTTGATCTGCCCAGGATATTGGAGCTCGGCCTCGATCCGTCGCGCAATCTCCTCGGACATCGTCGTCATCCGCACATCGTCGACGTCGTCCGGAATCACGATCACGCGGACTTCGCGGCCGGCCTGAATCGCAAACACCTTCTCCACGCCGCGGTAGCTCGATGCAATTTTCTCGAGCCCCTCGAGGCGCTTCACATACGTTTCGAACGCCTCGCGGCGTGCTCCGGGCCGCGACCCTGAAATGGCGTCCGCCGCCTGCACGAGTACAGAAACCTCGCTCTCGTGCGGAACGTCGTCGTGGTGCGCGGCAATGCAGTTAACGACCAGCGGGTTCTCACCGTACTTGGTCGCCATCTCGACACCGAGCTGTACGTGCGTGCCTTCGTGCTCGTGCGTCAACACCTTCCCGACGTCGTGCAGCAGCGCACCGCGTCGCGCCATGTTCACGTCCAGCCCCAGCTCCGTGGCCATGATGGCGGCCAGCCACGCCACTTCCTTGGAATGCTGGAGGATGTTCTGGCCGTAGCTCGTACGCCAGCGCATACGTCCAACGAGCTTCACGAGCTCCGGGTGCAGGCCGTGCACGCCGGCGTCGTACGCCGCCTGCTCGCCCGTCTCGATGATCTGCGTTTCGACTTCTTTACGCGACTTGTTGACGACCTCTTCGATCCGGCCCGGGTGAATCCGGCCATCCGACACGAGCTTCTCGAGCGCGAGTCGCGCCACTTCTCGACGGATTGGATCGAAGCAGGACACGACCACTGTATCGGGCGTGTCGTCGATGATCACGTCGACACCGGTCGCGAGCTCGAAGGCACGGATGTTTCTGCCTTCGCGACCGATGATCCGGCCCTTCATTTCGTCGTTCGGCAGTGAGACAGCCGCGACCGTGCTCTCTGCGGTGTGGTCTGCCGCGATTCGCTGAATCGCCAATGCAACGATCTTCTTGGCTTCGCGCTCGGCATTACGCTTCGCCGACTCGCGGATCTCGCGAATCTTGTTGGCGGCGTCGGCCTGAGCCTCCTCTTCCATCCGACGGATCAACTCGTTCTTCGCGTCTTGAGCCGACATTCCCGCCATCTGTTCCAACCGGCGGCGCTCATCGGCGACGAGCTTCTCGAGCTCCTGCTCGCGGTCGCCTACGGTCTTCTCGCGACGGCCAAAGTCGCTCGCTCGCCGACCAAGATCTTTGTCGCGCTGGTCGAGCAGCTCGAACTTCCTGTCCAGGACGTTCTCTCGCTCGATCAGGCGGCGCTCCTCGCGCTCGACTTCCTCGCGACGTCCGCGAACTTCGCTCTCGAACTTTTCGCGAAGCCTGATCACCTCTTCCTTTCCGGAAACAACTGCACTCTTCCGGAGGTTTTCGGCATCGCGCTCAGCTTCGCCAACGATTCGCTTGGAGGTTTCTTCGGCTGTCGCCTTGGCGGCGAGCTGTCGATCGACCTCCGTCTTACCGCCAGCCTTACGTCCTACAATGAAAAAAGCCGGGCAGGCGGCAACGAGTACTACGCCGAGCACGGCAATGATGACGTTCGCGTCCATGGAATCTATGCTCCACCGCGGCGCAAGCCGCAGGACAAGGAGAACCGCTGCCCACGCCCGCGCATCTCTAGTCTTCGACCCGCCATCACTCCGACGAAGGGCGTGATGTGGGATCGCTAACTACAAAGCGCGCTTGGACCTACGCGTGAGCTTGGCTACCGCGGCTAAGGTATGCGAGCAAACAGCAAAAGGCAACCAACCGGCAACCAACCGGACCCTCGAGCCCTGTCTAGCGCTCGGGAACCGTTGCTACAGAGATGGGGGTGCGCTTCGCGGGGGGCAGCAGGGGTCGGACGTAGTCGCTGATCCGTCCGATCGACTCATTCGTGGCGCTGATAGTGGCCTTGGCCTCGAAGAGTTCCGCGGTGATCTGCAGGGCCGCGAGCACCACGGCTCGATTCGTCTCGACCACCCCGCCGCTCGACTGTACCGTCCGGATCGCCTTGTCGAGGTACTGAGCAACCGCCCGCGCATGCTCCGGCGGCGTGTCACTCCGGATCGAGTACTCGTCGTTCAGGATCGTAAACTTCAGTACGTGCTTCTTGGTGGTCATCGATCCCCTCCCTGCGCCTGTTGTCTCAGAAATCGGACGCGATCGAGCATCTGCTTGGCCCTCGTTCCCGCCGTGTCCAGCTTCGACTGCAGCTTCTCGTTTTCGCGCTCGAGGCTACTGACTCGACTGGCGAGCTCCAGATTCAGAGCACCGCCCTCCTGGCCCTCGACCTCTTTCAGCCGGGCCTCGGCGAGCAGCGCTCGGCGCCGGAAGGCCGCAAGCTCGTCCGCCAGATGGCGGACGAGCGTCTCGAGCTCCTGCATGGAGCGAAGATCAACCGGTGCGTTGTCGGACATTGAGCTCGTCGGCAAGGGCTCGAAGGATGTCTGAACGCCGCGCTTCCAACTCGCGGTCACGTAGAGTGCGCTCTGCATGTCGGAAGGTCAACCTCCACGCGAGGCTCCGATGTCCAGATTCCACGCCCTGGCCAACATAGCGGTCGAACAACTCGACCCGCTCGAGCAGCTTTCCCGACACCCGTTTGATCACGTCCTCGATCTGTTCCCCCCTCACGGCGTCGGGGACGAGGAGTGCGAGGTCGAACTCTGCCGCCGGAGTCGTCGGCAGTGGCCGATACCTCGTTACCGTCGGCGGAGTGCGCACCGGCGGTCGATGGGCCGATTCGCCCGGCGGCGCAACCTGATTCGATTCGATCACGCCAAGCGACAGCTCGAAGCCATATGCCTGGGTGGCCCAGACCGGCGCATCCAACGCAAGCTGCCGCACCACGCCGATCGGCTTCTCGCCGACCACGACGTCCCAAAGCGCGGAAGAATCCGAGCTCTCTCGCACCACAGGGACAACGCCCGGTTGGACGGCCCGCGCGACGAGCTCGGCCAGGGCCTTCGCATCCCACCGGTCGTACGCAGCCCAGGCATCGAACTCGGGCGATTTCGGATCAGTGAAATGGGGAGGCGTCCGCCGACCCATGACAAGCACACCGACTCGCAACTCTTCCGACGGAAGCGCGCCGTCGTGCGGCTCGAACACCGACCCGATCTCGAACAATCGGATGTTGCCCTGCATTCGGGCCAGGTTGTACTCGGCCCGGCGGGCGAGCGTATCGAGGATGTCTCGCCGCAGGTAGGCTTCGGCCTCGGACAGCGGATTGGTGAGACGCACGAACCCCTCACCGCCGACCACGAATGGCATCGGCCGAGCTTCGACGAGGCCCGCACCGACGAGCGCCTCGCGGACTCGCTTCGACGTGATCCACTGGGGATCGTCGCCAACGGTCCCTGGACGGAAGGGGCGAATCTCGATCGGGAAGCTGTCGTAGCCACGCAATCGCGCCACTTCCTCGATGAGGTCCGCCTCCGTCATGACGTCGCCGCGCCAGGTCGGCGCCGCGACCCGGAAGTCGTCGTCGACCCGGTCGGCGTCGAAGCCAACGCTGCGCAGATAGCCCTCGATCTCATCCGTCGCCAGCGTCTCGCCGAGCAGGCGCGCGACACGGGACGTGCGCAGCGCGATGCGCTCGGCCGCGGGCGCCTCATACGCGAGGTCCACCGCTGGGCCTTCGATGCGTCCGCCCGCCAGCAACACGATGAGGTTGGCCAAACGTTCCAGCGCGCGCGGGCCGATGGCGACGTCCACACCACGCTCGAATCGATAGCTCGCGTCCGTCGAGAGGCCGAGCGCGCGCCGCGCCGAGCGAACGCGCCGCGGGTTGAAGTTCGCGACCTCGAGAAACACGTCGGTCGTGGCGTCGGTGACTTCGCTGTCGCGCCCCCCCATCACGCCCGCGACGGCTTGCGGCCGTTTCGCATCGGCGATGACGATCATATCATCGCGAAGCGTGCGCTCGATTCCGTCCAGGGTCGTGATCTTTTCCCCGGGCGCCGCGCGCCGAACGACGATTTCGGGCCCCTCTAGCTTGGCCAGATCGAACGCATGCGTCGGCTGCCCGAGCTCGTGCAAGAGGTAGTTGCTGGCATCGACCACGTTGTTGATCGATCGCGATCCAACCGCTTCCAGTCGACGCACGAGCCATTCGGGACTCGGTCCGACCTTCACCCCGCGGATCACGACCCCCATGAAGCGATTCACGAGATCCGGCTCGGCGATTCGTACTTCGATCCCGGAGCCACGCGCCGCGGTCGACCCGGTGACGACGGCGAGGCTTGTGGCCGACAGCCCCTCGATCGTCGGAAGCGCGAACGGCTTTTTCGTGACCGCGGCAACTTCGCGAGCAACGCCGAGGTGCGAGAGCAGGTCCGGGCGGTTCGCGCCGACGTCGATCACGATGCGCATGTCGCCGAGCGGCAGCGCTTTCAGGAGCGGCGTGCCGGGCGGCACGTCGAGATTCAACTCCATGATGCCGTCTTGCTCCTGTCCCAGCGCGAGCTCGCGCGCCGAGCAGAGCATCCCGTCGGAGATGGCGCCGCGGATTTTTCGCTTCTGCAGCTTCAGCCCGCCGGGCAGCACCACGCCCGATTTCGCGAACGGATACATCTTGCCGGCCGTGACGTTCGGCGCGCCGCACACGACGTCGAGCAGCGTGCCGGTGCCGGCGTCCACTTTGGTGACGTGCAGGTGGTCCGAGTCCGGATGTGGCGCCTCTTCGACGACGCGCGCGACGACGATGTCAGCCAAGTCCGCGCGCAACGAGACGAGCTCGTCGACGGTGGCGATGTGCGAGGTGATCAGGTCGCGCAGCCGCGAAGCCGACTCGTCGAACGGGACGAAGGCCCGCAACCAATCGTAGGAGACGTTCATTCCGCGATCTGCTCCAAGAATCTCACGTCCGAATCGTAGAGGACTCTGATATCAGGAATGCCATAGCGGCTGATGGCGATGCGTGCCGGGCCCATGCCGAACGCCCATCCGGTGTACCGCTCACTGTCGATGCCCGCCGCCTCCAGCACGTTTGGATGCACCATGCCGGAGCCGAGGATCTCGATCCACCCCGTACCTTTGCACGCGGCGCAACCGCTTCCGCCGCAGATGCCGCACTGCACGTCCATTTCCGCCGACGGCTCGGTGAACGGGAAGAACGACGGCCGGAATCGCGTGCGCGAGGCGCCAAAAAAGCGCTCGGCAAAGCGATTCAACGTCGACTTGAGGTCGACGAAGCTGATGCCTTCGTCCACGCACAGCCCCTCGATCTGGGCAAACGCCGGCGCATGCGACGCATCGAAGAAATCCCGACGGTACACGTTGCCGGGAATGAGCACACGGATCGGCGGCTCGTACTTCTGCAGCGTGCGAACCTGGACGGGCGAGGTGTGCGTGCGCAGCAACCCCTGCCCTTCAAGATAGAGCGTGTCGTGTGCGTCGAGCGCCGGATGGTTCGACGGAAAGTTCAACGCGCCGAAGTTGTACCACTCGGTCTCGGCCTCCGGCCCCTGAGCGATCGTGAAGCCGAGCTCGCGGAAGATTCCTTCGATCTCCTCTATGACGAGAGTGACCGGGTGTTTGGCGCCACGCCACTGTCGGCGCGCCGGCAGCGACGGGTCGTCCTGCACACCGCTTGTCGTCGCTCGCTCGATCGCGGACTTCCGCTCGGCGTGCAGCGCCTCGAGCCGGGTGCGCGCTTCGTTGAACCGCTTTCCCGCCGCAGGCTTGTCTTCTTTCGAGATTCCTCGCAGCGCTTCCTGGAGCCCCTTCACGCGCCCCTGACGATCGCCGAGGAAGGCGATACGAGCCGCTTCGAGCGCGTCGGCGTCCGCCGCGCTTTGCAGCGCAGTGCTTCCCTCGCGCTCGATGGTGTCCGCCTCGCTCAAATACTCGCTCAGATTCATGAGACCGATCTTGGTGGATATGAGACAGCGGCAGAACGACGATTGTCGCGCTGCCGCTGTCCGAGCTTCAACGTTATCGGGGTGACGCTTCCCGCTTCCCCTTTCGCTTACGCTGCGCTCAACGCGGTGCGCGCCTTTTCGGCGAGCGCCGTAAACGCCGAGGGATCGTGCACGGCGAGATCGGCGAGAATCTTCCGATTCACTTCGATGCCCGCGAGCTTGAGGCCGTTCATGAACGTGTTGTAGTTCATGTCGTGCTGGTGCGCGCCGGCGTTGATTCGCGTGATCCAGAGGCGACGGAAATCGCGCTTCTTGTTCTTGCGATCGCGGTACGCGTACTTCCAACCACGCTCGACGGTCTCCTTCGCGGGACGCCACAGCTTGCTGCGAGCGCCGAAGGCGCCGCGGGCGGCCTTCATCACCTGCTTCTTCCGCTTTAGACGCGGAACGTTCGATACGGCACGAGGCATAGTAGTCTCCCTTTAGGCCAGCAGCAGGCGCTTGACCCGCTTGGTATCACCGGTCGTCGCGACGATTCCGGCCTGACGGAGGCGGCGCTTCCGCTTCGCGGTCTTCTTCGTGAGGATGTGGCTCTTGAACGCCTTGTACCGGCGAACCTTACCCGAGCCAGTCACCTTGAAGCGCTTTTTGGCGCCCTTGTGGCTTTTTACTTTTGGCATCTGAAAATCCTTGAGGAGGGATCAGGTCTCAGGTCTCAACACTGAGACCTGTCCCCTGAGACCTGACAACTACTTTGGCGCGAGGATCATGGTCATCGACTTACCCTCAAGTCGTCCCGCGCTTTCGATTTTTCCAATGTCCGCGAGCGCCGTGGCGACCCGTTCGAGCACGGCCTGGCCGAGCTCGGGGTGCGCAACCTGACGGCCGCGGAACATCATCGTGACCTTCACTTTGTTCTTCTCTTCGAGAAAGCGCCGCGCGTGTCGCGTCTTGGTGTCGAAGTCATGATCGTCGATCCCGGGGCGATACTTCACCTCCTTGAGCTCGATCACGTGCTGTTTCTTCTTCGCCAGCCGAGCCTGCTTGGCCATTTCGAACTTGTACTTCCCGTAGTCCATGATGCGGACTACCGGCGGGCGAGCAGTTGCAGCCACTTCGACCAGATCCAGACCGAGATCCTCCGCCATCCGCAGCGCGGCGTCGACCTCGAGAATGCCCAACTGGGAACCGTCGGCCCCGATCACGCGGACCGGGCTGATGCGAATCTGTCGGTTGACCCGTACACGCTTGGTTGTGTCCTGAATATCGAAATCCTCTTGAGAGAGAAAACAAAAACGCGAACCTCTGGAGAAGTCCGCGCATGACCGGTCGCACCCACGAGGGGCTCGAACGGCTTTGTGTTGGACTCCTGTAGCACGCCTCGAACGAGTTCGAGGGCCAGAGGGTGGGACCGGCATTCCGGTCCACTTTACGAGTTGTGTCCTAAACCTAGGCCGACAGAAAGGTTAGGTCAAGGGAGGACTCATTCAGCCCTTCGGCTTGTAGGCGCGGCCGTCGTGCTCGATCTTGGCCCAGGCCCAGTGCGGATCGTGCTCGAACACCACCAGCCATTCCTCCGAAACCGCCCGCGCCAGGACCCGACGTTTGGTCTCGAGCGTAACGAGCGGCTCGACGTCGTAGCCCATGATCCACGCCAGCGGCAGGTGCGCGACCGTCGGCGCCAGATCGGCGATGTAGAACGCCTGCTCGCTACCGGACTCGAGGAGCAAGCCTTGATGATATGGCGTGTGGCCCGGAGTCGGAAATGATCGAATGCCGCTCACGATCTCACGCTCACCGTCGATGAAGTCGACGAGTCCCGCTTCCACGAGGGGAACGAAATTGTGGCGAAAGTAGCTTGCGGCCGTGCGCTCGTTCGTGTGCGTGGCGTACTCGTATTCGCCGCGCTGCATGACATACCGCGCGTTCGGGAATGCCGGCCGAGTGCCCGACGCGTCCTTGATCGTATTGCCACCGGCGTGATCGAAGTGGAGGTGACTGTTGATCACCAGCACGATCTGCTCTGGGGTGAAGCCCGCCTCGCGAATACCGTCTTCCAGTCGCGTGGGTCCCGTCTCGCCGCGGTTCTCGATCCCATAGATGTCGTAGAACTTGGGGTCCTCCTTGTTCCCCGCCCCGGTATCGATGAGGATCGGACCGATCTCGTGCTCGATCAACAGACAACGCATCCCGAGCTGGATGCGATTCCGCTCATCGGCGGCCATTCGCTTTTCCCAGAGCGGCTTGGGCACGACGCCGAACATCGCGCCTCCATCCAGCCGCTGACCGCCGGCCTGAATGGCGTGAATGCGAAGACGTCCAAGCTGACGCGACTCGACGAGCGGTTGTGGAATCATGCGGTCGTATCGTCCGACACGGAGTGTGGAAGTGCGCTGCGCCGGCGTTTGCGGCGTTTTCCGCCGGTACCGGCCGAAAGAATCTGCTGAACATCGTCGAGCGTGGTGCAGCCGCGATCGCGCGCCGCGTCGAGCAGGCGAAGTAAGACCTGCGCCGTGGCAACGGCGTCTCCTCCGGCTCGGTGTCTGGCGTAGTTCTCGATGCCGTAGTACGCGCTCACCGCGTCGAGATTCCGCCGCCGGAGACGCGGTACGAAATTGCGCGCCATTCTCACCGTGCAAAGCGAACGTCCGATGAGCGGCCGACGCGTCACGCGCTCGACCTCCATCGAGATGAATCGCCAATCGAACCTGGCGTTGTGCGCGACGAAGACATGCCCCTCGAGCACACCCAGGAGTTGATCGCAGACCTCGGCAAAACGCGGAGCGCGGCGCACCATGGCCGACGTGATGTTCGTGACCGCCGTGATGGCTGGCGGGATGGGCCGATCGGGGTTGATCAGCGTGTCGAACACCGTCGTCGCGACGCCGTTCTTCACGAGCACGGCGGCAACTTCGGTCACGCGATCGCCCCCGTAAGCCACCGCGCCCGTCGTCTCCACATCGACGACGATGTACGATTGGTCATCGAGATCATCGCTCGCAACGGCGGACCAACCAGTGGGCCCCGCGTCGCGGAGCCGCCAACGGCCGTCCCTATCCCGGGCGAAACGCTGGTGTCCGGCGAACATTGCCGTGGCCATGTGCTCGGCGATGTTTCGTGGCGCGCCCGGAAGCTGACAGACGTAGGATACCAGCGCTTGCGCGTCAGCGGGGCCCGCGGCGAGATACTCCGCGGCTCGCGCGGTCAGCGCGGTGTCGGCGCCGCCGAGAGTAAGGCCAGCCGACATCGCTAGCTCCAGGGATCGTCGCGCGTGACGGGTAGCGTCATGCAGCGAGGTCCCCCGCCGGCACGCACCAGTTCCGCACCCTCGAAGGTGATCACCGCCCGTTGGCCCTCGACAAGCCGATCCTGTCCCGTGAGAAACGAAGTGCCAGCGACCACACGGAAGCCCATGCGCTGCAATTCATGAAGCGTGGCTTCGTTGCGCTGATACGATAGGATCACGCCCGGACGCATCGCCACGAAGTTGCACCCGGACGCCCACTGCTCGCGCTCCTGGAGTGTGCGTTTGGTGCCGCCACAGAACACGGGCTCGATCGGCATGTCGCACGCGGCGAGCGCGGCGAAGATGCTCGGCCGCTCGTGAATCGTCGCGTCGCCCTTTCGCCAGTGCAGCACCGGCAAACGCTCGGGCCCGATGAAGTGCGGTGGAAAGATCGTGCACAGCTCGCGATCGACCTGCGTGAAGATCATGTCGAGATGGATCGCCGTGTTTTCTTTCGGCATCACGACCACGACGACGTCGCGCACTTCGGTTTTCTCGAACAGACTCGTCGCGATCTGGTCGATCGCCGCCGGACTCGAGCGCTCGCTGAACCCGATCACCACGAGGTCGCGCCGCAGCGGATGGATGTCGCCGCCCTCGAGCGTGTAGTTCACGCGCCGCTCCGACGCACCGTCGTACAGGATGCCCGCGTTGGCGAGCGCCGGATGGTGCGTGAACAGCGCTTTCATGATGATCGCTTCCGTCCATCGAATCGCGTAGCGCATCGATCCAATGAGCACGTGACCGCCGGCAACGACGCAGCTGTCGCGCGTGAAGAACATGTTCGGCAGTGCGGGAAGCACGTAGCCGTACTCGTTGAGCGCCTTGGCCAGTGGACCCGGCGGCTCGTCGCGACCCTCGATGAGCATCCGCACGAGGGCCTGCGCGTCGAGGGCGCTGATGTCTCGAGCCAAGGGCTCCGACGGGACGATGTCCATCGTCTCGCGGATCAGTAGGTCGCGCGCCTCGGCGTTGGCGAGAATGTCCGCGAGGAGGGTTCGGACTTCATAGACGGTAGTGAACCGCTCGAGGATGGCGATGAACCGCCGATGCTCCCGTTGGGCGGACTCGGCCTCGACGATGTCGTCGTAGAGATAGTCCGCGCGATTCGTGGGCGTGACGGCGAGCAACTCCGGCCCCGGCGAGTGCACGACGACACCGCGCAAACGGCCGATCTCCGACGAGACGTGGGCGGGCATTCGGCAAAGCTAACGCTGCCTTAACCGCTGGTGCAGCCAGAGAGCGTCCCTTAACTTGTGAATGAATTCACAAGCCTCACCTCCGTGAAACGAATTGCAGACTCTACCGTCCGGCGTCTCTCGGTTTACCTCCGTTTTCTGGAGGACTTCGAGACCCGCGGACTGCTGACTATTTCGAGCGACGAGCTGGCAAAGCGCGGTGGGACGACATCGGCCCAGGTTCGAAAGGACCTCTCCTTTTTTGGGTCCTTCGGGAAACGCGGGCTTGGCTATTCCGTGCCGGAACTGGCCGGCCGCCTGCGCGAGATTCTCGGGCTAGGCCGCGAGTGGCGGGTGGCGATCGTGGGCGCCGGTAAGATCGGCGCGGCGCTCGCCCAGTACCGCGGATTCCGGCAGCGCGGCTTCAGCATTCTCGCCGCGTACGACAACAACCCGGACAAGATCGGGCGAACGCTCGAGGGCATTCCGGTCCGCGATATCGCGCAACTCGAGCGCGACATCCAGCACGAACATCCCGACATCGTCGTCCTCACCGTCCCGGGCGAGGAGGCTCAGTCGGTACTCGATCGAGTCGTAAAGGCCGGGGTGAAGGCGATCCTGAACTTTGCGCCGACGCAACTCCAGGCGCCCGCCGACGTGGCCGTCAAGACGGTCAACATGGCGATGGAGCTCGAGGGACTCAGTTTCGCGCTGACGAATCGCGAGTAATCTCGCCCCGCCGGCCGCGAACCAGATCGGCAAAATCCTGTGGCGACAGCGTCTCTGGGCGCGCCATCGGATCGATCCGACAGGCTAACAGGACCTCGTCCGCGCGCTCAGCGGACACGCTCCAAAGCGACCGCAATACGCGGCGCATCTGCTTCCGGCGCATGCCGAAGGCGTCCTGGACGAAGCGGCGGAATTCCGGTTCGTCGCTCACTTCGACGACCGGGTCCGGCCGCGGCTCGATGCGGATGACCGCGCTCTCGACCTTGGGCGGCGGGAGGAACGAGCCCGGGGCGACACGGAACAGCAGCTTTGCGCTCGCGACTGCCTGGACGTTCACGGACAGCGCGCCGTACTCCTTCGTCCCCGGCTCGGCGACGATGCGCTCGGCCACCTCGCGCTGAACGAGATACACGGCGCGTGCGGGGCGAGGCGCCTCGAGGGCATGAAAGAGAATCGGCGTCGTGATGTAATACGGAACGTTGCCGACGAGCCGAAATGGTCCGCCGGCCGCGTCTCCAAGATTGACCGTGAGCACATCGGCCTCGATGACCTGCACGGCGGGATTGCCCGCATAGCGTTCGCGGAGGATGGCCGCGAGCGCGCGATCGTACTCGATGAGCACGAGGCGTTTGGCGCGAGGCGCGAGCACTTCGGTGAGGCTTCCCCGCCCCGGTCCGATCTCGATGACCGTCTCGTCGCCCGTGAGCTCGAGGGCGTTGACGATTCGCTCGAGAATTCGCCGATCGTTGAGGAAGTGCTGGCCGAGGTTCTTTCGAATCGGCGGTAGACCGCGGGTCATGCGACGGCTAGCTGCGGGCGAGAACGATGGTGAGATCGTCGCGACGCGAGGCACCCTCGGTGTGCGTATCGAGCAGTTCGACGAGCCGCTCCATGATCACGGGCGGCGCGTCATTCCGGTGCGTGCGA
>Ga0310811_10002533_pt1 | contig 22912 bp, 33 predicted proteins | sample YCmetagenome_FD_207642 | JGI IMG/M metagenome (GOLD analysis project Ga0310811, IMG submission 207642) | Soil microbial communities from experimental microcosm in Duke University, North Carolina, United States - YC | ecosystem: Engineered > Artificial ecosystem > Soil microcosm > Unclassified ...
ACCCGTGACCGGCCGCGGCCGCTACTTGTTCTCTCATGACGATGATGTGCCTATGTCCGACAACACGATCAACAAGGCGCTGCGGATCATGGGCTACGACACCGGCCCCGGTGGCCACCACTGCGCTCATGGCTTCCGCTCCAGCGCTTCGACCCTGCTCAACGAAGAAGGCGCATTCGATGGCGATGTGGTGGAAGCTCAGCTCGCCCATGAAACGGACGAAAAAAAGAGACGGCGCCGCGACGAGGTGGTGCGGCGCCAGCTTGCCAAGGGCGACAAGAACAAGATTCGCGGCATCTACAACCGGGCAGCCTATTGGAGCGAACGTGTGCGCTTGATGCAGCATTGGGCCAATCGTCTCGACCGCCTGCGTAAGGGAGTTGCTGTGCCGCTGCGCAAATCGGCCTAAAGCATAGCCCGTGATTCAACGCGTGGCAGCGAGGCATGATATTCATCGATGCTGTCGAGATCGATGAGCGTCTTGCCTCCCATCTTGTAGGCCCTGATCCGTTGCTGCGCGATCAGCTCATAAGCTTTCGTTTTTCCGAATTTGCCATAGCGGCAACCGTCCTTGAACTCGACGAGCCGGCGTTGTTTGTTGTCGTCCTTGTAAGCCATGATTCACACAGGTGCTTCGATGGTCTCTGCGATAGTGGGGTCAGGACCGGGCCGCGTGAGTTGGCATTTTTGCGGTGGGTGACCTGTGGGGGCGCCGCTTTGCGAGGTGACGCTACTTCCCTGGTAGCTCGCACCGTCTCAACTTGAGTTGTTCGGAGTCATCGGCGCGTAGCGCGTCATCCGGACTGCACCAAGCCTAATATTGCCAATGGTATTTACCAAAAGGTTTGTCAATGCGGCCTCCTAGTCCTGCGTGCAGGAGAGTAAAAATCGGACGGTCGGAAGCGCTGTCTGACATTACCGAACCTCGTCGAACTCGCGTTTCGGTCGCCATCCGACTGGATCTGCGATCCAGCGGTTAAGGTCTGATTCATGCCAGCCGGTTCCGTTGGTGCTGATTTTGAGCTGGGCCGGGAACGAGCCCTCGGCGATCTTACGGTAGATGGTGGACCGGGACAGTCCCGTCCGGACAAGAACGGTTTTCAAGCGAACGATACGGTCTGGGTCTCGCATGGCCACGCTGCCTCTTGCTCGCTGTTGCTGACGGCCTCCGAGACTAGACAGGATAGAGTGTTGCAGGCGCGCAAGGGCATTTTACACATCGCCGTACTATGGCGTTCAAACGGCGGTGAATCGGACGGGTCAGATTCCGATGCCCCGGCCTCGGCCGAGGTCGAGGCCGTGGGCAAAGGCGAGTTCGAGGCTGAGCCTGCGGCCTGTTTCGAAGGAAATGCCGAGTTCGATTTTGCGGTTGGCGAGGATCGATTCCATCTGCGGATCGCGTTCGAGGCCTCGCGCCATGTCGCCCATCGCCGAGCGCGTGGCCCTGTAGCCGGGCATGTCGCCGGCCTGATACTGGCGCTGGCTAGCCTGGTCGAGCCTCTGCCAGCGCTCGACAAAGCGGTCGGCGAGGCGGTTTGGATTGCTGCGGATTTCGGTCTCGAACTGGAGCGCGCGGATGACACGGCCGAGGTTGTTGCCTGACGCGGCTTCCCGGGCGAGGTCCGGGTACTTCTTGTAGGCTGCTTCGGCATCGTGCGAACCGCGGGGGCGCAGCTCCTCAAAAGCCTTGCGCGCCTGCTGCAATTCCTTCACCTGCTCGGGGCTCGCTTTGCCGCCGATCTCCTGCACCTCGAAGATCGCATCCACTGCACGGGCATTTTGGACCAACGCCTTGGTGCGGGCCTTGCGCAAGGCCGCCTCCGGATCCTCTACGACCTCCCTTTCCGGCGTATCGGTTGCGCGCCGCTCGGCCGCCGGACCGCTCCTGTCCCTTTCCGGCGCTTCCCGGCCCAATCTCTGCCCGCCATCCGGGCCGGGCGCATCTGAGGGAGAGCGCAGGCCATCGAACATGTTGCGTACCTTCTCGGGCACAACCTTGCGGACGATCTCGACGACGCGCTCGCGGAAGGTGATCCCACGCCGCTCGGCGTAGCTTTGTACCGGATCGGCGCGCTCGTAGTCCGAGGCCATGTCCTTGGCCCGGTCGCGCGACAGAGTGCGAGTGAGTCGGTCCTGATTGGCAAAATCGTCGCGGCCATAATGCAGGTCCATGCCGTCACGGTGCCGCGACAGGGCCACATAGCTGGCATGGGCATCCATGCCCGGTGTCGCCAGAACATAGGTGCGGTCCACCGTCATGCCCTGCGCCTTGTGGATCGTCGCGGCATAGCCGTGGTCGATCCGGTGGTAATCCTTCAGATCGAAGGCCAGGGATCGGCCATCGTCGGTGCGCACGGTCAGGGATTGCGGGCTGACCTGTTCGATGGTGCCAAGCGTGCCGTTCTTGACGCCAAGCCCGCGTTCGTTTTGCAGGAACATGACACGGTCCCCGCTGGCGAAGTTGCGTTCGCCCCGCTCGACTGTCACACGCACCTCATGGCCGAGATTACCAGCATCCCGCAGGCGCTCGCGCGCCCCTTCGTTGAGCGCCCGGACCTCGTCATTGGTGTGGGTCAAGATGATCCGGCTGCGATCTGGTGATGCCTGTTGGTCGCGGTCCCAGCGATCGATCAGATCGCTGCGCGCCTGCTCGCGCGTTCGAGCCTCATGCACCATGCCGTGGGAACGATAGGCTTCCAGCGCATGGCCGGTCTTGCCATTAGCGAGATCGCGTGTGGCGTCGCGCTGCCAGTCTTCTCGCTGGCGGCGCACCTCGCCGATTTCCGCCCCGCCGTGACGCTCATGGATCGATCGGAACGTCGCGCCCGCTTCGATGGCTTGCAGCTGTTGCGGATCGCCAACCAGGACGACCTTGGCGCCGGCGTCGGCAGCATGGGACAGCACGCGTTCCAGCTGTCGGGTGCCGACCATGCCGGCCTCGTCGATGACAAGCACATTACGGGTCGTGAGCAGGTCGCGATCCTGTCCCCAGCCGTGCTCCAGGCTGGCGATGGTGCGTGACGATATGCCAGATCCGCTTTCGAGGTTTTCCGCGGCAATGCCAGAGAGCGCCACACCCCGGACCTCATAGCCCGCAGCTTCCCAGGCCTCCCGCGCCACACCCAGCATCGCGCTCTTTCCCGTTCCGGCATGGCCAACCACGACACCGAGATCGCGCCCGTCCGTGACATGCCCGAGCGCATCGGCCTGCTCGCCGGAAAGGACAAGGCCGCGCACTTCCGCACGCGCAAGAGCCGCTTGCCTGGCGGCGTCGTTCACCTCATGGCGTTCGCGTTCCGCCATGAGTTTGGCGGCGTGATGCAGGCGCTGTTCAGTCTCGATCATGGCGCGGGTTGTGAAGCGGTCCTCGTCGCGAGCGTCCTTGCCGAGTTCGACCAGATCAGGCGCGCTGCGCATCGCGCCCATGACTTCGTTGAACTGGTCGATGCCATCGCTGTGCCGATGCGCGAAGATAGCCATGTCGCGCCGCGTGAAGGTCGATTGCTGATGCGTCATCGCGTCCAGCCCCAGATCGGGATTCGCGATGATCCTCTCGCCATTGTCCCGCGCGATCTCGCGGTGCATCTCCGCGCGGTCGGCGGCCCCGATCCCTTCGGCCTCGATACGTTGCGCGGATGCGCCGATCTGGGTTTGCGGCTCCAGCGCGATCCCCCGCGTCTCCAGGCTCCGATGGTCGATGCGCGCGTCGATGTCGAGTTCGGCAAGCCGTTCGTTGGCAAGCGCGGCCCAGCGTTCCCGCCAACGCTCGACCATCTCGGTGCGGTTCCACTCCCGCACCTTCGGACCAAAGCCGTTTTCGTCCACCGCGCGCATGGTTAGCATGACATGCGCGTGGGGTTTGGGCATGCTATCTTCGCCGAAATCCCAATGCACGTTGAGATCGGCGATCATGCCCCGATCGACGAATTCGCTCCGAGCGAAGTCGCGGGCGAGGTCAATGCCCTGCGCCTCACTCATCTCGCGTGGGATGGCGAATTCGACCTCGCGCGCAAGCTGGGCATCTTTCCGGACTTCGAACGCCTCGACATCGTTCCAGAGCCGTTCGCGGTCGACCCACCCCTCCTGGGCATTTTCAGGCAACATCACCTCGGAATGGACGACGCCGCGCTTAGCAGAAAAATCGTGGCTGCGATCAAGCCGCTCGTCGCGCAGCCGCGAGCCCGAGCGGTAGGCGGCTGACGCCACCGCGCTGGAGCCAGACTTACGGCCAATGACCTTGACGTGAAGATGATAGATCGCCATTGCGATCGGATCAGTGGCACGGCGGAGTGCACGTCGGAACGACGTATAAGCGCGCCCTCCCTCGAAAAATTCTCGGGCGGAACTATCCCGTCCCAGCCGATCCCAGCAACCTTACAGCCTCCAGCGCAACGCTCAACTATCATCGCTCCATCAACACTCATGGAGTATATGATGCGCAAGCCGCGGGATTTTGATGCCGAGCTGAAGGAGCTTTCGGACAAGGCGCGTGACCTCAAAAGCCGCAAGGTGCAGCAGCTCGGCGAACTGGTGATCGCAACCGGGGCGGACACGCTCAGCGTCGACGAACTGGCGGGCGCGCTGATCGTGCTGGCCGAGACGAAGGAAGCGGCAAAGCGGGAGGCATGGGCGAAACGCGGTGCCACGTTTTTCCAGGGGGCGCGGCGATCCGCTCCAGCACCTGCGCGCGACGCTGGCGGCACTACGGCGCAACCGAGCCGTCCACAACCGTCAACAAGCAGCAAGGGCGCGGCATGATATGCGCGCCTGGCAGGTCGAGCGCCGCAAGCGCACGCGGCAGCTGATCGAATTGGGCGGCCTCGTCGTCAAAGCTGGTATCGTGGACCTGACTGGCGACGACCGCGCCACCATCCTCGGCGCGCTGGTCTGGATGGCCGACAAGCTCCAAAGCGATCAGGGCGAACGAGCGCGGGCGCTCTGGGCCGCAAAGGGGAAGCAAGCGTTCGAGGCGGATCCGGCAACACACAAGGGGACAGATCGAACTGTTTCAGCAATTCGTCGGTGATGCACGACGATGGCATGTCAGCCGACCCAAGCGGCTCGCAATCAGTTTAGGCGGATGGGTGACGCTTGGCGGTCGCTTGCGCTCACCCAAGATTGGCTCGATGGTTTGATTTCACCGGTGCCGTTCTCGTGGACGGAAGCGTAGCGCGTCTGGCCAGATCTCGGCACGGCTTTTAAATTCAGTTCGGGAGCGCCCCAAATTGTGCAACTGCTGATCGGCTCACCGGCTTCTCCACTCATCACTATCAAGCTCAGCCTGCGTTTCCACAATGATGTCACCAAGCATTCGATAGGCCAGTGGGTCCGTCGTTTCACCTTGCATGTCCCGATAACGTTGCACTGCCAGCTCGCGTGCCCTTTTTAGGATCGGAGTCGGTTATTTTGCATCCTTTGATCAACAGGAAAGCGCGGTCTACCTCGCTTTCGGACGATCGACGCGCATCTCGCGAAATTTTCCGGTCCTCGAAGCAAACAACGATTGCGGTCGCCAATTCCTCGGTGGACGGAAATGGTTGGCAAGCCGGTCCAACTGTTATGGCGTTCATCGATTGAGTCTAGAAAAAGTCGCGGCTAGCGCATGCTGGCCTCTCGGTAGTATTGCGCAGTTACCAATAATTTAGACCGTGAAATTGAACCGACCGTCACGTCTTCGGATGCTGCACTCGTTTCTCTTCTTCCAACCGTGCAACCAGGGCTCCAATGCCGTCGAGGGTAGGTTGATCCATCACGTAGGACGCCATCTCGCGATAGTGCGCAATCTTCTCCTCGATTTTTCGGCACCCCTCGCACATTGGCAATGCTCCTTCATCTTTCGGGCGGTAGTAAGAACCTCTCTCAGTCACCGGCGCCAAACTTCCGTACCAATGATAGGCATCAACTGGCTCAGGTTCTCATTGTTCAGAATCGACCTTGGATTCCGGTCGATCTGGTCGACGCAAGGTGCCCGGAAACGATCTCGACAAGCATCGGGTTGTGGCGGCTCAGGGAGGCGACCGCCTCCTTTGAGCACGCGCCGAGCGGCTGCGGGTCAGGACATTGCCCGCATCAGCGCAGAAATCTTCATCGTAGCAAAGTTTGAGAAAGTATCTGACACCGCGTAAGGCAGGATGATTTTCTCGCCGTTTCAGACGGCGATTAGCTATAGGTGGACCGCCCGTCGAATGCCGTCGAAAACAATAACCTCTGTTGCGCGATCGATATAATGCGTTCGGCAGCAAGCATGGCTCTATTCGGTCGGCTTTTCGTCTCTCACCAGCTCAGGCTTTTCATACAAGACCGCGTTCAACAAGGAACGATGCACCTCGATCTTTCCGTTGTAGCTGATCAATCCCAGCTTGCGAAATTTGTTCAGGAAAAAGCTCACGCGGGATCGGGTCGTTCCGATCATCTCCGCCAGCGTTGCCTGATTGATGGAAGCGTCGATGGGTGTTGGCCTTCCATTTTTCCCGAAATTGGCGAGCAAAAGCAGAAGGCGTGCGAGCCGCTTCTCGCTCGAATTGAATAGCTGGTCGATCAGATCTTCTTCAATGCGATTGCTCCGGGTCACCAGGTAGGTCATGAAAAGCTCCGAAAACGTCGGCTCCTTGCGAAGCGCCGCCAGCATCGCCTTCCGCGTTATCGAGGTAATAACGCATTCCTCCATCGCCCTCGCGGTTCCGACGCGGACCGCCTGACCATTCAGACATCCCTCGCCAAAAAACTGCGCACTGTTCAATATGCCGACGACCGCTTCCTTGCCCTGCTCGGAAACGACAGTCACCTTGACCGTGCCAGCTTGGATGTAAAAAATCCTGTCAGCCTCTTCGCCCTGAGCGTAGATGATCCGGCCTTTACGGTACTTCGATATCGTTTTGCCGGTTCCGACCTTGGCTAGAAAAGCCTGGGGATCGAACGGTTGCTTCGTAGACTTCACAAGCCCCTCCTTTGGACTGGCGATGCCTAAATATTAAAAATGCCGTGTTGTGGTCAATATTGACCAGCGGGCCCATTTCCAGGGCGTGAAGATCACCCTGTCAGAGGCCGGTGTCCGGCAGCGTGTTGTGCATCCGCCTGATACAGGGGTGCGCCTCACATGTTCGGCTCTCATGCATTGGCAACCGGCCCGCCGCTCAGCGTCATAGAGCGCCCGCGCTGCCAGGACTGCCAAACCCGCACGATCCTGCGCCGCATTGCGCCCGGTCCGGCGGGTTATGAATTCCGCACTTTCGCGTGCCCCAAATGCGACCTTGCCCAGCGAACTTTGGTGGTCAGCGATCCCATGAGCGGCGACGCGAGAGGGTGGCTTCGCGGCGAGCTTAAATCCCCGAACTAGATTTTGGCAATCTCAACGGAGCTGAAATGGCCGCGCGACGCAGTAGGAAGAAGGTCGTATTTTTGACGGCGGACCAGTTGGAAGAGCAGGCAGTCACGCGCGCCAGTGAGGCGGAGCGGTTGCCAGAAGGGGAAGCGAGACAGAATGCGCTTCGTACCGCAGCGCAATTGAAAGTGTACGCCAGCATGAAACGCGTGCTCGCACCACAGACCGCCAAATCGAGATAGTACGCGGATCGGGAGTTCGGGACGGATGACAGTACAATGAGCGATGGATCTTCAGACGGAATGCGCTCCTTCCGGCGTCAATCCGTGAGAACCTCAATCGCGATGGATGCGGTCGCGAAGGCAACCGGCGTCGCCTTTGATTTGCGCGATGACGAACAGGTCTTCGAATTGCCCGCGCGGCTGTTCGAACAACTGCCGTTTGCCGTTTATGTCTGTGACCGGGACGGTCTGGTGCTGCGATATAACCGCCGCGCTGCCGAACTATGGGGCCGGTCGCCTAAACCCGGCGATCCCAACGAACGGTTTTGCGGATCGTATCAAATGTTCCGCCCCGACGGCAGTTTGCTCCCGCACCATGAATGCCCCATGGCAGACGTGCTGCGGACCGGCATTTCCGTTGCGCGAACAGGAAGTCCACATCGAGCGACCTGACGGTGTGCGCGGCATCGCGCTCGTCGACGGGCGGTGGCAAAGCTGCCGCGGCCGATCTGGCAAAGATATCCTCCCATCTTGGAACCATTGCTCCGCCCGCCTCTTGTCGCGGCAACACGCACACACACACACACACACACACACGCCCCCAGCCGAGACAGGAGTTGAACATGGCCAGGAAACCGATGCTGTTGAGCGACCTCTTTCACGAGACGCTCAAGGATATTTATTTTGCCGAGAACAAGATCCTCAAAGCGCTTCCAAAAATGGCGAAGGCAGCGCAGTCGAAAGATTTGCAGAAGGCCTTCACGAAACATCTTCGGGAGACCGAAGGCCAGGTGAGGCGTCTCAATCAGGTCTTCAAGATCATCGGCAAGGCGCCACGTGGGAAAACCTGTACGGCCATCAATGGCATCACCGAAGAGGGCGCCGAGATCATGAAAGACTTCAAGGGAATGCCGGCGCTTGATGCGGGCCTTCTCGCCGCTGCCCAGGCAGTCGAACATTACGAGATGTCGCGCTACGGTACTCTCCGAACCTGGGCCGAAGAACTTGGACTGCCTGACGCAGCAAGGCTTCTGCAGGCGACGCTTGACGAAGAGAAAGCGACCGACTCAGCTCTTACCAAGCTTGCCGAATCTCTCGTCAACGTCAAAGCCGAAGAGCAATTGGCGGCCTAAAAACACGCGATACGACACCGCAGCAGCTATTAAAAGGAGTGGTAGACCATGACCGACATCAAAGAGCACATGGAAGTCATCGGCGCCGACGGCGTTCACGTCGGCACGGTCGACAAGCTCGAGGGCAATCGGATCAAGCTGACCAAGAAGGACAGCGGAGAAGGATCGCACAAGGGCCATCACCACTATGTCGATCGCGGCCTGGTTGCCGGCGTCGAAGGCAACAAGGTACGGCTCTCTGCCATCGGCGCGGTCGCCGTCACGATGGAAGAGGAGAAATCGTAAACACTTGAAGCCGTCGGACTTGATGCTTGCACTTGTTCTCGTTTTTGCTGCTCGCCGCTCCGGCGTATCGACCAAGAGACGCTGCTGGTAAATCTCCAGCAACCAATCCAAAATGAGCTCATGTAGCGTCTTGAGCGCCTGCGGGTCGGTCATGTGAACAAAGCTGGCGCCGCTTTCAAAGTTCCCCGCTCGACTAACCCGGGAGCGAATGCGCCAGGAAGAAGCGCAGCATTTCCCTTGTCGCGTCGGGTCCTCGCGGATCGGTATAGGAGCCGGCGGGACTGCCGCCCGACCAGGCATGGCCGGCGCCATGAACGTTCCAGTGTTCGGAGATCACCCCGCCGCTCCGGTCGGCGATGATGGTGCGCGTGTAGGCATGCCCATCGGGCACGTGCCCGCGAAGCACCTTCGTTGCCGAACTCGCCGCCTTCGTTGACCGCTCGAGAATTCGATCGCCGTTGTCGGGATGCACCGTGGTGTCGCGGTCGCCATGGAAAACGATGGTCGGGACAGGTAATCCGGCCTCCACAGATGTTTCGGGCCCGCCCCCCTGTCGCATCGCCATGAACGCGGAAGGAAGATCGCTGGCGGCGCCGCAGGCCAGTCCGGAATGGATGCCGACGGCCGCGTACAGGTCGCCGTATGTCGCTGCCATGATGGCAGCAGCGGCCCCGCCCGCGGACAGGCCTGCCACATAGACGCGCTTCGGATCAATCGCATGCTCGCGCATGATCTGGCGGGTGATGCCCGCGATCAGCGACGGTTCACCGCCGCCCCGCTGTTGGTCGCCCGTGCGAAACCAGTTCCAGCATTTGGCCTGATTGGCTCCGCTGGGCTGCTCCGGATAGACCACGAAGCAGTTCTGCTCTTCCGCCAGGAAGTTCATCCTCGTGCCGGCCGCAAAATCGTCGGGCGACTGGGTGCAGCCATGAAGCATGACAATCAAAGGAAGCGGCTTTCCCTGATAACGGCTCGGGACGAATAGCTTGTAGGTCCGGCTTCCCGCTGCGTTGCTGAAGGTGCCTTCGATGAACCTTGTGCCCTTGGGCGCGATATCCGACACGGACGGTGGAGCGCGCGTGAGCGGACCTCGCAGGCCAAGCCTGGAGAAGCCTTTCATGCTGTCGAACCGCGCCGGGCTTTTGGGTCGCGGAGGAGCTGAGTAAGGTTGCTCGGGCCGGCTTTCCGTCTCCTCGATTACGTTTGCCCTCACGTCGATGGTTGGTGGCCCGAGCCTCGCGGGCACAGCAGAAGCTGGTTCTGGCGCGCTCTCGCCGCGGAGCATGCGTTGCAGGAGCGCGGTGGCCTCGACCAGCTGGCCGGCGCGCGTGAGGCGGGTGGCTTCGCGAACCATGTCATGATTGAGCAACTGATCACCTCGTTCTATCGGCGAGAGCGGCCTTGACCGCGGGAGTAGCGTGGAGGGCGCCTAGCACCGAGATCGACGCAATGGTGGCGCGGACAAGATCGGGCGTGACGTCCTGGGCGATGGTCGCAAGCCCCAAAACCTTGATGTGCAGCATCTCGCCGGCGCGCCGCGCCGCTTCGAGATCTTCCCGGCTGAAATGCCGCAGACCAAGGTCCAGGCTGTTCCGGACCGTGGACTGCTTGACGACATCTGCGTGCCGTTCGAGCTGGTTACGGATCGCCGTCCGGATGAAATCCGTCCGGTTCGAATAGAACCCTTCCTGCACCATCAGATCGATCTGACCGAGGTCGACATAGCCAAGGTTGATCGTGATTTTCTCGGTATCTGGGATCTTGGAGCGTAGCTCGCGCACATTGTTGTCCATAGCATGCGTCCGATTTTGCCATCCAATAGGATGGTAAGTGGATGGTATATGGATGGCTCGCGGCTGCTTTCAAGGGGCCTGCCAGAAAAGCCAGAAAGACTGTTTGGCGTCGCCAGGTCGACGCCAAACTGCTCCGGAATTCGGCGACGGGTCGGACGTGCGCGCGCGATGAATCTTGTCGCGGGAAGAGTGGAGGCTGCAAAACTCCCGTCGTGCTGGGCTCCTCAAGCAAGTGGGAACTTAGGAACGTGAGGCGTGGACCCAGATTGGGATTCATGCCGAGATACTATTTCGATTACCATGAACCGAGCGGCGTAATTCCTGATGAGGTGGGTTGCGACTTGCCAGGGATGGACGCCGTTCGAAAGCTGGCCCTGATTGCACTGGGAGACGCCACCCGCGACTTCACTGCGGGCGGCCGTACCGGGCGGATCGCTCTTGAAGTCAGGGAGGAGCGCGGCCCTGTCCTGACTGTCTTCGCTATTATTGGAGTGCCCACCGAGGGCGCTGAAAGCGAGAGGCCAGTCGCGCCGAGTGATGCCGCCGTCATCGTCCCGCGCGGGCACTAGGCCACCCACCGCCTCTGTGATTTGCCGGCACTTTGCGCGACCGAGTTCTCTTCGGCCGGATCGTTCGGAACCGTGTGGGAACCAATGTTCGCGATCCGCGATTGGGATCATGGAGGTCTTCATGAAAAAGACGAATACTTCCAAATCCTTGATGTTCGTGATCGGAGTCGCGCTGCTGGTCGGCACGATCGGCGTCTTCGTGGTTGGCGGAAAGCAGTCAAGCGAGGCTCAGGCCGATAAAATCAGGACAACGGAGACGACTGCTGCGGTTGCGGGCGCGCAGGTAACGCCTACGGAGGCCAAGCTGCGCGTCGAGCCGAAATAGAACCTCATTCACAACAAGGCATTCTTGTCGATGCGCGCAAACCTGCCGATAGGCTCTTCGTCCACGACAGCTCAGCCAAACGGCTGGTTCGCTCGACTGGCCGTCACGACCTCGCGGATCTCCGGCCGACCGACGACCTTTCTCATGGCCGTGGCTGTCGTACTTATCTGGGCTCTCACGGGCCCCCTGTTCGGTTTCAGCGATACTTGGCAGCTCGTCATCAACACGGGCACGACGATCGTGACGTTTCTCATGGTCTTTCTGATCCAGGCGACGCAGAACGACACGCTGGCCCTGCAGTTGAAGCTCGACGAGCTGATTCTGGCGACCAAGAACGCGAACAACCGCATTGCCGGCATCGAGGAGGCGTCGGACGAAGAACTCGAAAAAGCGAAGGTCGAAGTTCTCGAACGTGCCGTCATCCCGATCGGAGCCGGCGCAGCTGAACGTTTCCATAGCGCATTCAGAACCCGCAACCCGGGCCCCGCCATGCTAAAGCGGGCGGGTTGCATAGTGGTGGTGTGACCCAAAGGGAGTTTTGATGGCAGATGCAATCGAACGAAACAACGTCCACGTTAACGGCGCCGGCGACCGTGCAATGATCTTTGCGCATGGCTTCGGGTGCGACCAGAATATGTGGCGGTTCGTGGCTCCCGCGTTCGAAAAAGACTTCATGACCGTTATGTTCGACCACGTCGGCGCCGGCGGCTCCGACCTGTCGGCCTACGACGGGGCCAAGTATTCGAGCCTGTCCGGCTACGCCGACGACGTGGTCGAGATCGGCAGAGAGCTCGGATTGAAGGATTCCGTCTTCGTAGGTCATTCCGTCAGCAGCATGATCGGCGTGCTCGCCGCGCGGCAGGCGCCCGGCATGTTCAGCAAGCTCGTGCTCATCGGCCCGTCAGCCAGATATATCGACGACGAAGGATACGTTGGTGGGTTCAGTGCCGACCAGATCGAGGAATTGCTCCAATTTCTCGAATCCAACCACATGGGTTGGTCGACGCAGATGGCGCCGATGATCATGGGCAATCCCGACCGGCCGGAGCTGGGTCAAGAGCTAACGAACAGCTTCTGCCGCACGGATCCCGAAATCGCCAAAGCGTTCGCCCGCGTGACCTTCACCTCCGACAACCGCAAGGACCTACCGGGAGTCACCATTCCGACGCTCGTCCTCCAGTGCAGCGAGGACATTATCGCCTCCCAGGAAGTCGGTGAATTCGTCACCCGTAATATTCCCGGCAGCCGGATTATCGTCTTGGACGCGACCGGGCATTGCCCAAACCTGAGCGCGCCGGAAGAGGTCATCGCGGCGATGCGAACTTTCGTCTAGTGAGCACCCCCGGTCCCGACTTTGAGGACATGATCGACAACGCGCCGTGCGGGTATGTTACCCTGCATGCGAACGGCCGCATCGAACACGTCAACCTGACCTTCCTGGCATGGAGCGGGCATACGACGCACTCGATGGTCGGAAAGCGCTTCAGCGATTTCCTGACCATGCCGGGCCGTATCTATTACGAAACCCATATCGCGCCGCTGCTTCGGATACAGGGTTTCTTCAACGAATTCGCCATCGACATGGTGACCGCCGGCGGTGAGCCGCTACAGATGATCGCCAACGCGAACGAACGCCGCGATCCGGACGGCAAGCTGCTGTATATCCGGATTGCGCTGATCAAGGCGACCGATCGGCGGCGCTACGAACTTGAGCTTCTGACCGCTCGAGAACTGGCGATTACCGCTGAGAAGGCGACGCAAGAGGTGCTGCGGCTCGAGCACGAAACCTCCGCGCTGCGCGAACAATTCATCGCAGTGCTTGGGCACGATCTTCGCAATCCCCTTGCCTCCATGAGCGCCGGCGCGAGAATTCTCGACCGAACTGTCCAGAGCGAGAAGGAGCGCCAGATCATCGCCATGATGCAGACCACGGTCATGCGCATGGCCTCGATGATCGACAACGTCCTCGACTTCGCGCGCGGTCGGCTGGGCGGCGGCATTACCCTGGAACGCGATGCAAGAGCGCCGCTGGAGCCTGTCCTCGCCCAGGTGATCGACGAACTGAGACTGGCTTCGCCCGGCCGGATGATCGAAGCCGGGTTCGCGATCGAAGAGCCGGTGAACTGCGATCGCATCCGCATCGGCCAGCTCCTCTCCAATCTTCTCGGCAATGCGGTGACGCACGGAGCGGCCGAAAGGCCGGTCGTCGTTCACGCCGAGACCCGGAACGGATCGTTCGAACTATGGGTCGGCATGCGGGTGAGGCGATTCCGGAAACGTTGATGGACAAGCTGTTCGAACCGTTCTTCCGCGGCAAGGCCCGTGCGAGCAAGCAGGGTCTGGGATTGGGACTCTACATCGCCTCTCAGATCGCAAAGGCCCATGGGGGCACTTTGGCCGTGGCATCTACGCCTGCGGAGACCCGCTTCACGTTCTCGATGCCTCTGGCGTAATTCGCAGACCAAAGCCGCGCGCGACACTGGCCGCCCTTTTCCGGCGGCGCGTTCCTAAATGCGTCCCTCTCCATCCACCTGTCCGTACCACTACCGGCACCATCTCGCGCCACCGTTCACCCTGCCGGCGCGCAAGATCGCTTTCGTCAGGGATGCGGCAGGCAGGCTCATCCCGGATCGCGACGCCTGGCGCAGCAGGCTCCCTTGGGAGCTTCCTAAGTGGGTAGGAACTGAAACCGGCACCATCGGTTAGCCCTGATGATTTCCTCTCAGGAACGGTGCACCATGGACAAGGATCGAATTGCAGGCATGGCGAATGATTTCGCCGGCAAGGTCGAAAACACTGCTGGCGGTATCGCCGGTGATACAAGAAGTCAGGCAGCGGGCCGGGCCCGTGAGGCGACCGGCGCGGCGCAAAATCTCTACGGGCAGGCCAAGGACGCGGCGCGCGACGCTTCCGACGCTGCCGTCAGCTACGCGAAGGACGCTTATGAGAACAGCGGCGATACCTTCCGCGACGGCTCGCAGGCCATCGCGAGGAGGGTGCAGGAAAACCCGCTCGGTGCGATGCTGATCGCGGGCGGCATCGGCTTTGCGTTAGCGCTATTGATGAGCCGCCAGCCGCACCGCGTGCCGGTGCGTTCGCGCTACTACGGCTAGGATGACCATATCGCAACAGCTTGCGCGTCGTCCGAATGCTGTTCTTTGTCTTGGAGATATGATCATGACTGACGACAGCCCATTGGCCCCTTACGCCTACGAAGGCCTGGATCCCGTCCTGGAGCCGAAATCCACCATCGCGGAAGTTTCGGAAGCCGTGAAGGGGACGGTCAATCGCGTCAGCGGCGCGATCGAGGCCGGCCGCAAGCCCGGGATGCCGTTGAGCATCCTGAGCAATATCGCGCGCGAAGCGCCGCTCGGCTCACTGTTGATCGCGTTCCTGTTGGGAGTTGCCGTGGCGCGTCGCCGATGAGAATTCGACGACGATCGGATCGTTTGGAACATTGGGGAGTGCGGTGGGTTCGTGCTGACTGGGAGCTGACTATCAACGAAGAATTTCATGGCCAAAGACGAACATAACAAGGCTGCCGAACATCATGAAAATGCTGCCAAGGAACATCGAACCGCCGTCGAGCATCACGGCAAGGGCGATCACAGCAAGGGCCGGGAGCACGCCGGCAGTGCCAAACAACACTCGCAGACCGCGAACCCGCATAGCGACCATGCTCATTCGAAAAGCCAGCAGCAGAAATAGCTAGACGCGAAAGGCCCGGGTTCATCCCGGGCCTTTTTCGCATCGGTGAATGCCGCGCGTAAATCATCGACGGCTACCGACTTGGGAATGTGGCGGCGAATGGTTCATCGCTACTCTTGAACCGGCAACATCGTCCGTGACCAGCAACCCGATCAGGACCGCGGCCGCACACAGGCTGGCTGCGATCAAGCCGAAGAACAGAAGGTTTGGGCGGCCGTTTGACATTTCAGGCTCCTGACTGACAACGCCGTGCAAGCGCGCACGTTGCTTCACCTCGTGAGCTGGCGAAATCGACCCTGAACTTCGCATTTTATCGTTATTACAACTCTTCTTCCGTCCCCACCTCTTCCGCGCGAAGCGGAACTTAGTTCATGACGGGCAGTTCCCTCCTTGAAGTCATAGCAACCAAGGAGACTTCTCATGGAATTGATCCTCATCATCATCGTTCTGGTGTTGTTGTTTGGCGGCGGCGGATATTGGGGACGTCGGCGAGGTCATTGGTAGGAGGCGCCATCGCGCCAGATGGGGCGACGTCCGCTAAATTCCGCTTCGCGACCACGCGTGCGTGTTGGCGAGCTCTCCACGCCGACCTCGGCCACGCGCTTTCGTGACCGTGCGCGCGCCCCACATCAGCTCGACGGTCAGCCCGTCCCGCCGAAGTAGTCCGCATCGCCATAATCCTTCGAGCACGTGCCCCAAAGCCTTTAGCGGGCGCACTCGATCGCTGACGATCTTCAGGATGGCCAGCATTGGAACGGCCAGGATCGCGCCAGGCACGCCCCACATCCAGAACCAGAACACCAGCGACAAGATGACCAGCACGGGGTTCAAGGTGAAGCGCCGCGCAAGGAGCATGGGAGTGAGCGTTTCGCCCTCGGCGAGATGGATGCCGAAGTAGAGGGCCGGCGGCAGCAAGGCCCACCACAAACTGTCGAAGCTCAGCATTCCGGCCAGGAGGAAAATGACGGTCCCAAACAGCGGCCCCAGAATTGGAACATAGTTGAGCAGGAAGGCTGCAGCTCCCCACAGCAAGGGGTCTCCCAGCCCGCAGAGATACATCGCAACCGCCGTCGTGACGCCGACTGCAGCGTTCATGGCGGTGACCGTGACCAGATAGGCGGATATATCCGCTTCGATCTGCTGTGAGATGTCGACTGCTTGCCGCTTGTCGGCAAAATTTGGAAGGATCTCGACGATCCGTCGCAGGAAGATTTCGCCTGCGACTAGCAGAAAATAAAGCACCAGAACGGTCGTAAAGAGGCCGTCGAGGACCGCACGCGTTCCAGCAAAGAGCACGCCTGTAAGCCCGAGATCATGGCGAACCGAAACGGTGGAGTCTTTGTTTCCGGGAGCGTCTGCAACGTGCTCGGCCTGTTGGATTACCTTTTGCAACGCATCGATTGGGCGCTTCAGGACGACCAGATGAGTTTCGAGGCGCGGTACGTCCTCGGGCAATTTCTCCGCCCACGTCGCGGCGGGTACGGACAAGGCTGCCACAAGGCCCACAAGAGCTCCCACGACCAGCAGGATCGCCAAGAGTGCTCCGACGGCCCGGGGTACACGGATACGCTCAAGCAGACGCACGGCGGGTTGCAGAATGAGCTGCAATACGAAAGCGAGCACGACGGGGAGTATGATCGGACTTGCCACGTAAATGGCCGCTAAGACGGCCAGAGTCAGCAGACTACCGAGAAAGAACGTCTGCGGATTGGAGGGCAAGGGCATCTCGATATTGTCGGCCGCTTCCGTTGGCAAGGCATTCCGTTCCGGCGCGCCAGCGTCCTGCTGTGGCGACGACGATGGATGCTGCGGCACCATTGAAACCGAAACCACGGCCCTCTCTCCATCCCGGTGTGAGTATGTCCTTCCGGAGCCCGAACCTACGCCACCTGAAGGCGACCAGACAGTCGGACAGAAACGAGGAAGAACGCTTTTGCGGAAAGGCCATGTGCAACACCTCTGGTGGTCTGCACGATGCCTCAGGAAAATGAGAAATGTTGCAGCTATTCCAGAACCGGGGCAGTCGGGTCTTCGTTCCTATTATCGTGGACTGGGCTGCATGTGTCGGAAGGCCTGACTGCTCTTCCCTCCATACAAATTATACAAATTGCGTCTGACGCCTTATTTCCCTTGGCGCCCTCGGCTTGTCGCACAAGGGACCGAACCGGCCGGCTGATTAGAGAGGAACTTATCATCTGCGCTACTGTTGCCGACGTATCCAATGGAGAGCTCTATGCCCGATAACAACAACAAAAATCCGAACGAAAAACAGCCTGGCGAAAAGCCGGAAGGAACGTATCACTTCAATCCCGGCAACCAGTCCGGCAAAACCAAAGCTGTCCCCAAAGATCGGTCTGAACCGGCAAACAAAAAGGATGCGATTGAGAGCGATAAGCCCTCGCGAGAATAAACGTTCATTGGTGTCGGAGTAATAGGCGAATCAAACAAAATGTAGATGGAGATGTGCTGTCTTGTCGCAACAAGTAATGGCAGCACATGCAGTCGGGCTGAGGGAAACTCGAGCTGGAGCTTGGGGCGGCCTGGAATTGAGGCTGGCGCGCCAACCGGCCGATTGATCAGCAGGAGGCTTCCGCGAGCGTGCTGGCGTTCGTATCTCTGGAAGTCACCGCGCACATCTTCCCGGGTGGTTCGATGGAACTTCAACAACCCGACAGATATTCTTTAGCTTCGCGGCGGTTCGGGATTCTTCTGCAATAAAGGGTCTTTGTATTCGCTTGGCGGAACATCGACATTGGCTTCGGGCTCTTTCACCTTTGAAGGAAACGCAGTGTCGTAACAAGAAAGGCGAGCATCCGCGCGTTCAATCGTGCGGCAGTTTGGGTCCGCGGCCTGAGCACCTGGCGCGAATGCGCCGAGCGCGGATACTACAAGAAGCCCTTCATCCACGTGCCTATCCGGGCAATTCTCATGCTGAACATCCGATCACTATTTCTGTCTGCCTGCCCAAGAGGGAGGCGCGCCGGTCCAGGCGGGAAGGGCATCCCATTCGGACCACCGCATCCGTCGCTCCTCGTTTCCAACTCTGACGAAGACAAAGGGAGCATCATCCCGCCCCGTTTTTGAGCCACCGAAAATTGCCGGAAAACCATAGGCATCCCTGATGGCCGCTGTATTTGCCATTTCAACTTCTGACGAGTCTCGAGCGCCCGGCTTGTCATTTTCGCGCAATCCTGCCGAGCGAGTGCGATGCCTGGAACGAGATAGTCAAGCTCGCTAGCCCAGCAACGTGCGGACCTTATTGGCCGCATCATAAATTTCGATCTGGAGCCTCGGATAACCCGACTTCAGCTCCCGACCCGATACTTCAGCGGCCTCGACTGGTGTCGAACTCTGCCTTGAAGTGGCCGTCGACGATCGTTGCGAACCCTTCGGTCGGAGGCCGGTCGGCTCGTATTGCCTTCTTCGGCTCTGGCTCGTCAATCGAGAGAATGGGTTTTTTCATCGTTGTTCTTCGCAGTTGCTGAAATCATTTCCTGTGAAACGCCAGCGGCAAAGGTTTGCGCACGAGTTCGGTTAGATCGAGGTTCTCGCCGCTTTCCGTGATGTCCGAGAATAGTACCTCGACAAAGGGATGCTGCCGGTTGGACGCGGCGCCTTGCTGGTATTTCCCGCTCACGATTCGCTGAAGCGCGGCAAGGTTCAGCTTGCCAAGCGCATTATATTGATCGCGGAACAGACTTTGCCGTCCTCCGCGGTGCTCGACGGACTCCGCCCAGACGTCCAGTACCTTGCGGCCTACGAACGCCTCGACCCGTTCAGCGCCATCCTGGGCAAAAAGCCGCAGCCCGTCCATGTTATGGGGGCCGTCATCGATGCTGAATTGTGCAAGTGACATCGGGAATCCTCCTGTTGTCGGCATTTGTTCACATCGGCAGTCCGCCGCGGACTGCGCCTCCCTCGTTATCCCACCGCGACAAAGCCGCGGCGCTGGATCTCGCATCGCCAGCCGCGCCTTCTATCAAGGGCAATTTGATGCAGTCGGATTCATTCTTGTGCTTGTGCAGAAATCGGGCGATCTGCCCGCGGAGCGCCGCTGTCTCCCACAATCTTCCGACGGAGCCGGCGGTATCGAAGATCTCCCGTTGCAGTGACGTCGGCAGGGCGTTCCATTGCATGATGATCGCCGCACCAAGACAGCGCAGAACCTGCTCTTCTTCGGCAGCAAGGACCTCGCCGCGGGCCCGGCCCGGTTCGTCAATGTGCACGGCATCGTGATAAGCATCCGCGAGGTCGCGCTCGTTGTTTGCCAACGCGACGAAGCGGTCCTCCAGGCCTTGATATTTGCCGCTCGCCTCAGCGTCAGCCGAACTTCTGACGAGTTCGCCGTCCTGGGTTGCTTTCGCGCGATACTGCCGGGATTTGAACATGCAGAACCCTTCTTTCTGGAAGTCTTCGCTCGCCGGCTACCGATGACCAGGTTCGTTGCATCGGGACAAGCGAGCCGTTCGCCTGAACTGACGGCGAGTTTCCGCCGGGCTGGGCTAGCGCTGGATAAGCACAGCAGCAGCGACCAGCAGAGCAAAAAACACTGGCAGCAAGATCGGGGGCACCAGCCACTCACGCATGCTGAATTTGCCGGTATTTGACATGTTGACCGCCTTTGGTCGCGGCCGGAGCGCGAAGCTCTCAGTCACCGATAACGGCCGGGGGCGCGCGGTGATACTGAATATATGGCGACCCTTCGCCGAATAACGAGGCTCCGGCGCGACTTAATTTATGCGGCCAGGATGACCCGCATTGTAATCCGATTTCAGCGTAGCCACTTTGAGCAAAGCGCAACCCTCTCGGCGTTGCGGTGAGGACTGTGGCCATCGAAACATCTCGGTGCGGATCGTGCGCAGGCCGGCACGGGTCTTGTGCACCGACAACTTGATCGGTTTCAGCCAATGATTGAGTTTCCGAACTTTAGCCGCTCCTACGACCGAACGCGGCATGCCGTGCGGTTTTGGGGATACGACAGCGCGATGGAAGCGTCCTTCTTCATCAACGAGGCCGCGTTGCGGTACATCCAGCCAGATACCCGCCCCGACGAGACCGGTTTTCTGAACGCGTTCGATTCCAACCGTGACTTGATATGCGCTGCTGCCGCCAAGGTTTATGTTCGCGGAAGCAGGGGTTCTTACGACCTGGTCGCCCATAATTTCTGAAACGGAAACCCGCTGGTTGGCACCTAAACGGCAAGGTCTTTCGACGAGCGAAAGAGCGAACTCGCGACCTAGAATGGTCTGCGCCATTTGAAATTGCGTCGCAAGAAAAGCCGCGGATTCCTCCGCGGCCTATTGTTTACGATCTTCTCGTCAAGTTTGCTCAGTAACGGTCGGTACCAATTCCCACGCTCACGCCGGGAGCGCGGAAACCGACACCACCGCGGTCGTCATAACCCCGATCGTCATAGCCCCGCCGCTCGATATAACGCTCACGCGGAGCGTATTTATATGAATCGCCTGGGTCGCGGATGATGACGCGGCGTTCGCCGCGTTCGCGCCAGCAACGGCCGCCTTCGTTGCAGACCATCCGAACATTTTGAATGTTGCTCTGCGGTGCGACCGATACGTCGGCGGAGAGCGGTGCAGCAGAAGCAGCGGAAGTAGCGATGACGAGGAGCGCACCTGCTCCGACGGCCAGAGAGATCGCGAGATTTTTCATGCCAATACTCCAAAAGTGATTGTGTCAATGAACCAATGGGCTCGCGACCCAATGGTTCCGGTGCCGCGATACTGATATCGCGAGAAGCGGGGCCCCTGTTCGGGCAGCACTGATTGACGAATAATACTGCACGCGGACGCGTGAGGTCTGCTCGCGGATATTTCGTATTCACAATTCAGCACGAGTCCAGGTATGTGGGTCCTTGATCCTATTTGACATCCTATTTGACCTACGGGCGACCGTGGCCGCCTCTCCAAATGAAACGAGACGCCGCCCGTTCTCATCCCACAGAGCGAGCGGTGCACATTGCAAGCTCTGGAACAGGGTGATTCGTCCGACGGCGGCGAGCTCCGGGTGATCCCGCAATACATCCGGCAACCGATAGCAGGGAATTCGACTGCACAGGTGATGGACGTGGTGAACGCCGATGTTCGCCGTGAACCAGCGCAAGACACCCGGCAGGTGATAGTACGAACTGCCATGCAGCGCGGCTTCGTGAAAACGCCAGGCCTCATCGAGGGACCAGGACGTGTGCTCGAACTGGTGCTGGACATAGAACAGCCAGACACCGATCGACGCCGCCAGAACCATGATCGGCAGGTGCACCAGCAGGAAGGGCCCGACGCCGATCAGCCGGATCATCGCGGCGACCAGAATCGCGATGGCGGCATTCGTACCCATCGTACTCAGCCAGGGCGCCCAGCCGTTACGCATCCTCCCTATCGGCAACCGATGCCGCAGGATGAACAGATAGGCGGGACCTATGCCGAACATCACGATCGGATGCCGGTACAGGCGATAAAGCATCTGGCGCCATCGCGGTCGGGCGACAAACTCGCGGACCGTCAATACGTCGATGTCGCCGACACCTCTTTGATCGAGATTGCCTGAGCTCGCATGATGGCGCGCATGGTTCCGTCGCCAGTAATCGTAAGGCGTGAGGGTCACAACGCCGATCGCGCGGCCAACCCAATCGTTCGCAAGGCGGCCGTGAAAAAACGATCCGTGGCCGCAATCATGCTGAATCATGAAGAGACGGACGACCAGACCCGCCGCAGGCACCATCAGCAGCAGGCCACTCCAATGGCCGTGGACAAGAACGACCGACATCACAGCCCAGATGACAAAGAAGGGCCCCGCTGTGATCGTCAGCTCGAACACGCCGCGCGCATTGTCGGGCTGCCGATAACGGGCGAGCTGTTGCGCCAGCACGCGGGCCTCTGGGCGGCTTTCAAACATGTCTGGACTGCTTTCGCACGTATGCATTCAAGGCACGTTCATCGGCGGCCCCTTCCATCGGCGGCCCCTTCCAGGACCGTGTCACGTTCGCCGGCCAGCAAGTGTTAATCCGTGTTTCGGTGGTTTGCTGAGCAATATTGCTCAGTTCGCAACCCAGGCTTCGCCGGCAATTTTCAGGGAATGTGAGCAATATTGAACGGTGACCGGCCGTGGAACGCGCCATGCTTGCTCCCTAATAGGCGCTGAGTCGGCCGCTGTCGGCAGGGTGCAGCGTGCACCCGCCATATAAGCAGGAGCATCACGTGTCCGAAGCTCATGTGCGTCTCGAACCGACGCTGATTCCAATGCTGCGGCCACTCTGCCCGGCGTGCCAGGGTCGCATGATGCTGACAAACATCGAACCCGGTTGTGACAGCCGCGATCTACGGATCTTCGAATGCTCCAAGTGCGGGTGCGTCTACAAGGCACCAGCCGAGGATCCGATGAAATTGGCCAGGTAGCGGGAGAACTGGAGCGCCCAGGGAAAACGACCCCAGCACGGGGGGCGAACTGGGGCCGTCATTCATCGGATGTAATGGGCGGCATACATCCGGTCGCCCATCACCAAGTGACCCCGGCAACATTGGTTCCGCGAACCCGTCCTGATTTCTC
>Ga0310811_10002534_pt1 | contig 22911 bp, 24 predicted proteins | sample YCmetagenome_FD_207642 | JGI IMG/M metagenome (GOLD analysis project Ga0310811, IMG submission 207642) | Soil microbial communities from experimental microcosm in Duke University, North Carolina, United States - YC | ecosystem: Engineered > Artificial ecosystem > Soil microcosm > Unclassified ...
TCGTCGCGATGGGCAGCCTCATCGGCGCGGAAATCCTCGACCGTGGCTTTCAGCGCCGGATCCTTGTCCTTCAGCGCCGCCACTTGCGAGGCGTAATGCTCGTCGATCACTTCCTCGACCGCGGCGGTGCAGGCAAAGGCGGCTTTCTCGCCCATCGCGGCAGTGACCGCGCCCAGTGCAAAGCCGGCGACGCGCCAGACCGGCTCCAGCGCCGTGGGCCGTACGCGGCGTTCATTCACCAGCCGGTCGAATGTCTTCAGATGCCGCTGTTCCTGATCGGCCATGTGCTGGATTGTATCCACGCTGGCGCTTTTGCGGCGCTTCAGCACCGCAAGCTGGCCTTCATAGATTCGCACCGCCCCATATTCACCGGCGTGATCCACGCGGATCATGGCCTCGATATCGGTGGGCGAACCGGGCGCGGCTGGTTTTGGCTTACGTGGCATGTTTGCGGCCCAAAAGAACAGCGCCCGTGGCGGCGATGACAAAAGAGAAGATGGCATTGTAGGCCGCCAGCGACAGGCCGAACAGGCTCCAGGTCACGGCGCTGCAGCTGATCTCCGGCTGCGGCGCGCCCGAGCCCATCACATAAGGATGGTCAACGGTGCAGGGCGGTCCAGGCAGGAGGCCCAACTGTATGCCCGTTTGATAGGCACCGATCAGGCCGGAGATGACGACCAGTCCAATCACCGTCCAGGCCAGCGCATGGGCGCGAGTGCGCAAGAATGGAACAAGTGCAAGCCCGATGATGGCTGCGGCGATATGCGGCCAGCGCTGCCAGTGACACATTTCGCACGGTGGCAGATGTGCAAGATACTGAAAGCCCAGCGCGCCAAGGATCAGCGCCAGGGCGCCGGCGCCGACCATCGCCGCTATCTGCTCATCACGAAACATGACGGGAGAAATACCTTCCGGTGATCACGCCACCTGCGCTAGAACTATCTCCCATCTCCGCGTCGCAGGCAAATTCGTGTTGTTTCGTAAAAAGCCTTCCATCCGTCATGAGCTGCTGAAGATTGACGGGCAGCTCCTGGAAGTGAAGGTGCGGCTCAATCCGCGGGCGCGGCGCATGATCGTCAAGGTCAATCCCTCCACCGGTGAGATCTGCATTACCGTGCGCTCGCAGCGCGGTCTTCCCGCGGCGCTGGATTTCGCGCGCGGCGAAAAGGACTGGATCGCGCGCCAGCTTGCCAAGGTGCCAAGGCCCGTGTCGCTGATGCCGGGTGTGAGCGTGCCGTTGCACGGCGTCCCGCATGAGATTCGCGCCGCCGCCAAGGGGCCTGCGCCCGTCTGGTGCGAGGATGGTGTGATTTGGGTGCGCGGCCAGGCGGCGCATGCGCCGCGCCGGGTGCTGGACTTCCTGAAAAAGGAAGCGCGCAAGACCTTCGAGGCGCGCGCTTTGCGGCATGGCGAAAGGATCGGCGTCAAGCCGTCGCGCATCGCTGTGCGCGATACGGTGAGCCGCTGGGGCTCCTGTTCGTCGGCGCGCTCGCTGTCTTTTTCCTGGAGGCTGATCCTGGCCCCCGATTTCGTGCTGGATTATGTGGTGGCGCATGAAGTGGCGCATATCCGCCAGATGAATCACAGCCCGCGTTTCTGGGCGGAAGTGAAGAAACTGGTGCCGGATATCGCCGCGCCCCAGCACTGGCTGCGGGCCCATGGCCGCGAGCTGCAGCGCTACGGGCTCAAGGCTTAAGATCAGGCGCGAGCGCCGCATTCCGCGGCGCGACTATCAGCATCTACCAGCTCCCTTCCCCCTTCGTGCGCAGCACAAGAAGGGGGAAGGTGTCGCAGCGAAGGTGAGTAGCGACAGCGTACGAACGCTGAGCCGACCTGAGCTGCGACGGATGGGGGGTAGATTAAATCAAGTACCTCCAAACAGGCCGTTCAGCAGACGCTCAAAAGTGTCGGGTCCAGACTTTACCTGCTGCTTTTCCTGTTCCGGTGGTTGCGGCGTTTCCACCCCTGCCGCCACCGGCTGCGGTTGCTCAGCCGTGGCCACCAGGGTCGAGCCGGTAAGCGGCCGGGCGGGCATGCCCTGTTCCGCATCGGTCATGAAGGCGTGGAACATGCGGGCAGGCAGGGTGCCGCCCGTCGCCTTGCGCATGGGGCTGTTGTCGTCATTGCCCATCCAGACGCCGCAGACCAGATCGGCAGTGAAGCCCACAAACCAGGCGTCATGGAAATCCTGGGTGGTGCCGGTTTTGCCTGCCGTGGGGCGGTCATCCAGCCGCGCCGCCTTGCCGGTGCCGGTGGCGGTGACCTGGCTCATCAGGCGCATCATCTGCATTTCTTCACTGGGCGCGACCACGGCCCCGATCTCGCTGGGCTTGTGCTCGTAAAGCACCTTGCCGTTGCGGGTGCGGACCCTGAGCACGCCAAAGGGTGTCACGCCGTTGCCGCCATTGGCGAAGGAGGCATAGGCGCCGGTCAGCTCCAATGGGGTAACGCCCGATGTGCCGAGCGCCAGCGAGGAGACTTCCATCAGGGGTGAAGAGATGCCCAGGCGGCGCGCGGTGCGCGCGACTTCCTTGGGACCCACTTCCGCGGTGAGCTGCGCCGCCACCGAATTGGAGGATTCGGCAAAGGCTTCGATCAGTGGCATCTGGCCTTTGAAGCGGCCTTCATAGTTGGTGGGCTTCCAGCCGCGGATATTCACCGGACCGTCATTGACGGTGTCGTCCGGCGTGTGGCCATGCTCCAGCGCCGTGAGATAGACAAAGGGTTTAAAGGCGCTGCCCGGCTGGCGCACCGCATCGGTAGCGCGATTGAAGCCGGAGATGCCATAGCTGCGGCCGCCCACCATGGCGCGCACGGCGCCGTCGGGCGTCATGGCCACCAAGGCCGCCTGATGAACATTGTAGTGATCCCCTTCGGCGCCAAGGCCGCTCTCGATCGCCCGTTCCGCAAGGGTCTGGGTCTCAAGGTCGAAGCTGGTTTCCACAATCACCGGCTCGGCGGACGGGCTCACCACGTCATTCAGATGGGCCACCACCCAGTCGGCGAACCAGCCCGCACCTGGCGTGCCGTTGGCGCGCACGATTCGCGGCCGCGTCGCCTCGGCCATCATCCTGGTGTTCTGGTCAATGAAGCCGGCCTCGACCATGGCCTTGAGCACCAGTTGCGCTCGCTGCAGGCCGGCGTCGGAATCGGAGAGCGGATTGTAGCGGGCCGGCGCCTTGACGCTGCCCGCGATCATGGCGGCTTCGGTCAATCCCAGCTCGGAGGCGTGCTTGCCGAAGAATTTCTCTGACGCCGCCTCGATGCCATAGACGCCGGCGCCGAAATAGACGCGGTTCAGATAGAGCGTGAGGATCTGGTTCTTGCTGTAGCGCGACTCCAAATAGAGGGCGAGCGCGGCTTCCTGCATCTTGCGATCGAAGGTGCGGCTGGGGCTCAGGAAAAGATTTTTCGCCAGCTGCTGGGTCAGGGTCGAGCCGCCTTGCACGACGTGGCCGTTGAGCATGTTCTGCCAAGCTGCCCGCGCCAGGCCGATGGGATCGATTCCGATGTGAGAGCGGAAGCGCCGGTCCTCGATGGCGATGAAGGCGTTGGATACGTAGTCAGGCAGATCTTCCGCCCGCACCATCGCCCCTTGCGTCAGGCCACGGCGCGCGATCAGCCGGCCACGATCGTCAAGAATGGTAATGTCCTGCGACGGGCCCGCCACCATCAGATTGTGCACATCGGGCAGGTTGGAAAGAAACCGCGAAAAGAAAATGCCGGCGAAGATCAAGCCCCAGGCCAGCAACATCACCAGCACATAGGGCCAGGTGGCGCGGCGCTTCTGCTTTGGCGGCGGCGCATCGTCCGTCGGCGCGCCCGGCCCACGGCCGCGTTTGCGCGCTCCGGCGGCGGCCGGTTCGATACGCCTTTGCGGCTGTCTTCTCCCCATCCCTGTTTGTAGGTAGGGAAGTGTTAACGCTGGTTGAACGACTGGTTAATTCCGGCGCCGCGAAAAGATTTACGCGGAGAGCCGATAGCCGCCGCCTTCGGTCAGAAGGATCTGCGCCTTCCCCGGATCTTGTTCGATTTTCTTGCGCAGGCGGTAGATGTGGGTTTCCAACGTATGCGTGGCCACGGCCGGGCCATAGCCCCACACTTCATGCAGCAGGATTTCGCGGGGCACCGTGCCGGCGCTGGCATGCAGGAATTTGAGGATGTTGGTCTCCTTCTCCGTCAGCCGCACCTTGCGGCCGTCAGCCTGGAGCAGCTTGGCGCTGGGGTGGAAGGAATAAGGTCCGATCTTCACGACCTTGTCTTCGCCCGCCGCCTGATGGGTGTTGAGACCATGCAGCCGCGCCAGCAGGGCGGAAAAGCGGAATGGCTTGGCCAGGCATTCCTGCGCACTCGCCGTCTCGCCATCGGTCAAAAGCAGAATGGGGCAGGAAAGGCCGCGATTCCGCAGCTCCGCGGCCGTGCCATCGCCGTCGGCGAGGCCGATAATGGCAAAGGCAATGGTCTCACGCAGCGCGCCGGCCGCGCTTTCGCCGTCGTGGGCGGGGATGACGTCATAGCCCTCGCGCTCCAGCTGCTCGGCAAGGCTGGAGCGTAAAACTTCGTCATTATCGGCCAGAAGGATACGGGTCGGCATGCCTACGCTGTTCGGGTTGGGGTGGGCCCAGATTAGCCCGCCTGGCACCGGGGCGGCAAATCTTGCCGACCCGTCATCTGCTTCCTCCCGTGAAACTCCAGCAAAGTTGCGGAGAAATTGTGGCGCAAGGCTTGCTTTCCACAAAGAACATGAGCGTCTACAGCACGGAATATCATGCCATGATCCACTCGCCAGCGAGTGGTGCGGAGCAGATTACCGTATCGGCGCCAAAGTCCGAGGGCCAAAAGTCCGACGGGCTAAAGTCAGATGGCCAGGGGGAAGGTTTCTTTCACCACCTGCTGGACGTGATCAATCCGCTCCAGCATCTGCCGGTCATCGGCACGATTTATCGCGCCATCACGGGGGAGCATATCGGGCCGGTGGAAAAGGTCATGGGCGACACGCTCTATGGCGGGCTGTGGGGCGCGGCCAGTTCCGTCGCCGATCTGGCCTTCGAGGGCGTCACCGGCAAGAGCCTGGAAGACACGGTGCTGGGCTGGTTCAGCCATGACAGCGGCACCAGGCTCGCCAGCGTCAAGGTCGCGGCGCCCACGATTTCTTCCGACACGTCCCTGCCTTCCGCCGATCTGCCGGCCCTGCCGTCCATGCTGGCTCAGTCGGCCATGCCTGACGGTCTGGAGCTGGTGTCGTTCAGCAACGCCCTGTCGGCCAAGGGCGTGAATGGCGAGATGGCGCAGCGTGCGCTCTATGCCTATCGCCGCTCCATGGGACTGCCCGCTCAGCCGCTTCTCTCTTCGGTTCACTGACCGATTCACGGATCGATTCATTGGCGCTATACAACGCGCATGGATCTGCGTGTCACTGTCGCTGCCGATGGCGCCGTGCTGGACTGGGGCCAGGGCCCGCGCCGCGCCGCCATCGGTCTGCCCGGCATTGCGCTAAAGCGCGGAGAGGGCGACGGCATCACGCCGGTCGGCGCCTTTCCGGTGCGCGAGATTTTCTATCGCGCCGATCGCATCCCAAGACCCGATACGCGGTTACTGCTGCGCGCTATCGAAAAAGACGATGGCTGGTGCGACGCGCCGGACGATACCAACTACAATAAACTGGTGAAGCTGCCGTATCCCGCGAGCGCCGAACGGTTGTGGCGCGAGGATCATCTTTACGATCTGATTGTGGTGCTGGGCTATAACGACGATCCGGTGGTGCCGGGCAAGGGCAGCGCCATCTTCCTGCATCTGGCGCGGCCCGACTATTCCCACACCCAAGGCTGCGTGGCGCTGGCCTATGACGATGCGCTGGAAGCGATCAAGCAGCTCCAGCCTGGCGATCAGGTCGTGATCGAGTAGACGCTGTTTTTCAGCAAAAAATTGTCATGCCCGCGAAAGCGGGCATCCAACGTCAAGGGTCACACGAAAAGTTGGATTCCCGCTTACGCGGGAATGACAAGAAGAGACGCGGTTATCGCTTCAACCGTGCGCCGAAGATGGCCGTGCCGACTCGCACATGGGTCGCCCCGAATTTCACCGCCAGTTCGAAATCATCGCTCATGCCCATGCTGAGATGGGAAAGGTCATGGTCGCGCGCCAGCTTGGCCAGGAAGGCGAAATGCGGCGCGGCGTCATCCTCCACAGGGGGGATGCACATCAGGCCTTCCAGTGGCAGTTCCAGCTTGCGGGCGTGGGCGATCAGCCCCGCCGCGTCGCGCGGCAGGACCCCGGCCTTCTGCGGCTCCTCTCCCGTATTGACCTGCAGGAACAGGCGCGGGCTGCGGCCGCCTTTGTCGCGCTCATGCGCCAGGGCATCGGCCAATTTCGGGCGGTCCAGGGTCTGGATCACGTCGAATAGCGCCACCGCGTCCTTGACCTTGTTGGTCTGCAGCGGCCCGATCAGGTGCAATTCCAGGTCCGGAAATTCCTGTTTCAGCGCCGGGTATTTCCCTTGCGCTTCCTGTACCCGGTTCTCGCCGAACAGGCATTGACCGGCCGCCAGGGCTTCGCGGATGCTGGCTTCCGGGACGGTCTTGGACACTGCCACCAGTCGGGTCGCGGCGGCCGGCTTGATCGCGGCCTTTCGCGCCGCGTCGATGCGCGCCAGAATATCCGCCAGATTCTCCGCAATGCTCATGACCACACAATTAGCAAGACAGCAGCGCCGCCTCAACGCGAGCCTGCCCTTGGTCCTGATGACCGACGACCGCAAGGCCGATTGGGCCGGGGCTGCACGCGCCCTGCCGCGCGGCAGCGTGGTGGTGATACGGGCCCGTGATGCGGGGCGGCGCCGGGCGCTGGCCGATGAGCTCTACGGTCTTGCGCGCCTGCTGATCGCCGGTGACCCCGGCCTTGCCGAAGATACCGGCGCGGCGGGCCTGCATCTGCCGGAGCTGCGGATGCGTGAAGCGGGTCATTGGCGCGCGCGCCATCCGGACTGGATCATCACCTCGTCGGCGCATTCCCTGCGCGGCCTGATGAATGTGGCCCATCTGGATGCGGTATTTCTCTCGCCGGTCTTCGCCACGACAAGCCACCAGGGTACAAAGCCGCTGACACCTGTGCGCGCCGCTTTGATCGCCGCGCAGGCGCAGGTGCCGGTCTATGCCCTGGGCGGCGTTACTGTACGGAACGGTGTCCGGCTGGCACAGTCGTTTAGCGGCATCGCCGCCATTACCTCATTGCTCTGAGGTTTTCAGGTTCAGGTGCAGAAAAACCGCCTCAAGCTTCAACTGCGGCGCGCCGTTAAAGAACACGCCGGCGCTGCGGGAATAAGCCAGATGCTGCCAGCCGCTGCTGACGGAAATGCTGTCGCTAATCTTGTAGCCCAGCGAGGCTTCCCAGCCATTCAGGCCCAGCCGCGGCAGCGTCGCCACGGCGTCGGCTGCGCCCGTGCCGTATTCCAGCCCTACGCTCCAGGCGTTGTGCGTCACCCCACCGGAGATATGCCCGACACGCGTGGTGCCGGCCTGCCAGGTCTGATTGATATGAAAGCCGTAGGCGTTGCTTTGCCGGAACGCGCCGCCCAGCGACACGGTCGTCTCTTCATCCAGCGGATAATCGGCGTTCAGGCCGGTACCCAGATCGCTGACGCCTTCCTGACCCGGCAACTTGTGCTCGCCGCGCCCCTCCGCCAGCGCGCCATAGGCTGAGAGCGATACCGGCCCGATCTCGTCCTCATAGCGCAGCGCCCCTTCCAAGATGTCGGCCTGGCGGCCAGGCAGATGCGGACCGGCGTTCAAGAAAGGCAGCTGCTTTCCCTCGGTTGGGGTGAAGGACAGCGCCAGCTGGAAGCCGAACAAAGCCGGGCTGGTATAGGCAAACTTGGCATAGTTGCTGGACGCGCCCACCTCGGTGCGCAGCGCGAACATGTCGATCACGGCGCGATGGGTGACGGGATCGCGGTAGAAGCTGGTGCGCGGATCATCCAGCGACACGCCCGGGTCGACCCTGGGGCCGGTCACCGCAAGGGCATAGCCGGCCCCATCGGTCAGACCGATCTCCAGGGTGCCAAGGCCCGTGCGCGCGGCCCCCGCCAGCCGCTCGATCACATCCCCGTCATAGCGCCCCCGCGACAGCGGATCGGCGGCGGCGAAGGTTCCGTTCAGCGACAGGCTGAGGCCGCTGTCATAGTCGCGCCGAAGCTGCGGCATGGCGCGCAGCACGCCGCTGACCTGGGCGCCGGTCCACTCCGGCTGGTCCGGCTGAAACAGCGCGCCCGAGGCGTCACCGGCAAGGCGCAGCTCGGCATCGCCAACCGGCCAGCTTGGCGGCGCCAGAGTCTGGGCCTGAACGGGCGCGGCGAGAAGCAGCAGTGCCGGCAGGAGAAGGTTACGGACAGGCAAGGGAGGACCTCTTAAGTCCTTTGAAGATAAGCCAAAGTCCGGTGTACCGCGCAAGCCGCCCGCCGTTGCGCGGGGGCTGGCCCACCGCTATAAGCCCCTGACGCGAGCCTCTCTAAGGTTAGGCGCGCCCCCAAAGGAAAAGACGCCCCCATGCGAGTTCTGCCTGCCTTTTTGTGTGCGCTGGTGCTGGCTGGCTGCGGCTCGTCCAATGACGGCGCGCGCGACATGGATACCGGAACCAGCACCATCGCCAGCACTTCGACCCGCATGACCCTGGGGGTGAACTCCTATCTCTGGCATGCCTCGCTCGACACTCTGTCCTTCCTGCCGCTGGTTTCGGCCGATCCCTTCGGCGGGGTAATCATCTCGGAATGGTATGTGTCACCCACCAGCCCCAATGAGCGACTGAAGGTCACGGTCTACATCATGGACCGGGCGCTGCGCGCCGACGCGCTGAAGGTGGTGGTGTTCCGCCAAGTGGCGACCAATGGCGCCTGGCAGGATGCCCAGCCCAGCCCGGACACGGCGCACAAGCTGGAAGATTCCATCCTCACCCGCGCCCGCGAGCTGCGCCTGGCCACGCTCGGCCAGACGGGCTGAGGAACCGGCAATGGCGCGTTACAACGCCAAGGAATCGGAAGCACAGTGGCAGGCGGAATGGGAGGCGCGCGCCCTCTTTTCCACGCCGGCCGACTCGGCCAAGCCAAAATATTATGTGCTGGAGATGTTCCCCTATCCGTCGGGGCGCATCCACATCGGGCATGTGCGCAACTACACGATGGGCGATGTCATCGCCCGCTTCCGGCGCGCGCGGGGCTACAATGTGCTCCATCCCATGGGCTGGGATGCGTTCGGCCTGCCGGCGGAAAATGCGGCGCGCGACAAGGGCGTCAGCCCGCGCGACTGGACTTACGAAAACATCGCGCATATGCGCGAGCAACTGAAGATGATGGGCCTGTCGCTGGACTGGGCCCGCGAATTCGCTACCTGCGACGTCGAATATTATCACCAGCAGCAGAAGCTGTTCCTGGACTTCTACAAGGCGGGGTTCGTCTATCGCAGCGAAGCGGATGTGAACTGGGACCCGGTGGACATGACCGTGCTCGCCAATGAGCAGGTGATTGACGGCCGCGGCTGGCGTTCCGGCGCGCTGGTGGAGCGCAAGAAGCTCTCCCAATGGTTCTTCAAGATCACCGACTTCGCCGATGAATTGCTGGCCGGCCTGGACACTCTGGACAAGTGGCCGGAAAAAGTCCGCCTGATGCAGAAGAACTGGATCGGCCGCAGCGAAGGCCTGCGCTTCCAGTTCACCTTGTCGAACAGCGAAAAGCTGGATGTCTTCACCACCCGGCCGGACACCTTGTTCGGCGCCTCCTTTGTCGCGCTCTCGCCGGAACATCCCCTGGCGCAGGAGCTGGCGAAGAAGGATGCCAGGCTCACCGCTTTCATCGAGGAATGCCGTCATATCGGCACCGCCGAAGCCGACATCGAGAAGGCGGAAAAGAAAGGCTATGATACCGGCCTGACCGCGGCCCATCCCTTCGATACGGATTGGAAGCTGCCAGTGATGGTCGCCAACTTCGTGCTGATGGGTTACGGCACCGGCGCCATCTTCGGCTGCCCGGCGCATGACCAGCGCGACCTGGATTTCGCCCGCAAATATAAATTGCCAGTCACCGCCGTGGTGGTGCCGTCCGACGCCGATCCCAAGACATTCGACGTCGGCAAGGAGGCCTATACCGGGCCCGGCAAACTGGCCAACTCGCGCTTCCTGGACGGCATGACGGTGGAAGATGCCAAGGCGGAAGTGGCGGTGCGGCTGGAAAAAGCCGGCACCGGCGAGCGCACCACGCACTATCGCCTGCGCGACTGGCTGGTGTCGCGCCAGCGCCCCTGGGGTTGCCCGATCCCGATCGTGCATTGCGCCAAGTGCGGCGTGGTGCCGGTGCCGAAAGACCAGCTGCCGGTGCGCCTGCCGGAAAAGATCAACTTCGCGGTCAAGGGCAATCCGCTGGATGCGGACACCAGCTGGAAACACACGACCTGCCCCACCTGCAAGGGCCCGGCGGTGCGCGATACCGACACGCTGGATACTTTCGCGGACTCGTCCTGGTATTTCGTCCGCTTCACCAATCCGGATGCGGATGACCCGGTGGATGGCAAGGCGGCCAATTACTGGCTGCCGGTGGATCAGTATATCGGCGGCATCGAGCATGCGATCCTGCATCTGCTCTATGCCCGTTATTTCACCCGCGCCATGAGCAAGCTGAACCTGGTCAAGGTTCAGGAGCCCTTCGCGGGCCTGTTTACGCAAGGCATGGTCTGCCACGAGACCTACAAGGACAGCGAAGGCAACTGGGTCTCTCCCGAGGACGTGGAGAAAGAGGGTGGCAAGGCTGTGCTGCGCGAGACCGGCGCGGAAGTGGCTATCGGTCCTTCCGAGAAGATGTCCAAATCCAAGAAGAACGTGATCGCGCCGGAGCGTATCATCGAGGAATTCGGCGCCGATACCATTCGCTGGTTCATGCTGTCGGACACCCCGCCGGAACGCGACATCGAATGGACCGACGCCGGCGCCGAGGGCTGCTGGCGCTTTGTCCAGCGCATCTGGCGGCTGGTCACGGAAAGCGGTGAGCTGGCCGCGCCCGGCACGCCGGTTTCTGGCGACGACGATATTTCCAAGGCGCTGCGTCAGGCCACCCACAAGGCCATCGCCGCGGTCACCGAGGACCTGGAACATCTGCGCTTCAATCGGGCTGTGGCCCAGCTTTATACCCTGGCGAATGCGATCGGTGCCGGCGAGAAAGCCAATCCGTCCGCGCGGCGCGAAGCGCTGGAGGCTCTGGTGCTGCTGTCGGCGCCCATGATGCCGCATCTGGCGGAAAGCTGCTGGCAGGCGTTGGGGCACGATAAGCTCGTGGCCGAAACGCCCTGGCCGAAATATGATTCTGCCTTGACGGCCTCTAACAGCGTTACCATCGCCATCCAGGTGAATGGCAAGCGCCGCGGCGAGATCACCATGCCCAAGAATGCCGACAACAAGGATGTTGAAGCGGCGGCACTCAAGGACGAGGGCGTAGTGCGTGCGCTCGATGGCAAGGCGCCCAAGAAAGTGATTGTTGTGCCCAACCGGATTGTGAACATCGTCGTATGAGGAAGTTGGCTCTCATCGCCATCTGTCTTCTGCTCGCCGGCTGCGCCTTCCGGCCCATGTATGGCCGCTCCAACCTGTCGCCGCAGCTCGCCTCTGTTTTTGTCGAACCGATTCCCGAACGGGACGGCTATGAGCTGCGCAACCGGCTGATCGATCTGTTGCAGTCCGACGGCGAGGAGACGGGCAAGAAATATCACCTCAAGATCGTGCTGAATGAAGCCAGCCAGGGCATCGCCCTGCAGAATGACGCCACCATCACGCGCTACAACCAGATCCTGGACGTGCGCTACACCCTGACCGATGCGCAGGGCAACATGCTGACCAGCGGCACCCAGAGCGCCTTGTCAGCCTACAACGTGGTGCAGTCGCCCTATGCGACCCTGGCGGCATCGCAGGATTCCAGCATGCGCGCCGCCCAGGACATGGCCGAACGCATCCAACTCGAGCTGGGCGCCTGGTTTCGCCGCAACCGGAAATGATCATCAAAAGCCACGAAGCCGACCGCTATACGGCCAAGCCGCCCAAGGACCTCACCATCGCCCTGGTCTATGGGCCTGATGCCGGCCTGGTGCAGGAGCGAGCCGAGAAGCTGCTCAAAAGCGTGGTGCCAGACCTGACCGATCCCTTCAATGTCGCCGATCTCAGCGAAACCGTGCTGTTGGCCGATCCGGCGCGGCTGGCCGATGAGGCCGCCGCCATCTCCATGATGGGCGGTCGCCGGGTGGTGCGGGTGCGCGGCGCCGGCAACGATCTTGCCGATCTGCTGGAATCTTTTATGGATGATCCGAAAGGCGACGCCCTGCTGGTGATCGAGGCGGGCGATCTGGCCAAGACTTCTGCCCTGCGCAAGCTGTTTGACGGCCACAAGAGCGCCGCCGCCATCCAATGCTATCCGGATTCGGTGCGCGATCTGGGCGATGTGCTGCGCGATGCCTTGCGCGCCGAAGGTCTCTCCATCGCGCCCGATGCCCTGGAAGATGCGGTCTCGCGGCTGGGCTCGGACCGTGGCGTGACGCGGCGGGAGATCGAAAAGCTGGTGCTTTACATGCACGGCCAAAAGCAGGTGACGCTCGAGGATGTGCGCGCGGTGATGGGCGATGAGGCCGAGGCGCGCAGCGAAAGCGCCTGCGATGCCGCCGGCAGCGGCGATCTGCCCAAGCTGGACCGGGAGCTGGAACGGCTTTGGGCCTCCGATACCCAGCCGGCCCAGGTGCTGCGCAGCGCCATGGGTCATTTCCAGAAACTGCTTCAGGCGCGGGAAAGCGCCTCTCGCGGCCAGAGCATCGATGATGTGATGAAGCGCCTGCGGCCGCCGGTGCATTTTTCCCGCGCCACCAACTTCAAGAACCAGGCTCAGCGCTGGTCAACCGACCGGCTGGGCGAGGCGCTGGACATGCTGCTGGAAGCCGAAGTACTCACCCGCACCACCAGCGTGCCTGCCGAAGCGGTCACCGGCCGGGCGCTGATGAACATCGCCGCCATGGCGAAAGGTCGGATGTAATGCTCAAGGTCCGTGTCATCCCCTGCCTGGACGTGAAAGACGGCCGCGTCGTCAAGGGCGTGAATTTCGAAGGCCTGCGCGATGCGGGCGATCCGGTGGAACAGGCCGTAATCTATGACAAGGCCGGCGCCGACGAGCTTTGCTTCCTGGACATCACCGCTTCACACGAAAATCGCGGCACCTTGCTGGATGTGGTGCGCCGTACCGCTGAAGTCTGTTTCATGCCGCTGACGGTGGGCGGCGGCGTGCGCACCCTGGAAGATATCCGCACGCTTCTTCTTGCTGGGGCTGACAAGGTCTCGATCAATACCGCCGCGGTGGCGCGGCCCGAATTTGTGAAAGAGGCGGCGGAAAAATTCGGCAGCCAGTGCATCGTTGCCGCGATTGACGCCAAAGGCGTCGGCAACGGGCGCTATGAGATTTTCACCCATGGCGGCCGCAAAGCCACCGGGATCGATGCGGTGGAACATGCCAAAAAGCTGGTCGGCTATGGCGCGGGTGAAATTCTGCTCACCTCCATGGACCGGGACGGTGTCAAATCCGGCTATGACCTGGACCTGACCCGCGCGGTCTCCGACGCGGTCGAGGTTCCGGTGATCGCTTCGGGCGGGGTGGGCAAGGTCCAGGATCTGGTGGATGGCGTGACAAAAGGTCATGCCAGCGCCGTGCTGGCGGCGTCCATCTTCCACTTCGGCGAAGTCAGCATTTCCCAGGCAAAAGCCGCACTGGCGGCGGCCGGGCTACCCACACGCCCGGCAACCGAACACGATTGAACGGCGGGCAAAACCGGCTAGGGTTTCCCCATGGATGACCCCCGCGTTGATGTCCATTCCCTGACCCGCCGCAACCTGGGGCCGATCAAGCCGGTCAAGGCGCAGGCGACCCATTGGGCGCCTTCGCTCCGCCCGGAAGATGCCTTCCGCGCCACCCTGCTGGATTGCCTGGCCCAGATCACCGCCAATGCCGCCGCCCTGCGCAACGGCCGCTCCGTCGAGGGCTTGCATCAGCTCCGGGTTGCCTTTCGCCGGCTGGATACGGCCCTGGATGCTTTTGGCCGTGAGTTCGGTCAGGACTGGCTGGAGGAGTTGCGCGGCCGCGGCAAGATCTTGACCGGGCGCTTCTCGACGGCGCGCGATCTGGATGTCTTTGTCGAAAAGCTGGTGGTCGAGGCCAAGTGGGGCGTGCGCGAGGGCCTTCCTCAATTGAAGGAGCGGGCGGAGAGTGCCCGTGATGCCGCTTGGGAAGGCGTCGGGGCCTGCATTGCCAATGTCGATTTCGAGCGCTTCACCGATGACGTGGCGGCGCTTGCCTCATCACAGCTTCCCTTGAGCCGCGACAAGCGCATGTCGCGCGCCGCCGAGCGCATGCTGAACCGCCAGTGCCGACGGGTGAAAAAGCGCGGCAAGCAGGCCGGTTCGGGCCGGGAAGGGGATCTGCACCGGCTCCGCATCGGGCTCAAGAAGCTGCGCTACACCTGCGAGTTCTTTGCCCCGCTTTATTCCAAGAAGAAGGTCGGGCGGTATCTGAAAAAGCTGCGCGGCCTGCAGAACCATCTGGGCGATCTCAATGACGTCGCCAATGTGCGCAGCGTGGTGCACGGGCTGATCAAGGAAAAGACCCGCAAGGACGATGTGGGTGCTTTGAGCTATGCCGCCGGCGCCATGGTCGGTTGGTACGGCGCCCAGGTGCCGTCCATCGGCAAGCAGGCTCTGAAGCGCTACGCCAAGTTCAAGAAGGTCAGGCCGTTCTGGCGCTAATCCTACTCTCCATGGCCGGCCTCCGAGCCGGCCATCCAGAGTCGTAAGCACCGATGCTTGTTGCCCTGGATGGGCTGGGGTCGTTAGCGACAGCGTAACGACGCCCGCCCATGGTGACTAGAGGGATAGGTAGTCCAGATTAAGCCGCTCAATCTTCGGCACGCCATCCTTCGCCAAGGCCAGCACCAATATCTTCGACACATCCAGCTCCGCCGGCATCGGTGTCGCCATGTCCCAGCCGGTGGCCAAAGTATAGGCCGCGCGCAGCACGCCCAGATGCGCCACAGCTACCGCATCGCCTTCGCCTTTCGCCACGTCTTTCAGGAAGGAGGCGACGCGCGCATGCAGCTCGCCGGTGGATTCCCCGCCGCCGGGCCGGAAAGCCTCGCCCTGATTTGCACCGGCCTTGATGAAGGCATCGGCGCCATGGCGCGCGAAAATCTCATCGCGCGACAGCCCTTCCCAGCTGCCCCAATTCTGCTCCATCAGCCGCGCGTCATGGATCGGTTCGGAAAGGCCCAGCGCTTCTGCCGTCTGGCGGGCGCGCAGCATGGGGCTGGCATAGGTGCGCAGCACGCGGACGGCGAGCGGCAGCCGCAGCGCTGCCATTTTGGCAAGTCCAGCGTCACTGAGCGGAATATCGGTATGGCCCTGAATGCGTCCCGCCGCATTCCAGTCGGTGGGTCCGTGACGCAGCAGCGCTAATTTCACGGAGCGACGGCCCTGCGGAGCGTCCGCGGAGCGGACAGGCTGCGCGACCACGTCATAAGTTGAACTCCACCACCACCGGCACATGATCGCTGGCCTTCTGCCAGCCGCGCATCTTTTTCAAAATCTTCTGAGACCTGAGCGCGCCCTTCAGGCCTGGGCTGGCCCAGACATGATCCAGCCGCCGGCCACGATCCGAGGCTTCCCAATCCTGGGCGCGATAGCTCCACCAGGAATAGATTTTCTCGTCCGAAGGGATGAAGTGACGGGTGGCATCGGTCCAGTCGAAGGCGGCCAGCGCCTCGCCCAGCAGCTTGGTCTCGACCGGCGTGTGGCTGACGATGTCCAAGAGCTGCTTGTGACTCCACACGTCATTCTCCAGCGGCGCCACATTCAGGTCGCCCACCAGAATGACCGGGTCGGTTTTCCTGGCCGTTCTCCGGGCGAAGAATTTCTCCATCTCCGCCAGGAAGTGCAGCTTGTGGTCGAACTTGTCATTCTTCTTGGGGTCGGGGATGTCCCCGCCGGCGGGCACATAGAAATTGTGCAGCTCGACGCCGTTCTCCAGGGTCACGCCCATATGGCGGGCATGGCCTTCGCGGCAGAAGTCCTGCACGCCGGTCTCGCGGAAGGGCTTTTTCGCCAGCACCGCCACCCCGTGATAGGCCTTCTGGCCGTGGATGGCCTGGTGCACATAGCCCAGCTTGCGGAAGGGCTCGGCCGGAAACAGCTCGTTCAGGACCTTGGTCTCCTGCAGGCACAGCACATCCGGCTGCTCATCGCGCAGGAAGCGGGTCACCAGGTTGATCCGGTGGCGGACGGAGTTGACGTTCCAGGTCGCGATTTTCAACTTTTGCAGGCCTTCCATGCTGCGGTCGCACATCACGTTAACGGCTACGCAATTTAATTGCTATATCAATGACTTCAATGGCTTGATGAAGGAATTTGTAACAAATATACAGGAAAATGCATGGCTAGCATTCATTGAAACGCAACCCTCGGCGCTCTATATCGCAGTGCAGCAGAGAGTTCCCGAAAGCGTTTCGGGCCGCATTTCAAGGAGTAGCATATGACCAAGATCGTTCTTTCCGCCCAGGCTCCCGCCGAGAAGGTGCATGAGCTGGTTGTCGAGGCTTTCCAGGCCGCCACCATCGCCCTGGTCGCCGTGCTCGGCATCGTCACCGTCGCCGCCACCATCTAAGCCGGCGCCGCCAAGGGCCACCTAGCCCGAGGCGAAATGCCGAGTGCGTCACCCGCGCGCCCGGCCGACAGACGTTCCACCCCTGCCCAGGCAATCATGGCCGCATTGTCGGTGCAGAGCCTGGGGGGTGGGATGCGGGTGACAAAGCCTTCCTGTCCGGCAAGCTTTGCCAGCGCCGCGCCGATCGCTTGATTGGCGGCGACCCCGCCGGCCACTACCAGCACATTGCCTTCTCGGAAATCCCGCCGAAAAAGCGCCATGCCGGCACGGGTGCGGTCCACCAGGCTTTCGATCACGGCGGCCTGGAAGGATGCGGCGGCGTCTTCCACGCTGATTCCGTCTTTGGCGCCGTCTTGCGCCAGCAGCCGCAGCGCCGTCTTCAGGCCGGAAAAGGAAAAGTCGGCGCCGTCGCGCCCCTTCATCGGGCGCGGCAACTCATAGGCGCGGGGATTGCCGGTCTTTGCCGCCAGTTCCACCGCGGGTCCGCCCGGATAAGGCAAACCCAGTATTTTTGCGGCCTTGTCGAAGGCCTCGCCCACCGCGTCGTCGATGGTGCTGCCATAGAGGCGGAAATCCTCCGCCCCGCCCACGCCCACCAACTGGCAATGTCCGCCCGACACCAAAAGCAGCAGGAAGGGAAACTCCACCCCATGGGTCATCCGCGCCGTCATGGCGTGGCCCATCAGGTGATTGACCGCGATCAGCGGCGTGGCCGTAGCCAGCGCCAGCGCCTTGGCCGTGGTCAGCCCCACCATCACCCCGCCGATCAGGCCGGGACCGGCGGTGGCGGCAATGCCGTCCACTTCGGCCAAGCTCAGTTTGGCGTCCGCCAGAGCCCGCTCGATCATGGTGTCCAGGATTTCCAGATGGGCGCGGGAGGCGATCTCCGGCACCACTCCGCCATAGGGCGCATGGGCCTCCGTCTGGCTGAAGACGATGTTGGACAGGATCTCGCCCGGCCCGGGGGCTAAGCCCCGCACCACCGAAGCCGCGGTTTCATCGCAGCTGGTTTCGATGCCTAAGACTGTCCAAGTCTTGCCACTCATGGGGCGCTGCTTTACGCCCTTTGGGCGGAAAAAGCCTATGAAAATCCTGGTCACCAGACCTCGAGCCGATGGCGAGGAGATCGCCGCCCGGCTGGCCGAAATGGGTCATCAGGCGCTTTTGGCGCCTTTGCTGGAACCGCGCTTTCTTGAGGGGCCGGAACCGGCGCTGGACGATGTCCAGGCTATCCTGGCTACCAGCGCCAATGGCATCCGGGCATTGATCCGGCGCACCGCGCGGCGCGACGTGCCCGTTTTCGCCGTGGGCCCACAGACAGCCGAAGAAGCGTCCAGGGCCGGCTTTACGGACGTCCGCAGCGCCGATGGCGATGCCGTGGCGCTGGCCGAGGCTGCGGCCCGCTGGGCGAAACCCGAAGCTGTCTTGCTGCATATCTGCGGCGAAGACGCGCCCGGTACGCTGGCGGGCACACTCGCGGCCCGCGGCTTTGCCGTGCGTCGCGCGGTGCTTTACGGCATGGCGGCGGCCGCCGAATTGCCGCCCGAGGCGCGGAACGCGCTTGAAGAGGGCCGCCTCGATGCCGTGATGTTTTTTTCACCCAAGACTGCCCGTCTTTTCCTCACTCTGGCTGAGGGCCTGCCCATTGCCGGCCTGACCGCCTTCTGCATCAGCCCCGCAACGGCGGGTGCGCTTGCCTCCGGCATTTTCGCCCAGGTGCGAATTGCCGACCGGCCTAACCAGGCCGCCATGCTTGCGCTCGTGAACCGGGCCTGAAGGTCCGGATTGCTGTGAATCACTCGCACCCGGAAACGGCGGCGGCGTTATCAAAAAACAAAAGCAATGCTTGCGGGATGACCCGCCCTCTGGGCAGACTTCGCTTATGCAGCACGAGGCATTCGCCAGCACCGAAGACTTTGGCGGGCCGGACATCGTCGCCGGACCTGGCCGCGTTTGCCGCCCGGGCCAGGATGAGCCCTACCAGAATTATGAGCTGGCCAAGGCCTATGACGAGATGTTCACGCCGGAAGGCCTCTGCCGCTCGCCCTATGCGGTGCTGGATTCCCGCATCTCGACCCTGCCGCTGGACGAGCTGAACCGGCGCCAGCAGGCGGTGGAGCAGAGCTTCCTGCACCAGGGCATCACCTTCACTGTCTATAGCGACAACCGCGCCACCGAGCGGATCATCCCGACCGACCTTCTGCCGCGCATCGTCACGGCCCGGGAATGGGACCGCATCGAACGCGGTCTCACCCAGCGCATCCATGCCCTGAATCTCTTTCTGCGCGACATCTATACCGACGGCCGCGTGCTGAAGGACGGGGTGGTGCCGCGCTCGATGATCTATGGCTCCAAGCATTACCGGCGCGAGATGCGCGGAATGCCCGTGCCCCACGGCGCCTATGTCAATATCTGCGGCAGCGACCTGATCCGCAACGAGGCCGGCGACTTTGTGGTGCTGGAGGATAATCTGCGGGTGCCCTCTGGTGTCAGCTACATGCTGGCCAACCGTGATGTGGCGCGGCGGGCCTTCCCGGCGGTCTTCCGCTCCATGGGTGTGCGGCCAATCGAGCATTATCCGTTGGAGCTGCTGGCGACCCTGCGCTCCCTGACACCGTTCCATGAGGATGTTTCCATCGCGGTGCTGACACCTGGCGTCTTCAACAGCGCCTATTTCGAGCACGCCTTTCTGGCGCGCCAGATGGGCGTAGAGCTGGTGGAAGGCCGCGACCTCCTGGTCAACGACAATGTCGTTTATACCCGCACCACCTCGGGCCTGAAACGTATCGATGTGATCTATCGCCGGATCGATGACGACTTCATCGATCCCTTGATCTTCCGCGAAGATTCGGCGCTGGGCGTGCCGGGCCTGTTCAACGCCTATCGCGCCGGCAATGTGATGATCGCCAATGCCCTGGGCACGGGCGTGGCCGACGACAAGGCGGTCTATGCCTATGTGCCGCGGCTGATCCGCTATTACCTAGCGGAAGAGCCGATCCTGGACAATGTCGAGACCTATCTCTGCCGCGAGGAGAAATCGCTGTCCCATGTGCTGGCCAACCTGGACAAGCTGGTGGTGAAGGCGGTGGGCGAATCCGGCGGCTATGGCATGCTGGTGGGGCCGCATGCCACGCTCGGCGAGCGGGCGGCATTCGCCGAGAAAGTGAAAGCCGATCCGGAAAATTATATCGCCCAGCCCACCATTCAGCTTTCCACCGCGCCCACCTATGTCGGCAATGGTGTCGAGGCGCGGCATGTGGATTTGCGCCCCTTCATCCTGCACGGCGCGGAGACCAAGCTGGTGCCTGGGGCCCTGACGCGCGTCGCTCTCAAGCGGGGCAGCCTGGTGGTCAATTCCAGCCAGGGCGGCGGTTCGAAAGATACTTGGGTCTTGAGTCATTAGATGCTGAGCCGCGTCGCCGATTCCCTCTACTGGATGGCCCGCTATATCGAGCGGGCCGAGCACACGGCGCGGCTGATCGCGGTCAAGCTGGAATCGATGGTGGAGCAGACGCCGGAAGATGCCGGCGCCAGCTGGCAGCGGGTGATCGGCGCGTTGACCGGGGAACGTGTGCCGGCGCACCAGGATGCCTTCGTCATCACTCGGACGCTTGCCTTCGACCGGGACAATGAAGACTCCATGATCACCTCGCTGGGCCTGGCGCGCGACAATGCCCGCCAAGTGCGCGAGGCGCTGTCAAACGAGGTGTGGGAGCATCTGAACCGGCTTTATCTGCGGCTTGCGCCGGTCACCATGAATTCCATCTGGGTGCACAGCCCCGGCCGGCTGTTCCGCGAGGCGCTGGAGGAAATGCATGCGCTGGAAGGCGTGACCTATTCCACGCTCTCTCACGGCGAAGGCTGGTACTTCCTGGAGCTGGGCCGGCATATCGAACGGGTTCAGCAGCTGGGCCGGCTGCTGGATCTGCATTTCAGCGCGGCCCAGAGCGAGAACGGCCCCAAATATTTCGATTGGCTGGTGCTGCTGAAATTCTGCACCGCCTTCGAGCCCTATACCAAGCGCTATACCGCCTCGATCCGGCCGCAGAAGATCGCCGAGTTTCTGTTGTTCGATCCCGAATTCCCGCATTCCATCTGCTTTTCGGTGGATCGCATGACCGAGGCGCTGGCGCGGGTGGCGCCGGGCGCGCCGCCGGCGCGGCGGGCGGCGGTGGAGCGGCTGGCAGGGCGGTTGAAAGCGGCGGTGGATTTCGGTCAGGTGGATGAGTTGATGAGCGGCGGCGTTGCTGCCTTCATCGCCGATATCACCAGGCAATGCGAGCAAATCCATAAGGCGCTGTATTCGTCTTACATTACCTATGGCGCGGAGACCGTGCTGTGACGCTCCAGGACTCTCGAGCCCGGCATTTCGCCGGGCGACCTTCCGCATCCGACAGCTTCCTTCCCCCTTCGGCGCAAAGCGCCAGGAAGGGGGAAGGTGTCGCAGCGAAGTGTCGGCAAAGCCGACCTGAGCTGCGACGGATGGGGGTTCAATGTTTTATTCAATAAGACACGTGACTCGTTTCCGCTATTCCGCGCCGGTGCGCGAGTCGGTGATGGAATTGCGCATGCAGCCGCGCTCGGAAGGGCCGCAGACCTTGCGTTCGTTCCAGATCTCCACCAATCCCCGCGCCCAGCTCTATGCCTATACCGATCATCTGGGGAACGCGGTCTATCATTTCAATCTGCTGCGCGAGCATGAGGAATTGCGCATCGAGGCCCAGGCCACCGTCGAGATCGCCCACCGCGCGCCCTGGCCGGAAGCGCTCGATCCTCTGGAATGGAGCCGCTACAACAGCTTCAATCTCAGCGACGATCATTTCGACATGCTGGAGCCGTCGCGGTTCGCGCGGCCTTCGCCCGAGCTGATGTCTTTCATGAAAATCGCCGACCTGGAAAAGCCGGCCGGCGATCCCTTGACCGCGCTCAAGACCCTGCAGCGCGGCATCTATGATTCCTTTGATTATGAGCCTGGCGTCACCACGGTGAACTCTCCCATCGAGGTGGCGCTGGAGCAGCGCCGCGGCGTCTGCCAGGACTATGCCCATATCATGACCGCGATCGCGCGGGAGTGGGGCATCCCGTGCCGCTATGCTTCCGGCTATCTCTATCACAAGGGCAGCCGCGACCGCTCTGCCGCCGACGCCACCCATGCCTGGGTGGAAGCTTATCTGCCCTCGCTGGGCTGGGTGGGACTTGATCCCACCAACAATATCATGGCCGGCGAGCGCCATATCCGCGCCGCGGTGGGCCGCGACTATGGCGACGTGCCCCCGACCCGCGGCACCTACAAGGGCGGCGCGGACAGCGAGCTTTCCATTGCGGTATCGCTGGAGCCTACGGCCGCGCCGGTGCGGCACGAGGATTTCCTGAAAGTCGCGCGGCCCATGGCGCATCCGACGCCGACGCCTTCGATGCCCGAGCGGCTCTATCAGCAGCAACAACAGCAACAGCAATGATTCGATCAGCATGACCAAGCCCCGGAAGCGGAACCTGTCGGGAATCATCCAGATCGAGGGCACGCCGCTCCTCTGGAGCGTGAAGAGCGAGCCTGCCTGGGGCACCGACCATGGCGATATCGGCCTCAGGCTAAGTGTCATGAAACATGATGACACCCTGACCCGTCATGGCGAGCGCAAGGCCTGGCGCGAGCTGATCCTGCAATTTCCCTTCGAGCGGAAGCAGCGCCACGCCTCGCGCTTTCCAGAGAAGCCAAAGGTCACGCCCGAGGCGCTTACCGCCGGCGTCCGCCTGGCGATGGAAGCAGGCTGGAGTCCGGATTCGCGGGGGCGGCCGTTCGAATTGGTGCTTGAGGAGGGGGATGTGCCGGGTTGATTTGTTGACCCCCATCCGTCGCAACTCGAATCGGCTTCGCCGTTCGGAAGGCTTGGTCGCCTTCCTCACTCTCGTTGCGACACCCCCCTTTCCTGACGCTTCGCGTCGAAGGGGGGAGGAAGCTGTCGGATGCTGATGTCGCGCCGCGATGTGCGGCGCTCGAGCCTAGCGATTTCAGAGCTTTCCGCGCTTTTTATAGTTAGCGATTGGTAAATAAGCGCGAGAGAACCATCAGGCTTTTCTTAACCATAGCGCCGTATCGTCATGTCCGGACGAAGAGAAAGGCGCGCTATGCCGCTGAAATTGTCGTTAAAGCCCGGCGAGAAATTCGTGCTCAATGGCGCGGTGCTTGCCAATGGCGACAA
>Ga0310811_10002535_pt1 | contig 22910 bp, 22 predicted proteins | sample YCmetagenome_FD_207642 | JGI IMG/M metagenome (GOLD analysis project Ga0310811, IMG submission 207642) | Soil microbial communities from experimental microcosm in Duke University, North Carolina, United States - YC | ecosystem: Engineered > Artificial ecosystem > Soil microcosm > Unclassified ...
GCCCCTTCCGTCGACCACACCGTTGCGGCCGTCGTAGCCTAACGCGGAACAGATGTTTGGTTCAACTCCGACACTGCTGCCTACTTCACACGACGCCGGACTTCGGCAGACCGCAGGGCGGAACGAAACAGCGGCCCGATCACCCCGGAAAGTTGTTCGGGCCTGCCGATCGTGGCGTGTGCGGCACTGCCGAACACTCTCTTCAGCGACGCGACATCGGTGCCTGCCCCGACGGTCAGGCACACACAGCCCGTGCCCCGACGCCTCGCTTCGGTGAGTGCGCGACGGGCGTCGGCGGCGCCGTAACCCCGTTCGTAGCCGTGGTCGTATGCCAAGCCGTCCGACAACACGACCAGCAGCCGCCGCGACGTACCTCCGCGCTCCTCGACGATCGCTGAACCGTGCCGGATCGCGGCTCCCAGACGGGAATAGGCGCCCGGCTCCAAGCTGTTGAGCCTTCTGATTGCCCTGGTGTCGAGATGGTCGTCAAACCGCTTGACAGGCACCAAGTTCACCGCTGTACGCCCCTGTGAGTAGTACGCATACAACGCGACCCGGTCACCCAAATCATGCAGTGCAACAGTCAGATTGGCGATGGCCGCGCGCTGTTGCTGATGCACGGTCCGTCCGACGGTCCCCGGTTCAGCCGCGGACCCCGAGACGTCCAGCAGCAGTAGCACCGACAGATCGCGTCTGCGCCGCAGGCTGTCGAGATAGACCGCTTCATCGGGAACCGATCCTGCCAACAATTCGACGCGCGCCTCGACCGCCGCATCGATGTCGATGTCGTCTCCCTGGAGCTGGCGATGGCGGCGGTGCAAACCCATCCCGAGGCGTGCCAACGGCCTGCGCATTCCGATCGCGGAGTCGATCTCTTGGGTGGCAGACGGCTTGATCAGCGGTTCGATCTCGTGCACAGTGCACCAATCGGGCCGATAGGCCCTGCGGTTGGCATCCCACTCCGGGTACTTGAAGCCGTTCGGCGTGAAATCCGCGACGTCCTCGGAGGAGGTCGTGGCAGTTGACGACACCGCATATGCGCCCCGGTTCGCCGAATTCGTCCGGTGCGTCGGCGAATCCGCGCCCGGCGGCCCACCGCCACTGCCACCCGACTTTCGCGTCGATGACAACATCTTCTTCAACCACTTGCCGATGAACCCACCACCGCCCACCGGGCTGGTGAACAGATCCGGGTCGTCGGTGTCGTCGACCTCGCCATCGTCGAGTTCCTCGAGCGCGTCCCTGCTCTCGCGCCGCGGCACGTGGGCCAGGGCCTCGCGCTCGGAGACCCGGCTATTGGCGGCCATCAACTTCTTGGCGCGGATCGTTCCGAACGCAGCGGGCGGATCGCCGATTTCCTTCTTCGTGGCTGCGATCGACAACGAGTCCTCCGGTGAGTCACTGATGCCGGCCACCTCCGCGTCGAAGAGCGCCGACAACGTCGGAGGCAACAACGCGCGGTTCGCGGCGAGGGCCCGATGGCTCTCTACGGCGAGATATCGTCTGGCCAGCCGCGGATGGCGAACCAGCGAGGTGACGACGTCGTTGGCGAGACTGCCTGCCGAGATTAGTGACGCTTGAACGGCGACCGACTCGAGACTGGCCCGCCCATCCGACGACGGATCGAGGAATATGGTCTGCCCATCGGTCCACGAGGGCTCCCCCGCCGCCCCTGCGGACACGGCGACCGGCTGGCCGGCGAGTGCGGAGGCGAGCATGCCCAACGCCTGGAATCGATCGGCGTCGACGTCATTCGCCACAGCTCACCTCCTCGCCCGGCCACGTTGACCAAATAATTGTTCCAACGTAGAGTCCGGCTGAAGTGGAGTCAATGCGGCGGGAGCACACCGTGATCGAATTCGAAGGCCAGGTCGCGATCGTCACCGGCGCGGGCCGCGGCCTCGGCAGGTTGTACGCCATCGAGTTGGCCCGTCGCGGCGCCGCCGTCGTCGTCAATGACCTCGGCGCGACGATGCACGGGCAGGGCACCGATGGCAGCGTTGCCGATCAGGTGGTCGACGAAATCACCAGGGCAGGCGGTCGTGCGGTTGCCTCATACATTTCGGTCGACAGTCCCGAAGGCGGGCAGGCGATCGTCGATGCAGCCGTCGACTCGTTCGGTCGTCTCGATGCCGTGGTCAGCAATGCGGGTATCTTCAACAGCATTCCGTTCGGGCAACTGTCCGCCGACGACTGGCGCCGGATGCTTCAGGTTCATCTCGACGGCGGCTTCTACCTGAGTCAGCCCGCCTACAAGGTAATGGCCACGCAGAGGTACGGACGGTTCGTCTTCATCTCGTCGTCGGCAGGCAACTTCGGCCAGCCCATGGAGGCGCACTACGCCGCAGCCAAGACCGGCCTGGTCGGGCTGTCGAACGTCATCGCGATTGAGGGCGCGGCGCACGGCATCTGCTCCAACACCGTTCTGCCGACGGGATTCTCGCGAATGGTCACCGAGACGGTCGGCGACGAAAAGTTCCTCGCAGAGTCCGGCTTCATGCAGGCAATCAGGCCCGAACTGGTTGTGCCGCTTGTGGTGTACCTCGCAAGTCGGGCGTGCGACTTCACCCATCGCAACTACTCGGCGTGCGCAGGGCGGTACGCCCGAGTGTTCATGGGGCTGAGCGCGGGCTGGGTGGCCGACCCTGCAACCGAACCGACCGCTGACGACATCCTCTCGCATATCGAGGAAGTGTCAGCGACAGACAAGTTCATCGTCCCCGAGTCGATCGTCGACGAAGTGCTCGAGGTCTGCGACCGGCTCGGTATCAGTGCGATGCCCGACAGCGCCGAAGTCGCCTTTCCCGAGCCCGCGAACCGCTGACGCGTGATGAACGTCGAACAATCGTTGACGCACCGTCATGATCCCCGCTGCTGGACGGGCGATCGGTAGGATCTGTGCCCAGTTACCCATTGACTACGACGTGAGCGAGCGCAAGTGATGGCCGACGCCGCCCGGCGAGATGCCAAAAAGAGCCGTCCTGCGCGCGAGAAGACCAAGGGCGTGGTGAAGCTCGCCGCCGTGACCGATCAGCCGTCGGCCGATGCGACACGTCGCACCGAGATCCTCAAGACCGCGAACTCCGTCATCGCGACGTCGGGTCTTCGCACTTCCCTGCAACAGATCGCCGATGCCGCGGGCATTCTCGCAGGCAGCCTTTATCACCACTTTGAATCCAAGGAAGCCATTCTGGCCGAGCTGACCAGGCGCTATCACGCCGACCTGGACCGGATCGGCGAATTGGCGTTGGAACGTCTGGACGAGCCGGATCCTCGCCCCGTCTCCGAACAGTTCACCGAACTCGGGTGCGAGATCGCCCGCTGCGCGGTTGAACATCGCGCTGCTCTGCAGATGTCGTTCTACGAGGGTCCGAGCTCCGACCCGGAACTGATGGAGTTGACACGGCGCCGGCCGTCGGCAATCCAGGCCGCGATGCTGCAGACACTCCGGGCCGGCCGTTGGAGTGGCTACATCCGGCCCGACTTGGACCTTCCCACCTTGGCCGACCGCGTGTGCCAGAGCATGCTGCACGTCGGTCTCGACGTCATCCGGCACAAGGCGGCGACGGACGAACTGGCCACGCTGAAAAGCCGGATAACGCTCGAGGGTCTGGCAGTCGACGTCCCCTCCGATGCGGACCTGGACAAGTCGAAAGCATTCGCCGCCGCTGAAGACGTGATCAAGAGTTGGGATGACGCCGAGGACGACGGCGATCTCAAGGCCGCGCACGTGCGTGCCGTGGCGCGCGCCGAGTTCGGCCGCCGCGGGTACGAGATGACGACCATTCGCGACATCGCCTCCGCCGCAGGGTTGGGTACCGGCACCGTGTATCGGGTCATCGGCTCGAAGGACGAGTTGCTGATGTCGATCATGCTGGAATTCGGGCACAAGGTCGGCGGTGCCTGGACAGACATCGTCCGAACGGATTCCACCACGGTGGAAAAGCTTGACGCGTTGAGCTGGTTGAACATCAACGCCCTCGACCAGTTCCCCGACGAGTTCCGAATCCAGCTGGCCTGGCTGCGTCATACGCCACCGGATACCGCCAACCCGGCATGGTCGTTCACCACCCGGATTCGGCAGATGAAAACCCTACTCTCCGAAGGTATTCGCGCCGGCGAGATACACAGCGACAAGCCCGCTGCGGATGTGCTGGCCCGGTGCATCATCGGTGAGCAGTGGATCCCGGAGAACATCCTCCAAGAGATCGGCACACGCAACGCATTGATCCTGGCTCGCGACACCACCTTGCGGGGCATCAGCGTCCGCAGTTCCTAGCAGGTGCATGGGACGGGAAGACATTTTCGGGGCGGTCGCCGTAGAGCTCTACTCTCAGCCTGAGCGGAAACCTCGCCTAGCAGGTCACCACCGGTAGCTTTCCCCAGCCGCGGACACTGGAGGTGTGCGCCATCGCCGCATTGTCGTAATCCACTTGCCATTCGGGCCATCGCGTCAGGATCTCCTCGAGCGCCACCCGCGCCTGCATCCGCGCCAACGCAGAGCCGAGACAGAAGTGCAGGCCCTGGCCGAAGGACAGATGTCCGCCCGTGCGGTGAATATCAAACCGCTCTCCGTCGGGGAAGTGCCGCTCATCGCGGTTGGCTGAACCGTTGAGCAACAACATCACTGAGCCTTCGGGAATCTTCTCGCCGCGGCATTCGGTGTCGTGGGCGACATATCGTGCCTGTACCGGGGACGGCGCCTCATATCGCAACACCTCCTCGATCGCACGAGGGATCAGCGAGAAGTCATCGACCAGTTGCCGTCGTTGATCGGGGTGCTCGCAGAGCAACTGGCCGATGAAACCGATGAGCCGGGTGGTTGTCTCGTTGCCCGCACCCGCGATCATGCTGGTGTAGGTCAGTACTTCGGTACGGGTCAGCGGCCTGGTCTCACCGTCTTCTTCGATCTCGGCGTTGAGCAACTGCGTCATCAGGTCGTCGGACGGGTGGTCGGCACGCCAGTCGATGTACTCGGCGAACAGTTGGTAGCTGTTCTCGAACGCGTCCGCTGTGACGGTCTTGAACGTACCTTCCTTCAGTCCCAGGGTTCGGCCGGTCGTATCGCGAATCTGCTCCTGGTCCCCAATCGGGATACCGAGGAGGTATCCAATCGTTCGCATTGGAATCTGGGCGCCGAGGTCCTCGATGAAATCGAACCGCCCGGAACCGATCAGCGGATCGAGAGCGCTCACGCAGTACTGCCGCGTCAGCGGTTCGATCGCCTCCATTCTCCTTGGCGTGAAAACCTTTGAGAGCAAACGCCTGTGCAGATCGTGAAGCGGTGGATCCTCGAACAGGATGACCCCTGGTGGAACCTCGAGCCCACTCATGATGATGTCGATCGTGGTCCCATGGCCCGAGCGGTAGGTCTCAAAGTTCGGAAGCTCTCGCGAGACGTCCTCATAGCGGCTCAGTGCGTAGAAGTTGAACTTCTCGTTGTAGTACAGAGGTGCCTCGTCACGAAGCCGTTTCCAGCTCGGGTAAGGGTTGTCGTCGATGTCGAAGTCGAACGGGTCGTAGTACACGTCAACTGCGTCCGTCTCGGTCACTGCTTGCTTCCCCTCGTCGATATCAACTCCGTCAAAGCCTCTTCCATCCCGTCGCCTGCCGAAGTGCCGAGCGTCCGCGCAGCCGCCGGAATCACCACCTCGCCCACGAGTTCGAGGTACGGCCACGCCAATTCCGGCGCCAGGCCACCGCACAGCGGCGACAGGTTGAGCATTTCGCCGGCCGACACGCGTCTCACCGCCTCTTCCACGCTGAGGATGCGATGCGATGTCGCGGTAACCCGTAGCTCTGCAACATCTCTGGCCTGGGTGAAGCCCGCCGACGTCTGGTTGTCGGGGTCCCACTGCGCATACATCCTGGCGTCATGAAACATGTACGGCCCGATCTCATCCCATGCGCGGTCCACGTCCTCGGCCACGAAGGTCACCGCCGGGGTGTCGGGGGCAGGCACAAAGACGGGTCTCGGCTGATGGCCGTACGCCCTCGCGGCCGACTCGTACGCCTCCTGCATGCCGGGCTCGCCGCCGTTGGCCAGCAGCCCGAGGCCGTACCTGCCAGCCCGCCGAGCGGCCGCCAGGCTCGCGCCACCCCACATCAGGGTCGGGCCGCCTGTGGTGTGCGGACGAGGAGTGACCGCGATGCGCCTGCCGTCATAAACGACGCGACCCTCTGCCAGCAGCGTGCGCAGCAGCTCGAGCTTTTCGTCGGCGAGCCGTCCGCGACTACGAATGTTCAATCCGAAATGCTGGTATTCCTCGGGCCGATAACCGATTCCGAGTATCACCGAAACGCGACCACTGCTGATGATGTCGAGCACGGAGAGGTCCTCGGCGAGCCGAACCGGGTCGTAGAACGGCAGGATCGCCGTGAGGCTCAGCAGAAGGCTCTGGGTGCGTGCCGCGATCGCTGATGCCAGAACGATCGGCGACGGCAGGTAGCCGTCCTCCGTGCCGTGGTGTTCGCACAGCACCGCAGCGATGCAGCCGCGTGTCTCCGCCCATGCGCACATCTCGACGGCCGCGGAATACAGCGAGCTCGCAGATGTACCGAATGACGGCGCGCGCATGTCGAATCTCATGGTGAACACGGCGGCTCCTCAGTCGAACACATGCCGGGGCAAAGTGGTCGGGATGTCGAGAGAGCTGAGCAATCCGCGCGGCGCGTCGACCACGTACGGGATCGCGTTGACCACCCGCATGGCGGTCGCGGCCATCGCTGCGTGCCCGGCGCCATGGCCCCGGGCCGCACCCATCGTCATGGCGCAATGGATATCGGGTTCACCCTCGATGTCGACGCGGTAGGTGGCGTCGGAGTCCGACGCCAGCCAGTCCGGTGCCACATCGCGGCCCATCCGGATGATGTGGTCGACGATGATCGCCTCCCTGCCGTTGACGACGCCCGCGGCGCGTGTCCACACCGCCCCGCACGTACCCGCCTTGATGGTGCCGAACGCGACGTCGATATCGCGATCGGTCGGTCGACGATCCAGCGAGCCACGAATCTCTTCCACTTCCACGCCGAGGCCCTGCGCGATGAGGTGAATCGGTGCCTTCCAGGCCAACTCGATGAATCCCGGCGTCTTGAGCATCGGCTCGAAGTCGAGCGGGCGCCCGAATCCCATGCCGTCCATCATCACGTCGGCGACCGGATAGTGATCGTTGAGCGCGACTTCGGTGACGGCGATGGTGCGAATGTTCTTCGACTGCGTGGTCATGAGCAGCGCAAGCTGGTCGGAGGCGAAGCCAGGGAAGATGCCGGACACATAGAAAGAGGCGTTGCCTGCTTTGGCCGCCGCCTCCAACTGACCAAGCCAATCCGGCGAATAGTAGGCAGGCGGGAACACCAGGCCGGTGGACGACGTCGACACGACGTTGATGCCGGCCTCCAGCAGACGCACGTAGTCGGGTACCGCACCTGCATCGCGTTCGGGACCGCTGGCCGCGTACACCACGCAGTCCGGCGCGAGGGCAATCAGCGCGTCGGCGTCATTGGTGGCCGCCAGCCCCATCGGGTCGGCGCCCGTCAAGTCGCCGACGTCCTTTCCATGCTTCTCCGGTGAATGAACCCATACGCCAACGAGATCGAGGTCGGGGCGGCGGCGTATCGCGTCGATCGCATTCGATCCAACGCCTCCGGTCGACCAGACGACTGTGCGCAGAGTCATCATGCGACACTAACCTAATATTTGTTCAGATGAAACCAGCTGTGAGGCCACGCTTGACCGTCGGCGACACCACTGCTAGCTTCCGGATCAAACATTAGGTTTTTCTGTCAGCCTCTCGACACGACCGTGTTATCGGCCATCGATGAAGGAGGAAGTGCAATGACAGATGGACGGCAGCGTGTCGTGGTCTGGGCGACGGGAGGCATCGGCTCGATCGCCATTCGCGCGATCCACCAACGGCCCAATCTCGACCTGGTCGGGGTGTGGGTGCATTCGGCGGACAAGGATGGCAAGGACGCCGGTGAACTTGCCAACGGTGATCCCATCGGCCTGGCGGCGACCACCGACGCCGACGCGCTCATCGCGCTCAAACCCGACTGCGTGGTGTACGCGGCCAGCGGACCGGAGCGCGACGCGCTGGCCGTCCCCGACTACGTGAGGCTTCTCAGCTCCGGGATCAACGTGGTGACGACGAGCACCACCCGACTGGTCAACCCACATGCCTATGAGCCCTCCGAGTGGCGCGACCAACTGGCCGCCGCAGCGAAGGAAGGCCAGGTTTCGCTCTACGCCTCGGGCATCGAGCCCGGATTCGCCGCCGACTACCTACCCCTTGTGCTGACCACGCAGTCGTCGCAGATCGAGAAGATCCATTCATACGAGATCGGCCTTTACGACGACTATGGGGTCCCCGACATCATGAGCGATGCCTTGGGATTTGGCCGTCCGCTCGAGTACGAGCCGTGGATCAGCATGCCTGGCGCGATCGCCGGTGAATGGCAAGGACAGCTCCGCTTGGTCGCCGATGCGCTCGGCGTCGAGATTCAGGAGGTGAGAGAGACGTTCGATCGCGCGGTGACTGATCGGACGTTGGAAGTCGCCATGGGAACCGTCGAGGCCGGAACGTGTGGCGCCCTGAGGATGCAGGCCATCGGCGTCGTCGACGGACGTGACGCCATCATCATCGAGCACGTCACCCGGCTGGCCCCCGACGTCGCACCCGACTGGCCGACGCTACCGAACGCCCTCGGCTATCGCGTGGTCATCACCGGCACACCGGACATCGACTGCACCGTCGACGCGACGGTTCGAGATCGCAAGATGGCCGGCATCGAAGGCATGACGTCAGGCGCGGGAGCCATGGTGGCGACGGCGATGCGTGTGGTCAACGCCATCCCGTATGTCGTTGCGGCGCAACCGGGTTTGCTCAGCTCGGTCGATCTACCATTGACAATTCCGAGGGGAGCGTTCAGCCGACCGGCGTCAGCGTGAATGGCATCCTGACATTGAGCCACTTGTTGACACCACATCCGCCGCTTGGGCCGATGGTCTGGTCCCAACCGGTGATCTTGGACTTGTCCGGGTAGCCCCTCCAGAACGTGAAGGCCTGCTGCCCTGGGACGGCGGTGCCGTCGGGGCAATGCTCCCAGTTCTCCACGGTGCGACTGACCTTCCAACGGCCGCTCATGTAAACGAGGTCGGCGCTCCAGCCCTGATCGCTCGTCACGCGTCCGGTGCAGTCCTGAAACGTCGTGCAGTTCGAGCTGATGGTCCACGTTTGAGAGACGCTCACCTCGTCGTGGAAGGACTGGTTGGTCTTGGCCCATTCGCCGTCCGAGAACGCGGTGTATGTGCCGTTGATCGCGACGCCGTCGTTGGGATCCGCGTTGGCCGCCGGCGTCATGCATACGGCCAAGACCACCGTCGCCGCCACTGCGCATGTCAGCGCCTTCGCGAACATCACTGGTCCGCCCGATAGATCAAGTCCTGCCAGGTCTTCGCAGGATCGACAAGATCGGTCTGCCTGCCCACCTGGCCGTCCGCCGTGGCGTACTGGCCCGTCTGGGGATCGTAGTGAGCTATAGCCACCGACGGGCTTGGGCCAGAGTTGTTGGCGCTGAACGCACTTGGTGATGCAGCGGGGGCACCACCTGTATCGGGTGGCGCAATCCCGTCCGTCGGCGGGCCCACCGGTACCGGAGCAGGGCCTGGCGGCGGAGGCACAGCCCCGTCGGGCGGCGGCGCCGCCCCCGGCAGTGGAGTTCCCTCCAACGGTGCGAAAATGCGGTCGTTGTAGTCAACCCGGTCATCGGGCGGTATGCCCTGTGCGATCAGGTTCGGATCAAGCGGTCTCGGACCGAGGGCGTGCTGCCGCATCGCCAACGGCTGGTAGGGCTTGTCGCTGTAGCACTCTTGCACCGTCGGGGCGCGCTTGCCCGGCACACCCATGCACGGATAGTTGCGCGCACCGCGCACGACGATCGGAGAGTCCTGCGGGAGTTTGCAATACAGCCCGTCGGGAGTGTCGATGGTGTCAAGATCTGCCGGGGACCGCCACTGCGACGGTGGCAGGAATCCCACTGTGCACGGCGGCGGGTCCTCGATCGAAATTCTGAAGTCGCCAAGCGGCAGGCCGGTCGCGTTGTTCTCCGGAGCCGAGGACTCGATGAAGGCCACAAGCGGTGGCAGCAACACCAGGACCTGCTCGAGCGATGGCCGATAGGTCACCGCGACCTGGCCGAACGTCGTCATGTTCGCGAGCAGTATCGGCAACGTCGGTTTGATCTGATCGAACAGTCGCGAAGTCTCGTTCGCCGCGTCCGGTCCCTGCTGCAACAGCGTGCGCACCTGTGGATCGTTCGCCACCACCTGCCCGGTGATGCCGGCCAGGCTGCGCGCCCACAGCCGCAGATCGTCGGTTGTCTGCGCTTGCGAGTCCAGAAGGGGCCCAGTGTCTTCGATGAGTGCCGAGGATCGGCCACTGACTCGGTTGAGATCGCCCGAGATCTTCGACGACGAGTCGATAAGCGACCCGAGGTCGTAGCCGGATCCGTTGAAGGCGTTGAACGATTCATCGATCAAGGCGCTCAACTTGTCCTTCGGAATGCTGTTGATCAGCGTGCTGATCCGGTCGAGCATGGGGCCGACCTGTTGCGAAATCTTGGTGTCGGACATTGCGATCACCGAACCGTCGTGCAGATATGGCGCCGACTCCGTACGCGGCAGCAGCTCCACATACTGCTCGCCAACCGCGGAGACACTGCGCACCTCGGCCGACAAGTCGGCAGGAATCTTGGGCGATGTGTTCAGCCTCAGCGTGGCCGTCGCCTCGCTTCGCGACACATCCATGTCCGTCACCTTGCCGACCTCGACACCGCGATACGTCACGTTGGCGAACCGGTACAGGCCACCGGATGCCGGCAGCTCGAGCTTGACGGTGATCTTGCCGATGCCGAGCAACGTCGGCACCTGCATGTACGCGAACACCATCACGAGCACGCCGATGATCGACGCGATGGTGAAGATCACCAGCTGGATGCGGACGAACCGGGACAGCATCAGCCACCACCCCCTGGTTCCCACGGTGCGGGCTCGGCATTCGGGATCGGACCGAACGGCGGTGACGTGCCCACGCCGAGTGGGAACTTGGTGTAGTACGCGTCGTAGCCCGGGTCGCCCGGCGCGGGGATCAGCGATGCGCGGTCCTGCCCGAGCCGCGTGCCAAGGAGCAGCCCACGCTTTATCCGGGCGTTCGTGAGATCGATGTCCACGAAGAGGTTCACATAGTCACCGCGGACGCCGCGGTCGATGAGGTTCTGGGTCAACGGGAACGTCGGGAGGTAGGCGAGGGCGGTGTCGATCTCGGGGCCGACGTCGGCAAGCGCCTTCAGTGTCGGCTCGAGGTTTTGCAGATTCGTCACCAGGTCGGTCTGCGTATCGCCGATCACACCGGAAACGGTCTCGCTGAAGGTGCCGAGATGCTCGAGCGCCGTGGTGAGCCTTGGCCGCTCCTTGATCAGGACGTCGAGTGCCGGGGGAATCTTGTTCAGCGCCCGGGTGAGAACCTCCTGCTGGCCGCCGAGCGTCGCCGAGAATCGGTTGAGCTCATCGATGGTCGAGATGATGTTGTCGCGCTGTTGATACAGCGTGCCAACGAACGTGTCGAGTCGGGTGATCAGATCGCGAACGGCGTCCTGACGTCCCGCAAGCGCGTCGTTGAAGTTGTGGACGATGTCACCGATCTGTCCCAGTCCCCCGCCGTTCACGACGGCCGCCAGTGACGACAACGTTCGTTCGGTCGACGGATAGGTCGACGACCTGTCGAGACCGATTGTCGAGCCCGGCTTCAGTCGGCCGGTCGGCGGTTGTCCCGGCGGCGGATCGAGCGCCACGTGCATCGAGCCGAGCAGGCTGGTCTGTCCGACGGTGGCCACCGCATTGGCCGGGACCACGACTTCGGGCTTCAGCGATACATCAAGATTGACGTGCCAGCCGTTCAAGGTCATCTTCCCGACACTGCCAACCACCACATCGTCGATCAGAACCGGCGAATTCGATTCCAGCGTACCGATATTGGCGAGCTCGACGTGGTACACGGCCGCATCGCCGCCGCGTCCCACAGTTCCAGGCAGAGGCAACGAGTTCACGCCCTGGAATGCACATCCGGTGACTGTCAGCAATACCGTCGAGCCAATGGCGAGCACCCGGCGAATGATGAGGGCTCCGATCATGGCGCTGGCCTCTCGGCGGGCAACAACAGGTCAGGCAACGTCGGCGCGTCCGATACGGGCGCAGCCCCGGGAGGAGCCGGTGGCGGCGGCCCGGGAGGCGGGCCGTAACCCGGCGGTGCCGGAACGTCGCCCATGCCGGTATATGCCGATACGGCGGGCAGATCCGTAGGCGGTGGAGGCGGCTGCCCTTCGGCGTCCGGCATGAGTCTCGGCTCGCTGTACCTGAGCATGTACGGCGGCGGATTCGACGTCAGGAAAGGGTTGACCGGGAACGGCAGATTGTTGAAGTTCAATTGGCGCAACGCGGGTCCAAGGTACTGCGCGCACAGCTTCGACGATTCCGGAGAAGTGACGTTTCCGATGGCGCCGACCATGCCGCAGATGAACCACACCGGGTTCGACATGTTGCTCAGCACGAACACACCACTCGCGGCACCCGTACGCGGGTCGAACATGTTGTAGGCGTTCGCAATCCCGTGTGGCGCGGTGTGCAGGACGTTCTCGAGGTCCATCCGGTGGTCCGCCAGGTTCTGGGTAACGTTGGCGAGACGCTGGATCTGCTCAGCGGTCTTGTCGCGCGTGTCGTGGATGAAACGCGTTGTCTCACCGACGACGTCGGACAGGTTCTTCAACGCGGCGTCCAGGTCCGACCTGCTGTCGTTCACCACACTGGTCAACGTCGCGAACCGGTCCTGAAACTGCACGATCTGGTCGTTGCTGTCGCGCAGCGCGGTGACGAACGTCTGCAGGTTGGCGATGGTGTCCGCGATGTCGCCACTGCCCTGCGCCAGGATGCGTCCCACGCCGGACAACTGAGCCAACGTCTGGCGCAGCTTGTCGCCATTGCCGTCCAGCGCATTCGCGGCGCTGTCGATGAAGCGGCCGACGGATCCGGTCGACATCCCATTGTCCGGGCCCAATTCCGTTGCGAGCCGCGCCAATTGCTCCTTGACTTCATTCCACTCCACGGGCACAGCAGTGCGTTCGATCGGAATCACTGCGCCGTCATTCATCGTCGGGCCCGATCCGTACGCGGGCGCGAGTTGCACATATCGCGCCGAAACGAGGTTCTGAGCGACGATCACCGCCTTGGCGTCGGCGGGGACGGAAATGCCGCGGTCGACGTGCATGGTCATCTTGGCCTGGGTGCCAACCGGGTCAATGGAAGCGATCGTGCCCACCTTCACGCCGGCGATGCGGACCTCGTCGCCAGGATAAATCGCGGTTGCCGTGGTGAAGTAGGCGGTGATCGACTTCGGCGCAAAGAAGGTATGCCGAACGACGACAGCCGCACCGCCAACGAGAACCAAGGCAAGCACCGCGGCAAGCCCGATTTTCAGTAGCCGGTTTGCACTCATCACGGCGGGCCCCACTGCTCGCCAGGCCCGGGAATCCCGTTGTACGGGAAGGGAATTTCCGCGCGAGGCCCGGCGTTGTCGGGCGGCTGGCCCGCATCGACGCCCCTTCGGAACCCGAACGCGTAATCCAGGAACGGCTGCAGGATCTGGGCGATTTCGATATTCGGGACATACGCCTGGTAGTAAGGACCGTTGCCGATCGTTTCGCCAAGAGTGGTCTCGAACTTCGCCAACCCCGGGAGTGCCTTCGCAATGTTGTCGCGGTTCTTCTCCAAGATCGCGGTCACCGCATTGAGCTTGTCGAGCGTAGGCGCCAGCCGCTGCTCGTTGTCGTGGATCACACCGGATAGCTGCTTCGACAGTGCCGACGTATGGACGAGCAACTCGACGATCGCACGGCGCCGGTCGGAGAGCACCGCGACCAGATCGTTGGCGTTGAGAATCAGCGTGTTCACCTGTTGGCTACGATCCGAAAGGATCTTGGTGACGTCGGCGCCATCCTTGAGCAATGCGCCAAGTGAGTCGTCGCGGTCGTTGATCGCCTGCGACAGTTTGGTCAGGCCGTCGAACGTCGGGCCCAGTTGTGGCGCAAGGTCGTCCAGCGTCCCAGACAGGGTGTCGAGCGACTGGTTCAACGTGCCGGTGTCCGTGCCCGCGGTATTGGTCGTAAGCTCACTGACCGCCTCGGTCAGCGAGTAGGGCGACGCCGTTCGCGATACCGGAATGACGGCGTTCGGGTGCATGGTGCCGTCACCCTTCGACTCCAACGTCAACACGCGCTCGCCGAGAAGCGTGCCCGTTCGCACATGTGCGGTGGTGTCTGAACCGAGCGAGACCGTGCCGTCGATCGTGAACGTCACAATGGCGTTGCGCTTCTCCAGCGTCACCTTCGAGACACTGCCGACCTTGATGCCCGAGATCGTCACGTCATTGCCCGCGGCCAGCCCGCCTGCGTCTTCGAACAGCGCTTGATAGCGGACCGACGTCGCCCATGCGGCCAACTTCTCAGGCGCCAGCCCGACCAGAATTACGAGGATCACCAGCACGACACCGATGAATCCCGTCCGAATGAGCTGCCTACCGTGGTATCTCAGCATCACGGCTCGGAACACCTCCCCCCGTCTTGCCTGATCCACGGGAACACCGCGGTTCGGCCCTGGAGATCGGTCACCCGCCAGTTCAGTTCGCAGATGTAGTAATTGAAGAAGCTGCCGTACGACCCGGTACGCACCAGCTTGCGGTAGTTCTCGGGAGCCTTCTGCAGCGACGTGTCGAGCCGATCCTTCTGGCCGTCAAGGTTGATGGCCAGCCTGCTGAGCTGTTCCACCGTGCCCGCCAGCGGCGTCCGCGCATCGGTCAGCAGGTCGGCGACCGAGGCCGTGCCGTTGTTCAACGACTCGATGGCCGAGCCGATCGGATCTCGTTCCGCGGCAAGCTGGGTGACCAACTTCTCAAGGCGGTCGATGGTCCCGGAGAACTTATCGCCCTCCTTGGTCAAGGTGCCAAGCAAGGTACGCAGGTTGTCGATCAGTGCCTGAATGGTCTGGTTGTGTTCCGCCAAAGCGGTCGTGAACCCCGCGCTGTTGGAGAACAACGACTGCAGCGTGCCGCCCTGCCCTTGGAAGATCTGGATGAGCGAGGCGGACAGGGCATTCACATCTTGCGGATTGAGCCCGCGGATAACGGGTTTGAGCCCACCGAGCAGCAGATCGAGGTCGAGCGCCGACTGTGTTCGATCCTTCGGAATCTGCGACCCGGGTGGCATCGGTGTGTCGCCGGCCCCATCGATCAGCTCCAGGTACCGGTCACCAACAAGGTTGAGGTAGCGCACCGCCGCCCGCGTACCGGTGGTGAGGTGGACGCTGGGATCCGCGTCGAACGTGACGAGCACCGTCTTGTCGCGCTGGAGTTTGACGCTGTTGACGGTGCCGACGCGCATGCCGGCCACCCGCACCGACTGGCCAGTCTTGAGACGGGACGCGTCGGCGAACACTGCCGAATAGTCCTTCGTCGAACCGGTTTGGTACTGGCCGAAGATGAAAAACAAGCTGGCCGTGAGCATCACCATCACGACCGCGAAAATCCCAAACTTGATGAGCGTCGGGCGCTGCGAGCGCCTCACCCGGGTTGTCCGACCTGTGAGCTGTTGCGCGGCGGTCCGTCGACCTCGGTGCCACCGAACATGATCTGTTTGATCAGATCCGAATTCAGAATGACGCCGGGATACGTCCGCCGCCAGGGGTTGGTGCCGGTGTCGGCCACGACGTATGGCGGGACCGCTTCGTACGGCAGGTGCGGCAGCCCGGTGCACTGTGGGCCGCCCGTAGCGCCGGCCTTGGGCAGGTCCATCGGGTAGCGGTAACGCTCCTGACCCCAAAGGAATCCGGCCATCACATGGACACCGGGTTCTTTTAGTGGAGGGCGCCCCGACGTGTCGACCATTCCGGCAAGCGCACACCACAGGGCCTGGTTGTACTGGTTCGTCAGGCTGGTGGTCGACACCAACAGATGGAGGACATCGGTCAACGGTTGCCGGTTCTGTCCAAGTACGTCATTGCCGATGTCGGCCAGACCGATCACGCTGACCAAGGCCGCGTCGAGATTCTGTTGCTGGTCGACCAACGTGTCGCTGATCCGCGCGCCGTTGTCGGCGATCGCGACGAAGTCGGGCGCCGCGTCGGCGTATGCGCGCAATACGTCGGGCGCGGCCTCGAGATCGTGGCTGAGCGCGGGAAGGCTCGGCTCGATCTTGGCCAGATATGAATCCAGATCGGACAGCATCTGGCCGATCTTCTCGCCGCGCCCGTTGACCGCTGACGCGATGGCACCCAACGTCTCATTCAGCTTGGCGGGGTCGATCTTTGACAACACCGACGTGAGTTGCTCGAAGACCGTGTTGGCCTCGATCATGACGTGCTGGGCGTCGACGACCTGTCCCTCGCGCAGCGACTCCGGCGACGGGTCATCGGGAATGATGAACTGCACGTACTTTGCGCCGAAAACGGTCGTGGACGCGATGTCGACAAGGGCATTGGCCGGTATCGCGGACAGCCGCGTCGGATCCATCGCGAGGTGAAGCGCTGCCCCGCCGTTGGGCAGATTCTCGATCGAGGCGACCTTGCCCACCTGCACACCGCGCACCTGAACCTTGGCGTCGGGATTCATCACGAGACCGGCGCGCGACGAGATCACCGTGACCGGCACGTCGTCGGTGAAGCCTCCGCGAAACAAATTCGCAGCGAGGGCGAAGACGGCCAAGATCACCACAATGGTCGCCAAACCCATCAGTGGGCGCAGAAGATGTCGCGTCACCGAACGCCTCCGCGCCAGCACAAGGGGCGCACGGGACTGCGCCCCGCCACTCGGTATGACAAGCCCGTCCCACCCCCGGCGCGCGTTCGACGACGGTGCAGGACGTTACGCGGGAACATATCTTTGGGTCAACGATTCCGTTGTGAACATCGCGACTGCCTCGTGTTCGGTTGGCCTTTTGGCTCCTTTTGATGACGACCTGTTATTTGCTGTGCAAGGTTCTCATACAGCTCGTCCCAGATCAAGGGCCAATATTGAGACAGATGAGAGTTTTCTGTCTCGACGCTGATACCAGCCTGCGAATTTCGTCATACCGAGCGCAAGACACTCCGGGATAGAACAAATCTTTGGTTGGACAGCGCATACCTCACCGGACCACGGACAGGCGGGCCATCCTGCGCGCCTCGTCGCTCTCGGCTTGGTGGCAATGATGGCCCCAAAACACCGCTAAATGGTCAAAATAGCAATCTTAGTGAAATAGAGACCGCCGGTTCAGAAAGTCGGACCGCCTCTGAGCAGCATCAAGAGGGCGGACCACTGGCACACGGTTGGGCGCGGCGCCCGATTCGCCGGGGAGTGCCGCGAGATCTGCTGAGTTGCGACTACTCGGGCAGCCGAAGCTCGGGCTTCTCCACCTCTTCGATGTTCACGTCCTTGAACGTGATGACGCGGACCTGCTTGACGAACCGGGCGGGCCGGTACATGTCCCACACCCAGGCGTCGGCCAGCCGCAGCTCGAAGTAGACCTCGCCCTCGGAGTTGCGCGGCACCAGCTCCACACTGTTGGCCAGGTAGAACCGCCGCTCAGTCTCCACGACGTAGCTGAACTGCCCGACGATGTCCTTGTATTCGCGGTACAGCGAGAGCTCCATCTCGGTTTCGTACTTCTCGAGATCTTCGGCACTCATCTACTCAGCTGTCCTTCATATCGATCGCAGTTCATTCTCCCCTACCCCAGTTGGCTCTGCTGCTCGGGTTCCCACTCCAGAGCGGCTTCCGGTACGAGTTCGCCCTCGACCGACACAAGTCGGCGCACGTTGATGAACGAGTACCGGTGTTGGCTGCACGGCCCCAACTCGGCGAGAGCCGCGCTGTGGGCCGGGGTGCTGTAGCCCTTGTGCTCGGCAAATCCGTAGCCGGGATGTTCGGCCTCCATGCCGACCATCAGCCGGTCCCTGCTGACCTTCGCCAGCACGCTGGCCGCGGCGATGCAGGCCGCCGCCGCGTCGCCGCCCACCACCGGCAGCGACGGCATCGGCAGCCCCGGTACCCGAAACCCGTCGGAAAGCACATAACCAGGCCGCACCGACAGGCCGGCCACCGCCCGCCGCATGCCCTCGATGTTCGCGACGTGCACCCCCCGCCGATCCACCTCGACAGACGGGATGAACACCACGTGATAGGCCAAGGCGTACCGGCGAATCAGCGGAAACAGCCGTTCCCGTTCCTTTTCGTTGAGCTTCTTCGAGTCGTCGAGGGCCGCCAGGCTCTCCAGTCGGTTCGGCCCGAGCACACACGCCGCCACCACGAGCGGGCCCGCACACGCTCCGCGGCCCACCTCGTCGACGCCCGCCACCGGACCCAGCCCGCCCCGGTACAGCGCGGACTCCAGAGTGCGCAATCCCGAGGACTTCCGGATCACAGTTCGCGGAGGCCATGTCGCCGGCAAAGCAACTCCCCCTGTTGTTGAGCTATTGAGTCTGCGGGTCCACCGCGTGGACTCCACCCCATCGCGACGGCGGCCAGGCGATGAACCGTGCCTTTCCAATGACATTGTCTATCGGCACCGTGCCCGGCGTCGGGTCACCCGTGCAGATCAGTCCCTGCTGCGCCTCGGCAGGCGTATTGCCGCAGTGCGCGCGCGAGTCCGCCGAATGGGTGCGGTTGTCGCCCATCACCCACAGCCGCCCGTCAGGAACCTTCACCGGCCCGAACTCGGGGCCCAGGCACGGGTAGATCTTGGGGTCGGCCATCATCGTCGTCGGGTCGAGGTACGGCTCGTTGAGCTTCTTGCCATCCACGGTGAGGCCGGTATCGGCACGACACTGGACGGTTTGTCCGCCGGTCGCGATCACGCGTTTGACCAAATCGTTCTCGTCGGGCGGGACGAAGCCGATGAACGACAGCGTGTTCTGCACCCAGCGCACGGCGGTGTTCTTGGAGCGGATCGACTTGTAGCCGATATTCCAGTTGGGCGGGCCCTTGAACACGATCACGTCGCCGGGCTGCGGCGTGCCGAACCGGTAGGTCACCTTGTCGACCATGATCCGGTCACCTGTGCAGCCGGCACAGCCGTGCAGCGTGGGCTCCATCGACTCGGACGGAATCAGGTAGGGCCGGGCGACGAACGTCAGCATCACGTAGTACAGGACCACCGCGATGGTGACCAGGATCGCCGCTTCCCGTAGCGCACCGCGCTTCTTGGGTTCGTCGGCCTTTTCGTCCGGCTTTTCGTCGGTAACCGAATCCGTGATCTCGGGGGCGTCGGTCGAGTCGTGGGGCTCCGTGGGTTCGGTCACCGCATCAGAGTAGCCAGCGCGATGCTTACCGCCGCGCTCCTCGCTGTCCAAGGATCAGACCTCGTCAGTGCGCGAGGTCAGCGCTTCTCCTTGATCTTGGCCTTCTTGCCACGCAGCTCGCGCAGGTAGTACAGCTTCGCGCGGCGCACGTCACCGCGGGTGACGACGTCGATGTGGTCGATGTTGGGCGAATGCACCGGGAAGGTCCGCTCGACGCCGACGCCGTAGCTTTCCTTGCGCACGGTGAAGGTCTCGCGGACGCCACCGCCCTGGCGGCGAAGGACGACACCCTTGAAGACCTGGATGCGCTCCTTGGAGCCCTCGATAACCTTGACGTGCACATTGATGGTGTCGCCGGGGCCGAAGTCCGGGATGTCGTCGCGCAGCGACGCCTGATCGACGAAGTCCAGCGTGTTCATTCGGTGACACTTCCTTGCTGTTGGCGGCTGTGGGCGCCTGCGCCAGCGTGACGCGTCGCCGAGCCGATCTGTCGGGTGTTTCTGGGCATCTCGCAACGGCCGGATTCGGCCCATGCGGACAACTGCTCAATTGTGCCAGACGGGCCCCAATCCAGTGAAATCGTCGCCGAACCACATCCCGAAACGCGCAGGCGGCCTAACCACGCGAGGGTCGCAACGAGCCGCTACGCTGAATCCACCGGCAGGGTGGCAGGCAAACCTGATTTCCAGGGTCAGAACACGCAAGGGAGGGCCATGCGACGGCGGCCGCCGAAACTGGTCACCGCAGCAGCGGCTGTCATCGCTACGGTGCCCCTGCTCGCCGGTTGCGAAGCAAAGGTGTACGGCGACACCGCGGCGCCGGCAGGGCCCCAACTCACCGTCGTCGCCCCGATGGGCACCAGGGCCCCGTTGCCGGAGACCCCGCCCGATGAGCCCGCCGCCACTTTCGCGGGCCTTGACGCCCGGGCCAGGCAGGCCACGGCCGATGCCGCGAAGGCGGGCGCCGACATCACGCTCACCGTCCTCGACCGCAACACCGGGCAGATCGTCACCAACGGAAACGGCGAGGCAATGCCCATCGCCTCGGTCGTCAAGCTGTTCATCGCGGACGACCTGCTGCTGCAGGAGGCGCGCGGGCAGACACAGCTCTCCCCCGACGACCGCCAGGCGTTCGACGCCATGCTGCGGTCTTCGGACGACAGCGCGGCAGAGGTGTTCTGGAACCGCAGCGGCGGCAGCGCGATCGTTTCGCGGGTCACCGCGCGGTACGGGTTGGGCGCCACCTCAACGCCGTACAACGGGCGTTGGTTCAACACCTTGAGCACGACCGGTGACCTGGTCAAGTACTACGACAAGCTGCTCTCGGGCAGCGGCGGGCTGCCGCCGGAACGGGCCAACATCATCCTGTCCAACCTGGCGCAGTCGACACCAACGGCGATCGACGGCACGCAGCCCGGCGGCATCTACCCTCAGCGATTCGGTATCCCCGAGGGGCTCTACGCCGAGCCGGTCGCGGTCAAGCAGGGCTGGATGTGCTGCTGGAACGGCGGCAACTGGATGCACATGTCGACCGGCGTGATCGGACCCGACCGTCGGTACGTGGTGGCGATCGGCTCGATGCAGACCACCGACGACGTCACCGCCCGTAACACCATCACACAGGCCGTCAAGACGATGTTCCCCGGCGGCCGGATCTAGTCCAGCAGGTCGGGCCGACGCTCCTGGGTGCGCCGCAGTCCCTGTTCATGTCGCCACGCCGCGACCTTCGCATGGTCACCCGACAGCAGTACCTCGGGGACGTCGAGTCCTCTCCAGCTCGGCGGCCGGGTGTAGCTCGGCCCTTCCAACAAGCCGTTGGAATGCGAATCGTCTTGGTGTGACGCGGGATTGCCGAGTACGTCGGGAAGCAGACGGACGACGGCCTCGACCATCACCAACGTGGCCGATTCGCCGCCGGCCAGCACGTAGTCGCCGATGGACACCTCCTCGACCCGCATCCGCCGGTGTGCATCGTCCACCACGCGCTGATCGATGCCTTCGTATCGCCCGCACGCGAACACCAGATGTTTCTCGGCGCTCCAGCGTTGGGCGTCGGCTTGAGTGAACAACCGGCCTGCAGGTGTCGGCACGATGAGAAGTGTTTCTTCCGAGCAGATTTCGTCGAGCGCATCGCCCCACACCGGTGCCTTCATCACCATGCCGGGCCCGCCTCCGTACGGCGAATCGTCGACGGATTTGTGCACATCGTGGGTCCACCGGCGCAGGTCGTGCACCGCAAGATCGACGATTCCTGCGTCAATCGCCTTGCCGGGCAACGACTGTCGCAGCGGATCCAGATAGTCCGGGAAGATGGTGACCACGTCTATCTTCACGTCAATGCGCCTCCGCCCAGCTCCAGCAGGCCCTCTGGCGGATCGATTTCGATGGTCTGGTCGGCGAGCGAAACCGACGTCACGATGGCGCTGACGAATGGCACCAGCACTTCGCCTTCCTCGGTGCGCACCGACAGCAATTCGCCTGCCGCAGTGTGCAATACCTCGGCGACGGTGCCCACGGCGGCGCCCGCGGTCGTCACCACCTTCAGGCCTTCGAGCTGATGATCGTAAAACTCGTCGGGATCCTCGATCGGCGGCAACTCCTGCGAGTCGACGAGAAAGAGGATGCCTTTCAAAGACTCGGCGGTGTTGCGGTCGACCACTCCCTCGAGCCGGATCAGCAGTCGACCGCCGTGATCACGGACGGACTCGACGAGATAGCGCTTCTCGGCACCGCCGCGAGATGGCCTGCCGCGCAACGAGGAACCCGGTGCGAAGCGGATGTCGGGGTCATCGGTGCGGATCTCGACGACGACCTCGCCGGTGACGCCGTGCGCTTTGGCGACCCGCCCGACTACCAGGTCCATCAGGGCGCTACTGGTCGGTGTCCACCACGTCGACGCGGATACCCCGGCCACCGATGCCGGCGACCAGCGTGCGCAGCGCGGTCGCAGTGCGACCACCACGGCCGATGACCTTGCCCAGGTCATCGGGATGCACATGCACCTCAACGGTGCGGCCGCGGCGGCTGGTCACCATGTCGACCCGAACATCGTCGGGGTTGTCCACGATCCCGCGGACCAGGTGCTCGACGGCGTCGACGACGACAGAGCTCATGGTCGCGGTCAGCTCTCGGTGGACTCGGCGGCAGCCTCGGCAGGCGCCTCAGCAGCGGGGGCCTCAGCCTCGGCAGCGGGTGCCTCAGCAGCAGGTGCCTCAGCCGCGGCAGGCGCCTCCGCCTCAGCAGGTGCCTCGGCCTCGGCCTTCTCGGCAGCCTTCTTGGCGGGCGCCTTCTTCTTCTTGGCCGTGGTGGCCTCGGTGCTCGGGCCGCCCTCGGCCTCGGCAAGCGCGGCGTTGAACAGATCCAACTTGGACGGCTTGGGCTCCTTGACCTTCAGCGTGCCCTCCGCACCAGGCAGACCCTTGAACTTCTGCCAGTCACCGGTGATCTTCAGCAGCGCCAGGACGGCTTCGGTGGGCTGGGCGCCGACACCGAGCCAGTACTGCGCCCGCTCCGAATTGACCTCGATGAGGCTCGGG